>Ga0187825_10000044_pt1 | contig 18544 bp, 15 predicted proteins | sample NC_wetland_sal_i_11_FD_132421 | JGI IMG/M metagenome (GOLD analysis project Ga0187825, IMG submission 132421) | Wetland sediment microbial communities from Neuse River Estuary, North Carolina, USA - SourceSoil_5 | ecosystem: Environmental > Aquatic > Freshwater > Wetlands > Sediment | place... | reverse complement strand
TCGAAGACATCGAGCACACGCTTGTAGCGGTCAACGTGTTGCGACGTCGCGCCATCGACCAGCACAAGCATGTCCGCATTGTTCGGATTTTCATCGTCGACCGTGAGCCAGATCGGTTGCTGAGCCGCGTTGCCATCCTTTGTCGAGCCATGCGGCAGAAAGGCAGCGTCGCCGTAGGTCCACAGCAAGGCATTGAGATGATCGACGCGTTCGGCCGAACCGGCCATGAGTACGACGCGATAGCCGCCGGCATAGGCTTTCTCCAGCAGCTGCGGCAAGGCGCGGTCAAGCGTCAGGCTGCGCAGGTGATAGAAGCCGATATCGCTCACTTGCCGTCGCGGGTCTCGTAATTGTCGCGGACGAACCGGTTCAACAGGCGCACACCGAAGCCCGTGGCGCCTTTCGGCACGGTCGGCTTGTCTTTCGTCGCCCACGCAGTGCCTGCGATGTCGAGATGCGCCCACGGCACCTTGTTGACGAAGCGTTCGAGAAACGTCGCCGCCGTAATGCTGCCGGCGTCGCGGCTGCCGCTGATGTTCTTCACGTCGGCAGCGTCGCTGTCCATCAGCTTGTTGTAGGCGTCGCCCAACGGCATGCGCCATAGCGTCTCGCCCGTCGCCTTGCCCGCGGCGGTGAGCTGCTCAGCGAGCTTGTCGTCGTTGCTGTAGAGACCGGCGTGTTCGTGGCCGAGTGCGATGATGATCGCACCGGTTAGCGTCGCGAGGTCGATCATCGCGCGCGGCTTGAAGCGGTCCTGGCAGTACCACAGCGCATCCGCCAACACCAAACGGCCTTCGGCGTCGGTGTTGAGTACCTCGATGGTTTGACCTGACATCGACTTGACGATGTCGCCCGGACGCTGCGCGGTGCCCGACGGCATGTTTTCGGCGAGCGCGCCGACGCCGACGACATTGACTTCGGCCTTTCGTCCGGCCAGCGCCTTCATCAGGCCGATCACCGCGCCGGCGCCGCCCATGTCCCATTTCATGTCTTCCATGCCGGCGGACGGCTTGATCGAGATGCCGCCGGTGTCGAAGGTGATGCCCTTGCCGACGAAGGCGACCGGCGCCTGTTTCTTATCGTCGGCGCCGTGCCATTGCATGACCAGCAGCCGCGGCGGCCGCACGCTGCCCTGGCCGACGCCGAGCAGCGCACCCATGCCGAGCGCCGCCATCTTCTTCTCGTCGAGGATCTCGACCGTAACGCCGAGGTCGGTCAGCTCCTTGGCGCGGTCGGCGAGCGTCTCGGGATAGATCACGTTGGCCGGCTCGGAGACCAGGTCGCGAGTGAAGAACACGCCATCGCCAATTTTATCGAGGGGCGCATAGCGCCGGCGCGCCGCGGTGACATCCGCGACCAGGATCGACAATGTCTTGAGCGACGGTTTCTGCTCAGGCTTTTCCTTCGTCCGGTACTTGTCGAAGCGATAGGACCGCAAGCGTGCGCCGTAGGCGACATGCGCGGCGATTTCGGCGGCGCGATCACCGGCTTCGATCAACACCCCCGCCTCACTCTCGCCTGTGCCGTTCAGCGTCGCGACAACGACGCCGCCGCAGCGTTGCCACAGCGAGCGATCGCCCGGATCGGCCTTGCCGGCACCGACGAGCAGGACGCGCGCCACGCCGAGCTTCGCCGGCGCCAGGATGGCGAGCGTTTCTTCCGCTTTGCCCTTAAAACGCGACGCGCCCAAGGCGCGCGTCAACGCCTTACCGCTACGACGATCGAGCTGCGTGGCTTGCGGCGAAAGTTTCCGCCCCTCGCCAACGAAAAGTACGAGCGTTCCCGTCCGGGGCGGGCGCGGCGGCGCGAATTTTATTTTCATGGCCGATCCTCGATGTAAACCGCGAAACAGCGATAGAGCGTTGAAATCGTTGTAGTGTCAACCCGCTCAACCGGGCAGACAGAGCGGTGCCAGGGCGATTACCCGCGACCAATGTCTACGGACCGCCGGCGGATACGGCCAATGATCCGCCAAGCTCCAGCCCGCCGCCTTGTGGGCGAGCAACGCCGCTTCACCTGCCGGCACATCCGGCATGCCCGCAGGCGTGCAGGAGATCACCGCCCATTGGTCGGCGGCAAGTTTGCCGAACGTGTCGGGTGTCAGCGTCTGGATGTCATCAAGGACGAGATTCGGCCGGCGGGGCGTTGTCATCCGCAGCAAGCCTTCGAGGACGGGAAACAGGCTATTGCCGTCGCCCGGCAGAATGAGCGCCACACGGTCATCGGGACCGATGGCGGCGGCAATATGCTTCGCCAAATCCCAGGCGCGCAGCTGCGGTGTCTCGAGATCGAAGCGCAGAAAATGCACGAACGCGACCGGGCAACCGATGAACACTGCGATCGCAAGCCCGGCCAGCCGCCGCCGCTGAAGCGCCGGCAGATTAGCAAACCATGCGCGCGTCGGTGCCCGCAGCATCAACACCAGCGTCACCATCAATAACAGCGACAGATGCGTGTTGTAGCGGAAGAATGAATGCGCATCGGCAGCCATCTGGCTGCTGAAATGGCCGATGTAACTCACCAACAGCGCGGCGTTGTAAACGAACGTGACAACTAAGAGTGCCAGACCGGCGCGCTGACCGGGCGCATCCGTCGCTGCCCCGCGCCAGGCGCGCATCACGAATACAACTAACACCGCGACGAGCGGCCCGAAGAGGACGATCTTCTCGCCCATGATGTGCGCGATCTGCTGGAAGATCGCGGGCAACATTCGCCATTGCCACTGCGCCAACGGCATCCAGGTGAGCTCGACATCGGGATTCGCAAATCGCACATGCACATACCAGGTCCAAGCCAGCCAAAGAACGGCGGCCGGGACCGCAGCGATGGCGGCGCGCCGCATAACAGCGCAACGCGTGCCACCTATTTTTTCCGGAGGCTGCACGGCCGCAGCAAGGACGATCCCAAGCGCCAGCGCGATGCTGTCCTGCTTGATCTCGATCAATGCCGCGAGCGCCGCCGCGAACAGCCAGACAGATGCCCGGTCGCGCCGCAGCGCCAGATATCCCGCAACCGCCAGCACCACCATCACGGACGGTTCGCTATAGCTCGAAAAGTGATAGCGCGGCACGAATCCGGGATTTAGCGCCGTCGCAAGCAAAAGGCCGAAAGCGATGACGCCCCAACCCGGTGTGTCAGATCGGTCCTCGGAATTGGCCACCAGCCGTGCGAGCAGCACGCCAGCGGCAAGCTGCACCATGACGTTGAATGCGATCAATGCCACCGCAGGAAACTGCGGCGAAAACAAACCGGCTATCAGCGCCACGAACTGGAGGTTGTAGGGCGCGGCGGGCAGCAGCGAATGCGCCGGCGGCCGGCCAGCGGCTGGAAATATTCCGTGGTCGTAGAGGTAAGCTGCGTTCGGCAGCAGATTAAGGAACGTGTCAGGCTGACTCGGACGTGCCGACGCCAACACGGCGAACAACGGTAAGGCCAGCAGTCCAACACGGCCGAGCGTGCGCCAATCCGCCAGCGTCAGCCGGCTTTGCGGCCGGATCAATCCGACGATCCCTCCCAACACCAGCACGACCGCTGGAATACGCAGCGTAATCGGCAACGCGACGCCCCATAGGGTCAGCACCCAGCACGCGATGCCCCACCCCGCAATCAGGGCAAGTTCGGGCAATGCTTTGCCTCGGCTCATCAGCCGGCCAAGGCCGATCAATATCAGCACGGCGAAACCGACGGCCGCCCAGCCCGCAAGCTCGGCAAAACCCGGCACCAGCAACGCGATCACGTCGACGCTCCGGGCAGGCGGTAGATTTGGAAGCGCGGCGATACGAACACGGGTTGCAAGCCGCTGCCGGGGCGCAAGGCGAACGCATGACGGCCGGCAAACGTGATGTACCGGCAATGCGCCAGCGCCTGTGCGATCGCGGGCGGCAGCGGCGCACCATCGCTAACATAGAAATGCCACAGCGCACCGGCCGAAAGCTGATCCGCGACCGCACCGTATTGGCGCGTGAAAGCCACCGGTTGCTGCGTCGCATAGGCAAACAAGGTCGGCACGAAGGCATCGCGGCGCGCAACCGCGAGAACGGGGAAATGCAGCAGCGGCACCGCCTCGACATTAACCTCGGAGTCGGAAAAGGCGACAGCGATGCGCGCACCGGCCGGCAGCGTATCGAGGCCGGCGACCAGATCGGCATAAAGCTGGCCACTGACCTGCCAGGTCGCGGCAACGACACCGAGGCGGAGCGCGAACAGCACGAACGCCGCCGAAAGGAACCAGCGGCCCTCGCGCGCAAAGGGCGCCTGCCAGGTGCTGCCGGCGATCAGCAGCAGCGCGATCGCCAGCGGTATCCGGCGGTCCGCACCGGTTGCCCCGAACAGCGTGTCGGGCATGACGACATAGAGCAGCGTGAGGACGATGAGCGGCGCCACGGCGGCTGGCGCGACACGGAGCCATCGCCGCCAATAAGCGATCGAAACTCCGATCACCGCGAGCGCGAAACCGGCAATGTCGAACGGACGGTTATAGAGATCGAAGACACTGAACGGCAAATCGAGTTTGCGCACCGGCCGGGCAAAGCGGATGCCAGAGCCGATGGATGTCGCCGCGTGCAGCGGCACGAATTCGATGGCGAACAACACTAGACACGGTAGGAACGAAAGGAACGCAACAAGTGCGGCACCAACAGCGACTTCCGGCTTGGCCCTGTCGCGCCACAACCGGCCGACCTCATAGCCCGCGATCATCGCGCCGTAGATGCCGAACGCCATCAGATGCGCGAAATAGACTGCCAGCGCCGCGATAAGGCCGAAGCTCAGCCGTAGCGCGACGCCGCGTTCGCGCCACGCGATCCATCCTGCCAGCGCCCAGACGGCAAGGCCGAGGCCGAACAGGAAATTGACGAACCCCCAAAGCAACATCCGGTTGTAGATCAGAAGGAACGCTGTCAGCGACCATGCCGACCAGCGCCCGTGCAGAACGCGATGGAGCACGGCAACGCCGCCGGTCGACAGCAGATAGCTCGCCGCGAGAAACAGCTTGCCGGCGGTCAGCAACGGCACCGCGCCAAGCAGCGGCGGCACCAAAACGTCCATCGCCAAATCGGGCAACGGCCGCCAAGCCAAAGCATAGTATTGCTGCAACGTCGGCGAATGGCTCAGCGCAGCGAGCAAATGCATGCGCGCGAGATGGTTCGGAAAGTCGACCAACGGCGGCAGCGGCGTCAGCAGGAGCGGAATGCAGGCAATCAGCAGCAGCGCCGCGAACAGAGCGGCGAAGACGCGGAACGGCAAATCCGCCAAATCAATTCCGCCTCGGTTCGACACCGCTTCTCCATTCGCCGCGCGCAGGGAGATTTCCACGCCGTCCGTCCGCTCGCAAGCCGCTTCGCCTACCGATCGAATCGCCGGATTTGTCGCTGACGGCGCGGCAAATCCCGCTATGGCGGACGCTGCGCCGCACCTATAATTGCGCATCATGGACCGGCTGACGTGGTACGTATTCCGGCAAGCCCTGATGGTGACGCTTTCGGTCGGCGTCATCTTCAGCGCCGCGGTGTGGCTTTTGCAATCGCTGCGCCTCGTCGACCTGATCGTGAACCGCGGACTCTCGATCGGCCTATTTCTTTATCTCGCCATCCTGATCCTGCCGCGCTTTGTGGATGTCGTCCTGCCGGTTGCGATCTTCACGGCGGTCGTCTTCGTCTATGCCAAGTTGATCGCCGAGAGCGAGCTCGTGGTCATGCGGGTGTCGGGGATGAGTCAATGGGCGCTCGCCAAACCGGCGCTGATGATCGGCGCCGTCGGTATGATCATTCTTTATGCCATGGCGTTCTATTTCCTGCCGGCATCGAATCGTGCGTTCAAGGATCTGCAGTTCGAGATTCGCAACAAATTCGCGACGGCGCTCATCCAGGAAGGTGTGTTCAACACCCTGTCGGATACGTTGATGGTCTACGTCAAGCAGCGGGATTCGAAAGGCGATCTCCTCGGCCTGCTTATCGAGAACACCAGCGACAAGGACAAGCCGATTACGATTTCGGCCGAGCGCGGCGCGCTCGTCGACACGCCCGAGGGTCCGCGCATCCTGATGGCGAACGGCACGCGCCAGCAATTCGATCGCCTCACCGGCAAGCTGTCATCGTTGTCATTCAAGAGCTACACGCTTGATTTGTCCGAGGTGCAAAACGCTCCGACGTTGCGCGACCGCCAACCGGATGAGTTCTACCTCAGCGAGCTGTTGGACAATCTCAATAACCAGGCGATGGTGGTCGAGCTCAACATGCGTCTGACCGGCCCGCTGCTGGCGCTATCGATGGCCGCCATTCCGATTCTCTGCCTGCTGCCCGGCGAATTCAATCGCCGGGGTCAAGCCCGCCGCATCTTGCTGGCGATTGCCATCGCGCTCGCGATGGAGATTGTCGACGTCGGATTGACGAACCTTGCGCGCAGCACCATGGCGGTCATTCCGCTCATTTACGTCAACGCCCTCGGCCCGTTTATCGCGGCTCTTTGGATGGCGTGGCGTTCCGGCGCGGCCTCGCTATTCGCCGGATTGTTTCCGCGGCGCGCACTGCGGTAATCGTCATGTCACCCTGGAAAACGCTGTTCCGATATATCGCGCGCCAGTTCTTCATCTGGTTCTTCGGTGTCTTCCTGACGATGATGGGGATCGTGTTCATGCTCGACTATGTCGAGCTGATCCGCCGCGCTGGCACCAAGGCCGATGTCACGCTGTTGATCTTGTTGAAGCTCGCCCTGCTCAAACAACCTTTTATGGCGCAGCAGATCCTGCCGTTCGCAGTGTTGTTCGGCACGATGATGGTTTTTTGGCGCCTGACGCGGAGCCACGAGCTCGTCGTCGCGCGGGCCTCGGGCATCTCAGCCTGGCAATTCGTCGCGCCGCCGCTGGCGGGCGCGTTTCTGATCGGCGTCATTTCAGTCACGCTGTTCAACCCAATCGCCTCAATTACCCAGGCGAGCTACGAAACCCTGCAGAACCGCGTCTTCCAGGGCGGCAATCCGCAATTCTCGCTTTCGAGCACAGGGCTATGGTTGCGCCAGAGCGACAACAGGGGCAATCCGTCAATCGTCCACGCCGAGCGGTTTGTCGTGCCGCAGCGCGCCCTGCACGACGTCATGTTTCTGTTTCTGGCGCACGATACGCGCCTCGAGCGCCGGATCGATGCGCAGGAAGCGATGCTCGGTTCGGGCGTGTGGACGGTCCGCGACGGCACCGATTGGTCGCCTAACACACAGCCGAGACAATTCACGCAGCTGGAAATCCCAACCAATCTGACGCCGACGAAGATCCAGGACAGCTTCGCTCCACCCGAAACCATGTCATTCTGGGAACTGCCCGGATTCATCCGCCTGCTCGAAGCATCGGGCTTCTCGTCGCAGCGTCATCAACTGTACTTCGACACGCTGCTGGCGCGACCGCTCCTGCTTGCAGCGATGGTGCTGATAGCAGCGAGCTTCAGCCTGCGCATGCAGCGCGCCGGCGGCGCGACGTTGATGATCGCCGTCGGCATCGCCAGCGGCTTCCTGCTTTATTTCCTGTCTGACATCGTTTTCGCCCTCGGATTGTCGGCGACCATTCCGACCATGCTCGCAGCCTGGACGCCCGCCGGCGTCTCGTGGCTCGTCGGCGTCAGCCTGCTGCTCCATCTCGAAGACGGCTAATGGCATGAGTGGGGGGAGGTTTTTTTCGGGAATTGTCGGCGCCGCCGCGCTTGCCGCCATAGCCGCACCCGCGGCTGCGCAGACGGCCGAGCACGCGTCGAATAAGCCGGTGCTATTCCAGGCCGACCAGGTGGAATACGACCAGGATTTGGGTATTACGATCGCTCGCGGCCACGTCGAACTCGACCAGGTCGATCAGATTCTTCTGGCCGACACCGTGACCTACAATCAACGCACCGACACTGTCACGGCGTCGGGGCATGTCAGTTTGCTGCAGCCGGGCGGCGACATCGTCTTCTCCGACTACATGGAGCTGCACGACGACATGCGCGAGGGCTTCATCAAGGATATCCGCATCCTGCTATCGGACGGCTCGCGTCTGGCAGCTAATACTGGGCGGCGTGTCGAGGGCAACCGCACCGAAATGCGGCGCGGCGTCTATTCGCCGTGCGAATTGTGCGCCGACGATCCAAGTAAGCCGCCGGTTTGGCAGATCAAAGCGGGACGCGTCGTCCACGACAAACAGCAGCAGATCATCGAATACCACGATGCCACGATGGAGCTCGACGGCTGGCCGATTTTCTACACGCCCTACTTCTCGCATCCCGACCCATCGGTGAAACGGGCCTCGGGCTTCTTGCCGCCGACCGTCGGCGCCGGCGGCACGCTCGGTTTCCACGTGATGCAACCATATTTCTGGGCGATTGGGCCGGATAAGGACCTCACCATACGGCCGATGGTGACGCAAAACGCCGGCGATGTCCTCGATCAGGAATACAGGCAGGCATGGGGATTCGGGCGGATCGACCTTGAAGGCAGCATCGAGGCCGGCGACGTCCAAGTGCAAACTAACCCGCTTGGCGTGCCAGCGACCACAAATTCGGCGACATCGATCCGCGGTCATGTTTTCGGCACCGGCAACTTCGCGCTGAATCAGAATTGGCGTACTGGGTTCGACGTCCAACGCGTGTCCGACCAGGCCTATCTCCTCAAATATCATTTTCCGCAACCGACAAACTTCCTCACCAGCCAGGTGTTCGCTGAGGATTTCGGACCGCGCAGCTACGGCAACATCAGCGCCTATTCGTTTCAGAGCCTGAATTCCCTGGTAGGCGACGGAATTCAGCCGATCGTTGCGCCGATTGCGACCTATGACTGGACTAGTCCGGCCGATCCAATCGGCGGCCGCCTCGAATTGAGCGGTAACGTGCTCAACCTCGAACACCACAGCGGACCGGACATGCGCCGGATTTCCGCCAAGTCGGAATGGCGGTTGCCGTTCGACGGGCCACTTGGCGATCGTTACCAGTTTTCAGTTTCAATGCGCGGCGACGGCTACGATTCCGACAACGTGCAATCAACCCAAAACGACCAAGTGCTGCATTCGGGTACTGCTGGCCGCGCGTTCCCGCAGGCGGCATTGTTATGGCGCTACCCTTGGGTCCGCCGCGACGGCGTGACCAGCGAGGTGATCGAGCCGATGGCGGGGTTGATTGCCGCACCCAACGGCGGCAATCCGGCGCTCATTCCGAACGAAGATAGCGAAGGCTTCGAATTCGACGAGACCAGCCTGTTCCGGCCCGATCGCTTCCCCGGCTATGACCGCGTCGACAGCGGCCAGCGTGTCGACTACGGCCTCCACGCCGGCCTCTATAATGCCGAGTACGGCAGCACGAGCGCGCTAATCGGCCAAAGCTATCGGTTTGAGAAGAGCAGTCCGTTTGATGTCGGTAGTGGCCTCGAAAATCAAAGGTCAGACGTTGTCGGCGGGCTGTTGCTCTCGCCATCGACATTCCTCGATCTTTACTATCGCATGCGTCTCGACCATGCGACGCTGGCTATGCGCCGGCAGGAAACTGGCTTCTCGACGGGTCCGACGAACCTGCGCGTCAGTGGCTCGTTCATCTCGTTCAAATCGATACCCGGCCTGACCTCGCCGTTGGAGATTGGCGACCAGATCAGCGTCGCCGTGAACGCTGCCCTTACCCAATATTGGGTCCTCGGCGTGCACGACACCCGCAACATCAGCCAAGGCGGCAACACGATCTATTCCGGTGTCGACCTGACCTATCGCGACGATTGCTTCGCAATCACCACGTCCCTGCAGCAATCCGGCGTCCAACTTGGCGACGTTCACCCCGGCATCAGCGTTCTGGTCACGTTCGTATTCAAGAATCTCGGCGAAGTCGGCACGAAAGTGGCGTCAACCGTGGAATGAACCTGTCGTCGCCGACAGTAGGAAAACCGCGCTCGACCAGTGTATCTTCCGTCACCGGAAACATTGGCCACCCCCAGGCGAGACCTTTCCTGACCATGAGGCTGTTGCTGTCACTTGTCGTATTGGCCTGCATTGCCGTCGGCGCACAGGCGCAGGAAGAAAACCGCATTGCCGCCGTCGTCAATAACGACATCATCAGCATGGACGATCTGTCCTCGCGCGTGGCGCTCGTGCTGTCGTCGTCGAACATTCCCAACACGCCGGAAAACCGCCAGCGCCTGCAGCCGCGCATTCTGCATCAGATGATCGACGAGAAACTCGAGATGCAGGAGGCTAAACGCCTCAATGTGACCGTGACCAAGGAGGAAATCGACAACGCGGTTACCGGCATCGAGAAGCGCAACAACATGCCTAAGGGTGGGATCGAGGCCTATCTCAAGCGCGTTGGCATCCCCATGTCGGCGCTGACGGATCAGCTGACAGCGGAAATCGCCTGGTCGAATGTCGTCCGCAATCAGCTCTCCGAGGATGTGTCGGTCTCCGACGAGGAAGTCAATGAGGCGATGGCCCAAATCAAAGAGGATGCGGGACAGCCGCAGAGCCACGTCTCCGAGATCTACCTCGCGGTCGACAATCCTTCGCAGGACCAGGATGTCGAGCGCCTCGCCACACAGCTGATTCAGCAGATCCGTGCCGGCGCCAATTTCTCCTCGGTTGCGCAGCAATTCTCGCAATCGCCAAGCTCGGCTGCCGGCGGCGATATCGGCTGGGTCACGCCGAATCAGTTGCCGCCGCTTCTCGGCCAGGCACTCAGCAAGATGAAGCCGGGCGAGATGTCCTATCCGCTCAAGACCCCTGGCGGATATTACATTCTCTACATGATCGACCGCCGGATTCCTGGTCAGGTCGATCCATCCGACATTCATCTGTCGCTGACGGAGGTCGTCTTTCCGCTTCCGTCGACAGCAAGCCCGGCCCAGCAACAGCACACGATGGCCGAGGCCCAGCAGGTCTCAGACGCGGCAAAAAGCTGCGGTGAGCTTGCCAAGATCGGGCACGACCACAACCCGCCGCTGATTACGCAAAGCGGCGACACCACGGCCGCACGGGTGTCACCGGAAATCCGTCCCACGGTGCTGCAACTCAAGCTCGCCGAGGCCAGCAAGCCGATACGGCTCAGCACCGCGCCGGGAATTGCCGTTTTTATGGTGTGTTCGCGGCAAGAACCCAGCAGCGGCATGCCAACGCGCGACCAAGTATCGGATAACTTGGCGCGCGCGCGCCTCGACGCGCTGGCGCGGCGTTATCTGCTCGACTTGCGCCGTTCGGCGTACGTGGACATCCGCGCGTGACCGCGCCGCTCGTTCTTACCATGGGTGAGCCGGCCGGTATCGGCGGCGAAATCACCCTCAAGGCATGGCGGGAACACGTATCGCGCGGCGTGCCGCCGTTTTTCGCGATCGACGACCCGACGCGGCTGACAGCGCTGGCGAAAGCGATTGGCCTCGACGTGCCGGTCCGCGAAATCCACGCGCCTGGTGAGACGCTGCACGTCTTTCCGGATGCGCTGCCGGTGCTGGCGCAACTCTTGCCGCGCATGCCGGTGCCCGGCCACCCCGATCCGGCCAATGCGCCGGCGGTGATCGCGGCCATCGAGCGGGCGGTATCTTTGGTTCGCAGCGGTCAGGTGAGCGCCGTCGTCACGAATCCGATCCAGAAGGAAACGCTGTACAACGCCGGTTTCGCGTATCCCGGCCATACTGAATTCCTCGGTGCGCTCGCGAATGTCGCCCATCCGGTAATGATGCTGGCCGGCCCGGAGCTGCGCGTCGTGCCCGTCACCGTCCACCTGTCGCTCGCCGATGCGCTCGCGGCGCTCTCGACCGCCGCAATTGTGACCTGCGGCCGCGTGACGGCCGCGGCCTTGGCGCGCGACTTCGGCATCGCTCGGCCGCGGCTCGCGGTAGCGGCGCTTAATCCGCACGCTGGCGAGGCCGGCGCCATGGGCCACGAGGAGCGCGATATCATCGCGCCGGCGGTGGCCGCGCTCGTCGCACTAGGGATCGACGCCACCGGCCCGGCGCCGGCTGATACGCTGTTTCACGCCGAAGCACGGAAGCGTTATGACGCCGTACTCTGCATGTATCACGACCAGGCGTTGATTCCTCTGAAGACGCTGGATTTCGAGCGCGGCATCAACGTCACGCTCGGCCTGCCGTTCATCCGCACATCGCCGGACCACGGCACGGCGACCGACATCGCCGGCCGCGGCATCGCTAACCCGGCGAGCCTCATCGCTGCCCTGACGACCGCCAGCGCCATGGCGGCGCGGCGGGCGGCGCAACCGGCTGAGGCCTGAGAAACGGCTTGGCGGACGATACGCCGCCTCTGCCGCCGCTGCGCGACGTTATCCGCCGTCACGGCTTGGCGGCGCGCAGGGCCCTTGGTCAGAACTTTCTTCTCGATCTCAATCTGACACGGCGCATCGCCCGCGTTGCCGGTCCCCTCGCCGGCAGTAACGTCGTCGAAATCGGTCCCGGCCCCGGCGGATTGACGCGGGCGCTGCTGCTCGAAGGCGCGCGGCGTGTCGTCGCGATCGAGCGCGACGAGCGTTGCCTGCCGGCGCTCACGGAGCTTGCCGCTGCGTTCCCCGGCCGTCTCGAGATCGTTGCCGGTGACGCGCTGACGATCGATCCGGCAAAACTGGTTCCGGCGCCGCGCAAGATCGTCGCTAATCTGCCCTACAACGTCGCCACGCCGCTGTTGATTGATTGGCTGCCAGGTATCGCCGCCTTCGTCGATTTCACGCTCATGTTCCAGAAGGAGGTTGCCGCGCGGCTCGCGGCCGCACCCGGCACGCACGCTTATGGGCGGCTGTCAGTGCTGACCCAGTGGCTTGCTACGGTCGAACGCCTGTTCGACATCGCGCCCAAAGCCTTCGTGCCACCGCCCAAAGTGACCTCGACGGTCGTGCGGCTGACACCGCGGCCTGAGCCGCAGGCACCTTGCGATCAGCGCGCGCTCGAACGGGTTACAGCAGCGGCCTTCGGCCAGCGGCGCAAGATGCTGCGCCAGAGCCTAAAATCGCTCGGCGACGCCGCCGGATTGCTGCGCGCGGCGCAAGTCGAGCCGACGGCACGGGCAGAGAATTTGACGGTCGCCGAGTTTTGCGCGCTGGCCCGGGCGCTGACCGCGGACGCCCGTTAGACCCCGCGCAGGCGATTGACGAATTCAGCAAGCCCGACTTGGCGCCGCCGTTGAACGCGCTCGGCGCTGAGGATTGCCTGTACGCGGCGAACGCTGTCCTCGAAATCGTCGTTGATGACGACATAGTCATACGCATCCCAGTGACTCAGCTCTTCCGACGATTTCGCCATGCGCGCATGCACGACTTCGTCGCTGTCCTGTGCGCGCGATTTAAGGCGCGCCTCGAGCGCCGCCATGGTCGGCGGCAGGATAAACACCGAAACCAGGTCGGCGCCGATCTTGGCCTGCAGCTGCTGCGTGCCCTGCCAATCGATGTCGGTGATGATGTCGCGGCCGCTTTCGATGGCCGCCATCAACGGCGCGCGTGGCGTGCCGTAGCTGTGGCCGAAAACGGTTGCATGCTCCAGCAAATCGTTGTTTGCGACCATGGCCGCGAAACGCGCCGGATCGACGAAATGATAATCCTTGCCGTCGACCTCGCCAGCGCGGCGCGGGCGCGTCGTGACTGAAACCGACAATGCCAGTTGCGGCTCGCGCGCCACCAGGGCGCGCGTGATGGTTGTCGTGCCGGCGCCCGAGGGCGACGACAGCACCAGCAGAATTCCGCGTCGTTTGATCTCGCGCACCGTCATGGCTATTCGATGTTCTGCACCTGTTCGCGCAATTGTTCGATCGCGGCTTTGAGGCCGAGCGCGATGCGCGTCAACTCGAGATCAGGCGACTTCGAGGCCAGCGTGTTTGCCTCGCGGTTGAACTCCTGGCAGAGGAAATCGAGCCGGCGGCCGATCGCCCCACCTTCCTTCAGCAGGCCGCGGGTGGCATCGACATGCGCGGCGAGCCGGTCGAGTTCCTCGCGCACGTCGCCGCGCGCGACGATGAGCGCGGCTTCCTGTGTCAGGCGCTCCTCGGGAAGTGCCGGCACGGCCTCGAGTAGCGCCGCGACCTGTTCCTTGAGCCGTGCCTTGGCGGCCGCCGGCTGAGCGGCGGCTGTGCGCTCTGCCGCGCCCGCCAAGGCCGTGATTTCCGCAAGCCGCGCCTCAAGCACCGGCACGAGTCGCTTACCTTCGGCTTGGCGCATCGCCGCGAGCGCTTCGAGTGCGGCATCGAAATCGCGCTGCATCGCCGCTTGCCGCTGCTCGTCGGCCGGACTATCGGCAACCTCATCACTGCTCTCGAGCACGCCCTTCAGCGCCAGCAAGCCATCGATCCGCGGCGGCGCGGCGCCGGTCTCCTGGGCGAGTTCCTTGGCAAGCGCCATGATTTCGGCCAAGGCCGCGCGATTGACCCGCAGCGGCACGCTGTTTGCCGATTTCGTCACCGTCAACGACACGTTGATGGCGCCGCGCTTCAACCGGTTGGCCAGCGCCGCGCGCAATTTGGGCTCGAGCACATCGTAACCGGCCGGCAGCCGGCACCGCAGATCGAGCGATTTCGAATTGACGCTCTTGATCTCCCACACCCAGCCGAGCCCGTCGGCATGCCCTTCCGACCGCGCGAATCCGGTCATGCTGGCAACGCTCATGGCAAGGCGACTCTCCTGTGTGGCCCAGAGCTTATAGCCTTCGCTCGCCGCGGCAACAACAGCAGCGCTAATGCGCTGCGCCGGACGTCTTGGCCTGCGTATGCGCGCGCAGCTCGGCGATGTTCTTATCCTGCTCCGCGAGCGTTTTGGCGAAGCGATGGCCGCCATCGCCGTCGGCGACGAAATAGAGCTCGCCGCGCAAATCGGGATGCACCGCCGCATTGAGCGCCGCCTCGCCCGGATTGCAGATCGGCGTCGGCGGCAGTCCTTTGAATTTGTAAGTGTTATATGGCGTATCGACGAGTACATCATCATGATCCAATGCATGGCCGAGCGCTTTTCGGCCGCCGTCCGTTAAGCCGTAGATCACGGTCGGATCGGCTTGCAGCGGCATGTTGATGCGCAGCCGATCGATATAGACGCCGGCGACCCGCGCCCGCTCATCCGGGCGTGCGGTTTCATGCTCGATAATCGAGGCCAAGGTCACCATCTGCTGCGCATCGGCAAGCGGTAGGTTCGGCGCCCGTCCAGCCCATTCCTTCGCCACGACAGCATCCATCGCGTGCGTCATGCGCGCGATCAATTCGTTCCGCTGCTCGCCATAGATGTAGAAATAGGTTTGCGGCAGCACGCTGCCTTCGGGCGGCGGAATCGTGATCGCGCCGGCGAGTGCCGGCGCCGCGTTGATCAAAGCGACAACTTCAGCGCTGGTGAGGCCTTCGGCTATCGTCAATTTGTGCCGTACCACGCGGCCGGACAGAAGCAGATCGACGACCGCGCGCGGGCTGATTGCCGCCGCGAACTCGTACTCGCCCGCCTTGAGCCGGTCGGCCGTACCGGTCAGATGCGCCGCGGCGGCGAAGGCCCAGGGATGCGCGATGACGCCCGCCTGACCGAGCGTTTCGGCGATCTGCTCGACGCTCGAACCCTTGGGGACGACGACGATCTTGGGTTTGGCAAGCGGACCGGCGGCGAAGTAATCGCCGATTCCCCATCCGAGCACGGCTGCCGCCACGACCACTAGGGCGATGATCCCCAGCGCGCCGTAACGGAGCCACCGCATCTCAGGGTGCTGGGCCGAAGATCAGCGACGCGTTGGTTCCGCCAAAGCCGAAAGAGTTGCTCAACGCGTAACGCACCGGCCGCTGCTTGGCTTTGAGCGGCACAAGATCCACGTCGCAGCTGGGCGACGGATTTTCGAGATTGAGCGTCGGCGGCACGACGCCGTCGCGCAGCGCCAAAATCGAGAAGATCGCCTCGACGCTGCCAGCCGCGCCCAACAGATGACCAATCGCGGACTTGGTCGAGGACATCGACAGCTTGTAGGCCGCGTCACCAAACAGACGCTTGACGGCGCCCAATTCGATTTCATCGCCCAGCGGCGTCGAGGTGCCGTGCGCGTTGACGTAATCGATCTGCTCCGGCGTGAGTTGGGCGCGCTTAAGCGCGTTGCGCATGGCGCGGAAAGCGCCGCTGCCGTCTTCGGCCGGTGCGGTGATGTGATGAGCGTCGCCAGACATACCGTATCCGATCACCTCGGCGTAGATCTTGGCCCCGCGTCTCTTGGCGTGATCGAGCTCCTCGAGGACGACGATGCCGGCGCCTTCGCCCATGACGAAGCCATCGCGCTTCTGGTCCCACGGACGCGAGGCGCGTTGCGGCTCGTCGTTGAATTTGGTCGACAGCGCCCGCGCCGCCGCAAAGCCGGCGATGCCGATGCGACAGATCGCTGCCTCGGTGCCGCCCGCGACCATCACGTCGGCATCGTCCCACATGATGATTCGCGCCGCATCGCCGATCGCATGCGCGCCGGTCGAGCACGCTGTGACAACGGCGTGATTGGGACCGCTGAAGCCGTAACGGATCGAAACGTGGCCCGATGCCAGGTTGATCAGGTTGGCCGGAATGAAAAACGGCGACAGCCGGCGCGGCCCCTTCTCGTGGACCGTCAGGGCACCTTCGGTGATGCCAGGAAGCCCGCCGATGCCGGAACCGATCATGACGCCAGTGCGTTCGCGCTCTTCCGGGTCGGCCGGCTTCCAACCGGAATCCTCCACCGCCTGCGCCGCCGCTGCCAGCGCGAAGACGATGAACTCGTCCATCTTGCGCTGTTCCTTCGGCGGCACCCAATCGTCGGCATTGAACGAGCCGGACACAGTTTCGCCGCGCGGCACCTGGCCGGCGATCTTCGCCGGCAGGTCCGACACGTCAAAATTCTGGATCGCGCGTATTCCGGATTGGCCTTCGAGCAGGCGCTTCCAGACAGTCTCGGTCCCCACGCCTAAGGGCGTGACGACGCCGCAACCGGTGACGACAACGCGTCTCATGGACGAAACGCTATGATTTGTGCTGCTCGATAAAGCTCACCGCGTCCTTCACGGTCACGATCTTCTCGGCCGCATCGTCGGGAATTTCGCAGCCGAATTCTTCCTCGAACGCCATGACCAATTCGACAGTGTCGAGGCTGTCGGCGCCCAAATCGTCGATGAAGCTGGCATTCTCGGTCACTTTAGAGTCGTCAACGCCCAGATGCTCGACGACGATCTTCTTAACCCGGTCGGCGATATCGCTCATGAGACTTACCTCAGAAAGATTGACGCGCTGTTGGCTACAAATGTTGATGGATCAAGGTGTTAGACACCCGCCCGTACGCCCGGGCAACGCCGTCGGACGAGGCGGGGCTGACATAACATAGATGGCGGGCCATGGCCACCCTCGTTCGCGCCGCGGTTCACAGCATCGCCAACCCGCCGTTCACGTGCAGCGTGTGGCCGGTGACATAACGCGATTCCTCGCTCGCGAGAAACAGGACGCAGGCGGCAACTTCGTCCGGCGTGCCCTGCCGGCCCATCGGAATTGCAGTCTCGAGCTTCGCCTTCTGTTCCGGCGACAGCACTTCGGTCATTGCTGTGGCGATGAATCCGGGCGCGACGCAGTTGACGGTGATGCCGCGCGACGCGACCTCGGCGGCGAGCGCCTTGGTCATGCCGATCATACCGGCTTTCGCCGCGGCGTAGTTCGCCTGGCCGGGATTGCCGGTGCTGCCGACGACCGAGCCGATGCCGATGATGCGGCCCCAACGCCGCTTCATCATGCCGCGCAACACCGCACGCGCGAGCCGGAAGCCGGCGGTGAGATCGACCTCGATCACCTTGGCCCAATCCTCGTCCTTCATCCGCATCGCCAGCCCGTCCTTGGTCAGGCCGGCGTTGTTGATCAGAATGTCGAGCGCGCCCAACTGTTCCTCGGCGGCCTTCACCAGCGTATCGGCTGCCGCGGGATCGGCGAGGTCGGCGGTGGCGACCGCGGCACGTTCGCCCAGCGCGTCTTTGAGCGCTGCGAGCTTGTCGGCCTTGGTGCCGGCGAGCAGCACTTTGGCACCGGCGCCATGCAATGCGCGCGCGATCGCGCCGCCGATGCCTCCCGATGCGCCGGTCACCAGCGCCGCCTTGCCGCTCAGGTCGAACATGGAATTCCTTCCGCCGCTCACAGCGTCTTGAGAAAGGCCTCGATTTCGGTCGGCGTGCCGAGCGACTGGCCGGTCATCTCGCGGTCGATCCGCTTGGCGAGCCCACTCAGTACGCGGCCCGAGCCGACTTCGACCAGCGCGCTGACGCCGTGGCTCTTCATGTAAAGCACGCACTCGCGCCACCGCACCAGACCGGTCACCTGCTGCACCAGAAGATCCTTGATCTCGGCCGGATCGCGCACGGCGGACGCAGTCACATTGGCAACCACGGGCACCACCGGCTCGACAAACTTGACCTCAGCGAGCGCTTCGGCCATTTCGCGCGCCGCCGGCTCCATCAGAGCACAATGGAACGGCGCGCTCACCGGCAACATGATGGCACGCCTGGCACCGCGGGTCGCGGCGTGAGCTACCGCGCGTTCGACTGCCGCGCGGTGGCCGCTGACCACGACCTGGCCCGCACCGTTGTCGTTCGCGGCTTCAAGCACCTCGC
>Ga0187825_10000043_pt1 | contig 18551 bp, 13 predicted proteins | sample NC_wetland_sal_i_11_FD_132421 | JGI IMG/M metagenome (GOLD analysis project Ga0187825, IMG submission 132421) | Wetland sediment microbial communities from Neuse River Estuary, North Carolina, USA - SourceSoil_5 | ecosystem: Environmental > Aquatic > Freshwater > Wetlands > Sediment | place... | reverse complement strand
TCGCCGCCGTCGGATCGCCGTCGAGCAGCGTGGCGGTATGGAACTGCGTCGGCTGATCCATCGCCGTAATCGCCGTCGTCGTGACCGTGCCGCCACCTGCACCGCGGCGGCTACCTTTCCGCTCGAAGAGGTGACAGTTAGCAACTGGAGGTCAAACGCAACGTCCAGCGCTGCCTGAAACCGCCGGTCCGGGTTCTTCTCCAGGCAGTGGCGGACTATGTGTTCGAGCGCAGGATTGATGTTGCGGTTTGTCTCCGCGAGATCAGGGGGATCTTGCGTCAAAATGGCGCTGATGGTGTCGGCGGTGGTCGCACCATGGAACGCGTGCTTGCCACTGAGCATCTCGTAGAGCACTGCGCCGAACGCGAAAATATCGCTCCGCCAGTCGGCTTCCTGGCCGCGCACCTGCTCGGGGGACATGTAGCCCAATGTGCCGAGCACGACTCCAGGCTCGGTTTTGGCTGGCATAGTGGCTGCCGTAGCTCCGGCAAGGGCCTTCTCTCCGTGCACCAGCTTGGCGAGGCCGAAGTCCAGGATTTTCACCCGGTCATCGCGACAAATGAAAATGTTCTCAGGCTTGAGATCACGGTGAACGACTCCCTGTTCGTGAGCGGCGGCGAGTCCGTGTGCGATCTGGATTCCGTAATCAATGGCGGTCCGCACGGGCAGCGGACCTTGGCGGAGCTTGTCGCGCAGGGTCTCGCCTTGCAGCAGTTCGGCGACAATGTAAGGGGCGCCGTTATACTCACCGATATCGAAAACGGAGAGCAGGTTGGGATGGTTGAGCATCCCAGCGCTGCGCGCCTCGGTCTCGAATCTGCGCAGGCGCTCCGGGTCGCTGACAACAGCATCGGGCAGCATCTTGATGGCGACTTCACGGTTCAGCCGTGCATCGCGCGCACGATAGACCTCACCCATTCCCCCCGCGCCTATGGGAGCGAGCAGTTCGTAGGGCCCCAGCTTCGTGTTTAGTGCTAATGGCATGGTGGCGCGAATTATATTCCACAACTCATAGAAGTAGCGTGCACTTTTCGGCGCTCCACAAATTTAGAGCTCTTGGGAATTCTTAAAAACCTGCACGCAACAACGGCTTGCGGGGCGCCCTCGTGACTTCAACTGTCAGGACCGCCCTTGGAAGGGGGAGAAGGATTAAACGTCGTATAATCTCGTGCGCGCAACTGGGGAGCAGAACACATGAGCATACAAGAACAAATCAAGACGTATATTACCAGCCAACCGGAGCCAAAACGCACTGCCATGCGAGAGTTGCATCGGCTCACACTTCAAGTGTCACCAGAATGCAAATTATGGTTTTTCGATGGCAAAGACCGCAAAAATCATACTGTCTCCAACCCTACGATTGGATATGGATTTCACATAATAAAATATGCAACGGGAAAAAGTAGAGAGTTTTTTCGAATTGGTGTGAGCGGAAACAAAACTGGAATCTCTGTCTATATTCTTGGTCTCAAAGACAAGAAGTACTTAGCCAAAACGTATGGAAAAAAGCTAGGTAAGGCGAGCGTTACCGGATATTGCATTCGGTTTAAAGCTCTAAAGGATATAAACATCGATACGCTTGGAGCGGCAATACGAGATGGGCTTGCAGCTCAGAATGAAAAAGGCAATCTGACGAAATAATTCCATTGTTAAAGGCAAGCGGTTATCGATGTAAAACGCTCCGTTATAAAATCCCTACAGCCCTGACTCGCGTCAGAAAGCCATTCTCTACAAAACGGGTCTCCCGCAATAGTCGTGCGGCTCTCTTTCAGCGCTCCTTGTCTTTCTCTATTTGCCGTGCCACTGCGGAAGCATCACGGGCGATCCGCAAGTAATCCCAAGGTAAGGGTTTCAACCGTCCGACCGGAAAAGTGCCGGCGCAAACGTTGCACGATCTGGATCGGCTGACGCGATGAGGCTCTACCGCGGAGGCGCGGCTTCACTCGAGCACTCCACCAAAAACACATGGAAGTCCGTGGCCACAGGCTGGGCACCAAGCTGCCGCATCATCAGTGCGACTTGGCCTCGGTGGTAAGTGGAATGGTTTGCCACATGTTGCATCAAGTGCGCCAATCTGACGTGCCTTGCTCGAAATGGGAGCATACGTCCCAGGAGTTCATCGGTCAGGCCGTTCACGAACTCGGTCTGTTCGTTCTCGACTTCGGCCCACTTTAGCTGCAGCGTAGCGAGGTTGGGGAATGAGTCCGGATTGAACAAAAGGTCCCGGCGCGTTCGCAAGCCTGTCAGCAGGGCAGAGCTGGTGGGCGGCTCTTTCCAATACCTAAGCCAAATCCACTCTCCGCCGATGATGTGCACAAGTGTGTCGCGCACGGAACGAAAGCTGCCGCCAAGATCGCGCGTGAACTCCTCGACGCTAAGCCTGGAAGCGGCTTGCAAGACTCTGTTATTGGCCCAGCGGTCGTACTGGTAGAGCGGCCGAATGTCGTCGATAGTCATAATGGGCGCCGGCGGGTACTTCCGCTCGCCTGAGAAATCTTAGCGCACGGCGCGTTCGGCGATACGCGGGGGAGTGGCGGTTCTCTCAGGGTCTTGGCCAAATCACGGGCTACTCGTACCTAACCTGGTAAGGGAAGGGTTGCCGACCATCCACTCCCTTCGAGGCGAGACTTAAGTAGCCCAGCTCTCTTCCGTCTCCTCTTTGTCCGTCTTGCGCCGGCGAGTCTGCTGGCCGGGAGCTGCCGGCAGTTTGTCGTTAGGGCGCGCGAACCACACATACAGAGTGGGCAATAGGTAGATACTCAGCAGCAGGTCGGTTACCAATCCGCCGACAATTACGATGGCGAAAGGCCGCTGCGAATCGGAGCCGATATCGTGCGAGAGCGCCGCCGGCAGCAGCCCCAGGGTCGCCACCAGCATGGTCATCATGATGGGGCGCAGGCGCAGAATCGCGCCCTCCCGGACCGCCTCCTTGATGGGAAGACCGCTGGCCCGCAACTGGTTGATGTATTCAACCATAATGACTCCGATTTCCACCGACACCCCAAACAGCGCCAGGAAGCCTATCCCGGAGGAGACACTGAAATTGGTCCCGCTAACGAACAGAGCCAGCAGCCCGCCTATGGGTGCCATGGCCACGCTGCAGATGACCAGCAGCCCCCATTTCGCCGAATTGAAGCCCATGTAGAGAATGAAAAAAATCACCAGCATGGTGATGGGAACAATCAGCATGAGCCGGCGCTCCGAGCGCTTCTGGCTGGCGTACTCTCCTGCCCAGTCAATGCGGTAGCCTTCCGGCAGCTTCACCTGCTTGCGAACCTTGCGAATCGCTTCTTCCACCGTGCTTCCCAGGTCACGGCCGCGCACGCTGTATTTGATGGCGATATAGCGTGAATTATTTTCCCGGTTGATAACCGAGGCGCCGTCCTCTTCCCTTATATCGCACAACTGTCCCAGCGACACGCGCTCGCCGCCCGGCGCCACAATGCGGATGTTCCTGATTTCATCCATGGTCGCCCGATACGGTTCCTGATAGCGCACCACCACGTCATAGCGGCGCTCGCTGCGCAGTATCTGGCTGACCGCCTTGCCCCCGACCGCCGTTTCCACCGCATCCTGCACGTCTGCCACGTTGATGCCGTAGCGGTCGGTCTTGGCCCGGTCCACCACCAGGTCAAGGTTGGGCTGGCCCATCACCCGGAAAATGCCCAGGTCAGCCACCCCGGGGATATCGCCCATGGTCTTCAGGATTTCGTCGCCCTTTTGCTCCAGGGTCCTCAGGTCGTCACCGTAAATCTTCACTGCCAGTTCACCTTTTACCCCGCTGACTGCCTCCTCGACGTTGTCGGAGATGGGCTGCGAGAAATTCCAGCTACCCCCCGGGATAGTCGAGACTGCCTGATCCATGGCGGCGATCAGTTCGTCCTTGCTATGGAACTGCGGACGCCATTGCGAGCGCGGCTTCAAGTCCACGAAGTATTCCGTGTCAAAGAAGCCGGTGTAGTCGGTGCCGTCGTCGGGCCGGCCCACCTGGCTGACCACCTGCGTCACCTCGGGAAAGCTGGCAAAAATCAGCCGCGCCTGCTTCACCACGCGCTCACCCTCCGTGGGCCCGGTGCTGGGGGCCAGCGTCCCGCGGGCCCAGATGGCGCCTTCGTCCAGGTGCGGCAGGAACTCCGATCCAATGGCGCCTCCAAACGCCAGATACAAACTCGCTGCCAGCGCCACCAGCGAGATGCCGACGGTGACCTTGCTGTGTTCAAGAGTCCAGGTCAGCGAAGTGCGGTAATGCTGCGTGAGCCAGTGCAACAGCGGGTTGTGCCACTCGTGTACTCCCTTGCGAAATACCAGCAGGGCCAGCACCGGCGCCAGCAGCAGCGAAAACAGCAGCGCTCCCAGCAAGGCGAAGGCGACCGTCCAGGCCATGGGACGGAACAACCTCCCTTCCACGCTTTGCAGCGTGAAAATCGGTAAATAGGCGGTGATGATGATGGCGCGGGCGTAGAACACCGGCCGCTGCACTTCGTGCGCGGCGCGCGATATCTTCTGAAACGCGCTCAGCCCTTCGCTCGCCGGATCATTGAGATGTCGCACGATGTTCTCGATCATCACCACCGAGCCATCCACCACCATACCGAAATCCAGCGCTCCCAGTGATAGCAGGTTGGCGGGGATGTGCCGCAGGTCCAGCAGGATGGAAGCGAACAGCAGCGAGAATGGAATGGTGAACGCCACAATCAGGGCGCCGCGCTCGGTGCCGAGAAACACAAACAGAATCACCGATACCAGCAGCAGCCCTTCCGTCAGGTTGCGCAGCACGGTGTGAGTGGTGTAGTGCAGCAGGTCGCTGCGGTCGAGAAAAGGAACAATTTTCACACCCGGCGGCAGCACGTGGGTGTTCAGCTCCGCCACCTTGTCGTGGATGCCGCGCAGGGTGGTATCCGCCTCCTCGGCCTTGCGCAGCAGAACAATTCCCTCTACCACGTCATCGGAATCAATCACCCGCCCGGCTTCGCGGTGAATCGCCTTGCCGATCTGGCCTAGGCGAATCTTGGGCCCCTGCGTGACTAAGGCCACGTCGCGCACCCTCACCGGCGTGCCGTTTTGGGTTTTCAGCACCGTGGCCCCAATGTCGTCGGTGCTGGTCATGAGGCCCACGGCGCGGACGTTGATTTCCTGCGTACCCTGCTCGATGAAACTTCCCCCGGCGTTGGTATTGTTAGCCGCCAGCGCCTGTTCCACCTGGCCGATGGTCAGCCCGTAATCCACCAGCTTGTTGGGGTCCACCTGCACCTGGTATTCGCGGGTCAGGCCGCCGAAGCTGCTCACGTCCACCACCCCGGGAACCGACTTGAATTCCTTCTCCAGCACCCAATCCTGCAGCGATTTCAGCTGCATCAGGTCGTATCGCGGGTTGCTGCTACTGAGCGTGTACCAGTAAATCTGGCCTACCGGGCTGTAATCGGGTCCCAGCTGCGGGTTGATGTTGGGTGGCAGGGCCACCTGCGAGATCCGTTCCAGTACCTGCTGCCGATTGCTCAGGTCATGGGACTCGTCGTCGAAAATCATGGTGACCGTGGATAGCCCGAATACCGAGGTGGAGCGCAGACTGGTGAGGTGCGCGATGCCGTTCATCTGCACCTCGATGGGCACCGTAACCTGCTGTTCAACTTCTTCGGCCGCACGCCCCGGCCATTGCGTGATCACCTGCACCCAGTTGTTGGCCACGTCGGGGTAGGCTTCCACCGGCAGGGTGTGGAAGGAAAACGCTCCCCATACCAGCAGGAGCACACCTGCACACAGCATCAGGTACTTGTTGTGCAGCGCGAGATCAACGAGCCACTTGATCATGCGCTTGCTCCTGCTCGCTGGACTGCTCGTTTTCCACGGTGCTGGAGAACTGCAGCGCGTCTTTGACGACCTGCTCCCCGGGGCTGAGGCCGGCCAGCACCTCGCGCCAGCCATCGTTGGTTTGCGGCCCTGCCTGCACCTGCGTGCGGCGGAACTGGTATCCAGCCTGCGGCACGAACACCCAGTCCTTGTCGTGTAACCGCATGACCGCGGATGCCGGCACAACCGTGCGCGCATGGTCGGCCTGCGAGACGAAGGTTACCGTGGCAAACATCCCCGGCCGCAGGATGCCTTTGGCATTGCGCAGTTCCAGTCGCACCTTGGCCGTGCGGGTGTTGGGGTCAAGCATGCGGCTGATGTTCCCGATCCGGCCCTTGAGCACCAGGCCCGGATAGGCCGCAAGTTGCACGTCGGCAGAATCTCCCAGCCGCACCTGGGAGAGATTGTTTTCGTAAACGTCGCACAGAATCCACACCCGCGACAGGTCGGCGATGGTGAACAGATTGGGTGAATTGTCCAGCGACTTCACTGCCGCCGCCGGGTTCACGTTCTGCTCGATGATGGTGCCAGACGCGGGCGCGCGCAGCACCACTACCGGCGAAGGATTATTCACGTCACCGCCCAGCACGCGCACCGCGTCCTGCGCCGTTTCTACATCCACCTTGGTCTTTTGTGCGGTATCCTGTGCGGCCTCCAGGTCCTTCTCCGCCAGCGCTCCTTTGGCATAAAGCCCCTGGGCCCGGTCCAGGCCTTTGCGCGCCAGCCAGTCGTCCTCCTGGGCTTTTTTCAGATTGGCGGCCGCGCTAGCCAGGTCAGGACTGTGAATGGTAAGCAGCAGCTGGCCCTTCTTGACGTCGTCACCCAGTTGCACCCGTAACGAGGTCACCCGCCCGGAGGCCAGCGAACTGACTGGCAGGGTGCGGTTTACGTCCGGCGCGACGGTTCCGTTCACGTTCAACTGGTCCCGCATTTCGCGCGTGACCACCCGCACCAGTGAGAACTGCTGCGGATGCGCCACCCTCAGCAAATTCACATCTGATGTTTCTTCCACCTTCGCCGGCGGCGTCTTGGCGGCGACCTCGCCGTGCGAGCAGCCGATGTCTGCGGCCAGCGCCGTCAGCACCAGGCCGTACAGAAAAATGTGCTTCACAAACTTGTCTCCTGACTAAATCCATTTCGCGGGAGCCCTATAGCGCCCGTGAAAAGCTGGCGCGAGTGGCCCGAGGGGCCTCGCATCTTCCCTTTTTTAAACAACAACTTGTTAAAAGGATTTACGCGCTAACGCGTGCCGGAGGAGCCCGGCTTTCCAGGAGAGAGAAGTGCCCCGCAGCCGGCAGCATACGGCCGGATTGTGAAGCCTTGGTGAAGAACTTGCGACGAGGCATCACGGCTAAGGCCAGCAGCAGGAGAGCGGGCAGGAGATGCAGCCAGTCTAACGTCCCGGAGGAGCTGACCGTGTTCATGCTCCTCAACACCTTGCGAGCTACATCCGAAGCTTCCACCGCCAATTGTGAGGCGTGCAGATCATCGGTGGCGGAAATCGCAGGGAACAGCACTGCCAGAATGCAGGCTAGCGCAATCACCTGCAGCAGCACGCCGGGTCGAGCGCTCGACCGATCGTGATTGTGGTACAGCCAACTGACAATCGCCACGGCGACCACCAGCAGCCACACCAGATTAAGCAGAAGCTCCATACTTGCTCGAAGGCATGAGTACCTTTGGATATTCTAGCTCAGATCTCAGGCTTCGCGTACAGGTTGGTAATGTACCCGTGCCGCTCGGGCTTGGTGCCAGGGTTGGGCAGCTTTTCGATTACATGCAGCCACACCTGGCCAACGATTCTTCCTTCACAGGTAGCGAGCCAACACTTCCAATCGGCCGAGAGGCAGCTGGACATCCAGATGGAACAACGCTGAAGGAAGACTTCGCGAGCTTTCACCGGAGACCGAAAGGCCGGAACCGGATTCATAGCGCAGCTCAGCCATGCGAATTGTGTCGTCGGTGTGGCTTCACATATTCCAATATTGAGCACGAGTAGAGGATCACCCCAAGGCCAAGCACTGCCGGTCCTGTTCTGAATCCTGCTGCTTACAATCCCAAAGATGCGCAGCGCAGTTGCTGCACAACCTTCTGCGCAGCATTGCGGTAGGGAACGATGGGCGCATCGCGGGCTATAGCCTCAATGTCCGGGCAGAATTGAGTCAGCATGAGTCCCCCAGCGAGCCCTGCCCCGGCCTGCTGGAGGGGCGCAAACGGGTCTAGTAAGGCGGCGCGAACCGTGTTGGCCACTTCCTGTCGATGATCTTTTTGCAAAGTCGGCGAGAATTCGGCCAGGCCGGCGAGCGCGGACAGACGCACACGTTCCATCTGGCCGGGCTGAGCCTTGGAAAGCAGAATGGGAACGGCACGGGAGTCATGGGTCGCGGCCAGACCCTCAAGCGCGGCCTGCATGACGTGGACCTCGGGATTGGCCGCTACTCTGGACCGCAATGCATCGAACGCTTGCTTCATCCTCGATTTGCCCAATACTTCCGCGGCTGCGGCTTCGGCCGCGTAGCTGGAATCCGTGCGCAGCGTATCAGCCAAAACGCGAAATACTGCAGGATCCTTGGCAAAAGGTCCGAGCGCCTGGACAGCGGCTACACGCACGCGGTCTTCCGGTTGCTTCAACGCCGAAAGCAGCGCGGATTTTGCTAATTCGGTGCGGGTGGCCCCCAGGCTCTTAGCCGCTGCGGCGCGCACGCCATCAAAAGAATCGTTGTTCAGAACCCAGGTGAGTGTGACAACACTTTTATCTACATCCGGCTGCGGTCCGCCCAGCTGCTGAACTGCCCAGAAGCGGCTCATCATGGAGCTATCTTTTCGAGCCTGTGCGATCAGAGCATCTTCCGGTTGGGGAAAGTGTACCGTTTTGTCAATGATGGCGTCAGGGTCAAACGTTACCCACTGGGGCTGAAAATCGAGTGGTATATCGAATTCCTGGGAGGCCAAATGATCCCGCACCTGTACCTGTTTACGCTCACCGTTCGCTCCATGAAACACGAGCAGAATGGGCATGTCGAAAATCGGGGTAAACGAATCCGGCTGCTGTGTCTGGCGGACCGTCAGCATGTCCAGTTTCTTCACCGGTTCGTAGACCGCCTGGACGTCATAGTCAGGGTGGCCGGCCATGAACACCCATTCCCGGAAGAACCAGCCCAACTCCTGCCCGGTGGTCGCCCGAATGGCATCAATCAGGTCAGCCGTGACCGTGGTGCTCGCCCGATGGGCGTTTAAGTACTGGCACACGGCGCGAAAGAAGGGCTCTTGCTGTGAGGCGGCATGCTCTGTCGTCTCTGCTCCATCAAGCAGGTAACGAAGCATGTCGAGGACAACCGCGCCCTTCTCGTGAGTAATGGCGTCAAACATCTGCAAGGAATCGCTGTAGTGGCGATCCACGATGGGCCGCCGGTAATCCTCGCGATCCTGCGCCTGCTCCGCCATCTGGTCCATGTACATCTTGTACCGGAAGGCATCGTTGTCGGCGTGGTGTTGGATGTACAAGGCTTCCAGATAAGTGGCGAAACCTTCGTTGAGCCAGATGTTGGCCCAGTCGCGCCCCTGCACCAGGTCGCCTAACCACTCTTGTCCCAGCTCGTGCGATACCAAGTCCGTGCTGGGATAGTCCCGGTCGGCGCGCTCATCGTGCAGGGTCCATTCCGTGAGCGTGGTGGCGCTAACGTTTTCCATGCCACCAAAGAGATAATTGTGCACCGTGGTTTGCGCGTATTGTTCGTAAGGCCAGTCCACGCCGGTGGCGCGGGAAAAGAAGGCGATCATGTCGGGAGTCAGGTGGAAGGAGCGGCGCGCGGTGGCCTCATCGACATATGAGGGAACGTAATAGTCTACAGGCTTGCCTTCGTATTGATCACTCACTTTGCGCCAGGCCCCAACAGCGATGGAAATCAAGTAAGAGCTATGGGGAACGCTTTCCTTCCAGTCATAGGTAGTTCGGCCGGAGGAGTGGGTCACGCTGACCAGCTTGCCGTTGGAAACCACGATCTGCCCGTCGGGAACGGTCGTGATAGTTTGGCTGGTGGCCATGTCGTTGGGGTAGTCCCAGCAGGGAAACCAGTAATGATTGAACTCGGTTTCACCCTGCGACCATATTTCTCGCGGCCAGCGTGGATAAGCCGGAGTTGGATTGACAAAGAAGAGTCCGGTTTTAGGAAACCCGTGGTAAACGATGCGGACCTGCAACGGGCGCGCGGCGTCGTAGTTGTGATCCAGAGTTATCCAGAGATGCGGATCCTCTCTTATGAATTTTAACGGCACCGGCGCTCCCCGGGCGGGCCGCAAGGAGACTGCGTCAATCTTCAACCCTGAGCTATCCAAATAAAATTTGCGAAATCCGGAGAAAAACGGCTCCAATGTGACCACTTCGTCACCGAAGACTTCGCCTTTGGCCTGATCGAAATGCAATTTGAGGCGATAATTCTTCACATGATAGGTCCTGCTGGGAGGCCAGTGCCAAAGGCTGGGATCGCCAAAGACATGGCTATTCTTTGCGTCAGCGTGCACCGCAAATGCGGTTGTAGCGGTGAAGCACATGATGAAAACGAGACCCAGAAGCCGGAGATGCGGTGAACCAATGGCGGAAGCGACAGGCGCCGACTCCTTGTCATCCTGTTGGCTTAGAACAGTCATGTGCCTCTTTGCGACTGCGCAAATGCGATGCCGGCGCCATTATATAGCCGGCACCGATCCGGCACGGTACCGCAAGAAAGAGCTGGCGAAGATGTACGAAGAAGTGTCGAAGCTGCGACCTTGAGTCGTATGCTTATCGCTAGTGACACTCGGAAAGGTGATATGGCCGACTTCACACTCGTTGTCGCGCTCCTGCGACTCAGCTCGGCCCGAGGCGCGACTTCCGAATTGCCGACGATGCGACCAGTATCCACGGATTTGGCCAACATTGTCTTGTGTGCCGCGTCCCACTGGCATTCGCCATGACTAAACCACGTCAATCAGGATTAGCGTAATGTCGTCCTGCTGGCCTGGCCTGGCTGGTTGCCAGAGCCGGATCTCAGAGAGCAGTTGCTCGGACAGTTCAGAAGGTGTGCGCAACTGATTGTTGCGAACGACTTCCTCAAGCTTCCGGTCGCCAAAGGAATCGCCGCGGGCATTTTCGGCTTCCATGACGCCGTCGGTGTAAAGTAGGAAACGGTCCCCGGAGCGGATGGGCAGATCAGAGACGGGATAGTCGGGATCCGCCATGACTCCAAACAAGAGGCCATTGCTTTCGATGCGTTCCAGCTTGCCATCCCACCAGCGCAGGAGCGGGGGATGGCCTGCCGCGGAATACAATGCTTTGCGATTCTCGGTATCCAGCCACAAATAGGCCGCGGAGACCAACTGATCATGAAGTTGGCGGAACAGGATGCGGTTCAAACCACGCAACACTTCGCGTGGGTCATGCGCGCAAGACACGACGGATTGCATGGCCACTTTGATCATCGAAGCTATGAGTGCGGCAGGCACTCCGTGTCCGGTAACGTCCGCTACCAGGAAACCTATCCGTTGCTGATCGATGGGAATGAATTCATAGAAATCGCCAGCGACGGCGGTCATAGGCTGGTAGGCAGCCGCGATCCGGAGATTCCTGACCTCGGGAATGCTGGTGGGGAGGATCGAGAACTGCAACTGGCGAGCAACCGCTAGTTCATCTTCAATCGACATCAAACGGCGCTCGTTGGCAAAGATGGCTTGCATGGCCACATACCCAAAGGAGAGGAGGAACACAGCAAAAGCTATGTGGTCGAGCAGGCGAGGAGTCCTGTAATGGAGGGGGCGCGACAGATTGACCCATAGAGCCTCAATGGCGAAAACCAGCGTGCCGAAGGCGAGAACGCGGCGGTTGAGGAGAACCAGGAATCTGTCGGACAGTTTTTGCACGGCAACGACAGGCACAAGTACGAGAAGACCCCCAACCGCGACGACGATGTTGTAAGGGATGAACTTGTCATCCGAGCCGCCGAATACGAACCAGCCAATGCCGGCAACAGCGACGGCCATCCCGGCAAAGATCAGGATCTCGATGAGAAGCCGGACGACCCCCCGGCTTAATTCCAGGAAAGCGGACAATCCAACCACCACAGTCAGGTATGCGACCGCAGTGTTCACGTAGGGAACGGTGACCTGGATCGAAACTGGGAGAGCTGCGATGAGAGCGCTGGATCGAGCCAACAGCCCGGCTCCGTACATCGCGCTCCAGACTCCTAGCCAGATAAACAGGCGCACTCCGCTCTGCCGACGAATGGCAGCGATCGAGCAAGCCCCCCACATCTGCGAGGCGATAAAGAGAAAGGCTGTCCCTAAAATGATGTTAGCGAGCTGGCCGCGAAGCAGTGCCAGGACTTGATCTTCCAACCGCCCACCTCCCGGACGTCGGCAAGATATCAGACAGGACGTCAAGCTTATAGTGTGATTTGTTTTTACGGAAACTCGAGGATTTTGTTATTCCGGGCGGATCACGGGCGACCCTTCCCTAATCTTGTAAGGTAAGGTGTGCCGACGATCCGCCAGCCTGAAAGGACCCGTCTGTCGGCAGAGAACAGTGTGGCAAGTTCGGGCATATACTCGAAGGGAGTAAACGCAACGAGTTGTCGGTCCGGCGGCGAAGATTTCATTTTAGGCCGTCCACGACGACTTGTATCCAGGTCGTTCTAGGCAAGAATTAGGCCGCAACGAGTGACCGATGAAGCGCACGTGGACGATCATAGGGGTAGGCGACGTCCCGCGCAGCGCCAAATGGTACCAGGCGCTGTTCGGTCAACCGGCTAACTTTCCTGCCCATGACTACTTTGGACAAATCCTCGATTCAGATGGGACGGTCTTGCTTTGCCTCCACAAATGGGGCACCCACGAGCATCCCTCGTTGATGAGTCCTGACCGCGGAACACCCGGCAACGGGCTCCTATTATTCTTCCGTGTCGATGATTTCGACCTGGCGCTTCAAAGGGCACGCTCGCTTGTGAGCCAGCTCGAAGAGGAACCACACCTCAATTCGAACACTCGAACGAAGGAGTTCTCTCTCCGAGATCCGGACGGATATTACGTCACGATCAGCGCGCTCTTTGGGGGCTAGAAGGCAAACTGCAACGTCGATTGCAGCAGATCATCACATGAATTAGCAGGCCAGCGTAAATTGGTGGGGTGGGAATAACAATCCTCCGCTGTTTCATATCGCGGGAACCTGCTCGATTTTAACGATGTCTTAAACGCACCCCAGCCGAGATTTATCGCGAGTTCCTGCCGCCACAACTCATAGTGTTCGGATGGGTAGCCGTACACCGCTTTCTCTGGGCCGCCGTGGACGGATAGGTCGGCTTACCGGTCGCCATCCAGATTTAAGCGCCGCAGCATCCGGCGCCCCGCCACAGGCTGCTTGAAGATTCCGGTCGAAACGGCCTTACCTTTCCAACTGACCGTGGCCGGGTTGGCGACGTTGACGGAGAAGATTCGCACATCGGCACCATGCGACCCGAATGAGGTGGAAGGTGCTGTCCAACAAGGGGAGCCCGAACTCGGCTCCCCATAGCCACACTCGCGCCGAATACCACCAGCTAGAGCATTCAGGCGCAGCTCCCTTTGCCATTCACTTTCCAGCAGATGATGCCGCCAACTGCTTGAAAGCGGTTCTTACTGCCTTCGATCCGACTGCGAATGTATAACGACCGAGCGGCGTCTGAATTGCACTCAGGACGTACAGATCTTCCATTCGCTCAAACCGGAGAGTTGTCTGCTCCGAAAGTTCAGACTCAAACGTTGTCGGTAAGATCAATATCCCAGACTCCTTACGGTCGATGCTGTTGAGACGGAGAGCGCCTTCAGAGGACTCGCGAGTGAACGTGTAAGTCCCAGCGTGCAGCAGCCTACCGCCTGCCACGAAATCGTAGGGCACAGCTACTTTGGCCTCTTGGGCGTTTGCTTTCGCTCTAGCTGTCACGATGCAGGTGAGCAGCATCAGGGTCAACATCACATGTCTTGTCATAGTGTCTCCTCATCTTTCAGGCTATACAAATCGGAACTATTGAACGGCCATTTCATCGGGCTTTACCGGATCGCAAGCGTCGTCGCAAAACTCCCGACCTACCAAATGCAACTGGCGTTCGCATGTTGCATTCTTCTGTGGATGTATAGGTTCGTGCGGATTACGCCAGACAATCTCCAACACGGTCCAACCCTCCAATGCGCTTCCGGGCTTGCAACCGGAGTGCCGCATTACAGTGGAGCAGGTTCACTCCACTGTGCTCTGCGTACATCACCGCATCAGAACGGTTACTCTTTGAAAGCTGCTTTCGCGGTGTGCAAGTGTTTGACTCTCGTATTCGAAAAAGGAATCGCGAGGAATGTCATCAGATTGTAAAAAGTTGTGCTGCTTCGTTCACAAATTGAAAAACTCCCAAACGGCAACAACTGCGGGCGACACAATACGGCGGTGGTAATGTTATGGTTGATAACTCTGCTGAGGACAAAAGCAGATTGAAAGTGCTTTCCTAGCGCCCGCCAAACTGGTAGAGCGTCGGACTAAGGAACCGACCGGCGGTGCGCCGGAAGCCGTGGGTCATACCCCTCGCGTTAATAACGTTTCCCGTGATCGCCCCCGCTGGGTTGATGCTCTTCGCCCGCAAACTGCGTCAGTTCCCGCCACAGCTGCAGCACATCCCGCAGTTCATCCGCCACTGCCATAGTACTGGCATAACGCACGCAAAGACACTGATCTCGATTCCGGCCTGCCCATGTTGCGGATTCGCCCGGACGCGACGAAGACCGATGCGGGCGCTCGAGACATACCACTGAATGGTGTCGCAGCCCGCACCGCGCAGCGGCTTGATCGCGAACACTGCCTGAATGCTTGAGCACCGGGACACTGCCTCTTTTCCTTACATCGGTTTAAGTGCGTAGGTAGGTACCGTGGTGTTGGTGTCGGTGAGGGCTATGACCTGAACCAGCACCAGGAGGGCGTCAGCGTGGTGTGCCCTGCGCCGGGAAGCTGGCATTAAGTCTTTCAGACCCCAAGCCGGGGCGAGCTTGGGGCAATGGGAGGCAGGATGCTTTGGCGACTTAGGATGCTTATAGCAAAGTGCGCTGGAGGAAGCAAAAAGCGGCAGGCTAGGAGGGTTATGGATTCTGCAGGGCGCGTTCGGTACAGGTCCGCACCGCGGCCGGGAGCACATTGTGAGAGTAAAAGCGGTCATAGAAATCCACTTCCACATGGCAGACCTGGAAGCCGATGATGGTCCGGAAGGGAGCGGTGTAGGCAGGGAAGCGTCCGTAGCGGCGAAAAACATAATCACAATAGGCAATAGCGCCTTGTACGGCTGCGTCGCTCGGTCCGGGTATTTGTGCGGCCGACGCATCGGCTTCGCGCCAGGAACTTTGCTGCGCACCGCCGCGGTAGGCGCCACTAGTGCCGAACTTGTGTTCTACGAAGGCGCGAACCGCTTCTTCCATGGAGCTGTAATAAGGCGGGCAGAAAGGTTTCAGAAGTACCTGGTTGTCTTTTTCCAGCCCCAGCGGATAGGGAACGAGAGGGTCTTTGCCCAGCCAGCGCGCGGGCGCGGAGAAAAACCAGGGGGCGCCGCCGTATCGGGTAGCGGGCATGGAGCCGAGGCGGAAGCCGAGCGCCTGAAACCAGCTGAACTCGTGGCGCGCGAAGTTGGGAAAGCCCCCCAAGCCCAGCGCCTCGGCCATAAGAGCGAGATTCTGCAGAACCATTCCGTGCTCGGTGGCCATGGATTCCAGCAGCGCGGTTTCGGCCATTTGAATAGTGGCGGTCCGGAGGTCGCGCGGATCATCGTGCAGGTGTCCACCCCTGCTGCGGGCAAAGCGGGCGACACCAGCGGGGCGGAACCAGGCGCGCTCGTCGCGCAAGAAAACTCCCATGGCTTCGCTGAACAGTTCGAGGATGGCGTTGATGGTGAGGGCTGTTGTCTCGACGATGGGCAGGAAGTAAGTTGTGCCTGGAGCGTAAAGAGACCAGCGGTTGATGGAGAAGTTGTAGCCGGGGTCGAGAGGCGGCGCGGTGCGACGGTCGGAGAGCTGAATGCGGGCGCGTCTATAAAGGTCAGTGAGGGCGCCCCGTTGCGCTAGCCGGACCAGTTCCTGAAACTCGGCAGGAGTAAAATCCTGGGGTCGTTTCAACAGCCAGGTGCCCCGATCGTTGGTGACGAGGACAGACACGGCATTAACCGCATCCGGGCTGGCGACGGTGCGGCCCAGCCTTCCCACCAACATGCTGCCGCCTTCGGCCGGCCCATAGGAGAGATCGGCCAGGGCATAGCCGGTGACGCCGCACGCGGCGAAGGCCAGCGCGGCTTCCTCCTCCTCGGTGAGCGGAACAAGCGGGTGAGGGCTTTTGTATTGAAACGGGCCTGCCGGAATGCTCATGCCCAGTCCCACCCGGCGCGAGCGGCGGCGGAGCAGAACTTCAAACAAAGTCGCTTTCAGCGGATCGAGAAACATTTTCAGACGGGCTGCTCTTGGGGAGTACCGTTTGTACCTTGTTTGAGAAGCTGGGCCACGTCGGGGCGGACTGCGCTCAAGGCGTCGGCCGCTTCGCCGGCAATGGCCAGCAGGCGCACTCGAGTGCGCGCGCGAATGCAGTAGCCGAGGTCGGGGCGGGTCAGGTCGCCGAAATAATCGCCGGCTTTGAGAGAGCCCAGAAGAATCTCGCCGTTGCGATCGCCGGAAACAACGTCCACTTCGCCTGATTCCACCAGGTAGTTGTAGCGGCGGGTCTCGCCGGCGGCGACGATGATCTGGCCGGGCTCGTAGAGGGCGTGAGAAATGGCCCCGCGCTCGTCAATTCGGGGATTCACAATGTCGCGGCCCAGGATCAAGGTGAGCCACCAGTCGAACATCAGACGCACCCGTCGAGTCCAACTGGGCACGAACATGGTGAGCACAATGAAGCGCCAGCCAATCCAGGCCAGGTAGCCGCAGGCAGGAATGCCCTTCATGTGGGCAATGGCGCTGCGGTGGCCGAGGGTGCAGGCCTCGCCGAGCCCATTGAACGAATAAGGTTTGAGTGGCTTGCCGGAGGACATGCGCCGGATATTCGTGCCGATGGTGGAGCCGGCATTTTGCGCGTAGTGGGCGAGCGGTGGGCAGGTGCCGCCGTCAGGATGAGGAACAGCGGCGCAGTCGCCTCCAGCCCAAATGTTGGTTGCGCCGGGAACGCGGTTGAACTGGTCGGTTACCAGGCGTCCGCGAGTATCGCGCTCATAAGGGAACTGGTCGAGCAGGGGGGAGGCCTTCATGCCGGTGCAGGTAATGATGGTGCGCGTGGGCGTGCGCTCGCCTGTGTTGAGAATCACTTCGTCCGCGGTGGCCGCATGCACGCCGGTATTGAGGTGCACTTCGATGCCCAGGCGCTGCACGCGTTTTTCCGCATAGCTCACCAGGTAAGGGTGGCGCTTGCCTAGTTCGGGCAGGATGCGAGGTCCGAACTCCACCAGCACCACGCGGAATTCCTGGAACTTCAACTCGGGATAGCGGGTGCGGCTGAGGAAACGGAAGTAGTCCACCAAATCGCAGGCCACTTCCACGCCGGCGTAGTTGCCGCCGGCCACCACAAAAGTAAGCAGGCGCCGGCGCTCAGCGGGATTGGTTTCAATGGAGGCCATTTCCACCACGCTCACCAGGTGATTGCGCAGGCGGTAGCAATCGGCGAAGGTCTTCAGTGGGAAGGTGTGGTCGGCAATTCCGGCATAGCGGGAGAAATCCTCGACCGAGCCGACGCCGATAACAAGATGGTCATAGGGAAGGGTGTAGGCTCGCCCGTCGAGCAGGCGCCGGGTCAGTACGCGCCGGTTGGCGATGTCCACCGACTCGATTTCGGCATTATGAAGATGAGCGGGAGCGATCATTTCGCGCACCGAGGAGTTGATTTGTTGCGGCTGAATTTTGCAGGTCAGCATTTCCGCAATCAAGCCGTGGACGGTGGAATAGTTGTCGCGGCTGACCACGGTCAGACCTACTTCGCCCTTCCGCACCGCCGGCCGCAAGGCACGGGCGAGATAAATAGCCACCCAGCCGCCGCCGAGGCACACCACACGCGTAGGTTCTTTCATTTCTTTCCTCCCGCGGTCGCGCTTTCGCGTTCCGCTTGAGTGGCTGATTCGGGCTCGCCGGGGCGAACCGCTATCTTGCGAGGTATGACGAAATCACCGGTGCGGCCCTTGAGCCCGCGCTCACTCAGCAAGTGGCGGAAGGCTTTGGGTCCGGCGACTGTGGCCAGAGCTTGTACGCGGCTGCTGCACATGCGAGTGGTTTCCACCAGCCAGGTGCCGGGCCGAACCGCGGGCACCAGCCACTTCCAGAAAGTTTGGGGATAGCCGAGTGCGGCGGCCTGCTCGTCGCCGATCAGTGCGCGCGAAATGCCGTAACAGAGATTCACGCTGCAGGAGCGGCCGGGCTTGAAGCCGCGCACGTAGTCGAAAGAAGTCTGCATCAGTGCATCAACCAGGGCGCGCGAATCGTCGTCCGGGTGGGGCTCGAAGAAAAAGATGAGGTCGAGCAGGCGGTGGCCCTCGAATTCGTCTGCCACCAGGAGTTCATCCTCGACGCCCAGCAAGTAACCGGTGTAACGCCAAAGGTGGAGGAGCGCTTCACGTTCCAGGCGGTTGAAACGGTAGCCGATGCGTGTCAGCCCGTCGAGCACGCCGACAGAAAACATCAGGTTGGTTCCGGCCATGTGG
>Ga0187825_10000042_pt1 | contig 18566 bp, 15 predicted proteins | sample NC_wetland_sal_i_11_FD_132421 | JGI IMG/M metagenome (GOLD analysis project Ga0187825, IMG submission 132421) | Wetland sediment microbial communities from Neuse River Estuary, North Carolina, USA - SourceSoil_5 | ecosystem: Environmental > Aquatic > Freshwater > Wetlands > Sediment | place... | reverse complement strand
GCCACGTCGCGGCATGCCGCTCCCACTCGGCGGGCATGCGATACCCCAGCGCGCTCGGGCTATGCTCGGATGTCAATCGCCGAGGAAGCGCTGGTCGATACCGGCGTAGGCGTCCACACGCCGGTCGCGGAGGAAGGGCCAGCTGCGCCGCACGTCCTCGAGACGCTTGAGATCGAGCGGTGCGACGAGGATCGCCTCCGCGTCGGCCGGGGCCTCGGCGAGGACCACGCCGAAGGGATCGGCGAGGAAGGAATGTCCCCAGAACTCGAGACCGGCTCCCTGGCCGTCGAGCTGCTCGAAGCCGACGCGGTTCACCGCGGCGACGTAACAGCCGTTCGCGATCGCGTGGCTGCGCTGGATCGTGCGCCAGGCGTCGAGCTGTTGCGGCCCGTACTGCGCTTTCTCCGCGGGATGCCAGCCGATCGCCGTCGGATACAAGAGAATGGCAGCGCCTTGCAGGGCCGTGAGCCGCGCGCCTTCGGGATACCATTGATCCCAGCAGATCAGCGTGCCGATGCGCCCCGCTGCCGTGTCGAACGCTTTGAAGCCCAGGTCGCCGGGGGTGAAGTAGAACTTTTCGTAGTACGAGGGATCGTCGGGGATGTGCATCTTCCGGTAAATCCCCGCCACCGTGCCGTCGGCGTCGAGAATGGCAGCGGTGTTGTGGTACAACCCCGGCGCCCGGCGCTCGAACAGCGACGCCACGATCACCACCCCGAGCTCGCGCGCGACCGTGCCGAGCGTTTCCGTCGAAGGCCCCGGCACCGGCTCGGCGAGATTGAACAGGTCGTGATCTTCGCGCTGGCCGATGTACAGGGTGCGGAACAGCTCCGGCAGACAGATCAGCGTCGCGCCGCGTCCGGCGGCTTCACGGACGCGCGCGATCGCCTTTTCGAGATTGGCCTGGGGGTCGGCGGTCATGCTCATCTGCACCAGCCCCACCGTCGTCTGGCGCGGCGCACCGGCCCGATTCGTCATGGCAAAAGACTACCGCGACACCGACTCCTGGACCAGTCGTTCGGGTACCGCTGCGACGACCGCTGCCCGCGATCGCACGACCCGGAACCGCCACCGGAACGCCCGCCAGCCGCGCAGGATCGTCCGTGCCCGAGGGCTCCTGGTTCGGTCGAAGTGGAGCCGCACGAGCTTGCGCAGCGCGGCCTCCTCCCGTCGCTCGAGCGCCGCGACCGACACCGACTCCTGGTTGTGGCGGCCATCGAGCGTGCCGTCTTCGTCCAGGACGTAGGCGACGCCGCTCGTCATCCCGGCGCCGAAGTTGTTGCCGACGCGGCCGAGCACGACGACCGTCCCACCGGTCATGTATTCGCAGCAGTGATCGCCCGCTCCTTCAATGACCGCGACCGCCCCCGAGTTGCGGATCGCGAACCGGTCTCCCGCCCGGCCTGCCGCAAGCAGGAGCCCACTGGTAGCGCCGTACAGCACCGTATTGCCGACGATCACGTTCTCATGGGACGCCGCACCGTACGCCGCCGTCTCGAAGGGGCGCACAACGATCTCCCCGCCGCACAGCCCCTTGCCCACGTAGTCGTTGGCCTCCCCTTCGAGGGTGAGATGCATCCCCGGCAGCGCGAATGCCCCAAAGCTCTGCCCGGCGCTGCCGTGGAAGCGCAGCCGCACCGATCCTGACGGTAACCCGGAGTCTCCAGTCCAGCCCGCGATCACACCAGCGATGCGGGCGCCGACGGTCAGGTGGTGATTGCCGATCTGGTACTCCCCGGCGAACGCGCGCCCGCAGTCGAGACTGGGCTTGAGCTGCGTGAGAATCACTTCGTCGAGGGACGCGATCCCCGGCCGCTCGATGCGGTGGTTGTAGCGCGGCGGCCGGGACGGCACGGGTGCCTCGCCGAGCAACAACGAGAGATCGAGCAGCTGGGCGCGCGGGCGCTCGGGCCGGTCGACGCGCTGCAGCAGGTCCATGCGGCCGATGACTTCCTGGAGGCTGCGGCACCCCATGCTCGCCAACAGCTGCCGCACCTCCTCAGCGATCAGGGTGAAGTACGCAATGACCTGCTCGGGCGTCCCCGTGAACTTGCGGCGCAGCTCCGGACGTTGCGTCGCAATTCCCGTGGGGCAGCTGTTCAAGTGGCACTGCCGCGCCATGTCGCACCCGAGGGCGACGAGCGGCGCGGTACCGAAGCCATAGGCCTCCGCCCCGAGCGCCGCCGCGACGATGATGTCGTGTGCAGTGCGCAAGCCTCCGTCGGTGCGCAGCTCGATGCGCTCGCGCAGGCCGTTCTCGGTGAGCATCGCGTGCGTTTCAGCGACGCCGAGCTCCCACGGCGAGCCGGCGTGCTTGATCGACGACAGCGGCGATGCGCCGGTGCCACCGTTGTGACCGGACACCAGCACGTAGTCGGCGTGCGCCTTGGCGACGCCGGTCGCCACCCGTCCCACACCTGCTTCGGCGACCAGCTTGACGCCGATGCGGGCGCGCCGGTTCACCTGCTTCAGGTCGTGGATCAACTGCGCCAGGTCCTCGATCGAATAGATGTCGTGGTGCGGCGGCGGCGAGATCAGCGCCACCCCCGGCGTCGCGTGCCGCAGCCGGGCGATCAGCTCCGTGACTTTGTGTCCCGGGAGCTGCCCGCCTTCGCCGGGCTTCGACCCCTGCGCGATCTTGATCTCGAGCTCGTCGGCCCGGGTCAGATACTCCGTCGTCACCCCGAACCGCGCCGAAGCGACCTGCTTGATGCGATTATCGACGCGATCGCCGCTGGTGCTGCGACGGAAGGTGGCCGGGTCCTCGCCCCCCTCTCCCGAGTTGGACCGCGCCCCCATGCGGTTCATGGCGATGGCGAGCGTGGCGTGGGCTTCGGGCGACAGGGCTCCCAACGACATCGCCGTAGAGATGAAACGCTGGCGGATCGCTTCCACCGGCTCGACGTCCTCGAGCGGGACGGCGTCGCCACGGCGCACGCCCAGCAGATGCCGCAGGTTCAACGGCTCGCGATTCGCCGCCTGTGCTTTGAATGTGCCGAGGGCTTGCGCGGACCCCGTCTGGGTCGCCTTCTGCAGCGCCTGGACGACCTGTGGTGCCCAGGCGTGGTCCTCACCGTCGCGGCGGTAGCGCACCCGGCCGTGATCGGGGAGGGGAATGGACTCGCCGCGTACATCAGGGAATGCGGTACGATGGCGCGCCAGCACGTCCTCGGCGATTTCGACGAACCCGATGCCGCCGATCAGCGATGCTGTGCCCGGGAAACACTCGTCGATCACCTCGCCGCCAAGGCCTACGCCCTCGAAGATCTGGGCGCCGCAGTACGAGCTCAGCGTCGAGATCCCCATCTTGGCGAGGACCTTGAGGAGGCCCTTCTCGAGCGTCGTGCGAAGCGTCGCGACCGCCGCCGCGCCGCCACTCTCCGCGGCCGTCTCCAGGGCGACCCAGGGGTGCACCGCTTCGGCGCCGAAGCCGATGAGCGCGGCGATATGATGGACATCCCAGGCGTCGCCTGCTTCCGCGATGAGGCCGGTCCGGTGGCGCAGTCCTTTGCGCAACAGATGATTGTGAATCGCGCCGGCCGCGAGCAGTACGGGAATCGGGGCGCGCTCGGCAGCGACGCCGCGGTCGCTCAGGATCAGGACGCGCGCCCCGTGCTGGATCTCGCGCTCAGCCGCGCGGCACAGGTCCTGAAGCGCCGGGCGGAGGCCATCGGGTCCGGCGCCCGCCGGCCACACGCACGGCAGCGTAACCGCCTGTACTCCCGTCACGCCCACGAGCTCGGCGAGCTCCCCCTCGTGCAGCACGGGGTGGGGCAGCCGGACCAGGCGAATCGCCGTCGGCTGCCGCGAGAGCAGCGAGCCACGCCGTCCCACCAGCATGTTGAGGGACATGACGCACGATTCGCGAATCGCGTCGATCGCCGGATTCGTGACCTGGGCGAAGCGCTGCCGCATGTAGGTGTACAGGCTCTGCGGAGTCCGCGCGAGCGGCGGCAGCGGCGTGTCGTCGCCCATGCTCCACAGCGGGTCCTGGCCTTCGCTCATCGGCTGCACCACGTATTTCAGATCCTCGACTCCGTAGCCGAAGGCGATTTGCCGTGGGCGCAGGTCGCCGGCCGTGGCCGGCGCGGGCGGAGTCAGCTGCTCGCGAATCACGTGCACGCATTGCGCCGCCCAGCGGCCATAGCGGTGGCGATCCGCCACGTCGCGCTTCGCCTGGGCGCTGTGCAGAATCGCGTTGCGCCGCGTGTCGACGGCGATCAGCTCGCCCGGGGCGAGCCGGCCGCTCTCGAGCACCTGCTCGGGCGGCACGTCCACGACGCCCACTTCCGATGCCGCGATGAGGATGCCGTCGCGCGTGATCTTGTAGCGGCAGGGCCGGAGGCCATTGCGATCCACGGCGGCGATCGCGGTGACGCCGTCCGTCACTGCCAGCGCCGCCGGGCCATCCCAGGGCTCGATCAGTGCTTCGTGGTAGCGGTAGAACCCGCGCAGCACCGGGTCGCCGTCGCGCACGCCGTCCTGGGGCTCGGGAACCAGCATCATGAGGGCGTGGACCGGATCGCGCCCCGAGCGCACCAGCAGCTCGAGGGCATTGTCGAGGCTCGCCGAGTCGCTGCCGTCGGGCCAGATCACCGGTTTCACCCGCTCGACTGCGGCGCCCCATTGGGGCGATGCGAGCAGCGGCTCGCGGGCCAGCATCGCGTTGCGATTCCCCCACAGCGTATTGATCTCGCCGTTGTGCCCGAGGAGCCGGAACGGCTGCGCCAGCGTCCATTTGGGAGCGGTGTTCGTCGCATAGCGCTGGTGAAAGACGGCGATCGCCGTCTCGTACTCGGGCCGGCGCAGGTCCGGGTAGAAGGCCGGCAGCTGCGGTCCGGTCAACAGGGCTTTGTAGACGATGGTGCGGCAGGAGAGCGAACAGACGAAAAAGGGATCCCCGCCGAGATCGACGGCACGCCGCTCCATCTCGCGGCGCGACAAATAGAGGCGGCTCTCCCACTCGGCGTCATCGAGCGGTCCTTGCGGAGCGGCAACGACGATTTGTCGAATGACGGGACTCGTGGCCCGGGCGGTGGCCGCGAGGCGTGTACGCTCCGTGGGGACGTCCCGCCAGCCGAGCACGGTGAATCCGTCGGCACTGAGCACCTGTTCGACGAGGTCGACCACCGCTGCCCGGGAAGCTTCCTCGGCTGGGAGGAAGAACATGCCGACGGCGAATGGCTGGTCCGGCGCGAGCGCGATGCCCAGTTGCGCCACTTCCGCTGCGAGGAGTCGGCGTGGCAGCTGGGTGAGGATCCCGGCACCGTCGCCCGAGTGATCGCTGGAGGCGGCGCCGCGGTGCGCCAGTCGCGCCAGCGCGGTCAGGGCGAGGTCGGTGACCTCGCGCGACGGGACGCCCGAGGCGCGGGCGATGAGCCCAACCCCGCATGCATCCTTCTCGCGCCAGGGATCGGGAGTGGGTCCGGATCCGTTGCGCTCCCAGGTTCGCCGGCCGTGGTCCTCCGTCACATCGCGGCCCTCCCGCTTGAAGTTCAGGGGCAAAGAAAAACCCGCTCCGAGGTGGGGAGCGGGTCGGGTTTCGAGTCTGTCACGAGATGCGTGCTAGCTCGCCCGAACGCCCCCAGGATGGGGATTCAGGTGATTCAGATTAGCCAGCACGACCTGCAGTGACCGGTTGATCATCGTATGTTCCTCCTGCCAAGAATCTACCACGCAACGAGTCTCAAGCAATGGGGTCCACCGCGAGCTTCTCGGGCACCGCTACCCTTGGTGACCCGGCGGTGTAGGATGTGGTCGTACCAGGGCCCTTTCAACCGGAACCCGGAGCCATCTCTTGTCGACCCACGCCGCTCTCGTCCTGACTGCTCTTGCCGCGATGACACCCGCGCGGCTCAGCGGCCCCCCGATCACCCGTCTCCCGGTGTCCACGAGGCACGTGGACGTGCAACTCGATAAGCGGCACCACACGCTCGCGGTCACGATCGGGCCGTTCCATGTGCCGCAGTCGCCCGAGATGATGGGAGACATGATGATGATGCGCCGCAATGACGAGACACTCGAGGGCGCCTTCGCGTGGCCGGTCACGGGGCGGTTCCACGGTGTGAAGCTCGAGGTCATCGACAGCGCCGGCCATCCGCTCCCACGGCGCCTGCTGCACCACACCTACATGGTGAACTTCGATCGCCGCCAGCTGGTGGACGCGGTCGCCGAGCGCCCGTTCTCCTTCGGTGAGGAAACGGAGGATATCTCGACCCCCGCCGCGCTCGGGCTCCCGATGCAGGCCGGCATGCGGCTCGGCATCGTCATCATGTGGGACAATCTCACGGGGCACGATGTCGACGGCGCGTACATTCGGTACACCTTCGAGCTCAACCGCCACCGGCGCCCGGCACCGCAGGACATGCTGCCGTTCCTGGTAGATGTCAACGGCGTTTACGGCGGACCGGACGGGTTCGAAGTGCCGCCCGGGGGCATCGTCCTGGCGAAGCAGTTCACGGTGGCCGCGAGTGGCCACCTCGTAGCTGCGAGCGGGCACCTGCACGACCATGCGGTGATGATGCGCCTCGAGGACGTCGCCAGCGGGCATATTCTGGCGCGGGTGCGCGCGCGCCGCGACAGCGTCGGTCACACCCTGGCCGTCGAGCGCCCGATCTTCGCGCTCTGGAACCGCGGCCCGCATCTGAAGGCCGGACGTCCCTACCGGCTGGTGGTGGTCTACGACAACCCCACACGAGACACGCTGATCAACGCGATGGGACTGATGGCCGGGCTGTACGTGCCCGACCGGCTGCGCGACTGGCCGACGGTGGATCCACAGAATGCCGACTACCGCAAGGACATGGAGGGGTATGCGGGGGTCGACTCGGTGCTCGCGACCCTGGGCTCGAAGGTCGCGGCGAGCGTCACCCGACCATGACCGGCTCAAACTCGACTGGACAGGGCGCAGCCTCGAGCTGATGCGGCTGCTGGTAGACGTAGGTCTTGCCGGCGTAGTTACGTAGCACGACCTGATCGTCGTCCATCGCTTCGACGTATTCGGGGAGCAGGGGGATCTTCCCGCCGCCGCCCGGCGCGTCGATGACGTAGTGCGGCACGGCGAGGCCGCTCGTCCAGCCACGCAACGCCCGCACGATTTCCAGTCCTTTCTCCACCGTCGTGCGGAAGTGCTCGGCGCCGGCCACCTGGTCGCACTGATAGATGTAGTAGGGACGGACGCGGGCAATGAGCAGCTTCTGCATCAGCGCCTTCATCACCGCCGGATCGTCGTTCACGCCCCTCAGGAGCACCGTCTGGCAGCCGAGCGGGATGCCGGCGTCGGCAAGCATCCCGAGGGCGTTCACGGCGGCCGGTGTCAGTTCGTCGGGGTGATTGAAGTGCGTGTTGATGTAGAAGGGGTGGTATTTCTTGAGAATCGCGCACAGCTCGGGGGTGATGCGCTCCGGGAGGTGGCAAGGGACCCGGCTCCCGATGCGGATGATCTCGAGGTGCGGGATGGCGCGCAGCCGGGCACAGATCTCGTCGAGCCGCCGGTCGGAGAGCAGCAACGGATCGCCCCCCGACATGATGACGTCGCGGATCTCGCCGTGCTGCTCGAGGTAGTGGAACGCCGACTCGAGCTGCGCCATCGGGATCTTCTCGGGATCGCCCACCTTGCGCCGCCGGGTGCAGAAGCGGCAATAGCTCGCGCACACAGGGCTGACGAGGAACAGCGCGCGGTCGGGATAGCGATGGGTGATGTTGGGGACGGGGGAGTGGGCGTCTTCCGCGAGCGAGTCCACGATTCCGTCTTCGATCTCGAGCTCCTGGACCGTCGGCACGTATTGTCGCCAGATCGGATCGCCGGGCTCCCGGATCAGGTCCACCATGGCCGGGGAGATGCGGAACTCGAAGTTCTCGGCGGCCTGCTTGAGCCGCTCGATCTCGCCCACGTGCTCGGGCCCGAACCGCTCCGCCAGCGCCTCGAGCGAGGCGATGCTTCTCTTGCGCAGCAGCTCCTGCCAGCTCATGTCCATCGCGTGAGATCCTTGATGTAGATCACCAGGTCGTCGCCTGGGGCGTAATAGCCTGGGATCGTTGCAGTTCTCGTGTAGCCCTTCGCCTCGTAGAACCTCCGCGTCGCATCGTAATCCGAGCGCGAGGACGTCTCCACCACGATCAGCCGACCGCCGATCGCCGACAGCGTCTGTTCGACCGCGGTCACCAGTTGCGTCCCGATTCCGGATCCCTGCCGCTGCTTGTCCACCGCGATCCAGTACAGGTCGAACGTGCCTACGGTGTCGGGCGTTGGACCGAAGCAGGCGTACCCGACCAGCTCGTCGGCGTCGAAGGCGCCCAGGAAGCGGTAGTCGTCGTCGCCGTCCAGCGCCTCGTCGAGTAGCTCGACCGCGGTCCGGACTTCGGCCTCGCGAAACAGGCCGGTGTCCCGGACCAGCGTTTCAAGTCGTGCGCGGTGCGCGCGTCCGACGGGACGGAGCGAGCAGCTCACGCGCGGCCCGGGCTCCCTGTGCCTCGCGCAGCGCCGACTCCGCGATGCGACGCACCAGCTCGGGGTAGTCCCACCCCGCCGCGGCCGCCATGCGCGACAACCCGGCGTCGTCGTTGAGGTCGGGATTGGGGTTCACCTCGAGCACCCACGGGCGGCCGGTGTCGTCGACCCGGATGTCCACCCGGCCGTAGCCCTTGCCCTGCATCGTGCGCCACGCGAGATCGGCGACCTTGACCAGCCGTTCGGTGAGGCGCTGCGAGATCTGCGCGGGGCACACCGGCACGCTGCCCAGGTCCTCCGCCGATCCGGTATGCCACTTGGCGGCATAGGTCAGGATCGGCCAGGTGCCCTCGGGCATCCCGGTGAAGTCGATTTCGGCGACGGGGAGCACGCGGGTCCCCACGAAGCCGACATTGAACTCGCGGCCGGGGACGTACTGCTGCACCAGCACCTCGTCGAACTGCTCCGTCATCAGGGCGACCTTGGCGCGCAGCGCCTTCAGGTCGCTGACCACCGACCCACGGTCGAGTCCGGCGCTCGCGTCCTCGGCGGCGGGCTTCACGATCGCCGGCAGCGGAAAGTCGTCGGCGATCTTCCCCTGCGCGAGCGTCCAGCGGGGAATCGGCAGTCCGGCCTGGGCGAGAATCGCGTTTGCGGTCGCCTTGCGCCGGCAGGCGGCGATCGTCCAGGGGCCGCAGCCCGTGACCGGGACGCCGGCGAACTCGAGCGACGCGACGACGTGCTCCTCCCATTGGGAGAAGCCGTGCACGCCCTCACACAGGTTGAAGACGAGGTCGGTGCGCCGCGCTTCGGCGAACCAGCGCATGTCGTGCTTGACGGGGAGTTTCTTCGCGACGTGCCCCATCCCCTCGAAGATCCGGGCGACTTCGTTGACCGCCTTCATCACCCCCGCGACGTCCTCGGCGGTCCAATCCTCAGCGCCGGGATCGTAGAGGATCCCGACCCTCACGCCGTCGCCCCCGCCCGGAGTGTCGGAGCACCGACGGCCAGCTCCCGCCCCGTGCATCGCTTCCAGGCGATGCGCACGACTTCCTGGATCAGCTCTTCGTAATTGAACCCGGCGGCGTGCGCCGCCTTGGGGAAGCAGCTGTTCATGCGCGGATCGGGAATGATCCCCGGCAGCGGATTGAGCTCGACGATGTTGGGGACGCCCGCTTCATCGAGTCGGATGTCGATGCGGCACCAGTCGCGGCAGCCGAGTGCCTGATACGCGTCGAGCGCGACGAGCTCGATGTGGCGATAGAGTTTTTCGGGGACCTTGGCCGGGCACTCGAAGATGTCGAGCTGGTGCTCGGCGGTGTCCCAGATCCACTTCGCTTCGTAGCCGTAGACGGGTGTGGCGCCGGGCGGGAGCGTGGAGAAATCAAATCCCACAATCGGCAGGCAATAGGCGTCGGTGCCGTTGCCCAGGATCGCGACGGTGAATTCCGGGCCCGGGAGGTAGGTCTCGACCAGCACCGGCTGCTTGTAGGTCTCTAAAAGGAAGGAGACGCGCTCCCGCAGCTGCGCCCGGCTATGGCATAAGTTATTGGCAAATATGCCTTTACCAGATCCCTCGGCGACCGGTTTGACGAACAGCGGGTAGGGCAGCCGCACCCGCGCCAGGTCGACCTGCTCGTGCACGAGGGCGAAGCGCGCCGTGGGGACTTCGTGGTAGGCGAGAATCTCCTTGGCGCGCGCCTTGTGCAGCGACAACGACAACGTGAGCGGGTCGCTCGCGGTGTAGGGGACGTTCAGGTATTCGCAGATCGCGGGGACGTGCGCTTCGCGATTCTGGCCGTACAGCCCTTCGGCCATGTTGAAGACGAGCTGGACGCGCGCGCGGGAAAGTTTTTGCGGGAACGTCGCATCGGCGTGAAGTCGGATGACGCTGCCGAAGAGACCAAGAGCCTGCTCCACCGCATCGATGGTGGATGGCTCGTCCCACTCGGCGTAGACGTCGGCGTGCTTGCTCGCAGCGTCCGGAGTGGGGTCGGTGTCCGGTTTCTGATTGTACGCGAGACCGATTCGCATGTGGTCTCGGGTGACCTCCTACAAAAAATGGGCCGTTCGGTGAACGGTCCGTTGCTCGGTAACTGCTTGTGACGATGAATGAATACGAGAAAGTGTGGCGATGCGCAATAGGGTGAGGCGTTTTCGGTCGTCGGTCTTCAGTCGATGCGATGCTCGCTGTTCGCGTCGCGATGTTGAATCTCGCGCGTCAACAACAGACAACCGAAGACCGACTACGCCTTTCAGACTTTGTGATACGCCACCCGCGCCGATTCCTGCCGGTCGTCGCCGACGTACACCGCGAAGTCGGAGAACAACGCGGGCGCTTCGTGCTGCAACGCGCGCAGACACGCGACCGCCATGCGCCGGATCTCGAGCTCGGCGCCTTCGCCGCAGCGCAGCTCCAGCATCGTCCGCCATGCGCGCGCGTTGGCGGAGACGACGACCTTCGTCTCCGTCGCGTTGGGGAGCACGGAGCGCGCCGCCTCACGCGCCATCTTGCGGCGGTGCACCTTGTCGCTGACCCACTCGTAGCGTTGCATCAACGCCTCAACCGCCCGCACGTACGCGTCCTGCGCGGCGCCCACCTGCCGCTCCCACTCGGCCTCGAGGGACGCGTCGCCGAGGATCGCCGGCGGCACGACGAACGCGGCGTGCGACTCGTCGACGTAGCGCTGCGATAGCTGGGAGTACCCGAAGCCGGCGCGGTGTCGCACCAGCTCGTGCGAGCAGGAGCGCGAGATCCCCTCGATCAGCAGCACGTACACGGCGTGCTCGATCACCGATCCATGTCCCTGCTTCTTGATGTTCTCGAGATAGTCCGCCGTCGAGCGCTGCGCCGGGTTGTGCTGGCTCATGTAGCAGATCCGCCCGGCGAACTCGGCGAGGCGCTCACCGCTCGACGCCTCCCCCTTCCACTGAACGGTGAGGTGCGCGGGCTCGAGAAACTCCGGCCGGGCGAGCAGCGTGACGCGGGGGGCGCGAAAGATTTCCATGTAACCGGTGGCTAGTGGCCAGTGGCTGGTGGTTTGTGATCTGCCAGGGAGTGCTTCGGTGCGGCCCAACCGGCGTTGCGCTCGATGTCGCGCAGACGATGAGCGATGTCGTCGGGAATCGGCGCGGCGCCGTCGCCCACTTTCAAATGCGCGAGCGGTGACCAGTCGGCGGAGGGGAGTATAACACCGGGATTGAAGATCGAGCGCGGATCGTACGCGCGCTGCAACCGTGCGAACAACCGCATCACGTCGGCACCGAGGAATCGCTCCAGCACACCGGCCCGCAGCCGCCCGATGCCGTGCTCACCGCTGGGGGTGCCGCCAAGCCTCCGCTGCGCCTCCGTCACCTCGTCGAACAAGGCGCGGACCCCCGCCTCCCAGCCCCGCTGCGTGACGTCGGGGAGCGCATTGACGTGGACGTGACCGTCCCCCGCGTGGCCGAAGATCGCGACCGGGATCTCCCGCGCGGCGGCCGCCGCGCGGATCGCCGCCACATAGGCACCGAGCCGCGCCACTGGAACGCAGCCGTCCTCGATGACCTGCAGGGAGCGGCGTGTTTCGGGAAGGCGTGCCAGCGCCGGGCTCGCCAGCCGGCGCACCTTCCAGAGCCGCTCCAGTCCGGCGCGGTCGGGTGCTGTCTCGACGGTGTGCGTGAGGTGTTTCAATCCCCGGACCGCATCACCGACTGCACCTCGCGCCGCCGCTGCCTGGTCGCGCTCGAACTCCACCAGCAGCAGCCCCTCGATGCCTTCCGGCACGTCCCCCCCCGCACGGGCGACGAACGCGAGCAGGGTGCGGTCGAGCAGCTCCACCGCGGACGGATTGAGGCCGAGGAGAAACGGAACGGCCTCGCCCAGCGCCGCGAGGTCGGCGAAGCCGAGGGTGAGGCCGGCGACCGCGGCGGGGATCGGATCGAGCCGCCACTCGACCGCGGTCACGATCCCCAGCGTCCCCTCGGCGCCCACGAAGAGATCGACTTCGTCGCCCGAGGCTGCGAAGGCGTCGAGGGCGTAGCCGGAGGAGTGCTTGCGGGTCCTGGGAAAGTGCTGGGTGATCAGTTGTCGGTCACCGGTCGTCAGAGCGAACCGGTCTCCACTCCCTTGTCCCCGCTTGATCCAGCGCACGGCACCGGCGGTGCCGACCAGCTCGATGCCCTCGACCCAGGGACGGACGCTGCCGTAGCGCACCGTGCGCGGCCCGGCGGCATTGGTGGACACCATGCCGCCGCAGGTGGCGAAGGGACCGGAAGAAGGGTCGGGGGGAAGTCGCAGGCCATGGGCGCGCGCGGCGTCGTCGAGCTGCGCCCAGGTGACGGACGCGCCCGCCGTCGCGCTGCGGCGCTGCGGATCGATCGTGAGCGCGCGAAAGCTCTGGCTGAGATCGATGACCCACCCGCTGCCGACGTTCCCGCCCGGCATGCCGCTGCCGGCGCCGCGCGGAATGAGCGGGGTGCCGTCCCGTTCGGCCTGGCGCACCAGCTCCTGAACGGCGGTCACCGTTTCCGGGATCGCGACGGCCGTGGGGATGATGCGATAGATGCCGCCGCCCTCGGCGTACGCGGCCCGCACGCGGGGGTCGGTGTGGACGCGGGTCATGCCGCGAAAGCTACTCGCCGAACCGCTTCTTCATCGCGTCGGCCAGCTGCGACGCGATGAGATCTCCTTCCGATCCGTGCGGGGCGATGACTTCGAGATCGCGCTCGGGGCGCGAGGGATCGAGGGTGGGACGGTACACCACTTCGACGGTGAGCTGGCTCTTGCCGGGAACGTTGGGGTCGGCCCAGCAGCGCAGCTTCACGGTGTTGAGCAGATCGCCCGGCTCGGCGTCGCCGAAGACCGAGGCGTGCGTGCGCACGTTGTACCACGCGCTCTCGACGTAGCCGTCTTCGGGGCTGGACCACTGTACCTGCAGCCCCTGGCTCGAGAGCCAGCCCACCATTTCGGGGACGAGCCGGGTGGCCGGGGCGTCGATGATGCTGACCTGCGCCTGGGGATACGGCATGAACCCCGGGCGAGTGGTGACGGGGGTACACGAGAGACAAAACAAGAATGCGAAATGTAGAATGCAGAATGCAGAATGTTGGCGTCGGCCTCGTGCCCTCAGCGGAGGCTCCGGCCCGAGCGCACAATTCTGCATTCTGCATTTATCATTTTGCATTCTCGTCTCAGTGAGAGTGCGGTGGCGTGCCCGGCGGATGCACATGCCCCGTATCGGCGTGCGCGGTATCCGGCGCCGCTTCGTCGTGATCGTGATCCGCGTCGCCCTCCTCGTGATGATGCCCGGCCGCGCGATTCTGGATCTCTTCCTGCAGCTTGACGGTGGGCACTCCCGCCGCATGGTCGAACACCATGTTGCCGCCGAGCTGTGCGGTCCGAATCAGGATCGCGAGGCCGAAGACGGAGACCAGCTTGAGGATGCGATCCTCGAGGGTCGACTGCTGGAACCGCCGCCACAGCTTCCACGCGAGCACGACCGTGAAAATGCTCATGGCGATGAGGGCGTACTTCTCGTGTTGCTGCATGATCTCGTGGATCGCTTCGCCGTGGTCGATCTTGTCCTCGGCGAGCTCCCCCGCGATGACGGCAGCCCAGCCGCCGATCACCCCCGCCCACAGCGTCCAGATGCCTGCCCAGATGAGCGACTCCCGCCTGAGGATCCAGCCGGCGAGGTCGAACAGCACCGCGCAGAGCAGCAGTGCCGGCGGGAGATCGTTGAGCGCCGCGTGCAGGCGCGGCAGGTCATAGCCGAACATGTCGGTGTGGCTCCTTCAGGTCAGAGTCCCAGGCTCGACACCACCGGTGGCGTCGCCGAGTAATCGTAGAAGCCCTTGCCGCTCTTCCTGCCGTGCATCCCCGCCAGCACCATCCGCTTGAGCAGCGGCGGAGCGGCGTACTTCTGTTCCTTATACTCTGCGAACATGATCTCGGCGATCCTGTACGTGGTATCGAGCCCCACGAAATCGAGCAACGTGAGCGGTCCCATCGGGTAGCCGCACCCCAGCTGCATCGCCTTGTCGATGTCGGGGACGCTCCCCACGCCGTGCTCCACCGCGCGCACGGCGTCGAGCAGATAGGGGACGAGCAACAGGTTCACGATGAACCCGGAGGTGTCCTGCGCCGCGATCGGCTCCTTGCCAAGCGAGCTGGCGAACGCGTACGCGCGCCGGAACGTCTCTTCCGAAGTCGTCACGGTGCGGACGACTTCGACCAGCTGCATCAGCGGCACGGGGTTGAAGAAGTGCAGGCCAACGAAACGGTCGGGACGCTGCGTCGCCGCGGCCATCGCGGCGATCGTCAGGCTCGACGTGTTGGAGGCGAAGATCGTCCCCGCGCTGCACAGCCCGTCCAGCTCCTTCCACAGGGCGTTCTTGAGCTCCAGGTCCTCGGTCACCGCCTCGATCACGATGTCGCACGACTTCAAGTCGGCGACGACGGTCGTGAACGTCAAGCGCTGCACCGCGGCGTCGCGGTCGGCGGCCGGCAACTTGCCCTTTTCCACGAGACGCGCGAGGGACTTTTCGATCGTCCCCTTGCCCTTGTCCAGCACTGGCTGGGCGACGTCGCGGACGAACGTTTGGTGGCCTGCGGCGGCCGCGACCTGCGCGATACCGCTTCCCATCAGACCGCATCCCAACACCCCTACGCGCTGGATCCCGTCCATGGACGCTCTCAGAACTGGAATTGTTTACGAATCTCGTCGGCGATACGCACGAACGCGCTGGCGCGTGGACCAGGGAGAGTGTGTTCGGGCCGGATCTCGCCGCGCTCGAGCCGGTCCAGCACCTGTTCCAGGCCGATCTCGATGCGCTCGAGCTGCTGCCGGCGGCCGGCGAACAGCACGGCCGTTGCGGCCACCCCGAATGCGACCACCGGCGCGATGGTGAAGGGGGCCAGGACGCCGATCGTCGACGCCACCACCGTCGCGACCGTCCCGACCGCGACCACGGCGGCCGCACCGCCGACGCGCTCGCGCCGGATGTTCCTGACGTCGGCCGACAGACGCACGTGGCAGAACCCGGTCTCGAGCGGCGTGACCTGTCCCACGATCTCCACGGCGCGCGTGAGCGCGAACTTCCGCCCTCCGCCGGAGAAACCCCGCTGCATCGCCGCCATGAAGCCGACCTGCGGCTCCCACGTCGTGCGGTCCGGGTAGCGCCGCTTGACCCGCAGCAGCTCCTGATCCTCCATCCACAGCGACAGCGCCCGTTCGACGGCGCCACGCTCGCCCGGCACCACGCGGTGCGCGGCGAGCTCCGCGGGTCCGGCGAACGACCAGGCGGAGCGCGCGGGTGTGAGCGAGCGGGTGCGCTCCTCGAGCAGGGCCTGTCGCAGGTAGCGCGTGGGGATCCCGACATCCTTGCCGAGCGCGAGCAGCTCGTTCTCGCTCAGCCCGTCGCCGATGTCGCGCTCCCCGGTTTGCAGCTCTGCGGCGCGCTGGATGATGCGGTCGAGCGCCTCGCGGCTGATCAGATCACCGGCCATCCTCAGGTCCGCGCCGCATCCTTCGAGGGAACGGGCGGCAGCCGCTCTCCCGACGCCTGCGCCGGCAGGGCGGGAACGGAGTCTACGCTGCGCCGGCCGACGACATCGAGCAAGCCCTTGAAGAGGTCGATCGGGATCGGGAAGATCGTGGTCGAGTTCTTTTCCGAGGCGATCTCCGTCACCGTCTGCAAGTACCGCAGCTGAATCGCTGCCGGCTCCCGGCCGATGATCGCCGCCGCCTGGGCCAGTTTCTCGGACGCCTGCAGCTCGCCCTCGGCGTTGATGACCTTGGCGCGGCGCTCCCGCTCCGCCTCGGCCTGTCGCGCCATGGCGCGCTTCATCTCGGGCGGCAGGTCGACGTCCTTCACCTCAACCGCCGACATCTCGATGCCCCAGTCCTCGCTGCGCTGATCAATGATCTGCTTGAGGATCGAGTTGATCTTCTCGCGGTTGGCGAGCAGCTCGTCGAGCTCCGTCTCGCCCAGGACCGAGCGCAGCGTCGTCTGCGCCAGCTGGCTCGTGGCGTACAGATAGTTCTCCACGCCGATGACCGCTTTCACGGGGTCTTTCACCCGCATGTACAGCACCGCGTTCACCTTGATGGAGATGTTGTCGCGCGTGATCACGTCCTGCGGTGGGATGTCCAGCGCCATGACGCGCAGGCTCACCTTCTGCATGCGCGCGAACAGCGGCGGCAGGTAGATCAGCCCCGGACCCTTCGCGCCCCACGAGCGCCCGAGAAAAAAGTACACCGCGCGCTCGTATTCCCGCAGCACGCGCAGTCCGGAAAAGAGATAGAAGCCGACGGCCGCCAGAACGACCAGCATCGCCTCACCCATGGACACTCCTCAGGATGGGAAGGCCTCGACGATTACCGCGAGGCCCTGTCCGCCGCCGATGCACGCCGAACCCAGACCGAGCCGCAAGCCTTTGCGCCTGAGCGCGTGGAGCAGGTGGATCGTGATGCGCGCGCCGCTCGCCGCCAGCGGATGGCCGATCGCGATCGCCCCGCCGTGCACGTTCGTCTTGGAGCGGTCGAGGCCCAGCTCCTTCTCCACGGCCAGGTACTGCGGTGCGAACGCCTCGTTCACCTCCACGAGGTCCATCTGGGCCAGCGTGAGTCCTGCCTTTTCCAACGCCTTGCGCGCGGCGGGGGCGGGACCGATCCCCATGAATTTGGGCTCGACTCCCACCACGCCCCACGCGACGAGGCGGCCAAGCGGCTTCAGGCCGTGGGCCTTCGCGTACGCGTCGCTCGCAATCACCGTCGCGGCGGCCCCGTCCGAAATCCCTGAAGCGTTGCCCGCCGTGACCAGTCCATCCTTCTTGAAGTACGGCTTCAACGCCGCAAGCGCTTCGAGAGTCGTCTCGGGGCGCATATGCTCGTCGGCCCGGAACTCGACCGTCTGGCCCTTCTTCTTGATGGGGACGGCGATCACTTCGTCCTGAAATACGCACGCATCCCAGGCTTGTTTGGCACGGTGCTGCGACCCCACTGCCACCTCGTCCACCTCGGTGCGCGACAGCTTGTACTTCTCGGCGAGGTTCTCGGCGGTTTCGGCCATCGAGAGGCCGCACTGCGGGTCCTTCAACGCCTCCCACAGCAGGTCCTCGAGCGGAGCCGGCCCCAGGCGCAGCCCCCAGCGCGCACCGCGCACGACGTGCGGCGCCTGGCTCATCGACTCGCCGCCGCCGGCGAGCACGACCTGCGTCTCGCCCAGCATGATGAGCTGCGCCCCTTGGGTGATCGCCTCGAACCCCGAGCCGCACAGGCGGTTGACCGTCACCGCCGGCGTCTCGATCGGCAGCCCGGCCTTGAGGGCCACATGGCGGGCCATGTAGATGGCGTCGACCGACGTCTGCAGCGCGTTGCCGAACACCGTGTGCCCGACGTCCCCCGCGGGCACGCCGGAGCGCTCCAGCGCCTGGCGCGACGCGATGGCGCCGAGCTCGATGGCCGACAGGTCCTTCAGCGATCCGCCGAACGAGCCGAAGCCGGTGCGGACTCCGGAAAGGAAGACGACGTCGGTCCCACTGCCCTGGGTCTTCATGAAGCCTGCTCCACTCACGAGAAGGCGGAATATAACCGCCTACGCTGTGGTGCCCCGGGCCTTCCAGAAGAGGTAGGCAGGCGTGCCGACCAGGACGATGCCCAGACCGGCCAACGCCTGCTGCGGTCGAGCGAACACCGTGTTTGCCACGATCGCCAGGGCGGCCAGAATGAAAAGGGCGGGCGTCAGGGGATATCCGGGCACGCGGAATGGCCGGGCCGCTTCCGGGTGGCGCCGTCGCAGCACGAACACGCTCGCAGCCGCCAGTGCCGCGAACAACCAGCTGGCGAAGACGACGTAGGTCAGCAGCTGCTCGAAGCTGCCCCACAAGGTGAGCACAATCGCCCAGACGCCGCCCACCGCGATCGCCATCGCCGGCGTTCCGAACTTCGGATGCACGGTCCCCAGCGAGCGGAAGAACACACCGTCCCGTCCCATGGCGTAGTACATCCGCGGACCGGTGAGGGCGAGGCCATTGGCGGCGCTGAACACCGACACCAGGACGGCGGCACTGACGAGCTTCGCCGCGACGGGGCCGAACAATACGCGCACGGCATCGGCGGCGACGCGCTGCGAT
>Ga0187825_10000041_pt1 | contig 18623 bp, 16 predicted proteins | sample NC_wetland_sal_i_11_FD_132421 | JGI IMG/M metagenome (GOLD analysis project Ga0187825, IMG submission 132421) | Wetland sediment microbial communities from Neuse River Estuary, North Carolina, USA - SourceSoil_5 | ecosystem: Environmental > Aquatic > Freshwater > Wetlands > Sediment | place... | reverse complement strand
GGGTCTTGGCACTAGTAGTCGCAACGGCTTGCCGGCTATCGACGCGCTGACCGCCTTGGACTACGACCGTGTCGCGTTTGGCGTTAACGTTTGGATTCAAATTTCCAACGACGATTCTCAGTCCGCCATCATCCTGCGAAATCGTGTAGGACGGAACCGTCGCCGCCGCAACCCCCACGACTAGGCGCAAATTGCCGTCCTTCGCGGACAGCCGCAAGGTTGAGACAACGTTCGTGTCGATGCGAAAAATCTCTGAGGCATCTTCCGCTTTCATGTTGTTGAGAACGTCCAGAACGATGCGCGCCGGTTGCGGTAGCGTAAAATGGCGGTACTGAGTGACCGGTTGGGCAAATTTCACTTGCAAGATTGTTTGGCCTCGCTCTTCACGAACCGCCAGATCTTGCAAAGCAGCGCGCGATGCCGTGTCACTCACCGGCTTTGGCGCCGCGGGAGCTTGCGCGGCGGGTTGCGGCGGCTCTTTGACCTTCGACGGCGCTTCGCTCAGCGAACAACCGGAAACCGTGAGGGCAACCATCAGCGGCGCTAGCGATGCAATATCAGCGATTCGCCTTTTCAAGCGCGATTTAAGACCATCCATGGAGATATTCCTGTCCTTGTTCTGCGCCCTAATCCGTTAAGATTTTCATACTTACATCGCGTTTTGTCGGCTTGCCGTACGCATCGGAGTAAACCTCTTCAACCACGACTTCATTGCGATGGATCGCTTTTATTGTGCCGTCGTTATTGCCGATCGGCGTGCCTACTTTTACGACGTAGCCCAGTCCTGCGCTGTCTTCGACCAGCGCTCTGGGTTCTTTGATATCCCAGATGATCCCGACAAGCTTAAGTTGGCTCAGATCGAAACGCTCCAGCGGGGAAAGATTTTCTCTTGTCCGCGCCTGTGCCTTGGTCCGCAATGTCATCGGCCGAAAGGGGTCGCGGCCGGTCTCTTTCAATGCGCTCGGGGGAGTAGGCGGCGCTGCAAGGTTCTTCTTCGGCACGTCGAGGTCGAGTTGTTCGTTTTTATCGCTCGGTTTCGATTGGCCACCGAAGGCTTGTTTGAGCTTCGCTTTTGCCGCCTCGGTCAAGTCTTGCAGCGACTTGCCGATGGTCGCCGGCGCCTTGTTGAGTTTGCCGACGGCTTCTTTCATCTGTTCCGAGGGCGTGTGAATCGGTTCTTCCGCGCGTGGCGGCTGCCCCGCAAGAAGCGCTAGCCACACGATCGAAACCAGCAGCGAGAATCGGCCAAGTTTCATCATTTTCGCCTAGCGTTTGGCTTTCGCCGCCTTGGCTTTTTCCTCGGCGATTTTCTTGCGCTCGGCATCGTCGAGAAATCGGAACGCGGTCGCTACGCTGGTCGTCTCCAGAACCACGTTATCGCCTTTTACCGTAGGGTTTTTAAAACCGATGCTGTCGATATTGACCAACCGATTCAAATGGCCGACTGCGTCAAAAAAATTAACGGTGTTGTGAAAGTTGCCCTTGACCGTGATATCGACCGGGACTTCGGCATAAAAATCCTGGAAGTGTTCTGCCCTCGGACGAAACAACAGAACATCGAGGCCGGACTGTTGCGCTTTCTCCGAGATGCCGCTTAAAAGGTCGGCGATTTCCTTCTTATCGGGAAGCTGCGCCACGGCCAATTTGAGCTCGGCGTCGATCTGCAAAAGATCCTTGCGCAGGCGCGGCAAGTTTGCCGACTTCTGGGTTTTGACCATTTTTTCATTCCGCGCGATTTCCACGCTGTCCGACATTTTCGCTACTTCTTCGGCGCGCGGACTATACAAGAAACTGTAATAAAGTGCGGTAATCAAAATAATCGTGACGACCAGGATGGCGACTTTTTGGCCTGTGGGTCGTTCGAGGATATTATCGAGCAGCTCGTTCAACCCTTTTTCTCCACTTTCTTTGCCGGCGCGCCGGCTTTGGTTCTATCCGCGGCGGGCGGCGGGTCGGGCGGCCGATACATGACTTTTGTTTTGATCGAGAATTTCTTCATCGAGGCGCTTGGCCCGGTTCCCTCGGTGGATTCAACCAACTCCACATTGGTGAAAAATTTCGACGCGCTGAGAGAGCGCATAAAATCGGCGATGGTCTCGTTGTCGACTGCCAGGCCGTTCATCGTCACAGTGCCGCCGGTTTCCTTCAGATCGGTGAGCCAAAGACTGGTAGGCGTAGCGCGTGAAAGACTCGCCATGACCAGCACGGGTCCGATTTTTTTCCGGCTGAGATCGTCGATGATTTTCTGTTTTCCCCTGGATTCTTTGATTTTGACTTGCAGATCGGCGACTTCCTTGACCTTGGAATTTAGCACTCTCAACTCGGTGCGCAGCCCGGCAAGCTCTGTCTCAAGCGACGAGAGCTGATGCGACTGATAGAGATAGACACCGAGCAGTAAGACGAGCACCGTAGCCAAAACTGCGGAGCCGACCGTGATCTGACGCCGGCGCGTGACTTCGGCTTGGAGCTGCTTGATCGGCAGTAAATTGATGCGAATCATCGATCGCCTGGTCTCCGGATCGACAAACCCGCCCCGACGGCAAAATAAGGGGCTGTTTCAAGCAGATAATTACGGTCGATGTGCCGGCCGACGTTAAAACCTCGGAACGGCTCGCTCATGCGCACCGGAACGTGCATATGTTCTTCCAGTAACTGGCGCAAACCGGCGAGCTTGGCCCCACCACCGCTCAAAAAGATCGCTTTGAGGCCGTCGCCGTCATCGGACGGCACCGCGCCGTAGAGACTTACGGTTCTTCTGATCTCTTCGGCCAGTTCCTCGGACGTGGGCCGCAACGTCGACTCCAGATCGAGAGCTTTCTTGCCGTCCAATAGACCGGTTGTTTTGAATGCTTCGGCCGCCTCAATGCCGATACCGAGCTGTCTTGCCAGATTGTCGGTGAAATAGGCTCCGCCTAAAGGAAGATCACCGGTGAAGGTCGAAATGCCGTTTTGCAAAAGTGTGATGCTGGTGTATTGCGCGCCGATATGGATCAACGCGACCACGCCGTTTTCGGCTTCCCCGGCGTAGTTCGCCTCGTACATATTTTCCAAGGCGAAATAATCGACATCCATCACCACCGGCGCCAGACCGGCGCCCTCGATGGCATCGGTATAACTGTTGATAATTTCTTTTTTGACGGCGACCAAGAGGACATCCATCTTATTTCCGTCCTCGGCCTCGAATAACACCTGGTGGTCAAGATTAACGTTCTCCAAGTTGTCAGGAATAATGTTTTGCGCCTCGAATTCGATGTTAGCCTCGAGCTCGGCGGGCTCCTGTTTGGGCATCTGCACCTTTTTCATGATCACGGCGCGCCCGGGAACCGCGGATATAACCTGTTTCGACTTGACGCCGTTTTCTTGAATCAACCGGCGAATGACGCTAACCACCGGAGCGGAATCGACGACCATATTGTTCTGAATCGCATTCTCAGGAATCGGCAAGATCGCCAAATTGAGTATTCGATAGCCGCTCTTGTCGACCGCGGCTTCGACCATCTTGATCGAGCTGGAGCCGATGTCCAAAGCAACATAGCCGTCGTTGGGGCTTAATGGGTTCATGAAACCCAGGTTGAAATTTTTCAGGAATGGCAACATGGCCTATTGATTAAAAAGCGTGTGCTTTTGCTCGATGGTCAGTCCCAAAGCCAAAAGGATTTTCCGTTTGGTTGCCAATCGGCAATCTTTCCCCTTCTCAATCCGGTCCAAAGTCAGGGGTGAAATTCCCGCCAGGCGCGCGAGTTCTGACTTGCTGAGCATTTTCGCCTCGCGCATCGACTTGACTTTATTTTCTTGGTCCATCGCCACAGCCCCCTCGGGCAAAGCCCACCTGGGTGCAAATTGTAGGAATTAAACCAATTGAGCACCGCAAGTCAACAAAAATATAATGTAATTATACTTAATTAATGACTCTCGTACTACTAGTTTAGCAAACTACTGGCCACCCTGGTGGGGCATTTTTTAATCGGGAATATTTCTTTAAGTAGCTAAATCCAAAGATATATTGTTTATCTTCAGCTCTAAGTTTGTGTCCGGACAGGACAGAAGTGAACAAAATAGTTCAGCTGCGGTAAAGCTGGCTCATGTTGCTTTTACCCAGGTCGGTGGATAGAAGTGCAACGATGACGGAGGTAGAAAAGTTTGCCCGGGTCATAGTGCCGGGGCCATTCAAAGAACCGCTAACCTATCATCTCCCGGATGAGCTGGTTGACCTGATCGCTCCCGGCTCGCGCGTTTTAATTCCCCTCCAACGGCGCACCGTAACTGGTGTCGTCCTTGATATTATTAAGGAAAATCCAGCAGTAAAGACTAAAGCGATCATCGACCGATTGGATGACCGGCCGCTCCTGGATCGACACTTACTTAAACTTTTGCAGTGGATCGCGCACTACTATTTGGCGCCGCTCGGCGAAGTCTTAGCCACGCTGTTACCGCCGAACTCGCGTCGGCAAAGCCGGAGGATGGCCGTTTTAAGGCGGGATGATATTACGACGCTGGATGAACCGTGCAAGCAAGTTGTCGCCGAGCTGATTCGACACAAAGGCAAATCGAGCATAAAAACCCTAAGCCAGGTTTTTTCCGGCCAATCCATCGAACGCACTTTGGCCCGCCTGGAATCTTTAAGCACTATAGAAATCGTCGATCACTTGCCTAAACAGCGACGCAAGCGGGATGCGATCGCCTCGGCAAACAGCGAGGCGCCAGCTGAAAGCGAAGCGCGCTTTGCCCTTACTGAGGAACAGCAAACGACTCTGGACGTAATCAGCAAGCGAATCGAAACCGGCGGCTTCGAAACCTTCTTGCTGCACGGCGTAACCGGCAGCGGTAAAACCGAAGTTTATATCCGCGCGATGGAAAGGGTGAAAAATTTTGCCCGGCGCAGTCTGATCTTAATTCCTGAGATTTCTTTGACGCCGCAGCTGCTCGACCGTCTAAACGCCCGTTTCCCAGAACGGGTCGGTGTCCTGCATAGCGCGTTGACCAGCGCCGAGCGCTGGGCTCAATGGCGCCAAATCGCCCGCGGTGAAATCGATGTGGTGGTCGGCGCCCGCTCGGCGGTGTTTGCGCCGATTCCCGACCTCGGCCTCATTATCGTCGACGAAGAGCATGATTCATCGTACAAGCAGGAAGAAGGCGTGCGCTATAACGGCCGGGATGTTGCGGTGGTACGCGCCAAGCAGCTCGGCTGCCCGGTCATTCTGGGATCAGCGACCCCCGCCCTTGAGAGCTATGAAAACTGTCGCCAGGGCCGTTACCGGCTCCTGGAAATCACCCGACGGGTCGAGCAACGGCCGTTGCCGAGCATTGAGACGGTCGATCTTCGCTTTCAGCCTCGCGGTGCCGAGCCGGCGTCGAACCGTGAACCAGCCGTGGCTGCGAAGGAGCCAGACCCCGATCGGCGTTTGATCTCCGCCGTGTTTGCTGAAGCGCTGAAGGAAAATCTCCTTGCCGGCTATCGGACGTTGATATTCTTAAACCGGCGCGGCTTTGCCAATTTTCTCCAGTGCAGCCTCTGCGGTTACGTGTGGCGCTGTCCCTACTGCAGCGTGACGCTCACGCTGCACCTCAAACAGCAGCGCCTTGCCTGCCATCACTGCGATTATCGGCGGCCGACGACGGATGTCTGCCCGCACTGCGACAATCCCACGCTCGGCGCCATCGGCAGCGGCACGGAACGCATCGAACAAGCGCTCACTCGCTTGGTGCCGCATGCACGCGTGGCAAGGATGGATCGCGACACCACCGGCAAACGGGGCTCCCACGAAGAGATCATCCGCCGCTGGGAAAAGGGTGAGATCGACATACTGGTCGGTACCCAGATGGTAACCAAGGGACATGATGTTTATGGCGTGACCCTCGTCGGCGCGCTGCTCGCGGATCTTTCCCTGAACTTGCCGGATTTTCGCGCCGCCGAGCGAACCTTTCAGCTGCTGAGCCAGGTAGCGGGTCGGTCGGGGCGGGGAAATAATCCGGGGCGGGTCATCATCCAGACTTACGCCCCCGATCACTACGCCATTCAACATCTCGTCTCCCACGACTACAAAAGTTTTTTTGCCGCCGAGTGCGAATTTCGCCGCGCGCTCAACTATCCGCCGTTCAGCCGTCTGGTCAATTTTCGTCTCGACGGACCCAAACAATCGGAAGTCGAAAAACGCGCGCATTCTCTGGCCCGGCGCCTACGCGAGTTGCAAACGGACAGCGCAAAATTTGGCCAGCAAATCGAACTGCTCGGTCCGGCAGCCGCGCCGATTGAAAAGCTTAGAAATCGCTACCGCTGGCAGCTCTTGGCCCGAAGCAAACAAAGCTCGACATTACTGGAATTCGCGCGCCGGGCGAGGGAACTTATGCCCTCGGCGCACGGCGTGCGCCTCCACGTTGATGTCGATCCCTACAGTATGTTATGAATTTTCGTAAAATATGGCGATCTTGGAAATCTTGACATATCCCGATCCGGTGCTTCGCAAAGTCGCTGCTCCAGTCAAAAATATCAACGCTAAGACCGCCCGGTTAATCGATGACATGCTCGAGACCATGTACGCCGCGCCGGGGGTCGGACTGGCGGCGCCGCAGGTCGGCGCCTCTCAGCGCATCATCGTCATGGACGTCGACCATGAAAATCCGCACAAGCAAATCTACAAGCTGATCAATCCGGTCATCACCCGCGCCGAAGGCGATATTGTCTGGGAAGAGGGTTGCTTGAGCGTGGTCGACTTTACCGCTGAAGTGCGTCGCGCAGCGCAGGTCGAAGTCGTTGCTCTCGACGAAAACGAAAAAGAATTAAAGATCGAAGCCGAAGGACTGCTGGCTGTCGCCCTCCAGCATGAAATCGATCATCTGGACGGTAAGCTCTTCATCGATCGGATCAGCCGTTTGAAACGCGAGCTCTACACCCGTCGGCGGAAAAAAACGTTGCGCTCGGGCACCGAGCCCTCGCATGAAGCGCCGCGGGTGATGATCTAGACGTTCGCTCAAACCCTCAAGTCGCTGTCCGAATCCAAACTCCTTGAAAGATTTTTAAATGTCCATCAGCTGGCCGATCGTTTTCATGGGAACGCCCCAGATCGCCGCCGCGACGCTGGAGCGCGTGTTGGACGGACCCGACCCGGTCGTCGGCGTCGTCACCCAGCCGGATCGACCGTCCGGGCGCGGCCAGAAAAACACGCCGTCTCCCGTGCGCAAAGTCGCCGAAGCGCGTGGCATTCCGGTGGTAGCCGCAGAAAAGATCCGCACCCCGGAGTTTCTCGAAACCCTGCGCGGCTGGCGGCCGGAGATTATTGTGGTCGTCGCCTACGGCAGGATTCTACCCAAAACAATCCTTGAATTGGCGCCCCGGGGCTGCGTCAATGTCCACTACTCGCTCTTACCGAAGTATCGCGGCGCCGCACCGGCCGCTTGGACCATCATAAATGGCGAGAGCGAAGGCGGCGTGACGACCATGCAGTTGGTGGAAAAGATGGACGCCGGCAAAATCTACCTGCAGGAAGCGGTACCCCTGGCGGCGGACGAAACCACCGGCTCGCTGCAAGCCAAGCTCACGCCGCTCGGCGCGCGACTGTTGTTGGAAACGCTGCAAAGACTCAAAGACGGAACCCTGGTCGCTCGAGAGCAGGACGAAAGCCAGGCGACGCTGGCGCCAATTTTAAAAAAGGAAGATGGGCTCATCGATTGGACGCAGCCTGCAGTGGCGATTGAGCGGCGCGTGCGCGGGCTCAATCCGTGGCCGGGAAGCTACACTTACCTAAACGGCAAAATGCTCAAGGTACATCGGGCCGAAATTGCCTTAGACGGTACGACGAGAAATCCGGGCGAAGTCGTCCGGGCCGATTCCGGCGGTTTTTGGGTCGCAACCGGCTCCGGCGTCATTGACTTCGAAGAGGTTCAGCTGGAAAACAAAAAAACACTTTCCGGCGCGGAATTTATTAGAGGTGCGAGGATCAAGGCCGGTGACCGCCTCGGCTAAAAAAATCGACAAAACGGTTCGCGAGCTCGCCAGCGAGATTCTCCTCAAGGTCGACCGCAACAAAGCCTACGCCGACATCCTTCTCGATCAAACCCTCCGAGCGAAACCTTTCGACGATCGCGACCGCGCCCTGCTCACCGAGCTCGTGTACGGCACGCTGCGCTGGCGCGGCGCCATCGACGCGCGGCTGAGCCCGCAGATGCGCCGCCCGCTGTCAAAAGCCGATCCTTTCATTCGCAACCTACTCCGCCTCACGCTTTACCAGATCATCTTTCTCGACAAGATCCCCGCTTACGCGGCGGTTAACGAAGCCGTTGATCTCGCTAAACTTCGCGGTGTTAAAGCGGCGGGATTCGTCAACGGGGTTTTGCGCAACTTTCTCCGCGGCGCCGACCAAGCCGCCGAAGCAGAACCGAATGATCAATCCGTCGAAGCGCTGGCCAAAGAGCTCTCCCACCCCGAATGGTTGGTGCGGCGCTGGCTTGGCGATTTCGGCGCGGCGGAAGCAACATCGTTGATGCGCGCTAATAATAACAGAGCTCCCTTGGTCCTGCGCGCGAATTTACTCAAGTGCACCAGGGAAGAGTTGCTCGAGCGTTTTTTAACGGCGGGGATCGACGCCAAGTCGGCGCACTGGTCACCGCAAGGAATTTCCGTTGTTTCGGGTGCGGTCGTCACGGATCTACCCGGTTTCGCAGAGGGACTTTTTCAGGTCCAAGGAGAGGCGTCGCAGTTGGTGACTTATCTACTTGCCCCACAACCCGGCGAGCGCATTCTTGACGCTTGCGCCGCCCCCGGCGGCAAGAGTACGCACATAGCCGAGATGATGGGCGACGCAGGAGAAGTGATCGCTCTCGATCCATTCGCTCGCGGTGTCGATCGAATAAAAGAGAACGCTGCGCGCCTGCAGTTGAATTCCGTTCGCGCGCTTCGAGGCGATGCAAGCCGCAAGTTAGACAGTTCGCTGGGCAAACCTTTCGAGCGAATTTTAGTCGACGCGCCGTGCAGCGGCTTGGGGACTTTGCGCTCCCACCCGGAGATCAAATGGCAGCGCGACGAGAGCGATATTAAGCGTCTGCGTCGGTTGCAGTCACAAATTCTCGCCAATGTCGCAGCGCATTTAAAAACCGGCGGCGTGCTGGTTTATTCCACCTGCACTCTCACCACAGAAGAAAACGCTGGCGTAGTTGAAGGATTTTTGCACGACCATGGCGGGTTTGAGTTGGAGGATGTCGCGGGGTATCTTCCCGAAGGAGCGCGCCATTTAAAGCGCGATAAGTATTTCCAGGCGTTTCCCCACCGCGACAACACCGACGGTTTTTTTGCCGCGCGGATGAGAAAGGTTCCCTAGATGCAATCGATGAAAATCGCTCCGTCGATACTTTCCGCCGACTTCAGCCGGCTCAAAGACGAGATTCAGGCGGTCGAAGCCGCGGGCGCCGATTGGCTGCATGTCGACGTCATGGACGGCCACTTCGTGCCCAACATCACGATCGGTCCGGTCGTCGTCGAATGGGTGCGCAAAGTGACGACCATTCCGGTGGACGTTCACTTGATGATTACCGATCCCGACAAGTACGCGCCCGATTTTATCAAAGCCGGCGCCGACTGGATTTCCGTGCATCCCGACACCTGCGAGAATCCGAACGCAACGCTGAATAGAATCCACGAACTCGGCGCCAAAGCATCCATTGCGGTCAACCCCGATGTGGCATTGAAACGAGTGGAAAGCTGTTTCAACCATATCGACATGGTTTTGATGATGACCGTCTTTCCCGGCTTCGGCGGCCAGGCTTTTATTCCGGAGGTTTTGGCCAAGATAGAGGAAGTTAGAGGAATCATCGACCGACGAAAGCTGCCGATCCTCGTTGAAGTCGACGGCGGCATAAAGAGCGACAACATCTCCCGTGTGCGCAACGCCGGCGGCGAAGTGATCGTCTCCGGCTCAGGCATCTTCAAGACCCCGAGCTACGCGGACACCATCCGCCAGATGCGCCAAGCGGTGAGGCAGACGTAAGCGCCCGTTGCACGGGCGATTCCAAATGTCAGATTCCAGATTTCAGATCACGCGTCCTAGATTTAAAATCTGCAATTTGTCATTTGAAGTGCGCCCCGCCAGGGTGACGCCCGCCTGTTGTTTTCTGCCTTCGGTGTGCTAGGTTGTGCGAGTCGGGGCGTGGCTCAGCTTGGTAGAGCGCACGGTTCGGGACCGTGAAGTCGGTGGTTCAAATCCACTCGCCCCGACCATTTTCTCGCCGCAGTAAAATCAAACAACTTAAAATCTCTTTCAGGCCGGACACTGGCGGATCGCCTCGATCCGCTCGGTAGGCGTGGGGTGCGAATAGTGGTAGGCGGAGTACCACGGGTGGGGCGTCAGGTTCGCGAGATTCTTGACCGTCAGATTGATCAGCGCTTCTTCCATCGGTTTGCCGTCGCGCAGCGTGATCGCCGCGAAACGATCGGCTTCATACTCGTGCTTGCGCGATAGAAGATTCATTAGCGGACCGAGGTAAAACGTAAACGGGCCCGACAGTAAACTGAAGAGAACCAACGCCGTGTGAGGCGTTGGCTTAAGTCCGAAGGCGACAAAGAGCGGCGGGTAATGCAGCAGCAAACTTAAAATATAAAGGCCGACGAAGAGAAACGCCGTCTGAACCATCAACATGCGGCGGATATGCTTCATCTTGTAGTGGCCCATCTCATGAGCGAGCACCGCCAGGCCTTGATCGGCGGTCATCTGCTCGATCAGCGTGTCGAACAGCACGATCCTCTTCGATTTGCCGATGCCGGTGAAGTAAGCGTTGGAGTGCGCCGAGCGCTTCGAGCCGTCCATGGAATATATGCCGCTGGTCTTAAAGCCAACCTGATCGGCGAGCGCGAGGATTCGATCGCGAAAAGCACCCTCTTTTAACGGCTCGAACTTGTTGAACCAAGGCGCAATAAAAGTTGGAAAGATCACGATCATTAAGAGTTGAAATCCAGTGATAAAGAAAAATGCCCATAGCCACCAATAGCCGCCCGTCGCGTGCATCAGCCAGAGCACGACAAAGAGAAACGGTACGCCGATCACCAGTCCGAGAATCGCCGCTTTGAATTTATCGGCGAGATAGAGCTTGAGCGTGGTTTTGTTAAAACCGTACTTGGCTTCGAGAACGAAGGTCGAATAAAGATCGGCGGGCAGACTGGCAAGCGCGAGAATGAAACCGACAGCAAAACAAAAGAGAACGCCGTGACCGTAAGGATGGAGCCCAAACGGCTCCGCTAGGCGACCGGAAAAATCATCCAGCCAACCGAGCACGCCGCTAAAGAGAATTACGAGCGTCCAGAACCGACTGTAGATTTCGCTCCAGCGTTGAAACTGTCCTTTGGCGAGCGTGTAGCGAACCGAGTTTTCGTAGGTTTCCCCGCTCAGCTTATGGCAAAAAAAATCGGGAATCTGTTTGCGCGCCCAGCAAGCGCGCACGTAGCGGAGATTAAGCTCGTTGAGGACAAATTCGACCAGGAACTCGACGGCAAAGAGCAGCAGAAATAACGCGACGATCCGATGTTCCATCAGGCTGTGCGGCGCGGCGAGTCGAGAAATTTAATTCGCCGCTGACGAGGCGCTGGCAACACTCGGCGTCGCATAGGAAAATACCAGCTTGCCCTCTTGTTCGTCGACTTCGACCTTGCCGCCGCCTTGCAACTTGCCGAAAAGGATTTCGTCCGCAAGCACGCGCTTGATTTCGTTCTGGATCAGCCGCGCCATCGGACGGGCGCCGAAGGTCGGGTCGTAGCCGCGCTCGGCGAACCAGCGCCGCGCCCGGTCGCTGAGCTGTAGAAAAACCTTTCGGTCGTTGAGCTGCTGGTCAAGCTCGATGATGAATTTGTCGACCACCCGCTCGATATTCTCCTGGCTTAAAGGATTGAAAGTAATCGTCGCGTCGAGCCGATTGCGAAATTCCGGGCTAAACATCTTTTCAATCGCTTCCTTGCCCTTGCCGATGTTGGTTTGCGCGCCGAAGCCCAACGGCGCGCCGCTCATCTCGCGCGCGCCGGCGTTGGTGGTCATGATCAGCGCAATGTTACGGAAATCCGCCTTTTTGCCGTTGTTATCCGTCAAGGTGGCGTGGTCCATGACCTGCAGCAGGATATTGAAGAGATCCGGATGGGCTTTCTCGATTTCATCGAGCAACAAGACAGCGTAAGGGTTCCGATTGATGGCGTCCGTGAGCAAACCGCCTTGATCGAAACCGACATAGCCCGGCGGCGCGCCGATCAGGCGCGAGACCGTGTGCTTCTCCATGTACTCGCTCATGTCGAAGCGGAGAAACTCGATCCCCATGATTTTGGCCAGTTGCTTGGCCAATTCGGTCTTGCCGACGCCGGTGGGGCCGGCGAAAAGAAAACAGCCGATCGGCTTTTCCGGATGGCCCAGACCGGAACGCGAGAGTTTAATGGTGCTGGCCAAGGTATCGATGGCGTGATCTTGGCCGAACACCACGAGCTTGAGATCGCGATCGAGGTGTTGCAGTTGCTCTTTATCCGAGGATGACACGCTGCGCGGCGGGATCTTGGCGATCTTGGCGACCATTTTTTCGACATCTTTGGGGCCGATGGACTTGCGACGTTTTTCCTCCGGTTGGATCTTTACCGCCGCGCCGATCTCGTCGATCACGTCGATCGCCTTGTCCGGCAGGCGCCGGTCGTTGATATGCTTGGCCGAGAGCGTGACCGCCGCGCGGATCGCTCCGGCACTGTAATGCACGCCGTGATGCTTTTCGTAATGCGGTTTCAGGCCTTCGAGGATTTTGACCGCGTCTTCCTGGCTCGGCTCGGGGATTTCGATTTTCTGAAATCGTCGCGCCAACGCGCGGTCGCGCTCGAAGTAACTTTTGTAGTCGTGATAGGTCGTCGAACCGATGCATTTGAGCTCGCCGGAAGCGAGCGCCGGTTTAAGAATATTGGAGGCGTCCATGGAGCCGCCGCTGGTAGCGCCGGCGCCGACGATGGTGTGAATCTCGTCGATGAAGAGAATCGAGTTGGGCTGCTTCTTGAGTCCGCTCAGCACGCCTTTCAAGCGCGCTTCAAAATCGCCGCGGAATTTCGTGCCGGCGAGCAAGGCGCCCATGTCGAGGGCATAGATGACCGCGTCTTTGAGCGCGTCGGGCACTTGGCCTTGGTGAATCTTCATCGCGAGCCCTTCGGCAATGGCGGTTTTACCCACCCCCGGATCGCCGACGTAGATCGGGTTGTTTTTGCGCCGCCGGCACAGCACGTGAATCGTCCGCTCGATCTCATCGTCACGCCCAATCAGCGGATCGATCTGTCCCTGCGCCGCTTTCTCAACCAGGTTGACGGTAAACGCTTCCAGAGGGTTGACCCGGCGGCGCGGCCGATCTTCCCCCTCTTCGTCGTCATCAGACTGCGCTTCCGTCTCTTCCTCCTCCCCGGCGATCTTCGAGACGCCGTGAGAAACGTAGTTCACGAGATCGAAGCGGGTGATGCCCTGCTCTTGCAACAAGTACACGGCATAGGAATCCGGTTCCCGGTACATCGCGATCAGCAAATTGCCGCCGTTGATCTCTTTGCGCTCGGCCGATTGCGCGTGAATGACCGCGCGCTGCAGCACGCGGTGAAAGCTCAACGTTTGCTGCGGCTCTTGTTCCCATCCTTGCGGCAAGGTCTCCATCTGTCCCGTGAAGTATTCTTCGAGGGCTTTGTCGAGCTTGTCGATGTCGCCGCCGCACGCGAGGATGGCGGCCTTGCCGTCTTTGTCGCGCAGCAAGGCAAACAGCAGATGTTCCAAGCTGACGTACTCATGGCGTCGGGTCTTGGCTTCGTTGAGGGCGAAATTGAGAGTGGATTCGAGTTCCTTGGAAATCATCCTAAGCCTCTTCCATCGTGCATTTCAGCGGATACTCATGCTGCCGCGCAAGCTCGGCGACCAGACTGACCTTGGTTTCGGCGATTTCGTAGCTATATACGCCGGCCACCCCGATGCCTTTCTTGTGGACGTGGAGCATTATTTGAACCGCTTCAGTTTGTTCCTTGTGAAATACATATTGCAGAACCTGCACGACGAATTCCTTGGTCGTATAATCGTCGTTATGCAGCAGAACTTTATAGAGCGGCGGGCGTTTGACCTTCTTTTTGGTCTCGGTGACCAGCCCGTGGTCGAATTCATTTTCCCGCCGGCTCATGCGCAGATATCCCCTGTCGAACCCAACCAAATTTAACATGCCGGCGCCCCGCGCCGCAATGTCGTGCCGCCGCCAAGGGATCGGGATCGGTTGAACGCTTGTATTCCCTGTGCGAACGGGTGCTATAATATTCCGGTAACCGCCGGCGACCTAGACCGCCGGCCCCTTCAGCAACTTCTTCGCAGGAGGTGTCCCGATGCTTTCCAATAAAGTTAGCGAAGTCATGACGACCCATCTGACGACGGCGCCCGCGTCGGCTTCGATTTATCAGGTCATGGAAACCATGGTGGCGGAGGACGTTGGCCGCATTATCGTGACCGACGACGATATCCCGGTCGGTATCTTCACCGAGAAAGATGTCTTGAAGCGAGTCGTCAACGCCGGCATCGACGCGCCTAAGGCCGCGATCAGAAACGTGATGACCTCGCCCGTCCGCGCCGTGCGCGAGGAAACTCACATCATCGAGGCCTTCGGCAAAATGTATCGCGGTAAATTTCGCCATCTGTTGGTGCGCGGCCGGCGCGGCAAGATCATCGGCATCGTCTCCATGCGGCGGATTCTCAATATTGCAGTCGAACTGGGCCAAGGTCTTAGTGAAACAAAAACTTTGGGCGAGATCGCGGGCGGGGCGGTGCTCACGGTGGACGAAAACACCGCGGTGCACGAAACCATCGAGCTCATGAGCAAAAAAAATGTGACCGCCGTGGTGGTCACGAGCAGCGGAAATCCGACCGGCATTTTTACCGAGCGCGATGTGCTCAAACGCGTGGCGACGAAAAAAATCCCGCTAAAGGAAACCAGGATCGATCAGGTGATGACTGCGCCGCTGGTGATCATGCCGCGTTCGGCCTTGGTCGGCGACGTGCTTGCTGAAATGTCCCGTCGGGATATTCGCAACATGCCGGTGAGCGGCGCCGGCGGTGAATTAATCGGCTTGGTGGCCATGCCGGAAATTCTTCAATACGCGCGCGCCTTTAACGTCGATGAGCAGGTTCGCCGAACTTGGAGAGAAGTCGCCGAATTCCTCGACACGGAAGATCAGTACACACCGGGGTAGATTATCTAAATTGTTGTCTTTCAAAGGCTATATGTTAAAATCAAAAAGTTTTGGAAGAGTCCCAAGGAGGTCGTATTTTGGACACACCACTTATCAATGATCTCAACATCTGCGTCGCCACTGAGAATGGATCGGGCAGTGCTTCCTCGAACAACATTCTTTTCAAGGCGATCTTCAAAATGGGCATTCCCTGCTCATCGAAGAACATGTTTCCTTCCAACATCCAGGGCTTGCCGACATGGTACCAGATCCGCGCCTCGGCGGACGGCTACCTGAGTCGCAAAGATGTCATCGATGTCATGGTGATGTTCAACGACGCTACCGCCGCCAAGGATATCTACCGTGTGCGCGACGGCGGCATTATTCTATTCGACGACTCCACCCCTCTGCCGGCGAATTTAAAGCGCGACGGGGTGCAGTACATCGGTTTCCCGGCGAACAAACTGGTCACCAAGCTGGTGCCGGCATCGCCCCTGCGGGCCAAGCAGCGCAATATGGTCTATGTCGGCGCGTTGGCTTATCTCTTCGGCATCGATATGTCGGTGATCAAAGACGTGCTTGAAGACACGTTTGGTAAGAAGCCCGCCGTCATCGAATCGAACTTACTTTGTATCGATGCCGGTTATCAATACTGCAAAGAACAAAATTTTAAGCAAACCATCGCCCGCCTCGAACCGATTCCCAACGGCAACAAAGGCAAAATCATCACGGAAGGCAACACCGCGGCGGCGCTCGGCGCGATCTACGGCGGCGCATCGGTCATCTGTTGGTATCCGATCACGCCTTCGAGCTCCCTCGCCGAATCCATGGAATATTACCTGCCGCGCTTGCGTAAACCGAAAGATGGCAAGAAAGCCTACGCCATTGTTCAGGCCGAAGATGAAATCGCCTCGGCGGGAATGATCGTCGGCGCGGGATGGGCCGGCGCGCGTTCCATGACGTCGACGTCCGGGCCGGGTCTGTCGCTCATGAATGAATCGATCGGCCTGGCTTATTATGCCGAGATTCCCTGCGTGTTTTTCATCATCCAGCGGGGCGGGCCGTCCACCGGTTTGCCGACTCGCACCCAGCAAGCCGACATTTCTCTCATGTATGGCGCTTCCCACGGCGACACCCGCCACATCCTATTGATACCTCACGACATGAATTCCTGTTTCGACTTCGCGCGCCAGAGTTTTAATTACGCCGATCGCTTTCAGACGCCGGTCTTCGTTGCCATGGACCTCGACCTGGGGATGAACCTTTGGCCTTCGGAGCCGCTGAAATTAAACCAGGAACCTTTCGATCTCGGCAAACGCTTGAGCGCCGAACAGCTCGACGAATGGGCGAAGGCCGGCAAAAAATTCCGTCGCTACTTCGATCAAGACGGCGACGGTATCCCGTACCGAACTGTGCCGGGCAACCAGAACCGCATGGCGTCGTACTTTACTCGCGGCTCGGGCCACGATGCCGACGCGAAGTATTCCGAGGACGAGCATGACTATAAATACATCCTCGACCGCCTGCGCAAGAAATTCGATACCGCGCGTAAATTTGTGCCCAAGCCGATCGTCGAAAAGGAACGCGGCGTCAAGACTGGCATTATCTGCTACGGTTCCAGCTATGAACCGGTGCGCGAGGCGCGCGACCGTTTGAAAGCGCGTGGCCTAAAAACCAATCATATGTTGATTCGCGCTCTGCCGCTGACGAGTGAAGTGTACGAATTTTTAGCGGAGCACGATACCGTCTATCTTGTCGAGCAAAACCGCGACGGTCAGATGGCAGCGATCATCAAAGATGAGCATCCTGAATTTGGCACTAAAATCGTTAGCGTGTTGATTTACAACGGCTTGCCGGCGACCCCTCTTGAAGTCGTTAACCAGATCTTCGCCGCCGCGCAATCCGCAAAAACGGCGTAAAGGAACAAAAAAAATGGCAGACGCAAAAGTCAATCGTCTAAATTTATCCGAGAAGGATTACGACGGTGCACCTTCCACCATGTGCCGCGGCTGCGGTCACGACGCCATTTCGGCCTCGGTGCAGCGCGCCTACTTCGAAAGCAGTATCGACCCTCTTAAAGTGGTCAAATTGAGCGGTATTGGCTGTTCTTCCAAGACTCCGGCATATTTTCTGAGTCAATCCTTCGGCTTCAATGCTGTTCACGGCAGGATGTCCGCGGTGGCGACCGGTGTCAATCTGGCGAACCATAAGCTGTTGCCGATCGGCGTCTCCGGCGACGGCGACACCTCCGCCATCGGCCTGGGCAACTTTTGCCACATGATGCGCCGTAACGTGAACATCACTTATATTATCGAGAACAACGGCGTATACGGGTTGACCAAGGGCCAGTTTTCCGCCACGGCGGATGTCGGTTCGGTCATGAAGGGCGGTAAGGTCAACGATATTCCGGCCATCGACTTGGCCGAATTGGCGATTACGCTGGGCGCTACCTACGTGGCGCGTAGCTTTTCCGGAGACCGCAAACAACTCACGCCGTTGGTTCAGGGCGCTCTGGCGCACAGAGGAAGCGCAATCCTCGATGTCATCAGCCCTTGCGTGACATTTAACAATCACGAAGGCTCGACGAAAAGCCTGAAATACGTCAAAGGCCATCTCGATCCGATCCATGATCTCGACTTTATCCCGCCCTATGAAAATATCGTGGCCGATTATGACGAGGGTACCGACCACGAGGTGGAAATGCATGATGGCTCGCGCATCGTCTTACATAAGCTCGGCAAAGATTACGATCCGACCAATAAAGCCGACGCGATTCAAGCGATTCATGGCGCCATCGCCGAGGGGAAATTTTTGACCGGTCTGATCTATTACAACCCGAACCGCAAGGAATTCGCCGAGGAGTTGAATCTGTGCGATATCCCGCTTTCCGGGTTATCCCAAGAAGATCTCCAGCCGCCGCTGGAGGCTCTGGAAAGAATCAACGCCGATATGATGAAGTGAGCTCGATTTCTGCGGCTTTTAACGAAGCAGCCCCGGCAGGAATCCTGCCGGGGCTGCTTTTTTTTAACGGATTGAAATTCTAAACCTACGCTAAAGCCCGCGCGCCTGTTTCGCCGGCAAATCTAGCCAGGTGTCGCTGATTTCTTTCGACGAAGCGACCAAACCGAAATGACGGCGCATATTGTCCAGTGTCCCCAAATGTAGCTTGGCTTCGTAGGCCGCCGAGCAGTCATCGATCATGGTGACATAGTAATCGAACATGTAAGCGTCCCTCGCCGTGGTCTCGACGCACACGTTGGTCGCCACGCCGCAGACGAGCACGCTTTGGATATTGCGCGCTTTGAGCACGGTGTTGAGATCGGTGTTGATGAAGGCGCTGTAGCGATGTTTAATCACCACGCGCTCGGTCGGGAGCGGCGAAATGCCCTCGTAGAACTCCGCGCCCCAAGTTCCCTCGCGGCAGGTGCTCAGCCCGCCTTTTTGT
>Ga0187825_10000040_pt1 | contig 18707 bp, 16 predicted proteins | sample NC_wetland_sal_i_11_FD_132421 | JGI IMG/M metagenome (GOLD analysis project Ga0187825, IMG submission 132421) | Wetland sediment microbial communities from Neuse River Estuary, North Carolina, USA - SourceSoil_5 | ecosystem: Environmental > Aquatic > Freshwater > Wetlands > Sediment | place... | reverse complement strand
GGATTGCATGCAGCCTTGCTCGGCGGAATGCTGCATGCCGATCTGGTCATGAGAGACGTCACAGGAAAGGCTGTGTCCCGGCTTTCCGCATCGTTACGAGGACTTTCGGTAACGGAGCTTCAGAAAACGCTTGTGCGTTCCCCGGCCAGCCGCGCCAATGTTCGGGGAACTCTCGACATCAATGCCAATGCCAGTTGGGCGAAAGCGCTTGAGAATCTGGTCGCCAGCGCGGATGCAAACTTGCAGGCATCTGTACCTCCACAGCAGGGCACTGCTCCGATTCCGATCACTGGCGTTTTGCATGGGAAATACCTTGGCGCCAGCCAGCAACTGACGATTCTCAACAGCTATCTTCGCGCGCCGCAGAGCACCGTAAATATCAATGGAACGGTAAGCAAGACCTCAGCGCTGCAGATTCAGGCGCAGACGAACCAGCTTCGTGATCTGGAGAACCTGTTCGCTGCCCTGCGTATGCCGGCATCCTCTCCTCTGGGGCTGTACGGCCAAGCCTCGTTGACGGCAACAGTGACCGGATCGACTTCACGGCCCAGCATCAATGCACAGCTCACCTCGACCGGTCTCAAAGTGCACGGGACCTCGTGGAAGACGGTGAAAGTGACAGTGACTGCCAATCCCTCGGGAGTGCAGTTGAAGAGGGCAGAACTCGACCCGGCAAGTAAAGGCCAGATCGTCCTGCAAGGCAGTTCGGCGTTGTCGAACTGGTCCCCGGACCCAACCGCTCCCTTCCAGCTGAAGATGTCCGCGAATAACGTGAACGCGGGCGACCTCGCGAAAGCAGCGGGGTTGAGCGTTCCCGTCGCAGGCACCCTTTCCGCTGCTGTCGACGCGAGCGGTACGCAATTGAAGCCCACCGGGCGCGGAACTGTTCGGCTGGCAACCGCCAAGATTGGAAGCGAGCCAGTGCGCGATGTGAATCTGCAGTTCGAGGCAGATGGGATCCGCGTCAACGGCAAACTGCAGGTCAGCCTTCCTTCGGCTGGATCCGCGGCTGCGACATTTCAGTATCAACCTTCAAACAAAAGTTACGTTGCGGAAGTGACATCGCCCGGTATCCAGCTGGAGCAACTGCAGACGGTTCAGGAAACAGATCTACAGGTCGCGGGGATCCTTCATCTGGCCGTAAGCGGACGGGGAACCCTGGACAATCCACAGCTGCAGGCAGAGATTACGATCCCGGAGCTTCGTGTACGCGATCAGAGAATCGAGAACGCCAAGCTGGAGTCAACACTGGCCAATCACGAAGCGAACTTCTCCCTGGATTCGGCGGTCTTCAATTCGAGCGTACGGGGGAGAGGCAATATTCGCCTGACTGGCGATTACCCGGCCAATGTGAACTTCGACACCCAGGGAATTCCCCTTGCGCCACTGGTAGCGATCTACGCGCCCTCCCAAGCAGGAAGCCTGAGCGGTCAAACCGAACTGCACGGGACCTTGCGCGGACCGTTGAAAGACAAAGCTCATCTGGAAGCGCACCTGGTGGTTCCCCAATTTTCGATGAATTACAAGAACACGATTCAGCTGGCGGCGGCGGCTCCAATTCGTGCCGACTACCGGAACGGCGTCCTGGACCTGCAGAGATCCACGATCAAGGGAACCGACACGGAAATCAACTTCCAGGCACATGTTCCGGCGGAGAAGGATGCGCCGATTTCACTGCTGCTCAAGGGAGGGGTCGATCTTCGCATCGCACAGTTGATTAGTCCCGACATTACCAGCGGCGGTCAGTTGCAGTTTGACGTCGATTCCTACGGCAGCCGCTCCAATCCGGATGTGCAGGGGCAGATCAAAATCGTGAATGCCAGCTTCGCGACGGTAGATGTGCCGGTCGGATTGCAGGCTGGCAACGGTGTGCTTACCCTTACCCGCGATCGCCTGGACATCACGCAATTTCACGGACAGGTAGGCGGGGGGGATGTCACCGCCAGCGGAGGCGTTCTCTATCGCCCCGGTGTTCGATTTGATCTAGGGATGACGGGAAGAGGAGTTCGTATCCTCTATGAACAGAGTGTGCGCACCAGCATCGATTCGGACCTGTCGTTCAGCGGGAACCTGGACTCGGCTGAACTGCGGGGGCAGGTCGGGATTACCGAATTGTCATTCACTCCCAATTTCGACCTGATGTCGTTTGCCGGCCAGTTTGGTGGCGCAGAAACCCCGCCACCCGCGCAGGGACTATCTCAGAATATTCGGCTCAACCTTAATGTGGTAACACCGGGTGGGCTGAATCTCTCCAGCCGCACGCTGAGCGTGGCAGGGAATGCCAACTTGCAGGTCCGTGGTACGGCTGCCGAGCCGGTGATTTTAGGGCGGATGAATCTGAACAATGGCGATCTGATCTTCAACGGAAATCGCTACTTACTAGAGGCGGGAACCATCGATTTTAGAAATCCTTCGCAGACCGAGCCCGTTCTCGACATAGCGGTGAATACCAATATCAATCAATACGATATTCAGATGCGGTTCTGGGGACCGGCGGATCATTTGCATACCAACTATGCTTCCGATCCCGCACTTCCACCTTCTGACATCATCAACTTGATCGCATTTGGGAAGACATCGGAAGCCGCGGCCGCGAATCCGACGCCGCCGGGAAGTCTGGGCGCAGAGTCACTGGTGGCGTCGCAGGTCAGCAGCCAGGTTACCAGCCGGATTGAGAAACTGGCCGGCATCTCGCAGCTCTCGATCGATCCTGTGCTGGGAGATACACAGCAAAACACGGGCGCGCGCGTTGCCGTGCAGCAGCGCGTCACCAGCAAGGTCTTCGTAACGTTTTCTACCGACGTGACCGCCACCGAGCAGCAGATTGTGAAATTTGAATATCAGTGGACTCCCAGAACTTCGTTCAATGCGGTTCGCGACCAGAACGGCGGTTTCTCGTTCCTGACTTCGTTCCGGAAACAATGGTGACATCCAGGACGTGCGTTAAAACCGGGCGGCCGCCCCATCCATCCACTTCACCCCCAACGCATGCAAAATCAGATGGTCACTCAACGTTAGAACGCTCGCGTCGACGACGATCTGATAAGCGTACAAGATCGAGGAGTTCAGGCTGATGCACCAGGGCTCATGGCGGACCACCCCGGCACAGTGCTCACAGGTGACTTGGGCATGATAACGGTTGTCGTGATACCAACTGGCTGCGCTTGAACTTTGCATAAACATTCCCAACCCACGTATTAGGAAATCGCGTCCAACTCTCGGTCGGACGAAATTTTGATGAAGACCATAACCGCCTATGACGTCGGGGGAACACCTGAAATCCACGACGAATTTGTACTGTCAGCCCAGCCCGCACTACTGAGGCCGGCGCGAATGCTGATCGCGTTCTTAAGGAAGAAATACATGCATTTCCACAAGTTAGCGCCGGTAGGAGGAAAGCGTATTACGCCTGTTTCTCGGGAACGGCAGTTTGTGAAGGCAAAGGGAATTTACTTCTACATACTGAGTTGCGTGCTGGGGCTGAGCATACTCGGGATTGGGGCGACGGCGCAGGACACGAGCCAGGGCCAAGGCGTTAAAGCATCCAAAGCCAGCGTCGCACGCGGCAGGTACATCGTCGAAGGGGTGGCGATGTGCTCGCAATGTCACACGCCGCACGACAACGCCGGGAACGTGGATCGAGGGCGGTGGTTGCAGGGAGGGCCCCTCTGGCTGATGCCCACGACACCGGTCAGCGACTGGCCTCTCAAGGTGCCGCGCATCGCCGGACTGTTACCCGGCAGTGACGCCGATGTGATCACTCTGCTCACCACGGGCGTGTGGCGCGATGGCCGCCGGCCACGTCCCCCGATGCCGCAATTTCGCATGAGTCGCGCGGATGCTGAAGCGGTGGCGGCCTATTTGAAATCATTGTCCACCGGATCGGGCGAATAAGAGGATTGCCTCTAGCGCTTTTTGGGGGGAACCTTTGCTCCTTTCTTGCGCGCTTCCGACAATCCGATCGCGATTGCCTGCTCACGGCTTTTCACTTTTCCACCCTTGCCACCCTTGCTACGACGCAACGTGCCCGATTTTCTACGCCGCATGGCGCTGGCAACAGTTTTGCTTGCGCCCTTACTGTATCGTCTGCGGGAACTGGATTTCTTCTTGGCTGGCATGCCATCTCCTTTCGAAGCGGAAGTAGCGTAAACGGAATCGTTCAGCCTACAGCCGTAGTTCTCAGCTCGGGCAGAACCTGTTTTCAAATTCTGTTTTCGCACGTCATCCGCAGAGGTTCGATGCGGGCAGCCGGGGAGCGGTTGGGATTGAAATCCGGCAAGCAGCTTGAACTATGGAATAAGCGCAAACATGTACAAATACAACCCGAGATTCAAAGCAGTCGTCAATATTTGACGATCGCGGCAAAAGACTTCGGGTCCAGGCTCGCGCCGCCGACCAGGGCGCCGTCAATTTCGGCTTCCGACATCAACGCTTTTGCATTTTCCGGCTTTACCGACCCTCCATAGAGGATGCGCAAGCGCTCGGCGAATTCCTCGCCAAACGCTTTGGCGGCTTCTGCGCGAATCAGGCTGTGTGCGTCGGAGGCGAGTTGGGGTGTTGCCGTTTTGCCCGTCCCAATCGCCCACACCGGTTCGTAGGCCACGATGAGCTTGGCGGCTTTCTTACTCGAGATGGCGTGGAACGCCCGGAGACATTGGCGGCGAAGAACATCTTCAGTCAACCCGGCTTCACGCTCTTCCAATACTTCACCGACGCAGACGATTGGCGTCAGGTCGTGCTCGAGAGCGGTTTTGACCTTCAGATTCACGATGTCGTCACTCTCGCCGAAATACTGGCGACGCTCGGAATGCCCGATGATCACGTGCTTGGCCCCAATGGATAGCAGCATGACGGCGCAGATCTCTCCGGTGTAGGCGCCTTCTTGTTCCCAGTGCATGTTCTGGGCGCCGATCGCCACGTTCGAACCTCTGGCGACCTCAACCGAGCAGGGGATATCGATATAGGGAGGGCAGACGACGATCTCGTCACGATCGTGATCGGCGATCATGGGGAGAAACTCGCGGAAGAAGGCGAGGGCCTGTTCGGGAGTCTTGTAACTCTTCCAATTGGCGGCAATGACTTTTTTTCTCACGGAGAGTTCCTCTCGATGTTGATCGGAGATGCAGCACCGGCCGCGTGCAGCCTGTCGAATTCGTGGATATAGGCGCGAACCGTAGCCGAGTCAAATAGTACGAATCGGACTTGCCTGACGTGCGAGGCCGAGTTCAGGGCAGCGACAGCGGCGCGGACAGAAACTTCCGCGGCCTCCTGGAGAGGATAGCCGAAGGCGCCGGTCGAAATGGCAGGGAAGGCAAGCGATGCGATGGTGTGGTCGTCGGCGAGACGAATAGATTCGCGGAAGCAACTGGCGAGCGTCTCGGCTTGCGCGCGATGGCCGCGCCGATAGACCGGGCCCACGGTATGAATGACATATTTGGCCGCGAGACGGCCCCCGGTGGTGAGCACAGCCTTTCCTGCGGGAAGCTGGCCGATTTCGGCGGCGATCTTTTCGCACTCGCGCAGGATGGAGGGACCTCCGGCACGGTGAATCGCGCCATCCACGCCGCCACCACCCATCAGCGAGGAATTAGCCGCGTTCACGATCGCTTCCGTGGTTTCTTTCGTGATGTCAGCCGGGCCGTGGAACTCCAACAGCTTGCCACGCTCGAGAGAAACCCGGACGACGAAGTCAGTCATCGCGTTGGTCGCAGAGCTCAACGTTTATCGGTCAGTGCTTCGACGCCGGGCAGCTTCTTGCCTTCGAGGAATTCCAGCGAAGCGCCGCCGCCAGTGGAGATGTGGGTCATTTTGTCAGCGACCCCAGCCGCACGAACCGCGGAAACCGAGTCGCCGCCACCCACGATGGAGAGCGCACCGGGGTTTTCGGCCACGGCGCGGGCGATCGCAAAAGTGCCCCGAGCAAACGGCGAGACTTCAAACACGCCCATCGGCCCGTTCCAGATAATCGTGCGAGCGCGAGCGATTTCCTCTTCGAACAGCGCGACGGTCTTGGGGCCGATGTCGAGAGCCATGAGGTTGGAAGGAATGTGCTGTCCCTGGTCGACTTTTGTGATGTGCGCATTGAGATCGATTTTATCGGCAGCCACGTGGTCGATCGGAAGCAGCAGCTTCAGTTTACGTGTTTTGGCTTCCTGCAGAAGATGCTTGGCGAGTTCAAGCTTGTCTTCTTCTACCAGCGACTTGCCAACTTGCTCGCCGAGGGCTTTGAGGAACGTGTAGGCCATGCCTCCGCCGATAATGAGCGAGTCGACCTTTTCCATGAGGTGAGTGATGACGGGAATCTTGTCGCTGACTTTAGCTCCGCCGAGGATGGCGACGAACGGTTTCTCCGGGTGGTGCAGAGCCTTGCCCAGATACTCGAGTTCTTTCTCCATCAACAGTCCGGCGGCAGATTTTGAAACGAACTTGGTGACGCCAACGGTGGATGCGTGAGCGCGGTGCGCGGTGCCGAAGGCGTCATTCACGTAGTAATCGGCAAGGCGCGAAAGCTGCTTGGAGAAATGTTCGTCGTTCGCTTCTTCTTCGGCGTGGAAGCGGAGGTTCTCAAGCAGCAGCGTCTGGCCTTTTTCCAGTTTCCCGGCAACTTCCTCGGCTTCAGGGCCGACACAATCGGGACAAAACCCGACGTTTTCCCCGCGAGCGAGCTCTTTATCGAGGAGCATCCGCAGTCGCTCGGCTACGGGCTTGAGCGTGTACTTCGGATTGGGCTTGCCCTTGGGGCGTCCCAGGTGCGAGGCCAGAATCAGGCGGGCTCCGTGGCGCAAAGCATACTCGATGGTCGGGAGGGTCTCGCGGATACGCGTGTCATCCATGACGCGGCCATCCTCAAGGGGGACGTTGAAGTCCACCCGCATCAGAATGCGATGGTCGTTCAGGGGCAAGTCACGAATCGAAAGCTTCGACATGGCTGGTCCTTGGCAGAAGGTCGTGTGCAGGCATGGATGTTTATATTCTGCACGGTCACAAATCAGAGAGAGCGCAGTCTCGGATTCTGTACCGGGACGGCGTCGCCGTCTTACAAGCCCTTGGAGCCCATGAAATTGATCAGGTCGCGGACGCGGCAGGAGTATCCCCACTCGTTGTCGTACCAGGAGATCACCTTCACGCAGGTCCCGCCCACCACCAGGGTCATTTTGGCGTCGACGATCGACGAATAAGGATTGCCCTTGAAATCAGCCGACACCAGTTCTTCTTCCTCATAGGCCAGATAGCCCTTCAGCGAACCGGACTCGCTGGCTTTCTTCAGCGCGGCGTTCACTTCTTCTTTCGTGGTCGACTTCTCGACGAACGCGACCAGGTCCACGACTGAGACGTTGGGAGTGGGCACGCGCATCGCGAAACCATCGAGCTTCCCGGCCATCTCAGGGATGACGAGCTTTAGAGCCTTGGCGGCGCCAGTGGACGTCGGGATCATGGAAAGCGCAGCCGCGCGGGCACGGCGCAGGTCCTTGTGCGGGAAGTCGAGGATGACCTGATCGTTGGTGTAGGAGTGGATCGTGGTCATCGTGCCGCTGACGATCTTGAAATTATCGTGAATGACTTTGGCGATCGGCGCCAGGCAGTTGGTGGTGCAGGAGGCATTCGAGATGATGTGGTGCTTGGCCGGATCGTACTTGTCGTGGTTGACGCCGAGCACGAGAGTGACGTCTTCGTTCTTGGCAGGAGCTGAAATGATGACTTTTTTCACCGGCCCACGCAAATGCTTCTTGGCGTCGTTGGCGTCGGTGAAGCGGCCGGTGGATTCGATCACGACCTGCGCGCCCACCGATTCCCAGGGGAGCTTGGCCGGATCTTTTTCGGCGAAAACCTTGATGGATTTTCCGTCGATCTGGATGCTATCTGCGCCAGCAGTGATCTTATGCGGCAGGTTGCCAAGGATGGAGTCATACTTCAGAAGATGCGCCAGCGTCTTGGGATCGGTGAGGTCGTTCACTGCCACGAAATTGAGATTCGAGTCGTTGAGCGCGGTGCGCAGAACGTTGCGTCCGATGCGTCCAAAACCATTAATTCCAACTTTGATTGCCATTGCTCCTCCGCGAAAAGAGTAAGAAGGTCCCCTGATTCGGATTGGCTGCGTGTACTAAACCTTTGATGGTATCAGGCCCAACGAGCCAGCGTAAATGATGGACCGCACAATCTGGTTGTGACGAGTGGACGTAGCAGAGGACTCAGTGATTGAGGCAAGCCGCGCAGGCAAAGGCGACGCTCAGGCGGCCGTCTCTCCGGCGATGGCCGCTGCCGAGACCGCAAATGGAAGCCGCGTCTCGACCGTGGTTCCTTTCTTGGTTGACCGGATCTCAAGAGTGCCTCCCAGTTGTCTCAGGCGCTCGCGCATGCCCCGGATGCCTACTCCTGGAGTTCCGGCGGAGGAGATTTCGTTCAGCTTCTCCGGCGGCATGCCGACACCGGAGTCTTCCACTTTGAGATGAATTTCATTCGAGGAACGACGCAAGCAGATTTTTGCCACCGGACTCTCAGAATGGCGATGAATATTGGTGAGGCATTCCTGCACGGTTCGAAAAATCGCAGTTTCCAGATCTTGCGGGAGTCTTCCGAAATCCTCCGCAACCTCCAGTTCGACCTGCAGTTTGCTTCGTTCCGAAAAACCTTGAATATACCAACGCAGGGCAGAGGCCAGACCCGCTTCATCCAAAAGCGGGGGATGCAAAAGATAGGAAATAGTTCGTACTTCCTGCTGCATTTCCTTAACGATGCCCGCGCTATCCGCAACCTTCCGGGACATCTCTTGCAGGCGTTCCATCCCCGTGCCAACGGCAACCAGGTTCATGCTGAGCGCTGCCAGCATCTGTCCGACGCTATCGTGCAGTTCTCGGGCGATTCGTCGTCTTTCTTCGTCCTGCAGCTGCATTACCCTCGCCGTCAGCTCTCGCAAACTCTGATTGGCAAGGTCGAGTTCCGCGGTCCGCTCCTGCACGCGTGTTTCGAGTTCTCCTTGGGCGATGCGCAGGGTTTGATTGTCACGTCGGTGTACTTCTGCCATCGCAATGAGAAGAGCGCTGGCCAGGAGGAAGATCAGGAGATCCAGAATTTGCCTTGGGTTGGAGAACCTGAGCGTATGAACGGGAGGCAAAACCCAGAATTTCAGAACAGCGGTTGCAAGCAGAGCGGAAAGCGACGAAGGAATCAGGCCACAGTACCAGGCGCAGAACGAAACCGCCGCCAATGCCACGATATAAGCAACTTGGTCTCCCGTCACCGGCGCCAACATGCGGCCAACCGCCAAGGCCCCGGCAGTTGTAACCAGAGCGACCAAAATTCGCAGAAGCATCATCTTGCGAATCCGTGAAAAGCGATCGGTAGTGTTCATGACCCTGTCCTCCCGAGTGTCTTCTTTCGCAGGAAGAGAATCAGTGCGGCAGCACACATAACCGACGAGGCGCGTCCTCTATTTTGTGTAGGCTCGAGGGAGAGGTCAAGCCCCCAAAAGAATTGCTAGGACATCAGAGTTCATCGAGAGGATTGAACTGAGCAATGCAAGTTCATGATCTTGTTCCAGGTGCACAGTGCTCGGGGTGGACCGCAAACTACTGCGTCAGCCGGATCGCCTGCTTGCGTTCTTCCGCGGTCATCTGCTTCCACACCATATCCACGTTCTGTCGGAGTGGGCCATTCTCGGGATCGGTGCGCAAGGCCAGCGCAAAATATCGGTAGGCAGTCGGCAGATCGCGTGATAGGCAGTGGCCTGTCGCGTAGAGAGCTCCCATCGTGATCATCGCTTTGGTGTTTGACTGATCGGCGGCCGGCTTCACATAGCGGAGTCCCCGCTCGCAGTTTTGGGAAACACCGCCTCGGCCATACAAATACTGTTCCCCCAAAATGACCGGATCTGACTTTGGAGTTGGCTTTGGTGGCGGAGTGGGAGCAGGCTTGCGCGCTGCAGGTTTGCTCTCAGGTGCGGCAGCAGGGGTGGAATCGGTTGACTTTGAGTTGGTGCCCGGAGGCGCCGGGGCGGACTCAGGGACAGCCGTGGACGAGGTGGACGCATCTGCACCGGTGTTTGCAGGTTGCGTTGCGCCAGGCGCATGCTCGCCGGTTGTTGTCTCGCTGGGTGCGGTTGCGGGCGGCGAACCGGCATTGGACGCAGTGGTGTTGCTGGACGGCGGCGTGGCGGCCGGAACTGCCGCAGTGTCGGGACTTGGCGCCGCAGAGGGAGGCGGCGTCGGCTGAGAACTGGGCGATGGAGCAGATGCCGGCGTATCGACGGAAGCCGCAGGTGTTTCAGGATTCTGAGCTCCGGCAGGACTTTTCGTCTTGCTCGCGATCAAAGATCCAATGACTGGCAACCCTTGATTTCGCCAACGAAGCCAGCCTAGTCCCACGACCAGAGCAAGGGCGACCACGACCAGCAGCCAGAGCTTTCCCGATTTCGGCTCTTCATCGTCTTCGAGTAAGTAATCAAGATTGCGGGAAGAAGAAGTCTCCGCTGGGGCACCCAGGTTGAAGATGCCTCCCGTGTAGGCGGGAGCGGGAGACGAAGGTGCCTTCGAGCGTGGAGGGGCTAGCTCGTCCTCGTCGGTAGCAATCTCAGCCGTGGGCTCGGGCATGGTCTTGCCACACATCCCGCAGAAGCGGTGATCTTCGGGGTTTTCGGTTCCGCAATAAGGGCAGCGCACGGGGTTCTCTTTCTAGCTTACGATAAACCGGCGATGGTCGCGCCGCCAGTGGTTTGCGGAATGCCTCCGGCTTTACACTTTCGTCGCTAACGTGTTACTCTCAAGGACGTTACGACAACTAAACGATACTGAGAAGACAGGAGTGCATCAGGTTAGTGCTAGCCAGAGAGCAAAAGAAATCCCTCATTGACACCTACGCCACGCACGCGAACGATACGGGGAGCCCGGAAGTTCAGATCGCGTTGCTGAGCGAGCGCATCGGTCAGCTGACGGAACACTTCAAGATGCATAAAAAAGACCACGGTTCGCGCCGGGGCCTGTTGATGCTGGTCAGCAAGCGTCGCCGCCTGCTGGACTACTTGAAGTCCTATGACACCGAGCGCTACAAGGGCGTAATCACGAAACTAGGCATCCGTAAGTAACGAGTGCTGACTCACCACCCTGGGACGATGTAGTTGGGGGTGGCTTTCTCGCCTTGGTTCCGCCGCCGCGGGCCGCAGGAACCAGATCAAGGAAACCTTGCAAGTGCGTTCCGGCCGTAGCTCGAACTCAACTGGCATTGCCTTATCCCGACCCGGCACCAACGCCGTGCGTTCGTTGCCTCCTGCCTCGAAGGATGAAAAATGAAACCAGAATCAACTGAAGTTACTGTAGACCTCTCCGGCGGTAAAACTCTCAAATTTGAAACAGGCAAGATTGCCAAGCAGGCACACGGCGCGGCCGTGGTGCGCATCGGCGACAACGTAGTACTCGCCACCGCCGTATCGAACGCTGAACCGCGGGAAGGCATCGACTTCTTCCCGCTAACCGTGGACTACCGCGAGTACACCTACGCCGGCGGACGCATTCCCGGCGGCTTCATCAAGCGCGAAGGGCGTCCCAGCGAGCGCGAAATCCTGACCAGCCGCATGATCGACCGCCCCGTGCGGCCATTATTTGCGGAAGGCTTCAAGTGCGAGACGCAAGTGATCGCGTTTGTGCTCTCGGCGGATACGGAGAATGATCCCGACGTTGCGGCCATTAACGCGGCGTCCGCGGCCCTGACCATCTCCGACATTCCGTTCCTGGGCCCGATCGGTGCGGTGCGCGTGGGCTATGTGGACGGAAAGTTCATCAGCAATCCGACGTACTCCGAGATGCGCGACAGCCTAGTCAACATCATGGTGGTGGGCTCAGCGGAAGCGATCGTGATGATCGAGTCGGGGGCGAAGGAGGTTCCCGAAGAAACGGTCGTCGATGCGATCGAGTACGGGCACAACGAGATCAAGAAGATTTGTGCGGCGATCAACGAACTCCGGGCAAAAGTCGGTAAGCCGAAGCGCGAAGTTGCGCCGCCTGAGTTTGATCAGAAGTACTTCGACGATCTGAAGGCCAAGGTGGGCGCGCGGCTGACCGATGCTCTGGATACCGCGAAGCATCCGAAGCTGGAGAGCTACACGTTGGTCAAGGACATCCGCAAGGAATTGGAAGCAGCGATTCCTGAAGACGACGAAGACGCGTTGAAGAAGCTGAAGAGCTATTACGAAGCGCTGCGCGAGCGGATCTTCCGCGAGCAAGTGCTCGATGATCGCCGGCGTCCGGATGCGCGCGCATTCGATCAGATCCGTGATATCTGGATCGAAGTTGGCGTTCTGCCCCGCACCCATGGATCGGCGATTTTCACCCGCGGCGAAACCCAGGCGCTGGTGACGACCACACTGGGCACTGCCGATGACAAGCAGCGGCTGGAAGCCTTTGAAGGCGAAGCCAAGAAACGCTTCATGTTGCACTATAACTTCCCCCCGTTCTCGGTCGGGGAAGTTCAGTTTCTGCGTGGAGCGGGGCGACGGGAGATCGGTCACGGAGCTTTAGCGGAGCGGGCTATCTCGGCGGTACTGCCTACCGAAGAGAAGTGGCCTTACGCGATGCGCGTGGTTTCTGACATCCTGGAGTCGAATGGATCGTCCTCGATGGCGACCGTCTGCGGAGCGGCCCTTTCGTTGATGGATGCGGGCGTTCCATTGTCGGCCCCGGTGGCGGGCGTGGCGATGGGATTGGTGAAGGAAGGTGACAAGTACGCCATTCTGAGCGACATCGCCGGCGCCGAGGATCATTACGGCGACATGGATTTCAAGGTCGCCGGAACGCGGAAGGGAATCACGGCCCTGCAAATGGATATCAAAGTGGCCGGGATCACGCCGCAGATCATGCGCGAGGCGCTGGCGCAAGCTCAGCGTGGGCGGATGCACATCCTGGAAAAGATGGAGGGCGTGCTGCCGGAACATCGCGAGAAGGTGTCGACATTCGCACCGCGGTTCTACACCCTGCAGATTCCGGTCGATAAGATTCGCGATCTGATCGGGCCGGGCGGGAAGATGATCCGCAGTATCATCGAGCAGACGGGCGTGAAGATCGATGTGGAAGATTCGGGCAAGGTGAACGTGAGCTCGAACGATCAGGCGTCGGCGGCGAAGGCGCTGCAAATCATCGGAGACCTGACGGCTACGGCCGAAGTCGGCAAGACCTACCTCGGGACGGTTTCACGGCTGGCCGACTTCGGTGCCTTCGTCGAGATTATTCCAGGTACGGACGGGTTGCTCCACATCAGTGAAGTGGCGGAGCATCGGATCAAGGACGTGCGCGACGAGCTGAAAGAAGGCGACCAGGTGCTGGTGAAGGTGTTGGCGGTGGAAGGCAACCGCATCCGACTTTCGCGCAAGGCGGTCCTGAAAGAGCAGCGCGCGAAGATGGGTGGCGGAGAGGCTCCGGTGGAAGTCCCCGTGCCGGCTGGCGCATCCATGACCATCGAAGGCGGAGCCGAGTTCGACGAGGACGAGCCGAACTTCAATCGCGACGATGCTGCTCACGCTGCACCGCCTGCGGAACGCAGCGAACGCGCGGATCGTGGACCGCGTCCTGGAGGTGGAGGCGGCGGAGGTGGTCGGCGTCGTGGCGGCCGCGGACGAGGTCCCAATGGCCGCGGTGGAGGACACGGCGGACATGGTGGCGGCCACGGTCGTCGCTAGAGCAGTTCAGTCTTGGTGATAGTTCTTAGAGCCGCGAGAAATCGCGGCTCTGACTTTTTGGTATCGGCTTCGGTGAGCCTCAAAAAATTCGGGCCGGACCTCAACCAGCCACTAGGAACCCGACCTCTCTAAATGCGATAATCCCTAGCCATACGCGATGTCGAGGTCATGGCTCTGCCGGGGTTACCTAGGTTTCAAAACTTGCGGTTTTCCCGTTGCATCTCCGGGCAGCCGGTTCGAGGCTGGCATAACCGGAGCCTGCCGGCAGCAGTGTGACTTGGCTTCCTGATTGTCTCCCCCAGCCAAGCATTTTCAGGCTTTTCTCATTTATGCATTCGTCGCCGCGGGTTGTTTGTAAGGCGCAGGGAACTTCATCTTGCGCCTCACGAGTTTAAGTGCAGAGATTTTGTCAGGAGGTTGTCATGCGGTCCCCGAGCCTTGCATTCCGAAATCGCCATAATGCCGGCGGGGCCGCTGAGCGGTTCGTCCGGGGCTTACTCATATTTGTACTACTGGCAGGGGGGACCTTCGCGTTCGGGCAGGATAGTGCCAATGCGAGTGCCGACCAGAAGACGATCCAGCAGCTAATGCAGCGGATCGAGAAGCTGGAAGCACGCGTGGCTCAGCTTGAGTCGGCGCGCTCCGGACCTGCGCCGGCAACCGTGGCGACTGGGCCGGCAGCGTTGGCTACTCGCCCCCCTTCGGGTCCGGCAGCGGGTCCGCCAGAAGCGCCTCCCACGCCGCAGGCACAAGCTACAGATCCCGAGGCAGAAGCGGAACATCTCGAGCCGGAACGCATGGACATGAGCAAGACCCTGTTGCGGATTCGGGGTTTCGGCGATATTTCGTTCCATGGAACGGATCAACAGGGGAGCACCAACTCTTTCAGCCTGGGTCAGTTGAACCTGTTCGTGACCTCCGATATCTCGGAAAAGTTCAAGTTCCTGAGTGAAATCGTATTTGAATCGGGGCCGGACAACTTCTACAACATGCCCGGGGGAAGAAGGAACGAGTTCGGCGTGGATGTGGAACGGTATCTCCTGCAGTACTCCTACAACGACTATTTCAATCTGGCGGTGGGCCGGTACCATACCGCGATCGGGTTCTACAACACCGCTTACCATCACAGCACTTGGTTCCAGACGACGACCGGCAGGCCGCTGCTGTTCCAGTTCGAAGACAGCGGCGGTATTCTTCCGATTCACAACGTTGGGCTCTCGGCTTCCGGCCGGATTCCCTCCGGCTCATTAGGCCTGCACTACGTCGCGGAGATCGGCAATGGTCGGCAGTCGCGCTCGCCTCTGAGTGAGGAGCCAGTGCAAAATGAGGTGGATGAAAACAACTACAAGGCGTTCAACCTGGCCTTGTTTGCCCGCCCGGAAGCGATTCGCGGCCTGCAAATCGGCTTCTCTGGGTATCACGATCGACTCCAGCCCGTCGGCTTGCCGCGTGTGGACGAGACCATCCTGGCAGCGCACGCGGTCTACATGGCTCCCAAATTCGAATGGCTGAACGAAGTCGTGCTGGTGCGTCACTCGCCGGATGGCACTTCGCAGACCTTCAACACTCCCGGTTTTTACACCCAGATCGCGAAACGGTTCGGTTCCTACCAACCGTACTTCCGATATCAGTACATCAACGCGTCGGCTCGCGAACCGATCTTCCCCGATGTTGGCCGCATGGAGGGACCATCGTTCGGGCTGCGCTATGATGCCAGCGAGTCCGTCGCCCTCAAGGCGCAGTACGACTACAACATCGCCCGGCATTTGTCTCCCAACAATGCGCTAACCCTGCAGCTGGGATTTACCTTCTAGAAAGGGCAGGATGAGTCTGGGGCTGCGAAAAAAACTCGGGTTTGCGATAGCGGCTCTGTGCCTGCTCCTGAATACGCCTTCCGGAGGAGCAGCGGGCAGCGGCGTTGCAGCCAGTGTCCCCGAGGACAATCTCGCGGTCATCGTAAATCAGTCCAACCCGATCGAAGACCTGTCGCTCAAGGAATTGAAAGCTGTCTTTCTGGGGGAACGCAGTCACTGGCCTAACGGACGGCGCATTACCCTGGTCATGATGGATCCGGGAGTGCCGGAGCGCAAGGCGGTGTTGCGCGACGTCTGCCACATGAGCGAGACCGAATTCAGCCGGCATTTCCTGCAAGGGCTGTTCACGGGCGAGGTGTTTGTATCGCCCAAAACGCTGTCGACCCCGGTGGGAGTGCGCAAGTTTGTCTTTAACGTGCCAGGGGCCATTGGCTACGTGAAGGCGTCGGATTTGGACGGCACGGTGAAAGTCATCCACATCAATGGCCGGAGCGTTGATGATGCAGAGTATCCTTTGCGGATCGAGCCGCGGCCGGCGAAGTAATCATGAGTGATTCGGCCAAGCTCGTGCGGACAGAATCTGCAGGACCACTGCAGACGCTGTGGAAACGCGTTTCCGGGATGGTCTCCCGCCACACCTCGAGCCTGCTGATGTTCATGGTGCTGTGCGTGGTGGTGGCTGTGGGCGCTTTTATGATCGGCGACCTGCACACCGCATCCGTGCAAGTGCAAAAGATGTATCTGGGATCCGTGCAGGGCCTGCGCAGCATCGGCGAGCTGCAATATGAGGCGCAGGAGACGCGCCGCAGCACGCTCTACGCGTTGACCACGAACAACAGCAACCTGCAGGTGGAGTATGCCGATCAGTCTCGCGAGGCCGATAAGCTGGTGACCGATGGAATCACGCAATATCTGGTCAGAGCTCGCGCGGCACGCGAAGTAGAGCTGGGGAAGCGCTTGCAGTCGGACTGGGCCGCCTACCTGAAGGTCCGCGACGAGGTGCTGGCTTCCATCCTCGAGGGCAGTACCAAGGAAGCTGTCGACCTGGATCTCAGCGGCGGCGTCCCTTCGTTTGAACGGGTGCGACAGGATCTCGAGGAGATCAAGCGGCTTTATGACGAGCAGGCGTCGGGTCAGTTGGCACTGGTCGATGCCTCCTCTCGGCGTTCGGTGGTCCGGTTGATGGGGGTTCTCTCGTTCACGTTGCTGTTTGCCAGCGCCTCGGTCTGGGCGATTCAACGCACGAAGATGCTGAATGCCGTCCGGCTCGCGAAGCTGCAGATGGATTTCGTTGCCTCGGTTTCGCACGAACTGCGAACTCCCCTGGCCGTGATTTGCGCTTCGGCTCAGAACATCGCCGACGGGGTAGTCGACGAAAAGGAGCAGCTGGCAAAATACGGGTCGGTAATCCGGCACCACAGCCAGCAACTCACGGACCTGGTGAATCAGATTCTGCAGTTCGCCGCAACTCACGAAGGTCGAAACCGATATACCCTTCGCCCGGTGGAGGTCGAACTGGTGATTGCCGCCGTGCTTCGCAATACGCACGAACTGGCAGAAGAAGCAGGATTCGTGGTGGAACAGCACATTGCTGCTGGCTTACCGCATGTCATGGCGGATTTCGCTGCCGTGTGTCAGTGTTTACAGAATCTGGTGGTGAATGCCCTAAAGTACGGCGGGAAGAATCCCAGGATTGCGATCTGGGCAGCGAGCGTGCACGGCGATAACGGGAAACTGGATGAGGTCTGCATCAGCGTCGAAGATCATGGCATTGGTATCGACAGTACTGATCTGAAACAGATCTTCGAGCCTTTTTACCGCAGCCCGGTTGTGACCGCGGCCCAGATTCACGGGACCGGGCTTGGCCTTCCCCTGGCCAAGGGCATTGCCGAGGCCATGGGAGGCAAGATCACGGTTGTCAGCAAACTGGGAACGGGTAGCCGGTTCACTTTACACTTACCGGTAGCTCACTCTATTGAACTCCAAAACCAGGTGGAAGAGCGAGTCGCGCAATCATGAAGGAAAATATTCTGTTGGTAGAAGATGAAGAAGCGCTATGCATGGCGCTGAGTGACCGCTTGCATAAGGAGGGATACGCGGTCGATTTCGTAACCGATGGGGACCGAGGCTACGAAAAGGCCACCTCTCTGCCTTTCGATCTGATCGTTCTCGACATCATGCTGCCGGGCCGGAGCGGTCTCGACCTGTGTCGTGACATTCGTACGGCGGGCCTGGGCACGCCCATTCTTCTCCTCACCGCGCGCAGTGAGACCGTCGACAAGATCATCGGCCTGAAACTGGGCGCGGACGACTACGTCACCAAGCCTTTCGACATGCAGGAACTCATGGCGCGGATCGAGGCTCTTCTGCGCCGTGCTCCGATCCGCACGGGACAGGTGGTGCATCAGTTCGGGGCCATCCGCATCGAAACCCGCGGCTTGAGTGATCATCGCGATGTGAAGGTCACACGCGGCGGCGCCCCGATTTATCTCTCGGCGCGCGAGTTCGAACTGCTGCGCTATTTCGTAGAGCATCAGGGGATGGTCTTATCCCGGGAAGAACTCCTGCGGGCGGTTTGGGGTTATGAAGCAGGAACTTTCACCCGCACGGTCGACGTACATGTAGCCAGCCTCCGTCAAAAGCTGGAAAAGGACCCGAAACGGCCGGAACTGATCGTCACCGTGCACAAAGCCGGGTATCGCTTTGTCGGCGGAACGGATTCGTAGAGAACTTCCCACTAGTTCAAAGAAGAACCCCGGACGAAATTTTGCCCGGGGTTCTTTTGTTTACGGATACCCTCTTATTTGAGTCGCTCGGCCATGGTCACCATCCACCCTTGCGGATCGACGAAGGCGAACTCTCGCATTCCGTAAAACTGAGTTTTCAGCGGCATCACGATGCGCGCTTCCGATTTCTCGACCGTACGCAGGATCTCTTCGATTCCTTCACATTCCAGGAAAAGTGTCATGGTTCCGCCGATCGGGTCCCTGGCGAGGGGCGGATAATCTTCGCCGACAGCTTTCTGATCGTTGAAGAAAATTTCTACCTCGCCATGGGTGACCGACGCAAAGACATAGGGCGGCGCATCCGGGACCGTGATGGACATCTGAAACCCGAGGACTGATTGATAGAACTGCACGGCCGCCTGAACGTCGCGGACCACGAGGTTGGGTGTGAGCTTCGTGAATTTCATGGAGTCTCCTCAATTTGAGGTGGCCGCGGATTGGGAGTCG
>Ga0187825_10000039_pt1 | contig 18817 bp, 19 predicted proteins | sample NC_wetland_sal_i_11_FD_132421 | JGI IMG/M metagenome (GOLD analysis project Ga0187825, IMG submission 132421) | Wetland sediment microbial communities from Neuse River Estuary, North Carolina, USA - SourceSoil_5 | ecosystem: Environmental > Aquatic > Freshwater > Wetlands > Sediment | place... | reverse complement strand
GGCCTCCTCTTCATCGCGGTCGGCGCCGGCCGGATCTACCTCCTCCTGCGGCGCTAGATTCCCGCGGGCATGGCTCGCAAGCTCCCCCGGCTCCAGCGCGCGCTCGACGCGCCGGCCCTCGCCTCCGTCGCGTACGGGGAGATCGCCTCCTCCATCTACTTCGCCCTCGGGATCATCGCGCTCCACGCGCTCGGCCTGACGCCCCTCGTGCTCGGCGTCATGGGCCTGCTCTTCGTCATCGTCGCGCTCTCGTACGCGGAGGGAACGGCGTCGATCCGCGAGACCGGCGGGGCGGCGACGTTCGTCCGCGTCGCGTTCAACGACTTCGCCGGCTTCCTCACCGGGTGGGTGCTCTTCCTCGACTACCTGATCGTGATCGCGCTCTCGGCGCTCTTCTTCGGCCACTACCTGGGGCTCGCGCTCGGCATCCATTCGATCGCGCACCATCCGGGAGACGTCATCACCGGTTGCGTCGTGATCGCCGCGATCGGGCTCTCGCGGCTCGCGCGGCGCACGAAGCTGTACACGCTCGGGATCGTCGTGCCGCTGCTCGATCTCGTCACGCAGCTGCTGCTCGTCATCCTCGGATTCGCTTTTCTCTTCTCGAGCAGCGCGCTCGGGCGCGGCACGTCGATCGGGACGTCGCCGTCGTGGCATCAGATCCTGTTCGCGCTGCCGCTCGCCATGCTCGCGTACACCGGCCTCGAGACGGTCGCGAACTACGCGGAGGAGGCGCGCAGGCCGGGACGCGACCTGCCGCGGAGCCTCTTCAGCGCGATCGGCGTCGTCGTCGTCGTGTACGTGCTGATCGCGCTCGTCGCGCTCTCCGCGTTCCCGGCGACGCACGGGACGACGGCGCTCGGGACGGACTGGCTGCGCTCCCCGCTCATGGGCGTCGTCTCGGCGCTGCAGCAGCACGTCGCGCACTGGTTCGGAAACGTCCTGCGCGTCTACGTCGGTCTCACCGGCGCGCTCGTCCTCCTCGCCGCCGCGACGACGTCGGTGTCCGGCTTCGGCCGGCTCGCGTACTCGCTCGGCGAGCACGGACAGCTGCCGCGGACGTTCGGCCGCCTCAGCCGCCGGACGCTCGTCGCGCCGGCGTCCGTTGTCGCGGCGACGGGGATCGCGATCGGCGTCCTGATCGGGACGTCGTTCCTCGCGCACGAGGTGACGTTCCTCGCGAGCCTCTTCAGCTTCGGCGTCCTGCTCGCGTTCACGGCCGCGCAGCTCGCCGTCGTCAAGCTGCGGTTCACGCGGCCCGAGCTCAGGCGTCCGTTCTGGGTCCCCTTCAGCGTGCGCGGGGTCCCGGTGCCGTCGGTCGTCGGCGCGCTCTGTACCGCCGCGGTCTTCGTCATCTCGATGGAGACGCACATCGGCGCGCGCTACGGCGGGTCGGCGTGGCTCGCCGCGGGCATCGTCGTCTACCTGCTCGTGCGGCGGAAGCGCGGCGCCGGCCTGCTCGAGCACGTGCGTGCGAGCGACGAGCAGGTGCTCCCGCAGGCGCAGTTTTCGAGGGTCCTCGTGCCCATGAAGCTCGGCGAGATCGGCGAGGAGATGGTCGCCACGGCGGTGAAGCTCGCGCAGGAGCGAGGCGCGATAGTCGAGGCGCTGTTCGTCATCCGCGTCCCGCTGGACGAGCCGCTCGACGCGCCGATGTACGACGCGGAGGAGCAGGCGGCCGCGTCGATCGCAGAGGCGGCGGCGCTCGGCGCCGACCACGGCGTCAAGGTGATGGGGCGAACGGTGCGCGCGCGCTCGATCGGGGAGGCGATCGTGAAGGAGGCGGAGCAGAGCCAGGTCGACCTGGTCGTGCTCGGCTCGTCGCCGCGCTGGCGCCGGCAATCCCGCTTCTTCTCGCCGACGGTCGACTACGTCCTGCGCAAGTCGCCCGCCGAGGTTCTCATCGTCGCCTTCCCCCAGGGGTCGCTCGAAGAACCCTCCGGCGCTACGCTCTGAGCCGGATGAACGCCCTGATCATCGGCTGCGGCCGCGTCGGCTCGTCCATCGCCCTCCAGCTCCAGCGGGAGGGCTGGGACGTGACCGTCGTCGACGAGAACGAGGACGCGCTCGCGCGCCTCGGCGAGCACTGGCCGGGCGCCTTCCTCGTCGGCCACGGGATGGACGTCGACCTCCTCCGGGAGGCCGGCATCGAGGAGGCGGACGCAGTCGTCGCGTCGACCGACGGCGACAACACGAACATCGTCATCGGCCAGGTCGCGCAGAAGCGCTTCGACATCGGCTGCGTCGTCATCCGCATCCTCGACCCGGCGCGCGCGGACTTCTACACCGCGCGCGGGCTCCGCGTCGTCTGCCCGACGAAGACGGCGATCGACACGCTCATGGAGGCGGTGCGGAGCTGCTCCGTCTCGCCCGCCAAGGTGGCCGGCTGATGTACGCGATCGTCGCCGGCGGCGGCAAGGTCGGAGCGAACGTCGCCCGCTCGCTTCTCCGCCTCGGGAACGAGGTCACGCTCATCGAGCAGGAGCGGGACCGCTTCGAGCGGCTCGAGGACGAGTTCGAGCACCAGGTTCAGCGCGGCGACGCGACCGAGCTGCACGTGCTCGAGCGCGCCGGCATCGCGCGTCCCCCCGACATCGTCCTCGCGCTCACGGGCGACGACGAGGACAACCTCGTCATCTCCCAGCTCGCGCGTGAGAAATACGGGGTCGAACAGGTCATCGCCCGCGTGAACGACCCGCGGAACCAGGCGCACTTCGACCTGCTCGGCATCTCGCCGACCGTGTGCGCGACCTCGAGCATCATGGCGCTCGTCGAGCACGAGGTGCCGGAGCACGACCTCATCCACCTCCTCGAGCTGCGCAAGGAGAACCTCGAGATCGTCGAGGTGCAGATCGACCGCGACTCGCCGTCGGCCGGAAAGCGCGTCGAGTCGCTCGAGCTTCCGGACGGCGCGCGGCTCATCTCCGTCATGCGCTCCGGCCGCGCCGAGATCGCCGTCGGCGCAACGCAGCTCGAAGCGGGCGACCAGGTGCTGGCCATCCTCGAACCGGGCAAGGAGGACGAGCTCCGACGCGTGCTCTTGCGACGCTGATTGCGGCCGCGCTGCTCGGGGGGCATGCGTGGCCGACGTTCGACGTCACCTCCTCCCGCACCGGGGTCTATCCGAGTCCGACCGGCATCACCGCCGCCAACGTGAAGTCGCTCACGCTGCGGAAGGTCGCGCTCGACGGCACGGTCGACTCGTCGGCGATCTACCTCGACGGCGTGCTGTTCGTCACGACGACGTACGGGAAGACCGAGGCGATCGATGCAGCAACCGACGCGGTCAAGTGGCGGTTCACCCCGCCCGGCTACTCGTCGTGGGTGGGGAGCGCGCAGATCACGACCGCGACGCCGGTCGCCGACCCTGGCGGCGCGTATCTGTACGCGGCCTCACCGGGCGGCCGCATCACCAAGCTCGCGACCGCGAACGGCCACCCCGTGTGGAGCGTGTCGATCACGCGGCTGCCCTCGCGGGAGAAGATCGCCTCCGCGCTCAACTTCGCCGGCGGGCACGTGATCGCGACGACGGGCGGCTACATCGGCGACGCGCCGCCGTACCAGGGCCACGTCGCGATCATCGACGCGCGCAACGGGCACCTGCTGCACGTGTGGAACTCGCTCTGCTCCAACCGCACGGGCCTGCTCGTCCCTAGCACGTGCGGCGCGAGCGACTCCGCCATCTGGGGGCGCGCGGGCGCCGTCGTCGACCCGTCCACCGGCGACCTGCTCGTCGCCACCGGCAACGCGCCGTGGGACGGCTCGACGAACTGGGGCGACGCGGTCATTCGGCTCGCCTCGGACGCGACCCGCATGCTCGGCAACTACACGCCGACCAACACCGACGAGCTCAACTCCTCGGACGCCGATCTCGGCTCGACGTCTCCGGTCGTGCTCGACTCGGGCCATCTCCTGCAGGGGGGCAAGGACGGGAAGATCCGCGTGCTCTCGGTCGGGCGCATGCGCGGAACGGCTCCGCACAAGGGCGGCGAGCTGCAGGTCGTCTCGACGCCGTCCGGGACGGATCTCTTCACCGCGCCGGCGGTGTGGCGCACCGGCTCCGCGACGTGGGTGTTCGCCGCCGACAACGGCGGCACCGCCGCCTGGCGCTACCGCAGCGGGCACCTGACGCAGGCGTGGCGACACGGCACCGGCGGCACGAGCCCCGTCGTCGCGAGCGGGCTCCTCTGGGTGTACGACCCGGGTGGCGGGCTCAACGTGTATCGGCCGACCACCGGCGCGCTCGTCGCCACGCTCCCGTGCGGCGGCGGCCACTGGAACAGCCCGATCGTCGTCGACGGGCACGTCGTGCTCCCGGAAGGGAACGCGAACGACCACGCGACGAGCGGCGTCCTGGATATCTGGAGCGTCCGCTAGCCGCTGCGGCGGCGCCGCACCTGCGGCGCCTGCTGGCCGAGCGCGGCGTAGGCGAGCGCCTGCAGCGACTCGTTCAGCGTCGCGAGCTCGCGCGTGAGGCGGAGGAAGTGCTCGTCGTTGTCGAGCCGCTTCCCGACGCGAGCGAGCTCGTCGCCGATGCGGTCGAGCTTCTCGAGCAGGATCTCGAACCTGCGGTCTGAGTCAGCGTCCATCTGCGTTCGATTCTAGATTCGCGAGCTCCGTACGGGAACGGACGACGACGGCGCCCGGGCCGAGCTCGCGCAGCACGTCGGCGAGCGTACCGACGACGGCGACGCGGCGGGCCGCGCCCGAGTGCGCGAGCGCGACGTCCGCCAGCTCGCGCGGGGCGTCGGTGAAGACGCCGATCCGGACGCCGGCGCCTTCGAGCCGCCGCAGCGCGGCGCTCGTCTCCGCGCGCGGCCGGAAGTGGAGCGGCCCGCGGTCGGCGGCGAATCGCTCCAGCAGGGGCCGCCAGTCGCCCAGCCGCTCGTCGAGGACGCCGGCCGCGGCCGCGCGGTCGTCCGGCACGTCGAGCTCGACCCGTGCGCGCCGGGACGCGTCCTCCAGCCAGTCCCGCCACAACGGGCGCGTGTCCGCGAGCACTTCGTCGAGATCGAGCGCGACCGCGTCCACCTCGCACCATGCTAGAGTCGCGCTCCAAACCGGCGAGCGGTGAGGGAACTCCGGTGCAAGGCCGGGACGGTCCCGCCGCTGTAAGGGGAGACGCTTCTCCGCCACGACGCCACTGGGCCACGGCCTGGGAAGGCGGCGGAGAGGGGAGCCCCGAGTCAGAAGACCTGCCTCTCGCCGCGAAACCCCGAACCCCTCGCGGAAGGGAGGATTCGTGCTTCGCCGTTCCCTCGTTCTCGTGGCGGCCCTCGCGGCCGTCCTCGCTCCGTCGTCCGCTGCCCGGTCGCACGCGGCCACGTTCCCGACCCGCATCGTCTCGCTCTCGCCGACGGCCACGGAGGATCTCTTCGCCGTCGGCGCCGGACCGCAGGTGATCGCGGTCGACAACGACTCCGACTATCCGAAGACTGCGCCGCACACGACGCTCTCGGGCTACACGCCGAACATCGAGGCGATCGCCGGCTACAACCCCGACCTCGTCGTCGTCTCGAACGACATCGGCAACGTCGTGGAGTCCCTGCAGAAGCTCGGCGTCAAGGTGATGCTCGAGCCCGCTGCCGACAACCTCGCGCAGGCATACGACGAGATCCGGCAGCTGGGCGCCGCAACCGGTCATGCGAAACAGGCGACGAAGGTCGTCACCGGCATGGAGACGTCCCTGACGAAGATCCTCCGCAGCGTCCCGAAGTCCAACCGTCACCTCACCGTCTACGACGAGCTCGACCCGACGTACTACTCCGTGACGTCGTCGACGTTCGCCGGCCGCATCTTCAAGCTCTTCGGCTTCAGGAACATCGCCGACGCCGCCGACACGACGCATTCGGGCTACCCGCAGCTGTCGGCCGAGTACATCGTCGCGACCAACCCGGGCATCGTCGTCCTCTCCGACACCGTGTGCTGCGGCCAGAGCGCTGCGACGGTTGCCGCGCGGCCCGGCTGGGGCGGCATCGCGGCCGTGAAGAACCATCGCGTCGTCGGAGTGAACGACGACGTCGCGTCGCGCTGGGGACCGCGCATCGTCGACTTCGCGCGGGCGATCGCGGCGGTTGCGCGAAAGCGCTGATGGCCGCACTCGAAGCAGAGGCCGCCGTCCGGGCGCGAGGAGTCTCGCGCCCGTGGCGGCTCCTCGCGGGCGCGTTCCTCGTCGGCGCGCTGCTCGTCGGCCTCGGGGTCGGGCCGGTCGGGATCGGCGCCGGCGCCATCGCCGAGTCGGCGCTCGCGCACGTGCCGTTTCTCCACGTCCACAACCCACTCTCGAGGCTCGACGACGCGGTGCTGTGGCAGATCCGCGCGCCGCGCGTCGTCCTCGCCGCGATCGTCGGCGGGATGCTCGCCGTCGCCGGTTCGTCCTATCAGGGGGTGTTCCACAACCCGCTCGCGGACCCGTACCTGCTCGGCGTCGCCGCCGGCTCCGGGCTCGGCGCGACGCTCGCGATCGCGTACGGGCACGTCGGACGCACCGGCTGGCTGCTGCCGCTCGCGTCGTTCGTCGGCGGGCTCGCCGCCGTCGCCGGGACGTACGTGCTCGGCCGCTCCGCCGGCACGGCGCGTGCCGCCGCGTCGCTCGTCCTCGCCGGGGTGACCGTGACGCTGTTCCTCACCGCTGTCCAGACGTTCGTGCAGCAGCAGCACTCGAACACGCTGCGCGACGTGTACTCGTGGATCCTCGGCGGCTTCTCGACCGCCAGCTGGGGGCAGGTGGCGGTGGCGGCGCCGTACGTCGCGGTCAGCTCGGTCGCGATCGTCCTGCACCGGCGGCTGCTCGACGTGCTCAGCGTCGGCGACGAGGAGGCGTCGAGCCTCGGGGTCGACGTGCCGCGTCTGCGGCTGCTGCTCGTCATCGCCGCCACCGCCGGAACGGCGGCCGCCGTGGCGATGAGCGGGCTCATCGCCTTCGTCGGGATCATCGTGCCGCACACCATCCGCCTGCTCGTGTCGACGAGCTATCGCGCCGTCGTGCCGCTCTCGCTCGTCGTCGGCGCAGGCTTCCTCGTCCTCGCCGACGTGCTCGCTCGCACGGTCATCTCGCCGGCGGAGCTGCCGATCGGCGTCGTCACCGCGTTCTTCGGCGCGCCCTTCTTCGCGATCGTGCTGCGGACCTCGCGATGATCGAGCTGCGCGACCTCCAGGTGCGCTTCGCCGGGACGGACGCCGTCCGGGGCTTCACCGTCGACGTCGCGGCCGACGAGTGGGTGATGCTGATCGGGCCGAACGGAGCGGGCAAGACGAGCGTCCTGCGGGCGTTGTGTGGGCTCATCCCGTTCGGGGGCGATGCCTCCGTCGACGGCCGCGACGTGCGGACGCTGAAGCGGCGGGAGCTCGCCCGCCTCATCGCGTTCGTCCCGCAGAGCCCGGTCATGCCGCCGGAGCTGACCGTCGCCGAGTACACGCTCCTCGGCCGCACGCCGCACCTCGGCCATCTCGCAGTCGAGGGCCGGCGCGACCGCCAGGCGGTCGCGCGTGCGCTCGAGCGGCTCGACCTGCTGCCGTTCGCCGAGCGCGGCCTCGGCTCGCTCTCGGGCGGAGAGCTCCAGCGCGTCGTCCTCGCGCGAGCGCTCGCGCAGGACGCGCCGATCCTCCTCCTCGACGAGCCGACGACGTCACTCGACCTCGGCCGCCAGCAGCAGGTGCTGGAGCTGATCGACGCGCTCCGCGCCGAGGGCCTGACCGTTCTCTCGACGATGCACGACCTCACGCTCGCGGGCCAGTACGCCGACCGGCTCGTTCTCCTCGACCGCGGCGCGGCCGTCGCCGAGGGCGTCCCGCGCGAGGTGCTCTCGACCGCGAACCTCTCCGCGTACTACGGCGCCGACGTGCGCGTCGTGCACGATGATGACGGGGTGTACGTGCTCCCCCAGCGCCGGTAGTAGTGGCGACAGCCTCGATCCTCACGATCGGTAACGAGCTCGTCTCCGGCGACGTCCCGAACTCGAACGGGTCGTGGCTCGCGCAGCGGCTCGCGCCGCTCGGCGTCTCGGTGCGGCTGATGGCGGCGGTGCCGGACGACATCGACGCGATCGCGGAGTTCGTCCGCCGCGAGGCGCCCCTCGCCGACTTCCTGCTCGTCACCGGCGGCCTCGGCGGCACACTCGACGACATCACGCGCGAGGCGATCGCGCACGCATTCGGCGTCGCGCAGGAGGAGGTGCCGGAGCTCGCCGCCGACCTTCGTCGGCGGTTCGCGCACGATCCCGAGTACGCGGCCGCGTGGGCGCGGCTTCCGGCGGGAAGCCGGCCGCTCGCGAATCCACTCGGCGGGGCGCCGGGGTTCGCGCTCGAGAACGTGTACGTCATGCCGGGCCTGCCGTCGGAGATGGAGGCGATGTTCGACACGATCGCGGAAGAGCTCCGCCGCGGCGAGCCGATCGCCTCGTGGCGGCGGACGTACCGCACGCGCGAGAGCACGATCGCGCCGCTCCTCGTCGAGGCGGGGGAGCGGTGGCCCAACGTTCTCATCGGCTCGTACCCGACGTTCCCAGTCGACGGGCCGCGCGTGGAGGTCGTGGTGAAGTCGAGCGACGCGGAGGCGCTCGCCGCTGCCTCCGCCTGGCTCGCCTCAGCGATCGAAGATCGCGGCTGACGGCAGGTAGAAGGCGGCGATCCCGAAGGTGGCGAAGACCGCCGCCAGCGGGCTGAAGAACGCGATCACGAACGTGAGGAGGTACATCGGCACGCCCGGCGCGTACGCGCGGTCGACCGCGCGCAGCGCCGACTCGGGCACGTCCGCGCCGATCAGCCGCCGGCCCCGCCGCGCGTACTGCCACCACACCTGGTGCAGCACGGCCATGATCACGAACGTCGCCGTGTATGCGAGCACGGCGGCCTCCTCGCCGCCGTGATGGAGGTAGTCGCCGACGAGCTTCGTCGGGAAGGGCAGGAACGCGATCGTCAGGAGGAGGATGTTGTTGAGGAACAACATCGTCCGGTTGGTCCGCGCCATGAGCGAGACGGTGTGGTGATGGTTGATCCAGATGATCCCGATGGTGACGAAGCTCGTCACGTACGCGAGATAGGCTGGCCAGAGATGGACGAGCTGATGACCGAGGTCGCGGCCCGAGCTGACGGAGAACTCGAGCACGAGGAGCGTCGCCGCGATCGCGAAGACGCCGTCGCTGAACGCCTCGAGCCGGCCGGTTCCCTCCATCCGGGGAATCGTGGCGACGCGGCAGGACGGCGATGAGCTGGTTCACGGTCATGCTGCTGCGTCCGGTCATGTTCGCGCTCGCGATCGTCGGAGCGGTGGTCACCGGCGAGCACGAGCACTCCGCCTGGGTCGGGCTGCTCGCGTTCTTCATCGCCTCCAGCCTCGCCCGGGTGGTTCGGCGCCTGCTGCGCGGCCGCCCGCGGGCCGCGTTCCGCGCCCTCCTGTGGCCGGCCTTCGCCGCGGGCTTCGCCCTGCTCTACGCCCGGCAGGCGGGCCTTCCGACCTGGGCGGCGGTCATCCTCGCCGTCGTCTCGGCCGGCATCGCCAAGAACGTCCTCGCGGCCCTGCTCTTCGCGGAGTTCACCTGGCGGCGGCTCGACGAGTGGGGCGTTCCAAGCCGCCGCTACGTGATCGAGGGACGCTGGACCGAGAGCGACTGATTTACACGCGCCTTACCGAGCCCGCCGCAAGAGGCCGCCTGGCGGTGGGATCCTACCGGGTATGAAGAACCTGACTCTGGCCGCGGCCGCCGCCGCGGCACTCGTGTGCGCGGGGGTCGCGCTCGCGCACGGCATCGACGGCGGCACGCCGAGCTTCGCCTCGGTCTCCGGCACGTTCACCGCGACGACGGTGTCGGGCAAGAGCTCGACGCAGACGTGCACGAACGCGGCCGGGAAGTCGATCACCTCGACGCGGGCGACGTACACCGGGACCGCGTCCGGCTCGGCCGATCTGACCGGTGACGCGGTGCTGAACGCGAACAGCATCATCGACATGACCGACGGCATCGGCACCGTGCAGGGAACGCTGCGCATCGGCAAGACGCAGGCGCAGTTCACCGCGGTCTACGACCACGGCAACATCGCCGGCCTCGCGACGGGGCACAGCGCGTCGCACACGCAGCTCCTCGCGAACCTCTCCGCCGGCTTCACCGCGACCGGCGGGTTCACGGGCGGGAAGGTCGGCGGCAGCGCCGGCGGCTCGGCCGTGGAGGTCGTCAACGGCCCGTGCCGCAGGCAGCCGCCGCCGCGGCCGGAGAAGAACGAGGCGAAAGGCGCGATCACGGCGGTCAGCGCGTCGTCGATCACCGTCGCCGGCGTCACGTGCGCGGTTCCCACCTCGCTCGCGGCGAAGGTCACCTCCGAGTACGCCGTCGGCACGCGCGTCGAGATCATGTGCTCGGCCGTGTCCGGCGTCGAGACGCTCGTCAGGATCGACAAGCAGCGATAAGGCGCACGGGCTCGAGGTCCGTGTGCTGCAGATGCTGCAGCATCGCCCGATGACAACCCGCCTGTTCGTACTCGAGCAGGCGGGTTGCCACCTCGTCGACGGATCCGACGACGGCGCGCTCCGAGTACGCGGCGAGCCACTCGTCGAATGACGTGTCGCGCGGTCGGCGCGCATACAGCTGCTCGGCCCGTTCGATCGCGTCGGCATGGGTCTCGCCGACGATGCAGCCGATCATCACCGAATAGGGAAGCGGCGCGACCTTCTTCCGGATCTCCGCCGCCTGCTCCGGTGTGACGAACGGCGAGTTGTACTCGTCGGCGAAGCGGAGCGCAGGCTCGACGGTGCCGCGCTTCCCGGTGCCGCCGACGACGATCGGCGGGTGCGGCCGCTGCACCGGCTTCGGGAGCCCCGGCGCGTCATCGAGCACGTAGTGCTTCCCGCGGAAGTCGACGCGCTCCTCGGTCCACAGGCGGTGCACGATCTCGAGCTGCTCCGCGAACATCTCGACGCGCGTCCGTGTCTCGGGAAACGGGAAGCCGAAGGCGCGGTGCTCGCGCTCCATCCAGCCGACGCCGAGGCCGAGCTCGATGCGGCCGCCGGACACGTGATCGGCGGTCGCGGCCGCGTTCGCGAGCAGGGCGGGCGCGCGGAACGTCACGGGGGAGACGAGCGTGCCGAAGCGGAGCGTCGTCGTTCGCGCGGCGAGCGCCGCGATCGTCGTCCAGGCGTCGTGCGCGACGTTGGCGGCCTCGTCCGCCTGCGAGATGTAGTGGTCGGAGCGGTAGAGCGTGTCGATGCCGTGCTCCTCGCACGCGGCGGCGAGCGCGCACCACTGTTCCCAGGTGACGCCTTCCTGGCCCTCGATCATCAGCGCGACGCGCACGCCGGGAGTTTGCCGGTTCCGGCGCGCGGCAACGAACCGGTCGTGCGAATCGCCGACATCGCCGAGCCGCTCGATCCGGCTGCGGAGGCCGTGCAGGGCGCCGTCTCGGCGGTGCCGCAGCCGGTCCGGAACGTCCTCGACGGCGTCTGGCTCGGCAACCCGCTTCACCCTGCGCTCACCGACGTCCCGCTCGGCGCCTGGACGGCGGCGGCCGCCCTCGACCTCGTCGGGTCGGAGGCGGCCGACGAGGTGCTCGCGGTGGGCGTGCTCGCCGCGATTCCCGCAGCGCTGACCGGGCTCAACGACTGGAGCCATCTGAAGGGCGACGCGCGTCGCGTCGGCGTCGTGCACGGGCTCATGAACATGATGGGGCTGACGCTCAACATCGGGTCGCTGGCGCTGCGGCGGAACGGCCACCGCGGCCTCGCCCGCGTCCTCTCCGGCGTCGGCTTTCTCGGTGCGCTCCTCTCCGCGCACCTCGGCGGCGAGCTCTCCTTCGGGATGGGCGTGCGCGTCAACCGCACCGCGTTCGAGCATCCGCGCGACCGCTACGCGCCGGTCATCGAGGAGTCCGCGCTCGACGACGGGAAGCTCCACAGGGTCGAGCTCGAGGGCGAGGCGGTCGTGCTCGCGAAGTGCGAGGACGGCGAGGTCTGCGCGATCTCGGCGGTGTGCTCGCACCTCGGCGGCCCGCTCGACAAGGGCGACCGCGAGGGGGACACGGTCATCTGCCCCTGGCACGGCTCCCGCTTCGACCTCCGGACCGGAGCGGTCGAGGGCGGCCCCGCCGTCTATCCGCAGCCGCGCTACGAGACGCGGATACGCGCGGGGAAGGTGGAGATCAGGGCCGCGAAGGACGAGTAGACCTCGCGGCTACGATCGACCGGTGGCCGCGACGCAGCCGGAGACCTACCTCGAAGACCTCAATCCGGCTCAGCGAGAGGCCGTCCTCACGACGGAAGGGGCAATTCTGGTCGTCGCGGGCGCCGGCTCCGGGAAGACCCGCGTCCTCACGCGCCGGATCGCGCACCTCCTCGCCGCCGTCGGCGCGAAGCCGCCGGAGATCCTCGCCATCACCTTCACGAACAAGGCCGCCGCCGAGATGCGCGAGCGCCTCGAGGACCTCGTCGGGCCGCCGGCGCGCGCCGCCTGGGTGATGACCTTCCACGCCGCCTGCGGGCGCATCCTCCGCCGCGAGGCGCCACGGCTCGGCTACCGCACGAACTTCACCATCTACGACTCCGCCGACCAGCTCCGCCTCGTCAAGCGCTGCCTCGAGGAGCTCGACCGCGACCCGAAGCGGTTCACGCCGCGCGGCATCCACTCCCAGATCTCGAACGCGAAGAACCAGCTCGTGGGGCCGGCCGAGTACGCGAGCCGCGTGTCGAGCTTCTACGACCAGACGGTCGCCGACGTCTACGAGCTGTACCAGCAGCGGCTGTTCTCGTCGAACGCCGTCGACTTCGACGACATGCTCTACCTCACCGTCGACGTGCTCGAGCGCTTCCCGGAGGCGGCGGAGAGGTGGCAGTCCGCGTTCCGCTACATCCTCGTCGACGAGTACCAGGACACGAACCACGCGCAATACCGCCTGCTGCAACTGCTGGCCGCCAAGCATGGCAACGTGTTCGCGGTGGGAGATCCTGATCAGTGTCTTGCGAAAGGCACGCTCGTCACGATGGCGGACGGTTCGACGAAGCCGATCGAGGATGTTCGTGCCGGGGACGAAGTGATGAGCTGCTACGGCAGCGGCGTGTTCGGGCCGGCCGTCGTCAATCGCACGCATGCGTCGCGCAGGCGGGCCGGCGTTGCCATCACGACGGAGTCGGGTCGCCGGATCCTCTCGACGCCCGAGCACATGCACTTCGCCGGATTCAAGCTGGGGCGGACGCCCCAGGCTCACATGACCTATCTCATGTGGAAGCGCGGCTGTGGGTTCCGGATCGGCACCTCGCGGACGTACACGAACCGCGCACAGCAGACCCTGGCAGGCCCGGCGCTTCGCATGAATCAGGAGCATGCCGACGCCGCCTGGGTATTGGGTGTCTACCCGAGCGATGCAGAGGCGCGCACGGCGGAGACCATCCTGTCCCTGCAGTACGGGATACCCACCATCCCGTTCGTCGCCCGACCCTATGAGCGTTGGGAAGGCAAGAGCCTCGTGGCCGACCAAGCGCTCGTCGATCGAGTCTTCTTCGAGCTCGATTCCGAAGGCGGTGCGATGGGGCTCCTCGAAGATGAGGGACTCTCGCTTGCCCATCCTCACTTCAGTGCGGCGACGACTACGAGCGGCACGCGTTTGCGCCGACGTCTGACCGTCACGTTGTGCGCCGACCGGCGTGGAGCCGGTCCGCAGCATCGAATCAGTCTCTTCGGGTACGACGAAGACGGGCGCCGGAAGCTCGAAGAGCTCGGGTTGCCGCTTCGACCTGCATATCGAGGCTCCGCCGGCTGGAGGTACGAGTCGTCGTTTGCCGACCTCGAAAGGCTCCGCGACGTGGTCCGCACGATCCAGGGAGCTCTCGCCGTATCGGTGCGCTACACGGCGCGACTCGCGGATCGACCCGGCGACAGGGCAAAGGAGCGCAATTCGCTTCCCTTCATGCCCGCTTCTTCGGTCCGACCCGGGATGGCCATGGTCGATGCGCAAGGCAACTGGGACATCGTCGAGAGCGTTGAGCGCGTCATTCTCGACGGCGACGTGTACGACCTGGACGTCGAGCGGACGCACAACTTCATCGCCAACGGCCTGGTCACGCACAACTCGATCTACGCCTTCCGCGGCGCCGACATCCGGAACGTCCTCGAGTTCGAGCGCGACTTCCCCGGCGCGAAGACGATCGCGCTCGAGCAGAACTACCGCTCGACGAACTCGATCCTCGAGGCGGCGAACGCCGTCATCCGCCACAACCGCGAGCGCAAGGAGAAGAACCTCTGGTCCGACCTCGGCGACGGCGAGCCGGTGCGGGTCGTCGAGGTGGAGGACGAGCACGCGGAGGCCCGCTTCGTCGCCGCCGAGATCGCGCTCCTCGTCGAGCAGGGCTTCTCCGGCAGCGAGATTGCGGTCTTCTACCGGACGAACGCGCAGAGCCGCGTGCTCGAGGACGTGCTCGTCCGCCAGGGCGTCGCGTACCAGGTGATCGGCGGCCCGCGCTTCTACGAGCGCGCCGAGGTGAAGGATCTCGTCGCCTACCTGCAGGTGATCGACAACCCGTACGACGCCGTCTCGCTCGTCCGCATCGCGAACAGGCCGCGCCGCGGGATCGGCGACTCGACGCTCGCTCGTCTCCAGGCGTACGCCGACGCGCAGGGGATCTCGCTTTGGGAGGCGACGGAGTTCGCCGAAGAGGCCGGCGTCGGCGCGGCACCGCTGAAGGCGGTGCGCGCGTTCCGCACGATGATCGAGTCGTGCATGTCGGGCGCGCTCGAGCTCGAGGTGCCGGAGCTGATCGAGCGCGTGCTCGAGCGCTCCGGATACGTCGAGGCGCTCGAGGCCGAGCGCACCATCGAGGCACAGGGGCGCATCGAGAACCTCCAGGAGCTCGTCGCGCTCGCGCGCGAGTGGCAGGAGGCGTCCACCGAGCCGAACCTGTCGTCGTTCCTGCAGGAGGTCTCGCTCTACTCCGACCAGGACGCGATGCGCGGTGAGGGCTCGCTCGTCACCCTCATGACGCTCCACAACGCGAAGGGCCTCGAGTTCCGCGCCGTCCATCTGATCGGGATGGAGGAGGGGATCTTCCCGCACTCGCGCTCGATCGAGGAGCACGGCGTCGAGGAGGAGCGGCGGCTCTGCTACGTCGGCATGACGCGGGCGATGGAAAAGCTCACCCTCCTGCACGCGTCGTCGCGGATGCTCTACGGCGGCCGCTCGTACAACCTGCCGTCGCGCTTCCTCGACGAGCTGCCCGAGCAGCACGTCGAGCGCGACGCGCTGCGACCTGCATCGTGGTCCGACTACGGCGCGCCCAGGCAGAGCCAGGTGCGCGCCCGGGAGAACGTCCCGGCGCTCTCCGCCGGCGACAACGTCCGGCACGGGACCCTCGGCGAGGGCGTCGTCCTCCGCCTCGAGGCAGGCGGGGTTGCGGTCGTCCGGTTCGCCGGGGACGGATCCGAGCGGCGGCTCATGCTCGACTACGCCCCGCTCGAGAAGCTCTAGATCCCGCTGTCACAAGCCAGCGCGTAGTTCCCCGTAGCGAAGTGCCGCGACCGCCCTGATGGTGCGGCCTGGCGCCTGGCCGACCATGCGTCACATACCCCCTCGGCTTCGCCAGAGGAGTCGGTACGGCCGGGGCGGCATGGAGTCGCGAGACGAAAGGACGGACATGCGCACGTTCAACAGCATCATTCTCGTTTTCGCCGTTGCTGCTCTCGTGGGGCTTGCCGCCTCGCCTGCGGGTGCGGCGAAGCCCAAGCCGAAGCCGAAGCCGATCGCGTTCGTCGCGAGCTACGCCGGCCAGGCCTCGACGCTCGTGAACGGCAACACCGTGACGATCACCGCCACCGGGAACGGCAAAGGCGCGCTCATCGGCGCCGGCTCGCTCAAGGCGAACGGCACCGGCGACTCGAGCCAGCAGCCGTGCGTGCCCTTCGGCGGGACCGGCTCCCTGACCGGCGCCGGCGGCGTCATCAACTTCACCGCCACTCCCAGCACCTCGAACGGCTGCGGTGACGAGGGCGGTCACAACTTCACGGTCAAGGCGTACCTCACGATCACGAGCGCGACCGGAAAGCTCGCGAAGAAGAAGGGGACGCTGCGGGCCATCGGCACCTACAGCAGGGACGACGGGTCCTTCACGGTCAAGCTCACCGGCGCCCTCAAGTAACGGAGGCATCATGAAGCGAATCTCCATTCTCGGCGCCGTCGTCGGCGTCGCGCTCGCGGTGACGCTGTCGGCATCGGCCGCGACGCCGGTCCCGTTCCCGTCGCCGACGGTGAAGCAGGTGTTCGTCGCCGGGCAGACGGTGACGACGGACGGGTCGCTGTCGAGCTGGTTCACGCCGGGCTCCACCGTCGTGTTCCGCGCGTACGCGATCGATCCCAAGTCGCACAAGGTCGTCGACCCGAAGACGGTCAAGTACTTCTACGTCTCCATCCCGGGCCAGCCGAACGTGAAGCTGAAGTACGGCGCGACCGCGCCGGGCGCTTCCACCGGACTCCCGTGGTCGGGGACATGGAGCGTCCCGTCGAGCTTCGTCGGCCCGGTGAACTTCAAGATGCTGATCCAGGTCAAGGGCGGCGACGGCAAGCAGCTCAAGGGCCAGTTCCAGCAGATGCCGTCGGCGACGGCGGCGCTCACCATCTCGCCCACCGCGCCGACGATCTACACGCCGGGTGCGTCGAGCGGTGACGCAGGCGTCGGCACGGGCGCGGTCAACGCGTCCCTCTACGTCGACACGGTCAACGGCTCAGGCCCGATCGGGATCGGAAAGCGCCCCGTCGGCTGCTCGCTCACCAACGTCTACAAGCGCGGCGAGCAGGTCGTCGTCCGCGTCTGGGGCGCCGACCTCTCGACGAGCGACGTGCTCTCGAACGACAACGTCGACAACGCGCACTTCTCGGTCGCCGGCGTGCCGGACACGACGCTGAACTACGGGGCGCACGGCACCCTCTACTTCTGGGCGAATGCGTTCAACGTTCCGGCGACGTATCCGCTCGGCGCAACCACCATCCACGTCGTCTTCAACCTGCTCAGCGGCAAGACGGCGTCCTACGACTACACGATCAACATCATCCCGTAAGTGGATGAAGGAGTCGCAACCATGAAGCTCACGACGAAGATCGCAGTGGCGGCTGCGGCGCTGGTGGGAGCGGTGCTCCTGCCCGCGCTCGCGGCCGCCTCCTCCACGCCGCTCGTGCCTCCGGCGCTGACCGGCGTGGCGCCGCTTCCCGGCCCGGTCGCTCCGGCCTCGACCGCGTCGCCGAACATGACGACGCTGACGGCCAAGCCCGACCAGGCCCCCGCCGGGACGAAGTTCACGATCACCGGCAGCGGCCTGCCGGCGAACAAGCAGGTGTCGATCGTCTGGGGCACCGCCAACGTCACGTGGGTCGTCGACCCGCGGCCGGACTCGGTGGACTACCTCGGCCGGTCGGCGACGAAGACGCAGGTCGTGCTCGCGACCGCGCAGACCGACACGAACGGGAAGCTCACCGTTCCGCTTACCGCGCCGCGTGACTTCGGCGGGATCCACGACATCTACGCCGTCGTCGACGGCGTCCAAGTGGCGCACGGCGGGTTCCTCATCTCCCGCACCGCCAGCATCAGCCCGAAGTCGGGCCCGATCGGGACGATGATCACCGTCACGTACACCGGTCTGGGCTCGTCGCTGTACGAGGGCGGCGCGTCGCTCCTGTACGACAACCACTACGCGGGCGCGATGATGGCCAACTGGACGCGCGGCGTCGCCGTCGCGCACATTCGCGCGAGCGGGCCGATCGGCACGCACACGATCGAGGCTGCGGACGCGATCAGCTTCAAGTACCTCAACATCCAGCAGTCGCCGATCCCGTGGGGCACCGGCTTCACCTTCAAGTTCGACGTGACGAAGGACGCCGGCCGTCCCAAGGCCCAGGTCGACTGGCCGCAGAACGTCGCCCCGACGCTCGACGCGAAGACGACGCTGCAGCTCGCAGCGGCGGGCGCGAGCACGACGGCGACCGCGAACCTGTCGTCCACGACCGGCTTCGTGAACTCCAAGACGGATCTCACTGCGGGCGGCCTGACGCCGAACGCGCCCGTCGACATGGAGTGGGCGACGGTCGTCGGCAACCGGGTCAACTGCACCGGCACGTGCTGGAGCTTCGTCTCCGTCCCGCTCGGCAACGCCACGGCGAAGGCGGACGGCTCCATCGCGACGACCGTCACCGTCCCCGACGGCCTCGGCGGCTGGCACGTGATCCAGCTCCTGCAGGGCGGCAAGATCATGGCCCAGGTCCCGTACTACGTGAAGCGCAGCATCTTCGGCAGGGGCGTCTCCTCGCTCGTGCTGAAGGAGGGCCAGAAGTTCACGGTGCACCTTAAGGGTCTCGGCTGGACGCAGCTCGACAACACGATCGCCGTCGACTACGACAACAGCTACATCGGCTACGGGTGCGGCTTCAACAGCAACGGCGACACGGTCATGAACCTCGTCGCGACCGGCGGTCCCGGCACGCACCTGATCGACATGTACCCGCTGCTGTACACGCAGCAGCCGTCGTATCCGAACACGCCGTACGGGATGGTTCCCGTACTGACGTACGCGAACGACGCGCCCGGGCTCGCGCTCGGCTACCAGCTGCCTGCGATGCGGCTGGCGATCACGATCGTCAAGTAGTGCGAGGGCAACAACGACGGAGGGGCGCCTTAGGCGCTCCTCCGTCGTTCCGGCAGCCACCAGTTCCAGCGCCCGAAGATGGCCATGAGCGATGGAACGAGCAGCGCGCGCACGACGGTCGCGTCGAGGAGCACCGCGAGCGCGAGCCCGGCTCCGAACTCCTGCAGGCCGGCAACGTGGCCGGCGACGAACCCCGAGAAGGCGGCGACCATGAT
>Ga0187825_10000038_pt1 | contig 18946 bp, 21 predicted proteins | sample NC_wetland_sal_i_11_FD_132421 | JGI IMG/M metagenome (GOLD analysis project Ga0187825, IMG submission 132421) | Wetland sediment microbial communities from Neuse River Estuary, North Carolina, USA - SourceSoil_5 | ecosystem: Environmental > Aquatic > Freshwater > Wetlands > Sediment | place... | reverse complement strand
TCCGCATTGCGCTGGTACCTCGAGGGAATCACCAAGCGCAGCGGGATTGCCACCTCACTTGTAGTCCGGCCTGAGGATTTTCCTCGCCTCACTCCCCAGTTCGAAACTGCCATTTTCCGTATCGTTCAGGAAGCCATGACGAATGTGTTCCGGCATTCGGAGGCGACCCACGGTTCCGTGACCCTGGTGCGTGACGCGCGCACTGTATCGGTCGAGGTTCGCGACAATGGCAAGGGGCTCAACGAGGAGATCCTTCGATTCCGCCCAGGTACTCTGGGGGTCGGGATTGGTGGAATGCGTCAGCGAGTTGAAGAGTTCGGCGGAGAATTGCGCCTTACGAATGCGCAGCCGGGGACTCTGGTAGAAGTCATTATCCCCGTTCAGGAGCAGGCTCGGGACCGCGAACTGGCGACAGCCTAAGGGGTTTATGCGATTGCTTTGCTAACGGGTTATTTGGCATCCTGTTCGCTACTTTCGTCGAATCCATTCGTATTGTTGAATATCACTCAATGCTGGAGCGTAGTGTTAAATTTGCGTACCTCAAAGCAAGATCCGACATGTCACCAGTGAGAATCCTCATCGCCGATGATCATGAGATCTTCCGTCGTGGACTTCGCTCCTTACTCGAGTCTCATCCCGAGTGGGAAGTTTGCGGTGAGGCCGTGGATGGCCAGGAAGCGGTCGAGAAAGCAAGAGAATTGAAGCCTGATGTCGTGGTGCTCGATATCACAATGCCGCGACTGAATGGTCTCGAAGCCGCCAAACTACTTCGTAAACAGGGAGCTGGACCGAAGACGGTGATCCTCAGCCAGCATGAGCCAAGACTTATGAAAGATGCTGCCCTCAGCGCTGGTGCCAGCGCCTACGTCACCAAGTCTGAAGTCTCGCGTGAGTTGATGGTTGCCATCGAAGGACTCATGTCATCTCATCAATAAGCTCGCCCGGCAGCGATCATTTAAAAAAATCGGGGCGGAGCTAACAGCTCCTCCCCCGAAAAAACTCTTGAACGCTTCCTCACTTACGCCGCGCGAGACTTGCGCGAGCGACTGGGTTGCTTCCTATTGCTCGAACGTTGCTCGGTTCCTTCCTCGTCAGTGCTCTCTGCCCTTTCGCCTTCCTCCGAGAATTCATCCATTGCATTTTGGTTCACTGTCTCAGAGATCTGCGTGAGCTTTTCGTCTGCCTTTTTTTCTTCCTCCAGCGTTTCTTTTAGAAGGCCGAGATCGTCGTTTCGTTCCAGCAGTTCAGCGAATGCGCAAACGGTTCCGTACGCAGCCATTTCATAATGCTCGACGCGTTGGGCCGACGCAATCATAGCGGCATCGAGAACGGATCCTTCGAACTCTTCCAACCCCTCCGCTCCCTCCTTGAGAATGCCTTCCATTCCAACGCATTTCTTTCCCTTTGGACTCTCACCCAAGCTCTCAAAGATTTGCTCCAGGCGAGCCACTTGGTTCTTGGTTTCTTCCAGGTGCGTATTGATCGCCTCAGCCAGTTCCTCCGAGTCGGCATTTTTCGCCAACTTCGGAAGCGCTTTGACGAGTTGCTGCTCCGAACTGTAAAGATCCCTCAATTCACTCAGATAAAGATCATTCATTGTTTCCCCTGCCATACTGCCTCCCAATCGTCGCATGATTTTTGTGAGCGTGGATTTACGCCTTCCCTCTACCATCGAGGCTGTCGAGGTTCCCGTAAATCCGGTGGGCAGGGTAGCGGGCTGCGGGACAAGCCCCGACCGCTACTTCGCGACCTGTTCCTCTCGCACAACTACGTCTACAGAGCCGCTGTGATTGGGCACTTCCACGTAAACTCTCCCCCCTCGGCGCTCTACGCGCAGGTCCACGGTACCGTCTCCCATCTGCAGACCGCTGACGCAAACACGCGAGATCGAATCGGGCAACCAGGGGCGTTCCAGAACCACTCTCTTTCGGTTGGCATCGAGAGAAAGCCCTAGTACAGATGCCAATAGAAGCGATGCCGTGCCCGCCGACCAAGCCTGGGGGGAACACGCTACCGGATACAATGTAGGCCCTTCGCCATCCCGGCGATGCAAGCCGCAGAGAAGCTCGGGAAGCCGGTTCATCTCAAAATAGGAACTTACTTCAAACATCGACTCCAAAACACGAGCCGAGAGCTCCGTGAAACCGTACCGCGCTAGTCCCTGTGCTATCAATGCATTGTCATGGGGCCACACCGAGCCGTTGTGATACGAGATCGGATTGTATTTTCGTTCCAGCGAACTCACCGTGCGAATACCCCAACCCGAAAACGAATCTTCTCCGAACAGAACTTGTGCCAGTCTTTCCGCGCGCTCCGTTCGCGCGATCCCCGTAAACAAAGTGTGACCGGCATTGGAAGTCCGCACCCGACACGGTCGCTTATCTCGGTCCAGAGCGAGTGCATACGTGGAAAGCTCTTCGCACCAAAAGACTTCGTTGAACTTCTTCTTTAAAGATTCGGCCTGTGACTCCAATTCCTCGGCTCGCCCCTGCTCTCCCAAGGCCGATGCCAGAACCGCCCCGCACCTCTTAGCTGCATACGCATACCCTTGCACTTCGCAGAGCGCAATTGGAGCTTCTGCCAGAGAGCCGTCTGCATGAAATACCGAATCATTAGAATCCTTCCACCCTTGCTGAACCAGGCCCTTTGCGGATCGACGCTGATATTCCACAAATCCGTCTCCGTCGACATCGCCATAGTCGTCGAGCCATGCCAGGGCCAATTCGATGTTTTTCCAGATGGCGCGAATGAGTTGCAGATCGCCGGTCCGCTGGTAGTACGCACCGGCCAACATCACGTAAAGAGGCGTCGAGTCCACACTCCCGTAATATCGCCCGAATGGGATCTCGCCCATAGCAGCCATCTCGCCGTGGCGCATTTCATGGATGATCTTTCCCGGATCCGCCTCTTTGGCAGGATCTTGTTCCCGGGCCTGCGTCTCGGAAAGGTAAAGCAACACTCCTTCTGCAATCCGCGGATTCAACCACAGGCATTCCAACGCCGTGATGATCCCGTCACGCCCGAATACCGTGCTGAACCATGGCACGCCCGCGTACGGATAGCAGGCTTCTGGATTTCCAACGATCATCATATGTACATCAGCGAGTGACCGCTCGAACCACTGGTTGAACTGGCTGTTCGATGTCTTCACCGTGCAGCGGGGTTCTTCCGCGGCCGACGACTCGGAAGCGAGTGCGGCCAACGCATAATCAAGGTTCTCGACTTTCGACTCGCTTTCCCAGTCGCATCGTACCGTGAAGTGAAACTTTGCCGTTTCCCTCGGCTTCAGTTCCGTTTCCATCACAACGTGGGAGTTCGAAATTTCAGTCGGCACAGGGACACAGCGAATCTCTGCACACCGGGTCACCTCATCCAGTCCGCGATATTGGAGTAGAATGCGATCCTTTTCTATCTGGTCGGGAAGCCGCTCACCGCGTCGCGGCCGGCGCGCACCCCGAACTTCGAAAAGGTCGACGAAATCCGAAGCGAACTCAATTCGCACCGGAAGGTTCAGGGAGTAAGACCCATAGTTGGTGAGACGAAGCTGCTCGTAGCAGACTCCGTTCCAAAGCAGCCGGGAGCGGACCAGGTGAATCGTCCCGCGGCTCAGGATCACTGTATCCCCGTTCACCAGATCGACGTTGGTCAGGTCAGCACAGAACAGCGAATTGTCCGATCTCACGCCCGAACTCAAATACAGCGGGGGGGTATCCCCAATCGTAAGAATCAAACGCGACAGATACCGCGTGCCGCGGTAGTACAACCCGTGCTCCCCAAGACCCGATGAGCGGATATTTCCGTAGCGGTCGAAAACTGCAAACATGGGGCCATACTTCAGCGCGCGGATGCGCTCTTCAACCGGAGGATGCCCTGTCGCTACATAAAATTCATTCTTGAGATTGATGTCAGCCAATCGGCACCCCATCCGAGGTCGATAGAGGCTCCCCGTGTTGTCGACGAAGCAGTGCCTCGTACAAGTTGAGATACTCGGCGCTCATTCTTGTAGCCGTGAAGCGGTCATCGAACCGCTGTCGGCACATCGCGCGATCGATGCTATCAATGTTGCGGACCGCTTCCACCGCGGAACCGATGTCCGGGACAACCAACCCGGAAACTCCGTCTTCGATCACCTCGCTCACCGATCCGCTCGGATAGGCGATCACGGGTGTGCCGCAAGCCAATGCTTCGATCATCACGATTCCAAAAGGCTCAGGCCAGCATATGGGAAACAGCAGGGCATCGGCACCCCCCAACAGCTCATTTTTCTGCGGATATCCCACCTCGCCGAGAAATTCCACCAGGGGATGATTCAGTAGTGGCTTTACGCAGCCGTTGAAGTACTCCACGTCGACCTTGTCCACCTTAGCTGCAATCTTGATTGGCATGCCGACCCTCTTCGCGATCTCAATCGCTCTTTCCGGACCCTTCTCGGGTGACATCCTCCCTAGAAATGCCAGATATCCCTTTGGCTTCGCACTGAATTCGTAAATGGTGCCCGGAAGCCCGTGGTAGATCGTGCCCCGCCAATTCAGCCAGGGCAGAGGTTCCCTTTGCGCATCCGAGATGGACGAAACTGGCATGTCAGAAAACTCTCGATAAAGCGGCGCGAGGTCAGGAATGTCCAATCGGCCATGCAACGTGGTCAAGGTTGTCCACTCGACCGATCGGCTCAAAGGAAAGTGCAGGTAATCCACGTGAAAATGAATGATATCGAAGTCGTCTCGCCGCGAAAGCACGCTCTGCAGCATCAGCAGGTGATGTGCCAGCGGATCAATGCATTCAGGATTCAGGCGCAGCTCCGTGGGGCATATAGGGACCAGATTCGCTTTAGTGAGGGAGTCCCCGCTCGCAAATAACGTGACTTCATGTCCTTGAGCTACGAGTTCTTCTGTGAGGTAAGAGACAATACGCTCAGTTCCGCCATACAGTTTTGGAGGCACACTCTCGTACAGGGGTGCCACTTGCGCAATTCGCATTTATATATACCCGGATTCCGGTCGCCATATGAATATTCGTTAGCTTTAGCAACCTACATCCAACAATAACGAAGCCAGCGGCCAGTTTTTATCGAGTCGTTGCTGTAAGGAAATTCTGGAAGACTGCGTACGGCGTGGAACAACGTCAAACGACTTCCTCGCGCCCTGAACCCTAGGCGGCGCCTACCAACTCCCTCACGTCCGGAGCCGTGCAGGCGTGCTCACATTCACGGCAGGTGATTGCCTCGCAGTTGGCGCACACCAGTTCGTGGGATTCGCAGGTCGCTGTCCCGCAATCATCACACACCGAAGTGGCCACATCTCCGCAGCATCCGAAGCTTCCCTCCACGTGACATTCGCACCAGCGCTCCGCGTAAATGTGCACCATATATCCTCCACGAACCAGCAATTCTTCATTCTTCCGCTGGAACTCGCTGGGTGCCATCAGGTCAATGCTGTAGCTCCAAGAGCCCGCGGCAAAGGGCAAATCCCGCAAATACCGCCCTTTGTATAGAGCCTCGTGGCATGCGCAATACCGCATGGTCAGTATGGAGAGGTACGCACGGCTGACTTATAAACGATTGAAGACGAGGAGGACTCGTATGAGTATCTGGACCGTGTTGTTCCTTCTGTTGTTGATCGCGTGGATCTTCGGCTTCAGCGTCTTTCACGTCGCTGGCGCCTTCATCCACCTGCTGCTCTTGTTCGCTGTGATCTCGCTGATCCTTCACTTTGTGATGGGCACGCGAACGGCTTGAGTCCGGACATCCGAGTCTGGCTCTCGCCAGAGTAGCAAGTAAAAACATTTCACAGCGGAGACTCACTCCATGGATCGGGAAAAACCCAACAGCGAGGAGTCTCCGCCGCAAGACGCCGTCATCTCCACCCAACAAGAAGAGCAGAGCGTTCAGGATCGAGTAGCGATTGGCGCGAATGTTGTCTACGAGGCGATCCGGCGCGAGGGCGAGGACGAACTCAAACGCCCAAATTCCGCCCTGGCATGGTCCGGCTTGGCCGCCGGCCTTTCGATGGGCATCTCTTTCATCGTGGAAGGCTTGCTCAAGGCGTACCTTCCCCAGCAGCACTGGACACCGCTGGTTTCCCGTCTAGGCTACTCCGTTGGCTTCCTGATGGTGGTCCTGGGTCGCCAGCAGTTATTCACCGAAAATACCCTCACCGTTGTCCTCCCGGTTATGAGCAGCCGCACAGCCCAGGTCTTTGCTCAGGTCCTGCGTCTCTGGTCGGTGGTTCTCGTAACCAACCTGCTCGGAACCTGTCTGTTCGCCGCTTGCGTCGCCAGAATTCACCTGTTTGATCCCGATACGGTTCAGGCACTCACCGATATCGGTGTCTCGCATACGGGAGCAGCGTTCTCGACTGTATTCATTCGCGCCATCTTCGCTGGCTGGCTGATCGCGATGATGGTGTGGCTTCTTCCAGGGGCAGAGTCTGCCCGCGTTTACATCATCATTATTTTGACCTACGTCATTGGTCTCGGGCAGTTCAACCACATCATCGCTGGATCGACGACTCTTTTCTACCTCGTTTGGCGGGGAGCGCTGTCGTGGGGTGCGTACTTCTGGACTTTCTTTGTTCCTACCCTCCTCGGAAACATCGTCGGAGGCGTTGCCCTGGTTGCTGCGCTTGGGCACGGCCAGGTAGTCGGCGGGAAAGACTTAGAGCAAAGGCCGTCCTCTGGCAAGAGCGCGAAAAAGGACCAAGGTCGGAAAACCCGGGTGTACGCTTTCAATCCGAAGCGTCCCTGAGGTCAGGTCTGAAGAGCCGGAGCAGGTTCTTCTACCGCTTTGACGCGGAAATCAAGGTTCTCTCCCAGGGATCGAATGCGATGGCTCCATTCGGGGCCGGCAGTGCTCTCCAGTTCGAGCAGCTTCTGTCCATCGACATTCTTGGCGTACAGGTTCTGTACTTGCCAGAGATTCACCTTGAAAGGCATTTCGCGCGCCAGGTGCACCGCCGATTCCAATCTGTCCAGAAGAGTCCCGTCGGTCGGGTTTGCCCAGAACGCTCGGGCCAGGGCCTCGGTCCTGCGGCGCAAAGCAAACTCCAGCATTTCCGTGTCCAGGGCCATATTCATTTCAGTGGCCTGCTGCAGGAGATCCTTGATTCGCTGCGCCGAAATTCCATCTTGCTGCAACGCATCGCGCAGCTTTGTGTTCAGTGCAAACTCCGCCAGCATGCGGAACAGTTTGGGTTGCTCTACATTCAACTCACCCAGGAACCGCATCAGCGGCACCTCTTGCTCGTACTGATTCAGCAGTGAGCTCTCTGCGCGTGCCACATCCGATTGCAGGATGATGTCCAGAATTTTCTTTTGATCGTCCCGGAACAGCGAACGGAGCGAGTACAACTTGCCTCCGAAGCTCTCACTGAGCAGGCGCAACGTCTCTCCATTGTCCGCATGCGCAAACGCGGCGTGCAGGTTGTCCTCAATGGATGCGAACTCCTGTTTATCCGGAGCCAAGCGTACTCCCGCGCTCACGTTATGTTCTCCGAGGTGCAACACGCCAAACGACAGCGTGGCGGATTCTCGCGTGATCCGGGAAGTGAATGTCGCGCGTCCGGTCACCAGAGTGAATTTCCCCGCTTCCGATCGCCGGTACCCCTCTCGCGCCGCCGTGTAGCTGTACAGGTTCACTTGATCGCCATATTCCTCAAACAGCGACCGGATTGCATAGTGGGCAGCCAGCCGCGGGATATCGACCACCGCCGGTTTCACGAATTTCTCATAAATACGGGCCCCATTCTGATGTTCCGAAAGATTGCTTTTGGCCTCGGCGAGCTTTGCCAGAAACTGCTTTTCCAGTTCTGCGTCCCCAAACAATTGGCAGGCAAGCTGCAACGCACGCCCAGCATAATGGATCACCTGCACTGTCTCGATCCCCGACAGTTCATCAAAAAACCATCCGCAGCTCGTATACATGAGCATGGCGTGCCGCTGCATTTCGAGTAGCTTCAATGCGCGAACTTTCTCCGGAGGCTCCAGGTCACGTCCTGCCCGCTCTCGCAAGAAGCGGTCCACGTTCTCATCCGACCGCTCCAGGAGTACTTCAATGTAGCGATCCCGCGCCTTCCACGGATCGCCCAGCAGCGAACGTCCTTCCACCTCGAACAGGGGCGCCAGCGCATCGCGAAGCCAATCCAGAGCAGACCGCAACGGCCCTCGCCACTGCTGATTCCATCCCTCGTGCCCACCCGAGTTGCAGCCGCAGTCTGAGCGCCAGCGTTCCACTCCGTGCACGCAACTCCAGGAACTGTCCTCAAAGATCTCGACCTGGTGCGTGGGAGGGTATTGTTCGAGAAACTCACCGTAAACCGTGAGCTTCGCCAGCCGATTACTTTCAATGTGGTGTAGGGCATAGGACAGCGCCATCTCGCCAAAATGATGATGGTGCCCGTAACTCTCCCCATCGGTGGCGATGTGCACTAACTGCTCCCAGTCGCGCTCCGTAGAAAAACCACTCAGAAGCCGGTCCGCGAAAACGTTTCCGTCATTCAGCAGCCTCTCAAAGGCCACCGCGCGAGAAATCGGTCCATCGTAGAAGAAGATGGCCAGGCTTCTCCGTGAGGGAAGCTTCACCAGGTAAGGCCGCGTCGGATCAATCCGCTCGCCGCTGACGTCCTTCCAGGACCGCGCCCCGAATTTCCGAACCCGGCTGGCCTGACGCGGAGCCAAAATCGTGAACTTAACACCCATTTCCGCTAGCAGATCGAGGGTTTCCAGGTCGACCGCTGTTTCCGGCAACCACATGCCCTCCGCAGGGCGCCCGAAGCGATGCTCGAAATCCTTCAGACCCCAGACTACCTGCGTCCGTTTGTCGCGCCGGTTCGCGAGCGGCATGATCATGTGGTTGTATGCTTGCGCAATCGCTGACCCATGTCCCGAGAAGTGCTGCCGGCTCTGCTCATCCGCTTTCAATACCGATTCGTATACTTCCGCTGCGTTTTCCTGCATCCACGACAACAGGGTGGGTCCGAAATTGAAACTGATTCTTGAATAGTTGTTCAGAATCTCGGCAATCCGCCCCTCAGCATCCATGATTCGCGACGCCGCATTCGGGGCATAGCATTCCGCCGTGATGCGCTCATTCCAGTCGTGGTAGGGATAGGCCGACTCCTGCGCTTCAACGTACTCCAGCGATGGATTCTCCCGCGGCGGCTGATAAAAGTGACCATGAATGCAAATTGAGTTCATTCGTATTTCCACCCCAAGGGGCAGGATCGCGGCTCAAGAATACGAGGATACCCCGGAACCCGAACCTCAGGTAGTTGCCCGACTGCAACATCTTAAATCCGTGTAACTTACCCGCGGCTCCCCGGCCTTCTACAGTGAAAACCGTATTGCTGCTGGGTCTCTGCACATAGACTATGCTTGAGCTTGGAGTCGGCAACTTCTGGGGTTGCTGTAGGCCGGGCTGTGGCGTCCTGCAGTCGATCGGCGTCATCTAAGGATCTGGCCTCCAGATATTTGGTCTTGTCTACATCCCCGCGATTGAGATGTCTCGCGACAAGGAAGGTTCTGGGGCGATTGCCCGGTATTGAAAAACCAGGCAGGTAGGAGGGGGTTATGAAACCAGCAAAGGTTTTGATCGCGGATGATCACGAGGTGGTGCGGCACGGAATTCGGGTGATGGTGCAGGCGCACCCTAATCTGGAAGTCTGCGGCGAGGCGTGCGATGGCCGCCAAGCCGTACAGATGGCTGCTCAGCTGAAGCCCAACGTCGTCATTATTGATATCGGCATGCCGCAACTGAACGGCCTCGATGCGACTCGCCAGATCGTGCACGCAGATCCAGATGTGAAGGTCTTGATTCTTACCATGCACGAATCCGATCAGATCGTGCGCGAGGTCTTGGCTGCGGGCGCACGCGGATACCTGTTGAAATCCGATGCCGGTCGAGATTTGATCGCCGCTCTCGAAGCGTTGGTTGGCCGCAAAACGTTCTTTACTTCAAAAGTTGCCGAGATCGTTCTCGACACCTACCTCAAGGGTGGTCCCCAGCAGCCTTTCCCCAAAGACGTTCTCACTTCGCGCGAGCGAGAGGTTGTGCAACTGCTCGCAGAAGGGAAGAGCACCAAGGAAGTTGCTGTGGCGCTCGGTCTCAGCGTGAAGACCGCCGAGACTCACCGCTCGAACCTCATGCGGAAGCTCGACGTTCACTCCGTCAGCCAATTAGTGCTGTATGCAGTGCGCAACAACATTGTGCAGGTTGTCCCTCCCCCCGCTGAAACCGCGTAATTGTGAACCGGGCCCGGCTTGCCGGGCCCGCAACGCTTCCTTGAATACCTGACATTTCTTAGGTGTGTTTGCCTATGCGGGATGGGAAACCTCCTGCATGTGCAACCCTGCTCGAGGACCTCGAATCTCAGCAGCGCACGTTTGTCCGCGAAGGAGATTCAACTATGGATAATCCCGCAACGGGTTTCGTGGCTATCGCGCTGATTCTGATTGCAGGCGTCGCCATCTGGTTTGTTCTCCGTCATCGGCGCAGCCGCAATCTTCGCGACCGTTTCGGACCCGAATATGATCGCGTCGTCCAACGCGAAGGAAATGTTCGCCGCGGCGAGGGGGTCTTGGAGTTCCGCGAGAAACGCCGGGACGGTCTCCACATCCAGCCATTGTCAGCTGCGGACCATCGCAGTTTTTCCATGCGCTGGAACGATGTCCAGGGCCGTTTTGTCGACGATCCCGAAGGTTCCGTGAACGACGCGGATCATCTGCTCAACGAGGTGATGCAAGCTCGCGGATACCCCGTCACCAATTTCTCCGAACAGGCAGAGCTCATTTCTGTCGACCATCCTGTCGTAGTCGAAAATTACCGCGCTGCGCATGCCCTGGCCAGCAACCGGGCTCAGGGACAAGTCACAACCGAAGGACTCCGCAAAGCCATGGTTCACTACCGCACCTTGTTCGACGAGTTGCTCCGCGACAGTTTGCCCACCAGAAAGGAAGCATAAGAGAGGAATCCAATGAATGCACCCCTGAGAAAAGATGACCTGCTGAGGAGAGACGACGATCCAAGCCGCGAGCCCGAGCGCATTCAGGGCGAACACGAGCGTATCCACCGCGAACCGAGTTCTGATAGTCCTGGGCCGGTCGAGGTTTCCGAAGAGAGCGAAAACGACCTTGACAGGCCTGCCGTTTCCGACCGTCCCGGACCGCAGTCGGCCGACAATCCAGAACCACGCAAGACTCCGGTTTCCATTGAGGCACGCCGTACTCCGCCACAGGAAGAATTACGCGAAGATATCGATGGCGATCGCGGCTCGACGGGTGAGTTGCAGTCGCGGTGGAGCGAACTGCAGGCCATTTTCGTGGACGATCCGCGTAGCGCCGTTCAGCGCGCCGACGAAGTGGTCTCACAGACGATTCAGAGAATTCACGAAAGAATGAACACTCAGCGCTCGCAACTGGGCGAGCGCTGGCAACGTAATGACAATATTTCCACCGAGGACTTGCGAGTTGCGTTCCAAAACTACCGCAACTTTTTCCGCTCGCTTGTGGAAAATCCGGTCAAATAATCAATTGAGAGCAGGAGAGTACGCCGGGGGTTACCCGGCGTACCGCTCCGCTTCGGGCGTGAAGCGTTCGCGAACTTTACCACCCATTTCCTGGAAGCTCTCCGCGATGGAACCGCGCGTTTCCTCGCCGCTGGCTGGCGCAAACAAGAGCGCGATCCCTGCACCAATACCAACTCCAGCTGCGAAGCTGATGATCTCGCGGAGTGTGCTGCCGTCGTTTTGCCGCATGATTTTCCTGCCGCGGCTGGTCAAATCGTCCATCTGGTCGCGCGCACGATCCCGTAGATCTGAACCCACGTCGCGCGCTCGATTCCGTAGATCCGAACCCATGTAGTTCGTTTCTTCCAGGAACACCAATCCCGCTCTCAACAAACCTTTCAAAGCTTTATTCATGATGAAACCTCCTTTGATTGCCGGGCACCGCTTTTTGCGCAGAAAAACCGATCTCGCGTGACTGCGCACTCTGCATAAAACCGGGCTTTATCGACTCTATGCATCCACCTGGCAAGCGCAAATACGGATAAGGCTGTAAACCGCCTCCAGTATGGCAGGATCGAATCTTCGCGCTTGAATTGCCGATATTCCTGTACGGCCACCAACGCAGTCAACGCTATCTCAGCTCTGCTCGACAAAATCGCCACCAGGACCAGGCGCGCCATGCTGGTATCGGGCACATCGATTGCTTTCAAGGAGGCAGGACATGATGAAACTACGCACAACTCTTTTCGCGGCGATGATTACGCTGGCCGCTTTGTGCTGCGTCAGCGCCGCCCAGGACGTTCATACCGATCACGACAAGCAGGCTAACTTCGAGCGCTACCACACCTACTACTTCGCCAAAGTGCAAACCACCAATCCACTCTGGCAGCAGCGCGTTGAGGACGCCGTCGATAAAGAACTACAGAGCAAGGGCTGGCGAAAGGTCGACTCCAACGGCGATGTTGCGTTGATGGCAGTCGGTTCGGCCCAGAATCAGCAGGAATATCAGACCTTCTACAACCGTCTAGGCGGTTGGCGTTGGGGTGGGTTTGGGGATGAGGCCACGACTACAGTGCAGAACTATCGGGTGGGTACGCTGGTTCTCGACATGTATGACAATCAGTCCAAGCGGCTGATCTGGCGTGGGACGGCGGACGAAACACTCTCCGACAAGCCTGAAAAGAACGAGCAGAAACTCGACAAAGCCGTCAATAAAATGTTCAAAGACTTTCCGCCGCACAAGGGATAACTGGCGCGGCGTTTCAAGGTCGTTTGCGACGTGCCTGGCTGCCCTCCGAAAAACAGCGGTGGGCACCGGGCTTTCCCTTTTTCCACAGCCAGGACGAAGCGTTCTGGCTATTAACGATCCAGTTTCCTTCCTCACGCTGCCTGATCAGCGCGTGATTCTCCCTTCTTCTCCTGTAAGTTCAGCCCCTTCTCTTCGATCGCCAGGCGCTCATGATGAATGTCCAGTCTCAGGTTGGCGAAGACCGCCATGTACACATTCGCAATCCAGACCAGAGACAGCCAAGCGATGAGCAGCCCGCGCCAATCCGGGTAGAGCAGCCGAAATCGTGTGATTAGCAAGCCAAGCGCCGACACGTAGTGGCTGAAACAGAACTCACAGGTGAACAGATAAAAGAATTTTCGTCGCCCAATGGAATCGCTGCTTTGGCTCTGTTGTTTGGCATACTCCCGCGGCTCGCGAAAGATGTCTTCGTGCGTCACCGTCCAAGCGACGGACGCAACCGGGATCGCCAGCATAAACAGCCAGAACGCCTGCGCAGACAGGGAGAGCACGCGTCTCAGATGGCGGCAGCCATCGGGAGGTTGGCGAAAAGTGCGCAGGCGCTCAAGGTCCGCTGCTTTAACTCACTTCTGTGCCGACAGCTTCTGCCGCAAGTTCACATTCACAAGCGGCTTCTTCTCGGAGGTCTTCCTTGCCGTCTGGGTCCGGACCGGCTTAATGCATTCCGCGTAGCGATCATTCTCGAATTCTTTCCCTTGCGGCCACCACACCATATATCCGGCGGGACACTTTACGTCCGGATACGGCTGGAACACCCGAATCGGCGGAATCGACACATACCCATGCAGAACCGCGAGTAAAACCAGAGTGTGCATTTAATCCCTCAATCTTCGTCGTCAGGCCGAACAACTGGGGGAACCGTAAAGGTCGGGGAGGGTAATCGGCCTCGAATCCAGCCTAGGTAAGGTCCCCGCTTTCTCATATAGGGCAAAGGCTGTAGCTGAGAAGTTCTCCCCAGGTAGTGCTATTGACTAAAGTCTCGTTAAAAAATCGAACTCGCAGCGACTTCGCCTTAACTCACGATCGTTCTGTCGGGCCGAAGGACTAACTACACTAAGGATTCTCCTCAAAGGATTCTCGTCGCCAAAAACTGGCCAAACGCTTCAACGCCTCTGGCATCAGAGAACCGGCGCCGCTTGTTAGGCGAGCGCGATGATTTTCGCCCGAAAGTTGGGCCGAACAGGAGTCTTCTATGGCCGCCGAAACTAAGAAATGCGCTCACCCTCCCTGCGAATGCATGGCTCCGGCCGGAGAGAAATACTGCAGCACTCTTTGCAAAGAAGCCGGTGCGAACGAAACTGAGATCGCTTGTGACTGCGGCCATCCGGCCTGCGAGCACTAGTCTTAGTAGCGCCGCCGTCCCGGCGGCTGTCGTGCGGGCGTCCCGCCCGCACTTCTTTTCGTACTAGGAACTATCGCGTCGTACTTGGAGCTATCGGGCCAGGCACAATCCCTATGAGATCCAGCAATCAGCCTAAAGTTCGCTATGCCGTTGTGGGACTCGGCCATCTTGCCCAGGTTGCCGTTCTGCCTGCGTTTGCTCGAAGCCAAAACTCTGAGCTTTGCGCACTCGTCTCGAGCGATACAACCAAGCTGTCCAAACTCGGCCGCAAGTACAAAGTTCGGAAACTTGGGGATTACGAGCAGTTCGAAGAGTGCATTGCAGGCGTCGACGCCGTTTACATCGTCCTGCCCAATCACCTGCATCGCGAGTTCACCGTCCGCGCGCTCCAGGCCGGAGTGCACGTGCTTTGCGAAAAGCCCATGGCGGTCAACGAGGAAGAGTGCCGCGAAATGATTCGCGAGGCTGAGGAGAACCGAAAGAAGCTGATGATTGCCTACCGCTTGCATTTTGAAGAAGGCAATCTCTTCGCGATTGAAACCGCACAGAAGGGCAAGCTCGGTGAGCTTCGCATCTTCACCTCGGAATTTGCGCAGCAGGTCGCCCCCGGGAACATCCGCCTCGAAGCCATCTCCCGCGGCGGCGGTCCCGTATATGACATGGGCGTGTATTGCATCAATGCAGCTCGCTATCTTTTTGCCGACGAGCCTCACTACATCATGGCGCACGCTTTTCGCAGCAACGAACTGCGCTTCGCAAAATCAGAAGAGATGGCCGCCGTCACCATGCGCTTTCCGGGAGAGCGTGTCGCCACCTTCGTCGTGAGCTTTGGGGCAGCTGACATCAGCCGCTACACCTTGATTGGCGCCGAGGGGGTGCTGACCGCCGATCCAGCTTATGAATACGCCGAAGGGATCAAGCTCCAGGTCCAGCGGGGCGATAAGCTCCGCAAGCGCAACTTTCCCAAGCGCGATCAGTTCGCCGCCGAGATCACCTACTTTTCGGATTGTATTCAGCGCAATCTCGAACCCGAGCCTTCGGGCTGGGAAGGGCTGGCCGATGTTCGCATTGTCGAGGCCATCTACGCCTCCATCCGCTCCCAGCGGGAAGTCATGATCTCCCCAATCACCAAGCGGCAACGGCCAGGTATGCGCCAGGAAATCCGTCGTCCGCCCCACGGTAAGCCCCAGACCGTTCATGCGACCTCGCCTTCCGGGGAAGCTGCCTGATTCAGTCCTGCTCTGCCAGCAGTTTCTGGGTGGGATTTACACAACCTACCCGACTCCCCGAAGCTGTCGCATCGCGTACCGTGCGAAGTGAACTGCGGCAGTTCGCGCCGCGGTTGGGAGGACTTTATGTCGACGATTGTTCTGCTGATCTTGGTACTGCTTCTGGTGGGGGCTCTGCCTACTTGGCCTTACAGTCGAAGCTGGGGTTATTACCCGAGTGGGGGATTGGGCTTGATTGTATTGATCCTGATCGTGCTCGCCATTAGCGGCCGGATGTAAGCACGGGCGCGAGCGACGAGGCCGCGGGTACGGAACTTCCCTGATCGAAAAAAATCTAAGGGCGCTCCCAAAAGTTCCCACCCTGCAGCCTCGACAGCTCGCCTATTGTTCAAAACAAACGCTCTGGGCGACGGCCCCATGCTTGCACTTGACGCTGTGGATACTTCGGAGGCCCCATGCTTAACCTTCATCTCGAAGTCGTCGGCGACGTCTCGATCGTGCAATGCGAAGGCAGAATCGTTCATAGCGATGCCGCTTTCGAGCTCCGCGACCTCATCTTGTCTCAGCGCAATTCACGGGTGGTTGTCGTGGATCTTTCAGAAGTTTATGCAATCGAGGGCGGTGCGGTCGGAATGCTCGCTTATCTGCAAAAATGGGCCTACGACCACAAGATTGCATTGAAGCTGTTCAATCCTTCCAGCGCGGTGCAGGAAAGACTTGAGCACACCACCATGCCTTCGATCGAGGTTGCTTCCCGGGACGAGGTGATCGCTCTGCTCGACCGGGCAGACGCGCAACACCCGGGCGCTTGAGATTCGCGCCACCTGCCTCGGCTGGCCGCGCGCCTTTCGAAGAAGCTCTGGATACCCAGAGAAACCGTGAACTGGGTCGTAAAAGTTTAGGAGAACACATGAAACGCAATACAGGAAACACACGTTGGGTACTCATCGTCGCTCTGGGCGCAGCCACAGGGATGCTCACTCTCGGAGTCCAAGCACAAACGGCAGGATCCGCGGCGGGCTCGCACGGACAAGCGCAAACCGGCACACCGCCGTCAACGGCAACCCCCGGAGCTACTGGAACAGCAACCCCCGGCGCCAGCACCGCTACTCCAGGCGCCACCACCGCAACCCCGGGCGCGACTACCGCAACCCCCGGTGCAAGTACGGCTACGCCGGGTGCTGGAACCAGTAACGGCGTCGGTCAGAACGGAACCTCTAACGGGACTCCAAACACGGGAACCACACCGCAGACTTCAGCGACTCCTGGGTCCCAGTCGCCGAACGGACTTCAGCCCTGTTCTGGTGTGAGCGGAAGCACGACTCCATCCAGCGGACAAGCGCAGGCAGGAACTCCATCGAATCCATCCAATCCGTCCGCCTCGGCAGGCGCTTCAGCGGGAATGACCACGCCCTGCGTGAACCCCGACGGTACGGTGCGGACTTCGCCCAGCGGGACGACGCCTGGCACGGCTTCGCCCAGCGCCACGCCCGGATCAACGGCCACCCCGCCGAGCAGCGGTACGCCCGACACGACAACAAATCCTAGCACGAGCACGCCACCGAGCTCGAACCCCTCGTCTACGAACGGAACGACTCCGCGGTCTAACGGAACAACGCCGCCGCAGTCGCTATAAGAGCACGATATGACAACACTCCCGCTTGCCTGGGAAATTCATTTCTTGGGCTGCGGGAGTCTCTTTCTGAGGACCTCAATCACGAGTTAGAACCAAAAATGAAGCGCTTAGCCAAAGCTCCTGACCAATTGCCGCTTACGAAGCGAGAGAAGCCCGCAAGCCTCGACTCGCTGCGGCAAGAAGCCGCTCACTGCAAAAACTGCGATCTTTGGCGGAATGCCACGCAAACCGTGTTCGGCGCAGGTTCTCCGAAAGCCAAGATCATGTTGATCGGCGAGCAGCCTGGAGATATGGAAGACCGCAAAGGTCTACCTTTCGTCGGACCCGCCGGTCGTGTTCTCGACGAAGCACTTGCCCAAGCTGGCATCGACCGCTCCGACGTTTATGTGACCAACGCCGTAAAGCACTTCAAATGGACCCCAGCCGAGCGTGGTAAGCGCCGCATTCACAAGAAGCCACGGCAGGCCGATATCCAGGCCTGCCGGCCATGGCTCGATGCAGAAATGGCTGCAATTAGGCCCGATGTTCTGGTCTGTCTCGGTGCAACGGCCGCTCAGGCCATGCTAGGCGCCAAGTTCCGGGTCACGCAGAATCGGGGAAAATGGATCGACTCCGGCCTAGCATCTCGCGTTCTCGCCACCGTACATCCCTCGTCCATCCTCCGAGCGCAGGACGACGACTCGCGTAATACCCAGATGCAAGCTTTCATCGAAGACCTTCGCGTTGTTGCCGAGTTTTTGAAGCAAAACAAAAAGGCCGCCTGACGCGACCTTTCTTCCCTGCTGGATGTCTCGACTATTTCCTTGCAATGGCTGGACTCGGCTTCTGCATCGAGCTCCGGTTCGCGTTAGGTGCCACACTGCGCGCCTGCTTCAGGTGATCCTGCAGCGTCGGCAACGTCTGCGACGCAAAATTCTTCAGATCCGGATCTTTGCCTGACTGGCTTTCTTTCTGAAAGTCGGCGACGTCCTTTTTGTGGTCGTTCAGCATCGCGTTCATGTACGCCTGGTCAAACTGCGTTCCCGAGAGCTTTTCCAGCCGCTTCTTCTCGGCCATCTGCGTGTGGCTGGGTTTTGACGCCAGCTTCACGCCCTTGCTCGACGCAATCTGCTTCAGCTGATCATTTGCTTTCGTGTGATCTTGCACCATGCGCTCGCCGAAGTGCTTCACTTCGCCGCTGCTGGCTTTCTGCGCCGCCAGATTGCCCAGTTCGACTTCTGCCAGTCCGCCCTCAGCGGCTTCTTTCATGAAGTGCTGATCCATTGCGCTCATGCCGGGCTTGTTGGCAGCAGCACTCGTGCCTGATCCAGTGCTTGCCGGACTGTTCCCACCCGGCCCCGGTGCGCTGGAGCCACGCGATTGCGCGACGGCCGGCAGAAGCCCGAGCCCGCAGAGCACCACACCGCTCGCGATACAGTGCTTCAACATCCCCATCCTGTACATTTCACCTTCCTCCTAAAGACATGGATCTCTTACGCGAGCTTAGGTGTGTGTTGACACCTGTGGCAATCCAGCGATCTCCTCATTCAGCACCCGGTGTCGTACTGACCACTGCGCGCGGCTGTTCGCATTTCCGTTCTCAGGCGCCTCGGTTCCCCCGCTACAGCACGGACCCTATGCAGTCCTCGCATTGCCTCCATTAAGGTGTCCTTATGCCAGAAAAACGAACCTTGGAACGCGCTCGTGAGGATGCACGCGAAGGCAAATCTCCCAGCACACAGGCCGGAGAATTTGTCAGAGAAGAAATGGACCATATTCGGGAGGGGAAGCACGGCGCTCGTTCGACCAAGCAAGCCGTTGCGATTGGTCTCTCCAAAGCCCGCCGCGCGGGCGTCAAGCTCAGAGCACCGCGCAAAGGCCGTGCCTCTGCGAGTACCCGTGCCAAGGCATCCCGCGATGTGCGCAAGGGGAGATCCAACAGCAAAACATCTGGAC
>Ga0187825_10000037_pt1 | contig 19018 bp, 22 predicted proteins | sample NC_wetland_sal_i_11_FD_132421 | JGI IMG/M metagenome (GOLD analysis project Ga0187825, IMG submission 132421) | Wetland sediment microbial communities from Neuse River Estuary, North Carolina, USA - SourceSoil_5 | ecosystem: Environmental > Aquatic > Freshwater > Wetlands > Sediment | place... | reverse complement strand
GACAACATTCTGTTCTTCGGCAAGAAAATACCCGAATACCAGAGAAATACAAACACGCCGGTCGGGTCGGGCAATCAGGTCTGGGCTGACGGCGTTCAATTTTTTGTCAATCGGCCTCCGCAATTGGATGCCGGGCCTGATTCTCACGTTGATCCGGATATGGAGCTTTGGTCCGGCGACAATAAAATCAACGGATTTTGAAGATGCTTACTCAGGAAAGGCTTAAGCGATTGTTGAGCTACGACCCGGAGACGGGCATCTTCGTTCGTCTGGTGTCGCTGAGCAATCGTACGAAGGTCGGCTCGGTGGCTGGCACTATCCATAAATACAAGGGTTACCAGATCGTCACTGTGGATGGTGCGAAGTATTTTGGTCATCGCTTGGCATGGCTGTACATGACCGGAGAGTGGCCTCAGGAAATCGACCACATCAACCAGGTGAAGCATGACAATCGTTTCGCTAACCTGAGACTCGCCACTCGGTCTGAGAATAGCCTCTACAGGCCACTGCGGAAAGACACAACGTCTGGAGTCAAGGGTGTCACGTGGAACGCGAGAGTTGGGAAATGGGCCGCTCAGATCACGTACAAAGGCAAGAATAGGCATCTCGGATATTTCGACGGTAAGGACGACGCCAAGGAATTCGTCGAATTGGCGCGTGACCTGCTGCACGGCGAGTTCGCTTGCCACGTGAGGGCTGCATAATGGCGACTATCAACGATCTCCCGTTTAACGATACGCCGAACCTTTCGGACTCCGTACCGATCTACAAGACCGACAGCGGCGTGACGCAGCGCACGTCGATCAACCTACTTCTGCAAGTCCTCGCGCAACTCCCCACGGTCCAGCCTGTTGCCGGGTCTGGCGAATTGTGGATCGACAAGACAGCCGGCAACGTGATCAAGGTCGCCCTCTAGGAGTTTTCCATGCCCGCTACAAAGAAGAATCCGCACTGGTCCGAGCTTCCTCCCGGGCCTCCGTCGTTTCTGGACCCGTTCGGTATCCGTCGTGACGTGTCGGTGACGCTCTCGCAACTTGCTGCTAGCAACAATGTCGTGCAGGCCAAGGCTGTGCGCGACTGGTTCATCGCCGTGGCGAATCAGGCTGATCTGATCGCGGGCGGAACGGGTTCCGGCGTGAGCGGGGGTGCCTGATGAATGTCACGGCCATTAGCTCGCTGAAGAAGTTCCACATAGTCACGGCGGCATCGACGAACATCAACTCGCTGGCGGCTGTTCCGACCGGCCTGGACGGCTTCTGCGCGTGGGCGACGGTGACGTGCTACCTGAAGGTATTCGACAAGGCGAGCGCGCCTGTACTGGGTACCGATGTGCCGACGATGACGTTCCAGATCCCGGCTAACGTTCCTGTACGCGTGGATTGGGGCGTCGAAACTTGTGCGATGCGCAACGGTTTGCAGATCGCCGTGACGCTGAACCCTGCCGACAACGACACGACAGTGCTGGCCGCTGCGAATACGTCGGGCGTCGAAGTGTTCTATTCGCCGCAATCGGGCGTCTGATCGTGCTCGGCGTCGTCTGCGGCGCTGTGTGTTTGTCGATACTGGAGTTGACCATGGCCAAAAAGCACCCCGGCTTCGCTGCTGAGCAATCGAAGATCGCGCGCAAGGAAGGTATCCCGATGAAGAACGCGGGCGCCATCCTCGCGAGCGCTGCGCGTAAGGCGTCGCCGGCCGCGAAACGCGCGAATCCCGATCTCAAGAAAGTGGCGAAGAAGAAATAATGGCCCGTGTCCCGCTCGCCGATGTTCAACCGTTTCCGATCCCGCTGATGACAGCGGGAACGGTGACAACCGACGACGGTAACATTCAGGGCTCATTCCCGATCAATCTCAAGCTGAGGCAGATCTCGACGGACCAGAAGCCTGGCACACCTACGGACCACGGCGGCCTGTCGCAATGGGTCACGTCGTCTGCTGTGGGCGAATCGGACCGCGGCGGGATCGTCTGGAACAACGTGATGTACCGCGTGCAGGGTAGCTCGGTCTACTCGTATGACACGACGGGCGTGCGGACGAAGATCGGGACGGTGGCGAATGACGGGCTGAAATGTCGGCTGGATTACGGCTTCGACAATCTGATCATCGTCTCGGACAATCTGCTCTATTACTATGCTCCGACTGGATACAGCCATGTGACGGCGGCCTCGGTGGCGAGCGGTGGTACTGGATATGCGGTTAACGACACGATCACGATCGGGCCGCTGGGCGAGCAGGTGACGCTGAAGGTGACGAGCGTAGCGTCTGGCGTGATCACTGGCGTGACGGTAAACAACGCGCCGCAGGTCCTGACGAAGTTCATCCCGACGAACCCGGCGCCGCAAGTGCTGTCGAGCGGCGGCGGAACGGGCGCTACGTTCAATCTAACGTGGACTTCCCTCGGCAACTTCATCCAGGTCGATATGAGCAAGTCGGCCGGGATCAACCCGATTATCGACGCGACGTTCATCGCAGGCTATGTGATGGTCACGGACGGCACGGATGTATGGTGCAGCTCGCTCACGAACCTGACGTTCTTTCCTGGCTACTTCGGGAGCGCTGAATACGATCCTGACGGGATCACGGCGCAGTACAAGCTGAACAACCAGCTTTATGTGTTCGGCCAGCGCACAACGCAGACGATGGCAAATACTGGCGGTAATAACTTCCCATTCACCGCGCAGCAGTCGTACACGATCGATATTGGCTGTGTTTCGCGCCAGACGATGTGCTATTTCAACCAGACGCTTGCGTGGATTGGCGGCGGCCGGAACATGCCGAACGGTGTGTGGACGCTGAACGGTAATGCTCCGGCCAAGATCAGTTCCGCCGCGGTGGACTTCGAGATCGCTAAGCTTACTGCGGAACAGGTTGCTGTGGTGACGCTGGAGGCGATCTCGTTTGAGGATTCCGAGCTTCTGTACGTGCATCTGCCAACGAAAACGCTGGTATTCGATGCGACCGCGACCGTCGGCGTGGGCCTGAAGTTCTGGACTCAGCTCAACAGCGGCGCGCAGGACAACAATTTCTACCGCGCGCGCAACTTCACGCGGTTCAATGGCATGTGGCTCTGTGGCGACCTCGCGGATAACCGGGTTGGCTATCTGGATGCATCAACTGGCGGCCATTACGGTGAGCCGGTGCTGCATCAGGTGACTGGCCCGATGGCGCTTTTGCCGCTCGTTTCGTCAGGACTGCGATCGGTCGAACTGAAGTGCATCACCGGCCAGTCGGGCGATACGTCGCGGATCGCGATGCAGTATTCATCAGACGGGATTCGGTGGTCACAGGTGCGGTTCGCGTCTGCTGCGCCGCGCGGTGGGTATGACCGACGCATTCGGTGGTTGCCGGCCGGGTTGGCGCGGGATCGGATGCAGGTTCGGATCTCGCACGTCACGACTCAGCATGTGACCTGGTTTGGCTTGCTGGTCGAGCTAGAAGCACTGGCGACCTGATATGGCAAACCTTACGCGCGTCCCGCAAAGTCAGCTCACTGCTGCTCTCGGTGGTGACGCCGGCGTGGCTGACGCGATTGGCAATGTATGCAACGGCGCGGCGATGAACGGCTATCAGCCGGTCGCGTCAAGTGGCAAAGCATCGGGCGTGTGGGCGCAGATTGGAACGCTCACATACGTTGAAATAACGCTGGCGATTACCTCGGGCGGCAAGCCTACGGTAACGCTTCCATTCACTCACCAAGGATTGAGCGACCAGAGGGGAATTATTCCTGGCGCATCGGCCAACGGTGTCATGGTTTCGGGCGTGGTTGGGCCGGAATCAGCAGTACTGACATTGAGTCGTTACGACGGCGCGGCATTGGATGCAGGGACATATTTTCTTTCTGGTTGCTATGAATCTTCGGTGGGGTGAATTATGGTCGCAGCGGCAGTAGGCGCAACCGTCGTGGCGGGCGTTGCCAGCTCAGCGATGGCGGCAAATCAGGCAGGCAAAGCTAACGCGTCGCAGCAACAGGCTGCGCAGAATCAGCTTCAGCTTGCCCAGCAGCAATACGACACGATGCAAACGCAGATTTCTCCGTACCTGGCAGCGGGTCAGACGGGGCTTACCGACTATGGAGATCTGCTCGGGGCGAACGGCAACGACGCACAGAATGCGGCGATCGGTGGCATCAAGAACGGCGCGCAATATCAAGGCCTGATGCAGACGGGGAACGAAAATATTCTCGCCAATGCATCGGCTACTGGCGGCCTCCGTGGTTCGAATACGGATAACACACTCGCTAATACCGGAATCAGCACGCTCAACGGCCTCATTACGCAGCGCTTGGCTGGCTACGGCCAGTTGATGGGCAACGGCTTGAATGCGATCAGCGGGTCTCAGGCAGCCAGTAACGTCTATCAGAACGCTTCTAACCAGGCTTACCAGAACTCTGCAAACTCAGCCTCTCAATACGACGCTGCGTTGTCTAACTCGTTCAAGTCGGGCCTCGGCTCTATCACGCAGGGGTTTAATGCATTCGCAGGCGGGGGGGCAGTCTAATGTACGACTTCTCAAATATGGGTGCCGGTATTGATACCGAAATGGCCCAGAATGCGCAGCTTGGCCAGCAGATGGGGCAAAACCTGGCTACTGCACAGAGCCGGGTAGGCGCTATCAACGCGCAGAATCAGGCTGCGCAATCGAATGCTGGTTTGCAGATCAGCAACAACCAGCGTCAACAGGCTTTCCAGATGGAGTCAGCTGCTCTATCGAGCAACCCGAACGCGACTTCGGCCGACTGGCAAGCGCTTGCGCAGAAGTATCCTGAGTTTGCATCGGCAGTGAATGCCAATACCAACCAACAGCAGGTGAATTGGCAAAACATTCGGCAGCGTATGTCGTCGGATGCAGTGGCGACCGTGGCCGGAATGCAGGCGCGCTTGCAGGCGAACGACGTACCGGGCGCGCTCCAGTTGCTCGAAGCCCGCGCAGTGCGTCAGGAGAACGCAGGCGATCAGGCAGGCGCGGCCCAGACTCGCTCGTTTGAAGCGCTCATCAACCAGAATCCCGAAGGCGCCAAGCAGCTTGCGTCGAGCATCCTGAACGCTGGCAGCGCGAACACCGCTGGAGAACTGTATGCGAATCAGGCGAACCAAGCTACAGCGGCAGTTGCGCAGAATACAGTCCCGGCAAAGATCGCAGCGGCAAACGCTAGTGCTTCTATGGCTGGAACGCAGGCCGCCTATGCCCCGGCGCAGGCCCAAGCGGGAATCCAGTCAACTCAGGCGGGAACGGGTCTGACGCAGGCCAATACGGCGCTCACAAACCAGCAGATCACGTCACCGCCCGCTGCTATCGCTGCTGCTCAACCGGAGTACACGGCAGGCCAGAGCAATCAGCAGTTGGCCGATCAGTCAGGAGAACTTGCGAACGCATTCAGTTCGATTCAGAACGGTGGCACGAGCGGCTTGCTCGGCGCAACGTGGGACCAGGCTGGACGACGCTGGACTGGCGACACGTCGAAGCTGCAACAACTGCGGCAGGAAGCATCGAGCCTCGTCACGCAGGCTGAGACCGCGAGCATGGTGAATGGCAACTTCACGGACGCATCGACGGCGCGCGCGGTGCAGAACGTTCCGCAGATAACTGACAGCCCGCAAGCGTGGGCGAACTACCTGCAAGCGCGGCAGAAGTTCCTGGCCTCGAAAGCGGCATGGTCGAACGCGCGCGGCGATTGGGCGCGAGGCAATAACGGTTCGTTTGGTCCAGCGTACCGTGATATGACGATCCAGATGCCTAACGGTCAGTCTGCATTCGTCAAGCAGGGCGACAGCTTCACGCAGTTCAGCAAGAAGGCAGCGCCGAGCTACTACACGGCGCCGGGCGCTCAATCTTTCGATCCGACGCAATGAGCAATCAAACCTTTCCTGTCAGCTATAAGGACCCGGTATATGCGGCAGCAGACGAAGCAGCCTCATCGGCAGTCGGCATACCAACGGGCATTCTACAAAGCGTGCGCACCGTGGGCGAGAAATCGAACGCCAATCAGGTCTCCAGCGCTGATGCCCAAACGCCGTATCAAATTCTCCCGTCTACTCGACAGGCGATTATCAAGAAATATGGTATCGACCCGTATGCCTCGCCAGAAGCGGCGGCATTGGGGGCCGCGCACCTGTTGAAAGAAGGTATCCAGCGCACGGGGAGTATTGCTGGTGCCGTCACGCAATACATCGGCGGCACGGACCCGGCAAACTGGGGCGGCCAGACGCGCGCGTACACGAATCGCGTCATGTCGCACTTCACCGGCAGCGGTGGACAGGATGCGCCGCAACCTGGGCCGAGTCCGATTCCTGCCGCTCCGTTGCCGAGCGCTGCATCGTATGGGCTCGACCCGTCTGTGGTCGGAACCGACATGGCGCCGCAGCTGCAGCCAACGCAGACCGTTGCACCGACTCAGCCATCAGTTGTGCCCGGTGCTGGCGTCAACAATCAGATCGTGGCCGACTACAATGCCGGCCGTCTGTCGCCCTCTGATATGGATGCGGTTGACGCACGCGTGAAAGCCGGGAAGATTCCGGTCGATCCGTCGCAACTCGTTCGGCCGCAACATCCTGGCGCACAGGATACGGGCGCGCCGGCCAGCTTTGAGGCAGCAAAGGGAGCGGTCCCGCAGCCCAAGCCGATCGGCCCCCAGACACTTGCCGCGATTCAGAGCGGGACACTGACGCCTGATCAGCAAGCAGTCATCCAGCAAGGGCTCAAGAACGGAACGCTGGTAATGCCGCAGACCGCGCCCGCAGCGCCCGCAACAGATGCGACAAGCGGCTGGAATCCGCTCGGTGGCGTGGCGTCGGATACGCAACTGCCGACCGGCCCTGTGACGGCTCAAGCGCCCGCACAAAGCGGCTCGACGATCGGTGATATCGCAGAGAAGGGCGTCGGCGGCGTCGCTGGCAGTCTGCTCGACATTGCCGCGGCCGGTGGTCGCCTCGTTGGCGCTGATGACTTCGCCAATCAGGCTGTCGCAGCTCGCAACCAGATAAACGATAAGGTCGCGCGCGATACGAGTGGCAGTCTGGCGGGTAAGGTGGCCGGCGCTGTTGGCTCTGCCGTTCCCTATGCCGCCATGGGCGGAGCGTCTTTGGCTGGTTCTATTGCTGGAGGTGCAGTTGCTGGCGCGGCGCCGGCTGTGGCCGACAACAAATCAGGCGCTGAGATTGCGCGCGATGCCGCGGTAGGCGGAACGGCTGGCGCTGTTGGCATGGGTGTCGGCAAACTGATTGGCAAAGGTGTGTCAGCGCTGGCTGAGAATCCGACGATTGCCAAGGGCATCGCCAAGGTTCAAAGCATGTTCGGCGGCACGCCTTCGCCGGCGACGCAGGTTTCTGCTGCTGGCAACGCTACCGATGCACACGTAGCGGCCGACATAGCGCAGGCATCCGGCAACACACCCGAGCAACTGGCGACGAAGCTGGAGCAGGCGCCAGCAGCACAGACGCCAGGATACACGCCGACTGCTGCCGAGCTGGCGAACGATGCGAACGTGACGACCGTGCAGAAGGCCAGCACGAACGCCAATCCATCGACGTTCGCCAATGCCAGCGCAGAGAATGACGCGGCGATCGCTCGTCAACTCTCGCAGCAGGGCACGCCTGCGAATCCTGGAACGCCCGCGAATCCGCAAGCAGCAGATCAGGCAGCCGAAGCCGCTGCGCAGCATAGCGACGCGTTGGCCGCGCAAGGTCAGGCCGAAGTGCAGCCGCTCGCTACAGACGTGGCGCAGAAGCTCCAGACGCCGCAGTTTGAGGCTCCGGTCAAGCTCGCGCAACGGATGGCACGCGATGAAGGCTCGACCGTGTTCGATGACTTCCAGAAGGCACGGCAGGCCGACGCTGGCAATACGCTTCAGCAGATTATCGGCACGCCCGAGCAACTGGATGCACTGAAAGCCGCTCGTAGCACGCAGGCATCGCAGGATCTGGAGCAGATTTTCCAGAACGCGAAACCTGCTAACCCGACGCCCGTCCTCAACACGATCGACAGCATTCTCGCTGGTCCGAGCGGCAAGCGGCCGGCCGTCGCACAATCGCTTAATAATCTGCGCAACATCATCGACAACGAAGGCGCGCCGATCACTGACGCCCAGACGCTCTATGACTCGGTGCGCAAGGGCATCGACGATATGGTCGATCCAAAGATGGCAACTGCGAACCCGGCCGGTGTGCAGGCTTCGCGCGAACTTCTGCGCGTCAAGGAAGTGCTCGACAAGCAACTGGAGAAGTCGGCGCTGGGATTCCAGAACTACTTGGACAACTTCAAGCAGGCGTCCGGGCCGATCGATGCCATGCAGTCGGTGCAAAGCCGTCTATACAGCGCTGTCGATCCGGTCAGCGGTGAAGTTGATCCGGGAAAGCTCGTGAATGCGATCAACAGCGTCAAGACCGAGCAGATGAAGCCTGGCGCACGTGCTGCCGACAAGGTTCCGCAGGATACGCTGGATGCCCTGACCGAACTAGCGCGCCATCTACAAAACAAGAGCGACCTTACCGGGCTTCCGGCAGAGGGTCAGGAGTACATTCGCCGCGCGCTTGGATCCAGCGATAAGCACGCAGCTGCGCAGGCTGAGTTCCAGAAGGTTCTCGACGCCCAGTCGCCGGCCTACAAGGAATTGCACGGCGCGCACGCCCAGACGGTTGCGACCATAGAATCGCAGCGCACCAGCCAGACAGCGCTTGCACAGGCTCAGGAGGCATTGCAGAACGCCGATTCGCCGGCCGGTCTGCGTGCGATCGACAAGATTCTGCCTGATATGGAAGCGGCAGACCGCGCAAAGGCTGTGGCGTTGCGTCAAGCTCGCGCGCGTGAGTTGGCGATGAGCGAAGTCGCAGAGCGCAACCTGAACAGCGCCGGCAAAACCGAGTTCAACCGCAATCAGTTCCGATCTACGACTGACAAATACACGCCGTATATGTCGGCCAACGATGCCAAGCAGTTCGCCAGCGTCTCGGATGATCTGCTTCGCCAGACCGCCAGCTACGCCAAGACGGGCAAGATCGCCGGCAGCGACACGGCGCAGAATCAGGGCGCGATGAAGCGCTTCGGCAACAATCTCGGTTCGGCGCTGAAGGATTCTGCGGTGCAAGGCCTGATTACTGGCGGCGTTGGCTCGGCGTTCGGTCCTGTCGGTGCGGTTGGAGGCATGGCGGCCGGCGCACTGAGCGGCGCATTGACGCGCACCGTCACGCAGAAAGTTTCGGCTATTACGACCGAAAATGCGGCAAAACTGCTATCTAACGGTAAACTTCTGGCAGCAGCGCTGCGCAATTACCAGTCTCTCGCCGCGCGTCAGCTTTTCATCCAGCAACTCTCGCAGAAAGCGGGGTATGTGGCTGGCGAAGCAGCAGCAAATCAGTTTAACAGTCGCCGTTAGGACTCCAAATGAACAAACCGGCCTTCGCAGTCGAGCGATTTCAGGATGTGTATGCGGAACTGTTGCCGCTTCTGCACGAGCACTACGACGAGATCAGCATTCACAAGCAGATGGGCTATGACCTGAAGCCGAACGTCGCTTTGTACAAGGCAATGCAGGATGCCGATCAGTTGATGATGATGATTGGGCGTCTCGACGGCCAGATCGTCGCTTACTTCGTCGTGTTCGTGCGGCCGAGCATACATTATGGCGATTGCCTCGAAGGGATCGGCGATATTTTCTTCGTCGAGCAGACACGGCGCGGCGCCATGTTCGGGAATGCGCTGTTCGAAGCGACCGAGAACGAATTGAAGCGCCGCGGCGTGAAGTGCTTCATGGCCGGCGAGAAGCTGGCGTTTCCTGCCGCTCCGTTATTCGAGCGTCGCAAATTCGAACCCATCGAAAGGAAGTGGGCACTATGGCTTTGAGCGTACCCAACCAATACATCGACAACGGCGACGGCTCGACGATGCTGGTTATTACACGGGCGAATGGCGAGTTTTTCCTTTGCCTGATTGATACGTGCGACATTCCGCTGGTCAATTTCCAATCGTGGTACATCCACACGAACGGCTATGTGCGCGGCGGCTGTCCCGGCGTCTACATGCACCGGCTGCTGCTTGATGCGCCGCTAGTAGACCATGAAAACGGCAATAAACGCGACAATCGGCGCGTAAACCTGCGGGCAGCAGACAAACGTAAGAATATGTGCAACTCAAAGTTGCTCTCAACAAATTCAACTGGCGTGAAAGGCGTGTGGTTCAGAAATAACAATCTGAAACACAGCACCTATGCTGTCGGTGAAGTCCGCATCGGCGATCGCCGCGCTATTAAGAATTTCAGCATTTCGAAACTTGGCTTATTGGAAGCGACCTACGCTGCGGCGCAATTTGCGCGTGGAACGCGTGAAAACCTTCATGGGGAGTTTGCTCGACATGTCTAAAACGAAGGAGCAACGCTTTTCCGAAGTGTGGGAGCGAGCAACTGCTAGATTCGATCGTGCTTATGCACCCCAACAACAGGTAAGACTTGCATCTTTGGAAGATCGCAGGTTTGCTTTTGTTGATGGAGCACAATGGAGCGGTGGCCTCGGCGCGCAATTCAACAATCGGCCGCGCTTCGTCGTCAACAAGACGCAGAAAGCCGTGCGCCGGATCGTGTCCGAATACCGCGCCAATGCGATGACGGTCAATTTCCGCTCGAGCGATGACGACAGCCGGCAGGAAGATCTTGACGCGCTGCGCATTGTCTATCGGTCGGACGAGCAATACAGCGGCGCTCAGGACGTGTACGTGTCCGCATTCGAAGAAGCCGTAGCTGGCGGTATCGGCGCCTGGCGCCTGACGAACGACTACGACTATCGCGCTGAAACGGATCTCGACGACGACACGCCGCAACGTATCCTGTTTGAGCCTATCAACGACGCAGATATCAGCGTTTTCTTCGACCCGAACAGCCGCAAGCTCGACAAGTCGGACGCCATGTGGTGCGTGGTGCTTAACCCTATCAGCTGGGATACGTACACGTCCGAGTACATCGAGAGCGCAGAAGTCAAGCTCGACGAACGGCCAACAAGCTTCAAAACGGTGCGCTCGCTGAAACAATTTGACTGGTTTTCAAACGATGCCGTCTACATTGGTGAGTACTACGAAGTAGAGAAAAAGACCGAGGAATATGCGGTCTGGCGCGAACCTCACTCCGGACAGGAGCAAAAGGTCTACGCTGGCGTCGATTCTGACTCGCGCGAGGATGCAGCCGAGAAAGCCGATGAACTGAAGGCGAAAGGCTATGTTCTGGTGCGCAACGGCAAACGCAACCGTAAGCGCGTGCGCAAATATTTCCTCGATGGGACGGGCATCCTGAAGGATTGCGGCTACATCGCGGGCTCTGAAATCCCGATCGTGGTCGTGTTCGGTATCCGCCAGATCATCGACGGGATCGAGCGATTTCAAGGCGCCGTGCGGCTCGCCAAGGACTCGCAACGCCTGTACAACATGCAGATTAGCACGTTGGCCGATATCACGGCATTCACGCCGCGCGAGAAGCCGATCTTCACGCCAGAGCAGATGGCTGGCCATGAATTGACATGGGCTGGCGACCTCGTTGCGAACAATCCATATCTGTTGATCAATCCGGTTACGGGAGCAGACGGTTCAGGCACTGTTTCTGGACCTGTCGGCTACATCAAGCAGCCTGATGTTCCGCCCGCGCTGGCCGGTCTCGTGCAGATTACCGCGGCCGACATGCTGGATGTGACCGGCGGCGATCTGGCAGCCGATCAGGTCAATTCGAATACGTCCGATGCGCTGGTGAGCCGCGTGCAGGCCCATCAGGATATGCAGGTCTACATTTTCATCGATAACATGGCGCGCGCATTGGAGCGCTGCGGCAAGATTTACATGTCGATGGCGTGCGAGGTCTACACCGAGGAAAACCGACCTTTCGCGGCGCTCGGCGAGGATAACCGCACGTCCGAAACGACGAAGATCAATGTCCCGTCGCTGAACGCTGCCGGCGAACCGGTCATTACGCGTTGCTTCACGCCAGGTCTGGACGTGTTCGTTGACGTTGGCCCAGCGTTCAACAGTCGCAAGGATTCGACCGTCAACACGCTGATCAAGCTCCTGCCGGGCGTAACCGATCCGCAGATGGCTCAACTGGTCATGAACACGCTGATCCAGAACCTCGACGGTGAGGGAATGCAGGATCTGTCGCAATACTCGCGCAAGCAGCTTGTACAGGCCGGGGTGGTCAAGCCGACCGACGAGGAAGCGCAGCAGATCGCCGACGAGCAGGCAGCGGCTGCAAACGCACCGCCAGATGCCGCCACGGTCGCTCTGCTGGCTCAGGCGCGCGAGTCTGATGCCAACGCGAGCAAGAGCCAGGCGGCGGCCGTACAGTCCCTCTCTGCTGCCGAACTCAACCAGGCGAAGGCGGCTCAGGCTGTCTCGCAAACGAACGCTTCGCAGCTTTCGACGATTATTCAGATGCTGCAAGGCATGATGGGCAACGTGCAAGGCACGGCAGAGCAGATTAGCGCCGGCCAGCCGCAGCATCCGCTTGATGGCAAGGTGAATGCGGCTATCGCAAGCGGCAACGCTGCGCCGTCACCGGGGATCAATCCGCTTCATGGTGTGCAGCAGGTTCAACCTGACCCGAGCGCGCAGCAACTGACGGCCGGCAACCAAGCACCGCCGCCGCAAGCGCCGATCCATGCGTCTAACCGTCCCGCTGTCGGTAAATGAGTGAAATCTCGCTTCCGGATTGGGCGGAATGCCTGCTGACTCAAGGCCCGCGCTATACCATTCTGCATGGTGGGCGCGGTTCGGCAAAGTCTATGTCAGTAGGAACGGCGCTTCCGTTGCGCGCAGCATCTGCGCCACTCAGAATCCTATGCTGCCGGGAAATTCAGCAATCGATTCAGGAATCAGTAAAGTCGATGCTCGAGTCGAGAATGCGTGCGATGGAGCTCGCCGGCACGTTCTACGATATCCAGAAGTTGGAAATCAACGGCGCGAATGGTAGCAAGTTCATCTTTCGCGGCCTGAGCGACATTACTGCCGACTCGATCAAGTCGCTCGACAACATCGATATCGTGTGGGTGGAAGAAGCGCAGGCGCTTTCTCAGCGCTCGCTTGATCTGCTGTTGCCGACGATTCGAAAGGAAACGTCCGAGATCATCATGACGATGAATCCCGAACTCGATACTGATCCTGTCTATACGACGTTTATCGAAAAGCCTCCAGCGAACGCGCGCGTGATCCAGGTGAACTGGAACCGTAACCCGTTCTGGAATAGCGCGCTGGAGGCGGAGCGCCTACGCTCCCAAGCCGACGATCCCGAGCGGTACGATCACATATGGGAAGGCGTCCCATTATCGGCCGCATCTGGCGCGATCTATCGCGTGGAAATGCATGCGCTGTCGGTGAATAACCGGATTCGACCGATAGCTGAAGATCCGGCGCTTACGACTCATGCGGTCTTTGACCTGGGCGTGGCCGATCTGACCTCTATCACGATCGCGCAGGCGGATATCAGCGGCTTGCGCGTGCTGGCGTTTCACGAGGATCACGGTCTTGCGCTGAAGGACTATAGCGACTGGCTGCGGCAGAACGGGTGGGGACATTGCACGATTTGGCTCCCGCACGACGGTCGCGCGCGCTCATTGCACACCGGCATGTCGTCGGAATCGCTCATGAAATCGTATGGGTGGAATGTGCAGATTGTTCCGTCTTTGCCTGTCGAGACAGGCATCCAGAACACCAGGGCGGCGCTCAAGAACGCTTTTATCTCTGACGACAACGGCTGCGACGTGCTTCTTGAGCATCTGCGCCGCTATACCCGGAACAAGGCGGGCCATCCGCAGCACGACGAGCATTCACATGCCGCAGACAGTTTCCGCTATACCGCTATCGCAATGGGGCAATTCAAGGCGGCGTCGGAGCGCGTTGCCAAGCAGGCTGATCTGGCCGCGCGCGTGAAGGTCATTCCGACCGTGAACCATTGGGGCAATGTAAGTAGGTGAGAGCGGGTTACTTGGCAGGAGGAATCGTCAACTGGTTGATGACGCCATCCTTCGTCGTTACTTTCACCGTCCAACTTCCATCTCTCTCGCGGCGCGCCTGCAACACGCTCTGAACTGGCTTCGTTTCCGACGATTGGATTATTTCTTGAGGCGCTTCTGGTGGTTGCTGTGCATACGGCATTGTTATCTCCCGGTAGGAATATGCAAGTCTATCACCATCGAAATGCGGTCGATCGCCGACTCATTCCGCACCTCATGCTCCAGTTCATTGCGGAACCAGAATAGGCGCCCAGTCAACATCTGCAATGCCTCATCCTTGCTGCCGTCATTTTCCTCGCCGCAGTAGATCACGGCGCCGGGCTGGCCTTGCAACACCAGATGAAACCGCTTCCAGTACCGAACGTGCTCGGGCGTATCGGCATGGCGAAAGATCCGGCCGCCTGGCTTGATGCGGTTGATCATCACCCTGCCAATCCGCGTGGCGCGCGTGAACTGCGCGAGGTCGAACACGAATCCATGCGCTTGCGGTAGTTGATCCCACGCGGGCCGGAACACCGATTCGTGCTGGTCATATCCCGGCAGCATGTTCTGCTTGTACAGCTCGATCTGCTCATCCGTCAGGCCGGTGGCGATCTCCGGAAAGCGCAGCATGATCGTGTCGGTGTCGCCGAATGGCCCTTGCGGATACTTGCGCAGGAAATCGTCAGCCTCCCAGAGTGACGGCGCCATGGCAACGGCAAGAGCCAGCCTACTGACGTCCAGATTTTCGTTGATTATTTTGAAGTGGCGCATATTAAAAGATGACTTGAAAAAGGGCGATGATACCGCCGACCGCTGCAATGGCGACCGACCATCCAAGGATCGTCTTGAGCACGGTCAAGCCATTGCGCCGAACATCTGCAATCAGTTCGACGATAGCGTCGATCAATGACTCATGGACGAGATACAGGACGCGCGCGGCGGCGAGGCCGAAAAATACGAACATGGTGACGGACGGCGGCAGCAGAAAGATGCTCCCGAGGCATATCCAGAAGTACCAGACTAACCACATGATTGTTCCTTTTTCTCGCTCTCTTCGAAGTGTTTCTCGATGATCGAGCGGATGATTTCGGCGACCGAATAGTCGCGTTTCTCGGCAAGTTTCTCAAGCCGCTCCAGCATCGGCTCAGGAAGGTAAATTTGGAAGCGTTTCATAGCCGTATGATAGACGTAGTTCGCACTACCAGGGGTGGTTTTTACCGTATACTCCATTTGTTGCAGATTGCAAACTTCCGCCAACAAAAGGTGAGCGAATGGACCAGCTAGAAGAAGTACAGACGGGCGCGCCCGAACTCGACAATCAGCCTGCCGCGCCGGTTTTATTTGAAGATGCCGACGAGCTCGAAACGGGTGCCGAAAGCGAGGTAAATCAGGAGCAGCGCGGCGAAGCATCCGAAACGCCCGCAGGCGAAGAAGCCCAGCAACCGCGCGAAAGCAAGACCTTCCAGGAAATCCGAAAGATGGCGAACGGCGCGCTGAAGGATAAGCGCCGCCTGGAGCGCGAGCTGGAAGAATTGCGCGCCAAGCTGCCGAAGCCTGAACCGACGCTTGGGCCGAAACCGACGCTCGATCAGTTCGACTACGACGAAGCGAAGTACGAGGAGGCGTTCGCCGGATGGATGGCGCAGAAGGCGGCCGCAGACGACGCTGACCGCAAGAAGATGGATGAGCAGCGCCGCGAGCAGGAAGAGCTTGAAAACTTCAAGAAAACCTACCAGAAGCGTGCTGAATCGCTCGGTGTGAGTGACTTCAAGGAAGCCGAGTCCGAAGTCGGCGAAATGCTCAATGCGACTCAAAAAGGCCTCATGATGCGCGGCGCCGACGATCCGGCCGCTCTCGTCTACGCTCTGTCCAAGTCGCCCGCCAAACTGATCGAGCTTTCCCACATCACCGACCCGGTAAAGTTTACTGTGGCCGTCGCCAAACTGGAGATGAACTTGTCCGCACGCAAAACCAACCGCCCCGCGCCGGAACCGCGCGTATCGTCTGAGCGCAGCGCCACTGGCCACAGCGCCTCGGCATCTCAACTCGAAAAGCTCCGCGCCGAAGCGGAGCGCACTGGCGACTACTCAAAGGTCGTCGCCTACAAGAAACAGATGGCCGCAAAATAGTGCGCCTATTGCTTAGCACTACTTGATTAACATTACCAAAAGTAGTAGCCTTATCGCAATTGCTGTGCGAGGCGCATAAGAGACATTCCTTACGCGCTTCGCCTGCTAGCTTTACGTATCTCAGCACCATCGACGCACATGGCGTCAGTCCTGGCTGGATGCGAAATCTGTGGCCTTTTGGCCATTCATTTTTCGTCTCTTATTTAGGATTGCACATCATGTCGAATCCCCCGTCAGCACCTTTCCTCTCGACTGCTAACTCGTTCTCGAAAGAGGAGCGGGTAGCCTTTGAACGCCTGCTTGAAGGCTTCCATGACCAGTTGGTCATGTCGAAAGCCGTCACCGTGTTCCAGAACGATCAGACCATGATGGCCCGCGCTGGCGATATCATCCGGCGCCCGATGCCGTACATCGCCCGCTCGTTCTCGGGCCTCGACCAGACCGCCAACTTCGTCGGCAAGACGCAGCTCACCATTCCGGCCGCGATCGACACTATCCGTTCGTCGCCGTGGACGATGGACGCAACCGAACTGCGTGACGCACTGCAAGAAAACCGCCTCGGCGACGCTGCAAAGCAAAAGATCGCATCAGACATCAACCTGTCGGTAGTCAATGCTGTGTCGAACCTCGGCACTCTCGTCGTGAAACGCACTGTCGCGGCGACCGGTTTCGACGATCTGGCTCAGGCCGATTCGCTGATGAACGAGTCGGGCATCGACTACGACGAACGCTATGCGGTGTTCGGCTCGCGTGACTACAACGCGATGGCTGGCAACCTAGCGTCGCGTGCGTACATCGTCGAAGGCCAGAAGGCTGCGGACGCGTATGAAATGGCGACCGTTGGCCGCCGTGTGGCTGGCTTCGAACGCGTGCTAAAGGCCGACTACATCGCCCGTCTCACGGCTGCGGCCGGCGTGACGGTCACGGTGAACGGCGCGAACCAGTACACGGTTCCGAAGGCTCTGGCAGCAAGCCCGAGCGGCCCGCTTCAGTCGAACGTCGATAACCGGATTCAGGCGCTGGCGATTACCGTCACGTCGGGTACGGTCAAGGTTGGCGACGCCTTCACGATCGCTGGCGTGAACAACGTCCACCCGATTACGAAGGTCGATACCGGCCAGCTCAAGACGTTCCGCGTCGTTAGCATCGTTTCTGGTGCAGGCGGTACGGGTACGATCCAGATCGCTCCGGCGATCATCAGCGGTACGGGCGGCACGGACGCAGAACTGGCCTACCAGAACTGTACGGCTGCTCCGGCATCAGGCGCTGCTATCACGTGGCTGAATACGGTCGCTGCCGGCGTCAACTGCTTCTGGAAGAAAGAAGCGGTCGAAATCCTGCCGGGTCGCCTGGCTGTTCCTTCGGATCAAGGCCTCGCAGTGATGCGCGGCACGACCGACCAGGGCATCGAGATCGTGATGACCAAGCAGGCGCACATCGAGACGTACAAGTCGCTGTATCGGGTCGATTCGTTCTTCGGCACCTCGGTTACTAACCCCGAGATGGCCGGCATCATCTTGTTCAACCAGACGTAAGCAGGCAAATCCGGGCGCCCTTCGGGGCGCTCTGCTTATATCGGGGAGAGCAATATGGCGACTACCAGCGAGGCGCGTGCGCTTCCATTTTTCACGGATCTCTACGGCGCGCCGTTGGAGTCCGGTTCCATCTACGTCGGCCAGGCTGGCCTCGATCCCGTCGCCTATCCCGCTATCGTCACGTCTGACGTTGCAGGCGCGGTCGTTCTCCAGCAACCGATCCGCACCGTGCATGGACGCGCTACCGCGGCCGGCGCGCTCGTGCACATGTTCTGCCCGATTCCGTACTCGATCACGATCCTCGATTCGGCAGGTCGGGTCGTTTATGCATCGCTGAACGAAACCGATCCGATCTTCACGTCGCTCAATACCTCATCGGTTCAAAGCGCCGGCAGCATTGCCGAGCTTCAGAGCCGGTCAGGTGCGGCATCGAATCAGGTATGGGTCAAGGATTACGGCATGTACGTCGCCGATCCTTCCGACCAGACGACTCCCCAGGCTATCCCACTCGTGATTGTCGGCAACGACGGCATGCGGTACAAGCTCGGGCTTCAGTTCGTCAACGGGCAATGGCTGCGTATCTCCGGTCCTGCATCTGCGCCGCTTCAGGGTGATTCGGTGCAGGGCGCATGGATGAGTTGGAACGACGATTCTGGCGGAACGGCTTTCCTCACGTGCAACCGCGGCTTGGGAACTGGCGGAATTCAGTTGCGCACGGTCACGTCTGACGGCGCCACGGTCGTCGGGAAGGTCAACGTCTCTGCTGTTGGAGGAATCACTGCTGACAGCGATATCCGCTCTGGCGGCGATCTGATTGCGCAGAACGGGCGCGCGTTCCTCTCTGCTGATGAGACGAAAGGCCTCACGTTCGACGGCACGAATTACAACCTGCTTGGCGCGCAGCTCAACATCAACGGACAGCAGGCGGCCAACGACGGCAATCTGCAATCAAAAATGTCGCCGAAGATGGCGACGATCTTCCAGACCAAGGCAGTCGGGGGCCTGACGCTTACGACCGGCCCGGCTCCAGGTGATCCGGGGACATGGTTCGCCATCGTCACTGGCGTGGGCTCAACCGGCGTCTCTCTATGGGTGCGAACAGCATGAGCGCATATACCAGCGTGGCTAATCCGAAGTGGACTGATGCAGCGCACACCACGATCGTCGTCGATGTTGTCTTTGAATCGCTCGGCGCGGCCGCAGTGAAGTTCAACGCTTCGCCACTCGATGTTATGGACTACGGTCGCGAAATCTACGCGGGCATCGTAGCGGGGAAATACGGACCAATCGCGGAACACACGGCATGACAACAATCAATGATCTCTCGGTTGCTTCGTCCGTCAGTTCTGACGACAAGTTCCCAATGTGGCAGAACGCCAACGGGGTAACTCGGGCGCTGCCGG
>Ga0187825_10000036_pt1 | contig 19040 bp, 18 predicted proteins | sample NC_wetland_sal_i_11_FD_132421 | JGI IMG/M metagenome (GOLD analysis project Ga0187825, IMG submission 132421) | Wetland sediment microbial communities from Neuse River Estuary, North Carolina, USA - SourceSoil_5 | ecosystem: Environmental > Aquatic > Freshwater > Wetlands > Sediment | place... | reverse complement strand
CGATGGAGCCCGCCGGGAAGTTCAGCGGCTTCACTACAAATGCATCTGTGGTCATGGCAACGGGAACGCCATGGACGAGCACTTGGGCCGCATCGTTGAGAGCTTGATCAGCCCGGTTGAAGAGCAAAGGTGCGAACAAACCTTCAACCAGGCGACGGCTCGCTTTGCCCCCTGCTCCATGAGCCATCTCGATCTGCGGCTCACGAAATCGAACCGGGCGGGCGAGATCCAACTGGCTCGTAGCAGCAACTAGGCGGTTTGGCTCAGGATGTTCACCATTGCCGTTTTGGGGTGCTCGTATTTGTAATACGCTGCGCATGATCCTTCCGATGACACCATGAGCGCCCCAATGGGATGTTCCGGAGTGCATTCATGGCCGAATAACTTACACTGATGCGGCTTCAGGACGCCTTTCAGTACTTCCCCGCACTGGGCGGCTTTTGGATCGGTGACGCGAACGCCCGGCACTTCGAACCTCTGCTCCGCGTCGAACTCGGCGTACTCCGATCGAATGCGAAGTGCAGATTGCGAGATGAAGCCCAGCCCGCGCCATTCAAAATAAGGTCGGAGTTGGAAAACCTCTGCCATTTTCCGTAATGCTGCGCGATTCCCTTCCCAGGGCACGACGCGCTTGTATTGGTTCTCGACCTTGCATTCTGCATTCTTAAGCTGCCGCAGCAACATCGCGACCGATTGCAGCATGTCGAGCGGCTCGAAGCCCGACACGACGATCGGCTTGTGCTCGTCTTTCACAATCCACTCGTAAGGGCGGCAGCCGATCACCGTAGACACGTGTCCTGGGCCAATAAACGCGTCGAGCCGCATATCCGGGGAGTCCAAAATGGCCCGGATCGCGGGAATGATGGTGACGTGATTGCAGAATACCGAGAAATTCCGTATGCCTTCTTTTTTCGCCCGCAGGATCGTAAGTGCAGTCGAAGGCGCTGTCGTTTCGAATCCGATCGCAAAAAACATGACGTGACGATCCGGATTCGCGCGCGCCAGCTTCAGCGCGTCCGAAGGCGAGTACACAATACGCACGTCCATTCCACGCGCTTTATGTTCCAACGGACTCCCGGTCCTTCCCGGGACGCGCATCATGTCTCCGAAGGCGGCAAAAATGACATTCGGATCCTGCGCCAGAGACAACCCGTCATCGATTCGGCCCATGGGAAGAACACAGACCGGGCAACCGGGCCCGTGTATGAGTTCAATGTTCTCGGGCAACAGGTCTTTCAACCCGAAGCGGTAAATCGCGTGCGTGTGCCCGCCGCAAACCTCCATGAAGCGGTAATGACGCGCTGGATCGACCAGGCGGCGAATCTCAGCCGCAGTTCTGGTTACAAGTTCAGGATCCCGAAATTCATCCACAAATCGCATATTAATTCCCAATGTCCTTTACTGCTTGGGGTGCGGAGTGCGGTCCTGTTCTTCCAAACCGTACCCCTGCGCCTCTTCCAGGGCTGCCTCAGTCTCCCCGAGCATCCGCAGAGTCTGCATCTGGTCCAAAGCGTCTTCTTCGCTGATCTTGCTCATCGCGAAACCGACATGGATCAGAACCCAATCGCCGGGTTGAGGTCGGTCGTTTTCCAGTAAACCCAGGTCCACCTTGCGTCGCACACTCACCACGTCTACTAAAGCGGAATCTGGGTTGTCGGGAGAAATCTCAATGATTTTTCCCGGGATTGCGAGACACATATGGCATCCTCCGGCAGGTGTCCAGTCTTTATCGCTCATTGTGACTGCGCCTGCTTTCGCGCCACAATGTCGAACGTACACTTCACTTCGTCCTTCAAACGGATCGCGCCTCCGACTGCCGTGACCGGAGCAATCCCGAAGTCCGATAGCCGCACAGAAAACGCACCCGAGGCTCGCAGATTCGTGTCGTTCACAATCACGCGAACATCCACCGGCACCGGCCTCGAGAATCCGTGCAGCGTGAGTTCGCCGTTCAGCGCCAGCCAATAACGCTGGCCGTTACCGCTCCCGGTCACGCGGGAGCAGTCGTAAAACACTTCTGCATAGCGAGCACTTTCTAGCACCTCCTCCAGCATCCTGCGTTGGATTTCAGCCCGATCTTTCTCGTTAACGTCTTCCGTGACTTCCAGTGAATCGGTTCGAATGTGCAGTAGGAGGCGCGCTCGTTCAAGAGAGGGATCTGCCGGGTCGAAATCAGCTTCTCCCCAAAAATCGCGGATTGCGACTTTGGGATCGTGACCGAACGCCGAGAGCAACCCGGTCGAGGACGCTTTTACCGTAAACGTACTGCCACGCGCATCAATTAAGTAGCGAACGGTGTCTTCCTCCGGCAGTGGTCTAGCCGCATTGGCTGCCTGTCGCGGCATGAACGTTCTCCTTACCCGCATCCCCTAAAGCAGCGGGTCTCTCAATTACTCTTACGGCCCACCACATAAAACGTGAACTTCAGTTCATCCTGAAGCTTCAACGTTCCTCCGGCGATCGAGGCGATTTTGATTCCATAATCGCTCTGCAACAACGTGAACTCGCCATACGCTCGGAACGAATCCACCCCGAAAGCTAGCTGCGCGAAGAAGGCGTGAGCATTCGTGATCCCGTGCAGGGAAAGCTTTCCGGTCACGTTCACACGGTGCAACGTCTCCTTGAGTTGCTCCGTTGTGATGCTCGTGCTATCGAATATGGCCTCCGAATACTGATTGCTTTCCAGAACCTCATTGTTCATGACCCTGTGAATCTCACGCCGGTCGCCCTCCCGCAATTCATCGAGCACTTCGAAGGTTGAGGTCTTGACGGTCACTTTCAACTTCGCGTTCTTCAGACTAGGGGGGTCGAAAACAACATCCGCTTTCCAATCCCGGATCGCGATCTTTGGGCTATGGGCAACTGCCGAGATCAGCCCGCTGGCAAATGCCTGAACGGTGAACTGACTCGCCCTCGGGTCGACGCCGTATCGAACCGCCACTCCCGCATCTAAAGTCATAGGTGAGTTTCTCCCAACCTATCGACAGACCGAAAAGCGGTATCTTGCCCCTACTATGCTCGTCGCACAGTCCTACATCGAACGTAGGCGGAGATAGCGATCTAAGTCCGGCAACGCAGCCTGCGCCAGACCGCTGATGCCCACACCGCCCAGATATCGACGGATGAGCGGATTGGAAAGGATCAGACCGGCACCAAAAACCACGAAGGCCACGCCACTCAGCATCAGCAGAGTGTCCTTGTCGGTGGACGAATTGGAGTAGTCATTGTTGTTCTCAGGCACGTTCGTCTCCTTGTCTTCAGTTTGAACTTTCGGCCGATTGCTTGCCTTCTCGCAGCATTCTTTCAACCACCGAAGCGATCATGTTTACCGCCTCATCTACCGCAGCTTCTACAGGCTTGCTCAACCCGAGCAGCCCTTCCTCTGGACCAAACGTCAGGGGTTCGCAACCCACAAGCAGCAACTTCCCGGTGCTTCCATTCATAGCGGCGGCGAGCCGCAGCACATTCATCGGGTTCATACCATGGGGCTCGACCACCGCATCGGTAGACTCGGCCAGCGCGCTCGAATCCGGTTCGATCAGCGAGACCGTTCCCGGCGGCTGCCCATGAGCATAGGCATCGACGAGGATCGTGGTCTCATAGCCGTCCTGGAGGGCGTAGGCCAGATCGAGTCCACGAATGCCGAAATCCACAACTTTGACTTCCGCCGGCCAACTCCGTGCGGAGAGGCGGCGGACTACCTCGACTCCAAACCCGTCATCGCCGAGGAAAATGTTTCCAATTCCGGCCACCAGGATTCGAGCAGTTGAAGATGGGTGAACCGGAATCGACGGAGCCGATCCCCCTGATACTGGCTCGATCTCGTCGATGTCGAAGAAGAAGCGATGCCCGGGCTGGCGCAGAAAACCTAAATCACGGCCCGGATCTTCTTCAAGAATGACGCAGATATGAATTTTGTTTTCGTAATCCTGTTCGATGCTTTCGATAACGGCGACTTGCCCGGTCAGGGCAAGGTCCATGATGTCGCCGCGCTTTTTGGGAACTAACCGCACTCGTGATCCCACTCCGACCTGAACACCGTCCAGTTTCAGCCGCCCGACTGGACTCTTGTCTTCCAGCAGTTGCCATTCCCAGTGATTCATCGCCGCTCCTCGTCCACCGGGCGCATACCGCGGACCGCGCCGTGAAGTTTCAGAAACTGCTCGGTCGGCATGGCATCCGTCCTCTCGAGAATGTCGCGCGCACGATCATCGCCATTTCGGATTTCCTGTTTCTCCTCGTCAGTCAAGGTCATGATGCGAAGCGATAGAATTTCGTCGATTTCGGTACCGTCAAACAGATCGCCAGCGCTCTCCGGAGCAATTTGCGGATAGTCGTACAAAATGATCGGAGACGCCAGGACCGTGTCACGCTGCCTACGGTCACCCACCAACACCGGCCACGCTCCGATGTTCTTGCAGTTCGTCGCAAGTTCACGAAGCTCATCAGGCGGATCCAGCAGGGACACGAAGTCCCCCTCCTCAAGCTGAAGCACCACATGAGTCGACACCATCGAACGCAGCAGTGCCTCTTCCCGGGCCATTTTCCAGTCTGCGAGATGGGTTCTATTCCGAACGGACACGCCAACTTTGAACAGACCTGGCCTCATCGCAGCAATTTTCAGTTCCACCGCTCCACCCAATGCCTCCTGCTGACGCACCACCAATGCCTGATCTCCCACCTCATCGCGTCCAAGCATGGTTGTGCGCAAATCGGCAGGAAACTCGAATGGCATCGTGAACGCATCGCTTAGGTCACTGACGCGTCTTTGAGGAAGCTCAACCTCTCGTTCGTTCGCTTCTTGCCATGCTGGCGGCACTGAACTATGCCCTGACTGAAACAGGGTCGAGCGTCCACTTAAGTGAAGGAATCTGATGGCGGCACGTACCCTCGTCCGTTCACTGCCGGCGAAGAGGCACTCCACGCGCATGCTGCATTTTTCGCTCCCCAACTTCACTTCTTCGTACGCTTCCGGATAAAGCACTCCAAAATTCCAACGCTGCTGGTTCTTGATCGCGGACTGCCGATAGGGGTATAGCATGTAACCTTCGTACAAGACGGCCTTCGCGATCTGATCAACCACCGGGATGTTCAAGAGCGCAGGACCTCCTCGCCCTCAAGCATGCGTTCCAGCATGTGCTCCCACGTCGCCAATCCGTGCTGAACCTTGTATTGGTAACAGCGCTCGAAAATGTCGCGCCGCAAGCAAATCCATGCAATCTGCGGATAGTAGGTGTCCATCATTTCGCGCCAGAGCTTGATCGGCAGGCGGAATTTCGCTTCTTTGTCCCAGGGGATTGGAGCTATCTGCAGGGCGCAATTGGCCTCCTGAGAGTAGTAAACGTTTCCGCTGAACAGGAAACATAGAGGAACTTCGCCATCGTTCAGCCCATAAAAATACTTTGTGGCACCCACGTTGAAATCGAATGTGCACGGCACAGGAACATCGATTACTGCCGTGTTTTGAAACGAAGGCGCATTCACCTGGACGTGGGTCCACAGCAGACTTTTCAACGTCTGGCTCCAGCGTTCGGGTTCGCCAAACAGGTCACAAAGTTTCTTCTGTTCTTCCGGGGTATATCGACGTTGGGTCACTTCAAGCTGAACTTGGGCCCGCAACGCGACTGAGTGAATGGTCTCACCAGGGCGAGAGTTCGTAATGCGGAGCTGGAAATTGATATGCGGGGAGGCTGCGAACTTGGCTACCGCGGCGCCTTCCAGCTGAAACACCAGGTCTGGCATCATCACTCCCCAGCGGAATCGTCACCTGAGCGCAGTCGCGAGAAGAAGCTCTCTACTTCTTGCCACACTTCAGTTCCACCAGAAAAACCCCGCCAATGTTTTCGTATCACGCCCACAAGCTGATAACAGAGATCAATGGGAGCCAGATAGTATTCCCCGGTCGTCGGGCCCCTGCCTTCTCCCACTCGGTTGACCAGCAGGGCCTGTACTTCGGGCTCCAGGCTCTGCAGCAACGGGTGCGCAGCAACAAGACTTCCCCATGTCTCGCGCGTGAGCCACGATTCGGTGGCCCCGCCGGGACTCGGATATCTCGCGCTTACCGTGCCGTCTTGGGCATTCTTGATGAAAAAAGCAAGATTGATCGGAATGCCCAGACTCTCCCATTCCGCATCACTGATCCTGAAATTCTCGAGTCGCTCAATCCTGGAAGGCAAGCGAAGGAACTTCGACGCAGCACCCCCGCTGAACAGCAGGGCGCAGGCATCGCAGCTGCAAATCAAGCGTCGCCCCTCGAGTTTCAGCAGATGTGGATGACGGGGCGCAACGACAGAGTGGCACAACTCGCAGCGTTCCATCTCCGCCGCCCCACGTTGAGCAAACGCACGCAACCTTGCGAACGCTTGCCTCCCCGTATCGAACTCGGCAACTCTCATGCTTGACCGGCCTATTCCCTTGCCTGTTCGCGTTATGCCAGAGAGCTCGGTGCTGCGCTCAGAAGCTTTTCCACACCCACAAAACCACTGGCACTTGGTGCCTCAAGGCCTTCTAGAATGAGCCCCGACAGGTCCGGTGCTGCTTCGTAGATTGCATCCTCCACGAATTTCTGAAGCTGTCCCAGAGTGGATCCGCAAGACTTACCACCGGTTTCCACACGAATGCGGACGAGTCCGTCGGCGCTGCTGACCAGGCGGGCTTCCGCCCCCATTCGGAACAAGGCAGAACTGATACCTCGCAGTTTTTGCTCAACTCGGGTCTGCAGGTCTTCCGGATGCAGGTCATAAAGCACGAGCAATCCGCTGACGATCGGATCCTTGCTCAGTTCCTGAATCATGCCCGACCCCAGCTCTCCCGACTTGGCAAGCGTCTCCAGAATTCGTTGTAAGCCGGCCTCGTGCATGTTCATCAACAGTCGAACCAGTTCCTTGGCTGTCGACTGAGATGCAGGATCGGCAATCGTCTCAAGCTCGCGCACGAGAGTACCGATCCTCTGCATCTCCGACGGAAACTCTGTCTCTCTTGCCACGGTCCTCCTTCCTGGTGACGGTTGGGCGCAGCCTATGTCTGTATTCCGAACATTGGGGAGTGCCGCGTCTCGAGCGTTTTTCCGTTGCCCAGGTACATGTGCACACCGCAGGGCAGGCATGGATCAAAGCTCCGCACCGCACGCATGATGTCAATTCCCTTAAACTTCGCAGGACCGTTCTCTTCAAAAATAGGCGTATTCTGCACCGCGTCCTCGTAGGGGCCCGGCGTGCCATAAACATCTCGGGGATTTGCATTCCATGGCGTCGGCGGATAGGGATGATAATTCGCAATCTTCCCTTTCCGGATCACTACATGGTGCGACAGAACCCCGCGCACAGCCTCGTGGAAACCGCAACCGATCGCTTCTTCAGGAACCTTGAAGTCCGTCCAGGTCCGTGTGTGGCCGGAATGCAACTCCTCCATCGCGCGTTCCATGAAATACAAGGCGCAACAGGCTGCATAGACCTGGAAGTAGGTTCGGGCGCGATCGCGTTCGATGGCGTTACTCCACTTCGGCACTCTCCACTCGAACTCGACCTCCGGCAAAGAGGTCGTCTTCGGTAGGTACATCTTCACGCTGTCGCCAGTCGCCTTGATGTAACCAATGTCCACTAAGCCGGCGAGCGCCGTGGCCCAGAGTCGCGCGATCGGTCCGCCACCGGTATCCAGTGCCAAATGATCGCCGGTTCGCTTGTCGTACCAGCGCGGCGACATGACCCACGTGTACTTCCCGCCGAAATCGCGCTTTTGTGGACGCGGAATCGTGGTCTGATTCCAGGGATGGTGCTTGTCCACCGGATTTCCCAGCGGATCGGTTTTCACGAATGTTTCCGCATTTTGCCAGTCGTCGTAGTACGAACTGCCTAGCAGAATCCGGATGTTCAGGTTGATGTCCACCAAATCGGTGGTCACCAGTTTGCCGTCGACGACGACACCCGGTGTGACGTACATCCCTCGTCCCCACTCTGTCATGTTCTTGTAGGTGTAGTCGCACACCTCGGGATTGTTGAACGACCCCCAGCAGCCCAACAGGATGCGCCGTCTTCCGACTTCCTCATACCCGGGGAGGGCTTCATAGAAGAAATCAAAGAGATCGTCGTGCAGAGGCACAACCTTCTTCATAAACTCCACATACTTCATGAGCCGCACCAGGTAGTCTGTGAACAACTGAACCGTCGGTACAGTCCCCACACCCCCCGGATAGAGCGTGGACGGATGAACATGTCTGCCCTCCATCAGGCAGAACATCTCCCGTGTCATACGGCTCATCTGCAACGCTTCCCGATAGAACTCCCCGGTAAACGGATTGAGGGCCTTCATGATGTCTGCGATCGTGCGGTAGCCATGCAAGTTGGCATGCGGCGCCGATGTCTTCTCCGCCTTCGCATACACGCCGGGATTTGTCTCCTTCACCATCTGCTCGCAAAAATCCACCCCCACCAGGTTGTCCTGGAAGATGTTGTGGTCGAACATGTACTCGGCCGCTTCTCCCAGGTTGACGATCCATTCGGCCATCGCCGGCGGCCGCACCCCGAACGCCATGTTCTGCGCGTAGGTGGCGCAAGTTGCGTGATTGTCACCGCAGATACCGCAGATGCGGCTGGTGATGAAATGCGCGTCTCGGGGATCCTTGCCTTTCATGAAGATGCTGTACCCGCGGAAGATTGAGGATGTGCTGTGACATTCCGCGACTTTCTTTGCGTCGAAGTCGATCTTTGTGAAAATCCCCAGGCTGCCCACGATACGAGTGATCGGGTCCCAGTTCATCTCGACCAGGTTTCTTCCTTTTCTCTCAACCTCTTTGGTCGGTGCAGTGATGGTGCTCATTACGATCGCTCCTCTCAGTAGGATCTGGGGTGATACCCGGTAGTCAATTCAGCCCGCGGGTGGCGCCACTTCGGTTCCTTGTTCACAGTGGCCTGCGTCAAGCCGCGTAGCGCACTGATGGCGCGTCCATATGCACTCACAGCACCCGACGAGACTTTCGCCCCTGGCGGCTCATCCATGAACGGCATAAACTTGTCCGGGAAGCCCGGCATCGTGCAGCCAATGCAAATGCCGCCCACGTTGGGACAACCTCCCAGTCCCGCCATCCATCCGCGCTTGGGAACGTTGCAGTTAACCACCGGTCCCCAGCAGCCAAGTTTCACGATGCACTTTGGGGAACCATAGACTTCGGCGAAGTCTCCCTGCTCGTAGTAGCCGGCGCGATCGCATCCTTCATGCACCGTCTTGGCGAACAGCCACGTCGGGCGCAGTTGATCGTCGAGCGGGATCATGGGCGCACGGCCCGCGAGCTGGAAGAGAAGGTAAAGAAGCGTTTCCATGAAGTTATCCGGTTGAACCGGACATCCCGGAACGTTAACCACCGGCAGTCCCGCCTTTGACGTCCAGTTCCAGCCCAAATAGTCGGCGAGCCCCATGCACCCGGTCGGATTGCCTTCCATCGCGTGAATCCCGCCATAGGTGGCGCAGGTTCCGCAGGCGACGACCGCCAATGCCTTGGGTGCGAGCCGATCGATCCAGTCCGTCGTCGGAATCGGTTGGTTCGTCTTCGGATCCGTCCCCAGCGCGGCCCAATAGCCTTCGCGCTTGATCTTTTCGTTGGGAATGGAACCTTCGACGACCATCACAAAAGGTTCGAGCTTCCCTTGTTCGGCCAAGTACCAGTACTTCAGGAAATCCTCGCCGTTTTCATAAGCCAAGACAGGATTGTGCAAGTGAACCTTGGGGAGCCCAGGGATCGCTCCCAACAAAACGTCTTCGATGCTGGGCTGGGTGGCTGCAGTGATGGAGACAGAGTCTCCATCGCAGCCCAAGCCGGCTGTGATCCATAGAATGTGAACCTCTGCGACGGCCGGAGCTTGTTGTGTCACTCGCCCGTACGGAACCGATTCCGCTGCCATGAGGAATCTCCTTTCAGAGCTTGCTTTCGTGTGGTCGCGGTTATGTGCATGCGCCGACACCCCGGGGGACAGTGCCCGACTGTCATGGCCCGTATTGAATGAACGATCTCGAAATTTGAACGCTAGACGGGTTCGCCGAGCGCCTCACCGCTAGATAGATTTATGAAAAGTGGGGATGCATCACAAGCGGGAGCGGCCTGATTTTCGACCGTGGGAAGTTGTACCGGGATGTGGGGGAATCCCCGACGCCAGATTTGTAATTGCAACAGTCCAAAAGGCTTGAGGAATTCTTCTATGCCGTTTTCTCGGCGATGCTCCATTGAATCGCGTGTTGCACCAGCTCACGCGCGCTGCGTAAAGAGAGTTTCTCTTTAATATGCGCCTGGTAGGATTCCACGGTCTTCACGCTGATGTGCAGTTCATCCGCGATCTGCCGGGTCGAGTGTCCTTCCCCGATGAGACGGAAGACCTCCAACTCCCTGTCCGTGAGATCGCCGATGGTAGTTGGACGGCTTGTATCGGGCGCGCCGATATACCGCTGCAGCATTCGGTTCGCAATCCGCTCGCTCACATAGATCTCATCATTCAAAATGCGGCGCAAAGCAACCAGCACTTTCTCGGTTGCCTCCTGCTTCATGATGTAACCTTGGGCGCCCGCCCGCAATGCACGCTCTGCGTAAATGGATTCGTCATGCATAGAAAGGATCAGGACTGGCAGATAAGGTAGCCTCCCGCGGATATCTTTCAAAAGGTCCAAGCCGTCTGGCCCGTTGAGAGAAATGTCAATAATGGCGATATCCGGACTCAGACCGGTCATCGATTGCATGGCGGAATGCGCATCTTCGGCCTCTCCACACACCGCGAGATCGGACTCACGGTTGATGAGCATTGTGAGCCCTTGCCGGATAATCGGGTGATCATCGACTACGAAGACTTTCCTCTTTTTCGTTGCGCCCGCGCTCTGGTTCATGGTTCGTTCCCCCATGCGTCTGGGTAATCGGAAAACGGCAAGTGACCACTGTTCCTTTGGGATGATCCCGCCGAACCTCGAGGTGCCCACCGATCATTCCGGCCCTGTAATTCATGATCTGTAAACCTACCCCGGGATGCGGCTCGGTCCGCTTTTCGATTCCCAGCCCATCATCTTTTACCCTCAAGGTTCCTTCTCGTTCCCCTGCGATGAACTGGATCAGAATACTTTGGGCTCGTCCGTGTTTAATCGAATTATTCACGGCTTCCCGGGCAATGTGATAAAGATGGGTGGCCACCGTCGCGTCGTGAATCAGAACGGGCCTTTCGCACTGAAAACGGCACGGGATTCCAAAAATATTTTCGACCTCACCACTGTACTGTTGCAGGGCTGACATCAATCCTTGCGCTTCTGAAACCACCGGCAACAAACCACGGGCCAGCTCGCGCGTCTTCAGGATCGCATCGTTGACCAGACTCACGATCTTTGCGGCGTCGTTGGCTTCCGGAACCTGCCGCTCAGCCAGCTTCTGCTCTTGCACCTTGGTCATGAAGGCAATTCCGGTCAGGTGCTGTCCCAAACCATCATGCAGGTCCTGTCCGATTCTTCTCTGCTCGCGATCGCTGATTTCCAGGACGGTTTTCTCCAGCCGCTTTCGATCGCTAATATCACGAATTGCACTCGAAACCAACAAGCCCTCTTCGGTCTCCAGGGGGCTCAGACTGATCTCCACAGGAAATTCGTGCCCGTCCTTATGTAGAGCGTAAAGTTCGATGCCGCGTCCCATGGGCCGCACCCGTGGTTCCGAGAAGAAGCCGTTCCGATGCGCCGAGTGTTGCACCCGAAGGCGATGCGGAACCAGGACCTCAATCCGCTCCCCCAAGAGCTCCTGCCGGCCATAGCCGAACAGTTTCTCCACTTGCGCGTTCACCAGCACAATTTTTCCCAGCTGGTTCACAACCACAACTGCATCGGGCGCTGCTTCCAACAATCCACTGAATCTTGCTTGTGCCCGCTTTCGTTCCGTTACATCGATTCCGGAAGCGATGACATAGGCAGGTGTTCGGCCCTCCGCCGGCAAAACTGCTGCTGACCACGCGATTGTGCGATGCGTCCCGTCGGTCGAGACCCAAGAGCTCTCGTGCTCGCTGCGTGCTCGGTTTTTTGAGGCCTCCCGGAAGAGTTGCTGGAAATGCTCCCTTTCCTGAGGCGCGAGAAATACTTCCCAAATGCGATGTCCGCGTGCTTCCGCAAACGTCTTGCCCGTCATTTCTTCGCACGCGCGATTGAATCGCACAATGCGCCCTTCGGCATCGGCCACGACCACCAACGCACCCACGGTGTCGAGAATTGCAGAGAGTAGGTTGCGCTCTTCCTGTAATTGCTGCTCAGTGTTCTTGAGATCTGTGATATCGAATGCGATCCCGTGGATGAACCACGGAGTGCCGTCACCCCGGCAAATCATCTTGGCCTCGCATTGAAACCAGATGACCTTCCCATTCCGCGCAATGACACGATAAGCCGATCGCAGCGGTTTGCCGCTCTGAAACATCTCGGAGGCTTCCACACTCCAACGCAGCTTGTCGTCGGGATGTATCTGCTGATACCACAGGACGGGATTTTCCAACCACTCCAACTGCGTGAATCCCAAAGCTTCCTCGATCTGCGGACTCACGTACGCTTCTCCCGTGCCGCGATCCAGGTAAGCCATGAAGACGACCGCCGGTAACTGCTCCACCAAGGCGCGATACTTGGCTTCGAGGTTCGGGATCTGCTCATCGCTGGAAGACTGCTCCGCACCGACGAAAAAATGATGCAAAGGATGTAACGAGAGATCGAGGTCGTGAGAGTAAGCTTTGGCAAGCCCTTCAAGCAGTTGTTGGGCTTGTTCGGGCGAGAGCTCTTGCTCCTTTCCTTCCGAGGAAGGCTCGTCCTGCTCGGACGCTCGACCGATTTGCCAGAACGTGCTCATACGCACGCACCTCCCGCACTGCGGCAGGTTATGGGTTACGCGGTTTCTGCCTGAAAGCAGGCACCTTGTTCAGCGAAGCTTGCGTGAAACGCCGCAATGCGTGAATTGCGCGACCGTAGGTTTGCACCGCGTGCGATGACAGCAAGGAACCCGGCGGCTGATTCATGAAGGGCATGAATTTGTCCGGGAAGCCGGGCATGGTGCAGCCGATGCAGATGCCCCCCACATTCGGGCATCCCCCGATTCCTCCCATCCAACCACGTTTTCCCACATTGCACTGTACCACCGGGCCCCAGCATCCGAGCTTCACAATGCACAGCGGGGAGCCATATTCCTCGGCGAATTGGGCTTGCTCGTAGTAACCCCCGCGATCACAGCCTTCATGCACCGTATTCCCAAAAAGCCATGTAGGACGAAGCGCCTCATCGAGCGGAATCAGCGGCGCACGCCCGGCCGCCATATACAGCAGGTAGAGCAGAGTCTCAGTCATGTTGTCCGGTTGTACCGGGCATCCCGGCACGCACACAATCGGAATCTGAGCGCTCGATTTCCAGTTCCATCCCAGGTAGTCCGGCAGTCCCATGCACCCCGTCGGATTTCCTTCCATCGCGTGAATTCCGCCATAGGTTGCACACGTACCGGCCGCGATCACCGCCCACGCTTTCGGGGCAAGTCGATCAATCCATTCGCATGTTGTGATCGGTTGCAGCGAACGCTGGTCGGTTCCGAAGGACGCCCAGTAGCCCTCGTTCTTGTTCTTTTCGTCCGGGATCGAACCTTCCACGACCAGAATGAATGGCCGGGTTGACTTACCCTCAGCCGCATTGCGGAAAATCTGGACGAACTCATCTCCGTTCTCATAAGAGAGGAACGGATTGTAGAGGTTAACCTTGGGAATCCATGGCAGGGTGCCCGACAGAAGGTCCTCAATGCTAGGTTGCGTCGCCGCCGTTGTCGCGATTGTGTCCCCATCGCATCCTAAACCGGCCGTGATCCAGAGAATGTCAATTTCTCTGATTTTCGCGCTGGTCTGTTCGGTCACTTGTACCTTCGTTCGTATGCTCAACGAAATCAACGACTGTGGGATTTTATTCTAGTTGGGGAGGAATACGCGATCGCAGGAAATCCAATTTATGTATGACGAGCTCAGGATGTTAAGAGACACTGTAACAAGTTGCAAGCAAAATCCTGTTCGCGACCGAACGTTTGCAATTGCAGTAATCAGGGAGTGCATCTCGCCTCGTAGGTTTGCACAAGACTGAGAATCATATTAGCGACGCATTCATCCCCAATCGCGGTATTCAACATGCTGTGATATAGCGGACGGTCGGGCCATTCGGAATTGAAATATTTCTGGATGAAATCTGCCCGTTCGCGGTCGACTGTATCCACCTGTTCTTCGGCGTCCTTTTCGCTTTTGCCTCGGCCACGAAGCCTTCGGATTTTATCCTCCCTCGGAGCGTACAGAAAAATCCGCAAAGTGTCCGGACGGTTCTTGAGGAACTGTTGTGAGCCTCTGCCCACAATAACGCAATTTCCTTTCTCAGCTGCGTGCTCGACCACGCGTCGGGTGATCTTGAGAATCGTCTCGCTATCGACCAGGTTCAGCTTCGGCGCGTTGATACTGCCCTCATAGCTCCCCCGAAGAAACGACTTGAAAAGGCGATAGTATAGTGGATCGCTGCGTTCTTCCCGAGCTTCCACCACGGCCTGGGGGCAATGAGCGAGTCTGGCTATCTCCTCAGTCAGCCGGTGATCCCACAGCTTCCAGCCAAGTCGATTCGCTACAAGCTGAGCGATATCACCACCCCCGCATCCGTACTCACGCTCAATTGTGATGATGTTGATCACAAATCCAACTCCTTCCGCCAGCCCCTTATGTTTGCATCGCGAGCACCAAACGCTCCTGCTCGATTCGAGCTAGTCGAGCCGAAAACAGCACGCTCCATCGAGGCACATCCGAGCGCGTCATAGTTGGCTATTCGGCTACGTGCACACCACCCCCACCTGGATCATTCTTCTTCAGCAAAAAGCTTAAGAAGAACATGATGCCGGCAGCTATGGAGAGGACCATGAATGTATCAATGTATGCCAGCGTCGCCGCCTGCCCTTGCAAAGATTGATAGATCCGGGCGTAGGCGGTCGCCGTTGCTTCGTGTTTTCCAAGCCCACCATTGGTAAAGCGCCGGGCCAGCCCACGGGCCGCGTTCGCAAAGTTTGGATTGTCAATCCTCGCCTTCTCCACCAATCGTAACTGATGGAACTGCGAACGGCGTGCGATCACAGTTGTGACCAGTGACGTTCCCACACTGCTTCCCATATTGCGCATGAAGTTCGCGATTCCGGCTACGGAGTTGTTCTTCTCCGAGGGAACCCCGATATATGCGACCAGGGTGATCGGTACAAAGAGGAAGCCCAAGCCGACGACTTGAGCAACCCGCAGCCACGTGGCCGCGCTGAAACTCATCTGCAAATCGATTCTCTGGGTGGAATAGAACATTGCCAGAGACAGCGTCAGCCAGCCAAAAGCAATCAAGCGACGCGCTTGAACCTTCGTTGTGAGTTGTCCCGTGATCGGCGTTTCTATCAGTAGGACAAGACCTCCTGCAGAAAGCGCAAAACCGGCAAGCTCTGAGGTGTAGCCCAGGACCGTCTGCAGGTACTGCGGCATCAGAACCAGGCTGCTGAAGAGCAGGATGCCCAGCATGAACAGCATCAGGCTTGCGCTTGCGAAATTAAAATTCTTGAACATGTGGACGTCGATAATCGGCGTCTTCTCGAACCACTCCCAAACCACCAGCGAAATCAGGCTGACGACCGAGACGATGACCAGTGTCGTGATGAAGCGTGATCCGAACCAGTCGTCTTCCTGACCTTTATCGAGCAAAATCTGCAGCGCGCCTACCCCGAAGATCAAAAGAGCGATGCCAACATAGTCGAGTTTGACCCCAGCCCCCTTCATTCGCTGCAAATAAGGAGGGTCCTCGACGAAGCGCCGCACCAGAAGCCACGCCATGATGCCGACCGGAAGATTGATAAAGAAAATCCAGCGCCAGGAGTAGTTGAACGTGATCCATCCTCCCAAAGTCGGCCCAATGGTCGGCGCCATAATTGCCGTAATCCCGTATGCGGCAAATGCGAGACCGCGTTTTTCGGGTGGAAACGTATCTGCCAGGATGGCCTGCGCCATCGGTTGCAACCCGCCCCCGCCCGCCCCCTGCAAAACTCGGAAGAGAAGAAGAAGGCCGAGACTCGGCGCCAACCCGCACAGCAGTGAACTGACCGTAAACATCGCAAGGCAGCTCATGAAAAATCGCTTGCGTCCGAACGCTCCGGCAAGCCATCCCGTCATCGGAAGAATGATGGCGTTTGAAACCAGATAAGAGGTCAACACCCAGGTGCTCTGGTCATTGCTCGCGCCCAGATTTCCCGCCATGTAGGGCAGGGCGACGTTGGCAATGCTGGTGTCCAGCACTTCCATGAACGCAGCCAGCGCCACGACGACTGCAATCAGCCAGGGATTGTAGCGAGGCCGCCAGACTTCCTGGTCGAGTGTGAGCGCAGCCGTGGTCATCTGAGATATACGTCTGGCACCACGTTCATGCCGGGTCGAAGCCGTCGGTCCCGATTCTCGCCGGGCTCGAGAACAATTTTCACGGGCACTCGCTGCACGATCTTCACGTAATTGCCGGTGGCATTTTCGGGCGGAAGCAAACTGAACAATGGCCCGGTTGCGCCAGCAATACTGTCCACATGCCCACGCAGAGTCGTGCCGTTGGAATCCACGTGAATGTCAGCTTTCTGGCCGACCTGCATGCGCTTGAGTTGTGTTTCTTTGAAATTGGCGGTTACCCAGACTTCGTCGAGCGGCACAATCGTGAGTAACTGCTGCCCCGGTTCAACGTTCAATCCAACCACGACCGTTTTGTTTACTTCGCCGCTGACCGGAGCGACGATCTTCGTATATTGCAGGTTCAACTCCGCCTGCTGCAGTTGCGCCCGCTTTTGCTGAACGTCGGCAACTGCGGCCTGCACTCGCGCCTTAGTAGACGAGACCTGTTGCGGACCTGTTTGCGCGTACGCGTGATTGGCGGTGGCTTGTACTAACCGGCTCTGGGCTTGCTGAACAAACTGCTGTGCCGCAGACTCACTCGCCTGGGCGGCTGCGACGGTGGCGGTGCTGGATCTAGCTGAGGCAAGCGCCTGATCATAGATCTGTTGCGACACTTCGCGTTTGTCGACAAGCAATTTGTAGCGGCGCAGATCGTCCTGGGCCTTCACGTCGTTCGCTTGGGCGGCTTCCACCTGTTGATGTGCCGCGGCAAGTTGCTTCTCTGCTGCACTAACGGCAGCTCGCGCATCCTCGATCCCCGAAGCAGTGAACTGTAATTGGCTTACAGTATTTACGGACGTGATGGGCACCGTGATGTTCAGAGATCGGGCGGTCGCTTCCGCGTTCGCCAGACTTGCCTGCGCCTGCGCCAGCGCAACCTGGTAATCGGTTGGATCAATTTCGACCAGAACATCCCCTTGGTTGACCCACTGATTGTCATTAACGTTGACACGAATCACATAACCCGAAACACGCGCGCTGACCGGGGAGAGATGCACATCCGCCTGGGCGTCATCTGTCGATTCATAGCTGCTGAAATAACGCCACAAGAGCAAGCCTCCGACCACCACCACCACTACGGCGATCACGATGATGAGATTTCGGCGACGCTTACGGCGTTCTATGGGTGAGTACTTCTTCTCCGGCGGAAGGTCTGAATATACCGAAGCCCCCGTCTCAGGATGCGAAGGAGTTGCGTTTTCGTCCGCCATGTTTATTTATTTTCCCGGGAAGTATTGCTTTACGCCCTGTTCGCCAGCACCCAGGGCACGAATCAGCGAAATCTTCGCGAAATTGTACTTGTACAAACTGGAAATGTATTGTTCGTGCGCACTGGCTACCGCCTCTTGCGACTGGACGACCTCGACCGTGTCCGTGACGCCCGCGTTGAAGCGATCCTGCGATTGCGTCAAGGTTTGATCGGCCAAATCGATGTTGCTGTGCGCAACCTTCACCTGCTCTGCAGCAGATTCCAGGTTGAGCACCGCCGTTCGCACATCGGCCTCGACCTGCGCTCGCAGGTTATCGAGCCGTTCGCGAGCTTGTTCGAGCCGAGCATCGGCTTGCTGAATATCACCGTGAACTCTGTTGCCCGTAAAGATCGGAATCGAAAGCGTTCCACGCAAATCGTAGACACGAGTAGCGTCTGACGGATGAGCGCCTCCAGTCCCGTAATCCGCGCCGAAAGAGAGCGATGGGAAATAACCCGCCACTGCGGCTTTTCGCGATAGTTCCGCCGCACGCACCTCGGCGCTTGCGGCACGGTAGTCTGAACGTGAGGCGTACGCACGCTTCAAAGCCTCATCGAGCGTTGTGCTTTCCAGTGCCAGATATTCTGATTTGTCGGTCAGGTCGAAGTCCTGGCCAGGCGACAAGCCGATCACGCGCGCCACGGTGATTTTCTGAATGGCAAAGTCGTTCTTCGCCTCGATCAGCTGTTGCTGTCGAGTCTGGAGTTCCACTTTGCTGCGGAGTGCCTCAATGTCCGCTGCTGTACCGGCGTTGACCTGATCGTTTGCCTGGTCAAAGAGTGTCTGAGCCGTCTGGACCTGAGCTTCATCGGTTGCAATCCGAGCCTCGTCGGCAACAGCCTGGAAGTAAGCGTATCCGACCGCCAGAACCACAAGATCGGTAGCATCCAGTCGTGTGTAATCAGCCGACTTAACGCTGGCCCCGGCGGCACGCGCGGCGCTGATGGATTTCCAATCGAATAGTGTCTGGGTCACGCTGGCCCGTGCATCGAAATAGGAGAAAGGCCCGACTGCTGGAGAAATATGGAAAACATTCGCGGCAGCGCTCCCCAATCCGACCTGAGCGAGGTTCGCCTTCGATTCGGCCACGTACGGCTCAGCAGCGACATGCGGCAATAAGGCACTCAGCGCCTGCCAGCGCTCGCCACGGGCAGCGCGAGTGTCGGCACTCGACAACAGCAATCCGAGATTATGCTTCAAGCCAAGAGTGATGGCGTCTTGCAACGACAGCGGCATGCGTCCGGAGACGAGCTTTGTGGGCACGCTGCCGGAGAAGGGATTCGCAGCCGTTGCTGGAATGCTCTGACCGGACCCGCTTGATACGGAGGTCGAGTAGGTTTGG
>Ga0187825_10000035_pt1 | contig 19089 bp, 14 predicted proteins | sample NC_wetland_sal_i_11_FD_132421 | JGI IMG/M metagenome (GOLD analysis project Ga0187825, IMG submission 132421) | Wetland sediment microbial communities from Neuse River Estuary, North Carolina, USA - SourceSoil_5 | ecosystem: Environmental > Aquatic > Freshwater > Wetlands > Sediment | place... | reverse complement strand
CCGGCTGCCAGTTGCTTCTTGCCTAGGGCCAAGTAAGCTTGCTGCAGCAGGTCAAAACCCTCGGAAGTCGGGTGCTGCTCGGTGACAGTTTTGAGCTGGCTGGCGGCTTCGGCGTACTTCCTTTCGGCCAGCAGGACCCGCCCCATTTCGATCTGGGCTTCGGGGTTATTGGAATCCACCAGCAGGGCGGCCTCGAGTTGGTCCTCTGCGGAGGTGGGTTTATTCAGCCTCAAATAAGTCCTGGCCAGGAGGATCCGCGCCGGCAGTTGCTCCGGCAGCAGGCGCAAGCTGGCTTCCAAAGCCTCACGGGCAGCGTCGAAATCGCCAAGGGCGAAGAGCGCCTGCCCCTGGTAAAAGGAGCTGGTGGAGTCGTTCGGCCGCAACTGGCGGGCCTTGCCCAGGTCAGCGGCCGCCTGGCGGTAGTCCCGGGCCTTCAGTTCCAGTTCGCCCAACTGGGAAAAGGCCAAAGCCGAGCTGTTGTCCTTTTCCAGCACCTTCTTTAGCAAAGCCCGGGCCTGATCGGTGTGGCCGCGGTCGCTCTCCAATAGCGCCTCATGCAGCAGGTTCTCCTCTTCTATTCTGTCCTTGGGATCGGGAAGCTGTGCCTGGGCGGCGCTCAGTTTCCCCCCATTCCTTTCCGCCTGATGCTGCGAAAGAAGGGCCTGCAGTTTCTGCTCGGTGGGCGGAGCTGAAGCATAAACGTTGTGCAATTCGTGCGGATCGGCAGCCAGGTCGTAGTACTCCGGCCGCGGCGCCTGGATCAGCTTGGCCCCTTCCGCCCGCACACCACGCAGCGGCGCCCAGCCAAAATGCAGCGGATAATCCGTTTCGCCGAAAAGCGGGCGTCCGCCGCCCTGGTCCGCTCCGGTAAGCAGCGGCTGCAGGGAGGCTCCGTCCATGTGCTCGCCGGATGAAATGCCCAGCAGCCCCAGCACAGTGGGGAGAATGTCAATGGTCCTGACTTGGGCGCTGACTACCTTGCCGCTGTCGCGCTCCTGCGGCAGCTTGACCATGAGCGGCACATGCAGGGTGGCGTCATAAAGAAAGATCCCGTGGGTCTGCTCCTGGTGTTCGCCCAGGCCTTCTCCGTGATCGCCCACCAGCACGATGAGCGAGTTGTCGTACCAGCCGCGCCGGCGGAGGTAGGCCAGAAAGTCGCCCAGAGCGTGGTCGGCATAGGCAATTTCGCCGTCGTAAAGATGGTTGCGGTAAATCTCCGAGTAGGGCGGAGGAGGCTCGTAGGGGTCGTGCGGATCGTACAAATGAACCCAGGCGAAGACGGGCGCCGCCGCCAGCGGGGTCAGGGACTGCTGGGAGTGGGGCCGGTCCAGCCATTTCGCCGCGTGCTGCACCACTTCCATGCCCCGCCGCTCCTCCACGTCCCAGTGGCCCTTGCCGGCGTGGGGCGGGAAATTGTCGTAGTAGTCAAAGCCCTGGTCGAAGCCCGGCGCCAGGGTCCTGGAATCGAGCACCACCGCGCCAATGAAGGCGGCGGTGTTGTAACCGCGCTGGTGCAGCAGCGTTGCCCAGGTAACATGGCTGGCGGAAAGCGCCACCCCGAAGTCGGTGACTCCATGCGAACTGGGGTACAACCCGGTCAGAATGCTGGCGTGAGAGCTGTTGGTAACGGGAACAGGTGTGAAGGCGCTGGCGAAACGTACGCCATCTTTGGCCAGGCCATCAATGGCGGGTGTTTTAATCCCGGAATAACCGTAGCAGGCGAGATGATCGGCGCGCAGGGTATCAATCGTAACCAGAAAGACGTTGGGAGGATTAACGGCTGGTTTCTCGGCTGCCCAAAGCGGAAAACTGAGCAGAAACAACGTGAGGCAAATCGCCTTTTTCATGAAGAGCGGACCCCGTGGCTGGTGCGAACTATGTGTCGGAAAATGACATCATTCTAGCTTACGGGGCGGCTGCCACTCCTGAACCGCAGAGCTTAAATGCAAATTTGGTGGCCGTGGCATTCCGCGGGTTGCAGTCGGGCCTTCATGAACGCGGGAGTTTTAAAAAAATTTCCCGTGGGCGGAAAGGCTCGACGGAGCATTAGCGCATGGGCGCCAGGGAGAGCCGTAGTTTGTGGGTGGCGCGGAAAAGAGTGTTCTTCACCGTTCCTTCGCTGGTCTTAAGCATCTCGGCCACGGTGCGCAGCCTCAGGTTCTGGAAGTGTTTCAACTCAAATACCATGCGCTCCCGGGGTGAGAGCTGCTGCAGCGCGCGGGCAATTTGCTTTTGCAACTCCCGCGCCTGCAGGGAGCGTTCCGGGTCGCTGGCCGGGTGGCCATCGGGCACATACTGCACCAGTTCAGTTTCTTCGCCATCCGGCGAGACCACCACGCTGGCGTGCCGTTGCTGCTTCTGCCGTTTGCGCAGGTAGTCCAGGCACACATTGGTGGTGATGCGATGAATCCAGGTGTAAAAGGAACACTCGAAGCGAAAGCCGGGCAGGCTCTGATAGGCGCGCAGAAACGAGTCCTGGTAAATGTCCTGCGCGTCGCTCTCCGAACCAGTAATGCGCATGGCCAGGCGAAGCACCGGCTGGTCGTAGTTGCGCACCAGTTCCTCGAAAGCGGCGGAATTCCCCCGCTGCGCCTCACGCACCAGCGTGATGTGGTCCAGGCCGGGAAAGCCGGCGGACGGCTCCGTCGGGGGCGGCGGAGGCAAGGCTGCCTGCCCGCTTCTGCAGGCCACCATGGCGCGATCCGAATTGCCATTTGATACCAGCATATCTTCAGCTCACCGCCTGGGCATTAGTCCCAGCCTGACGATGCACCACCAGGAGAGCCACATCGTCGGCGCGGGGCTGGGTGGCGGCAAAATCCTGGGTCGCGCCCAGGACGGAAAACAATATGGCGCTTGCCGAACTGCTGCCGGCGCTGCGCGCTGCCGTCGCCAGCCTCTCCTCCGCGAAATCTTCGCCCTGGCCGTTGCGGCATTCCACCACTCCGTCGGAATAGCCCACCAGCGTCTCTCCGGGAGCCAGCAGGGTGCGACCGTTGCTGAAAGCGACTCCCGGCACCGCACCCAGCAGCGGTCCTCCCGCGGTGAGGCGTTCCACCTGGCCGCCGGCGCGCAGCAGCAAAGGATCGGGATGTCCGGCATTGCAATAGGTGAGTTCGCCGGTTGCGGAATCCAAACAGCCGAGAAACAGCGTGGCCAGGGGAGGTTCCGGCTGCAGGCTCAGGAAATGGTCGTGAATGGCGGTCGCGATCTGCGCCGGGTCGGGACAGGAACCGGCAAAAATACGGATCAGCCCGCTGAGGTGGGTAAACCACATTCCCGCAAACAGGCCTTTGCCGCAGATGTCTCCGATGGCGAATACCGTGCGCTTGCCCGCATCGAAGGCGGTTAACAGGTCGCCGGAAACGTGCTGGCTGGCGAAATTTTCGCCCGCGATTTCAAAATCGCCCCGGCGTAAATAGCGGGGACCGCTGAGCTTGCGCTGCACCTGGGCGGCGTCAGAGAGGGCGCGCTGCAGCGCGTCGCGCTGACGGCGCAGGCTGGCGAGTTCCTCTTCCAGGGCCAGGCTGCGCTCCGCCGCCGCTGGCGCATTACCGGACACTTCCGGGGAGCGCGCCTCGTGGCCGCGCGCCGGCCACATACCATGCGGAAAGCGCATTTCGCGATTGGGCCCGCCGCGTCTTTCCGCCAGCCTGTTCATCGCTGCCTCCCGAATTCCCGGCCCGCCTGTTCAGGCGGCTGGGGCAATGAAATGCAACCCTGGCCTAGCCCACAAATTTGTAGCCGATTCCGTGCACCGTCAGAATGAAGCGCGGCTCTTCCGGCTTGGGCTCGAGTTTCTGGCGCAGCCGCACGATATGCGCGTCCACGGTACGCGTGGTGGGGAAGCGTTCATAACCCCACACGTCTTCCAGCAGGCGGTCTCGGGTAACGGTCTCGCCAGGATGGGAAAGAAAATATTTGAGCAGCTCAAATTCCTTGGCGGAAAACTCGAGAGGCCTGCCGCCGCGAATCACGCGGCAGCTGCGCACGTTCACTTCCACGTCGCCGAAAGAGTAACGTTCCTGGTCCTTGGGAGCCCCCTGAGCCCGGCGCAGCACCGCCTTCACCCGGGCCAGCAGTTCGCGGATGGAGAAGGGCTTGGTCACGTAGTCGTCGGCTCCCAGTTCCAGTCCCACCACCTTGTCCACCTCCTGGCCGCGCGCGGTGAGCATGATGATGGGCAGGGCGGGCTTCTTCACTTTGAGCTGTTTGCACACGTCCAAGCCGCTCATGCGCGGCATCATGACGTCAAGCACCACCAGGTCGGGGGAATCGCTGAGCGCGCGCCCCAGGCCTTCCACCCCGTCGCCGGCGGTGATGACCTCGTAGCCTTCAAATTCGAAATTGTCGCGAAGACCGGAGACCATCGCGGGCTCGTCTTCCACGATCAGGATTTTGGTCATCTTGGGGCCTCCCGGCCGTTCCCTTTCCGCTACGCTGTGTGGTGTGCCCACCGCTTCCTCCTCACTGGACGGCGACCGCCCTGGCTTCGCTGACTGCCACATTTACAGGCAGCTCGATGACGAATTTGCTGCCTTTGCCGGGTATGCTCTCCACCGAAACTTCGCCGCCATGAGCTTCCGCAATGTGGCGCACCAGGGACAACCCCAGCCCGCTGCCCTTGGTGTTGTGAACCAGGGGGTCGCCGACGCGATAGAACTTCTCAAAGATTTTGTGCTGCTCGGGCCGCGAAATGCCGATGCCGTGATCCACCACCTCCAGCTTGACGGAACCGTTCTCCCGGTAGAGGTTTACCCCCAGGTACTTCTCGTCCTGCGAATACTTGAGCGCGTTGTTCACCAGGTTGAGCAGGGAGCGCGCAATGGCTTCCCGGTCCACGCGCATGGGCGGCAGGTTCTCGGAAATGTTCTCCTCGAAAATGAAGCCGTTCTGCTCGATCTGGTAGCGGTAGGATTCCAGGGTGTTGCGGACCAGTTCGGCGATGTCGGTCTCGCGAAACTCGTATTCCTTGCGTCCCGCCTCGATGCGCGAAAAATCCAGGATGTTGTTGATGAGGGCGGTGAGCCGCTCGCTTTCCTTGCGAATGATGCGGTAATACTCCTCGCGTTTATCCTGGCTGGTCAGACGGCCCAATTCCAGAGTTTCCGCATAAAGCCGGATGAGGGACAGCGGCGTACGCAGCTCGTGGGAGACGTTGGAAACGAAATCCGATTTGAGCCGTGCCAGCGCCATCTCCCGATTCACGTTGCGATAGGTGAACAGGATGCCTCCCGCCAGCAGCAGGGAGAGGCCGCCGAGAATCAGAAACTCCATGCGCACAAAGTGGTCGCCCATGGCCTTCAGGGTGGTGCCGCGCAACTTCATGGCCAGCACCAGGCCGGGAAAGGCGCCTTCCATGGTGTGCTCCACCTCCGGCTTGCCGCCGTCCCAGTCGGTGCAGGCCGCCAGAAACTCGGGATTGCCCTTCATGTGCACCATGACGCCCGCGCGGTTGTTGCCCTTGTCTTCCGTGAGGTTGCTGGCCATCAAACTGTTCAGCACCTGGGGAAAGAACTGGTCGCGCAGGTATTCTGGGTCGAAAACAAAGCCGCCCATGGCGGCTTCCTGGCCGGCTTTCTGCGGCACGATGAAATACACCACCGATTCGTAGAGATACTTGTCTCCCCGCCGGACTTTATTGGGATCGAAGTACGCCGGCAGTTTGTCTTCCTGCTCCATCATCCGGAACTTTTTGACCGCGGGTTCGTACTCCAGCTTCATCCAAATCATCATGTGCTGCAGTTCGTCCACTTCGGCGCGATAGTCCGGATCGTCCGTGGCCCCCTGCCGGGAACGGAAAATCACGCCGGTTTTCGGGCTGTAATAGAAAGCATGGGCGATGTAGGGGTATTTTTTGAACAAGGCATCCAGTTCGTCGGAGCAGGCTACCTGGGGCTGCGGAAAATCGTGGCGCACCTGTTCCACCATGGCGTAGCCCTTTTCATTGATGCGCTTTTCAGAGATGGCCAGCGCTTCGGAAAAATCACGCTGCATCAAGGCTTCAATGCCGTGGTCGCGATGGATCTTCTCCAACTGCAGAACGTTGATAACGATGAGAGCGGCGGCGGGCAACACCACCGCCAACTCCAGCGTCAGCAGCAATCGAGTGCTCTCGTTCCAGCGCCAGCGCTTTTTCATCGCACGCTCCTGCCCGGTTTGGCCCCTGAACTCGGTCACCGGGTAAACAGTACTTTAAACCCGCTCCGAGTGTGTTGTGGGCAAGTAAAAAGCTGTAAAAAGTTGTGAAATCGCACCTCACCCGGCACAACCATGGAATGAGCTTGGGCTGGATGCGCTACAGGCGGGCGGGCAACAAGTCCATGGGATTCAGCGTGCTACAAACCGGATTCGAAGGCTATCCGAATCCTGCTCTGGAACCCGCCCTGAAAAAAGATAAGGACCCGGCTACCGAATTTGGCTATAGCTGGGTTGAAGAATTTTTAGCGAGAATGGTCCTCAATCTCCTGCAGCGACTGGTTGAGTTGCGTGCCCGCAGAAGAGGAAACCAGGGATGAGCGCCTGGCAGACCAGCGAAGTTCAGCCTCTACCACCTGGCGCGAGGTCATGATTTGCCGCAGCTTGGCCAGTTCACGCTTGCTGGCTCTATCTCCCGCGGCCACGGCGCGCCGGAACCAGTCGTAAGCTTCCTCATAATCCAGGCGCCCGCCGCGCCCGGTGGCATACATCTCGCCCAGGTCTCTCTCCGCCGGAACATAACCCTGTTCGGCGGCTTTGCGATACCAGGCCAGGGCTTGCAGATAATCGTGCGGCAAGCCGTCGCCTGCGCAGTAGAGTTGGGCCAGGCTGGTTTGGGCGAGGGCGTTGCCCTGAAGGGCGGCAGCGCGGTACCACTCTGCGGCTTGCCTGGGATCGCGTGGCAGTCCAGCTCCGCGGTGATACATAAAAGCCAGATTGGCCTGCGCCTGCGGCACTCCCTGCCGCGCCGCCGCTTGCGTCCACTTGGCTGCGGCAGCGTAGTCCCTGCGGCCCAACTTGCCGGTGAAATAGAGGTACCCCAGGCTGGTTTGCGCCACCGCATCACCCTCTTCCGCCGCCGCTTCATACCAGCGCAGCGATTCGCGCTGGTCGCGAGGCACGCCCAGGCCCCCCTGATAAAGAATGGCCAATTCACGCTGGGCCATGCTGTAGCCCTGCTCCGCCAGTGGCCGGTAAAGTCTTGCGGCGGCCGCGTAATCCCGGCTCACTCCCCTGCCGTCACGATAGAAGCTTGCCAAATTGAATTGCGCCGCCGGAAAGCCCTGTGCTGCCGCCCGCCTGTACCACTTCAGGGCCTCGCCTGCATTCTGTTCCACGCCCAAACCCCGGGAGTACATGAAACCCAGATTGGTTTGTCCGTCTGGATTATTCTGCTCCGCTGCCCGGCGATACCACTCCGCCGCTTGCGCATAGCTTTGCTGAACGCCCAGTCCCTGCTGATACAAATAGCCCAGATCGTTAGCCGCCCGGCCCACATGCTGCCCGGCGGCCCGGCGCAGCCATTGTGCCGCGCTGGCATAATCGCGGCTCACCCCAAAACCATCCCCATACGCAATCCCGAGAACGCATTGCGCGTGGGCATTTCCGGAAGCAGCCTGCGCCATCAACTGAGGTATCTGTTGCGGGGTTAAGCCCTTCGCTTCGCGCTGAAACTCGTCATCCGGCAGATTCAGATTTGCGCCCCTTAGGTCAACGACGGAAGATACGATGGATACGAGAAAAACCACAGCAACCCAGCACAACCTGCGCGATGACATAAATGCCCGCCCCGCTCTCCGGCGCCGAGAGATTGCGCTGCCCGTCTCGGGGCTGCGCATGCCTGGCGCGCTGCTCTGTGAGGCGCGCCCAATCCGTTGGCGAATTGAGCGCCTCACACCGCATAGACGAAGTGCCCGCGCTGGGAGCTCGGGAAATTGCCCGGCAGCAAAAGATTTTACAAATGCAATTCTCCACAGCACTCATGCGACATGTTTCAGTGATGTAACGCCTGCGAATAGCGGCGGCTTCCCTCAGGCCGCCGTGTCCTGCCGCATGTAACAAACACAGTTCACATCTGTGGCGACCGTATAGACGAAGCTTCCGTCGCCGCCGCGGCCGACAAGCCACTCGGCGGTCGGGAATAAAACTTCGCATTTCCAGTTATCAGAGTGCCGGGCACGCGGATTCGCACTCCGCGCGGACAGCAATTATTCACGTAACCGGCGGAGGCAAGATGCGTCAGACGAAGACCGTGAGCGAGGCCGTCAAGAAAACGCAGCAGGGCGATGGAGTAGACCGTCGCGGATTTCTCAAATGCATGGCTTGGGCGGGAACCGGACTAGTGTGGACGATGGCCGGGGGAGTGCCCGTCTCCCGGCTGATCGCGGGCGGGCGGCAAAAAATGCGCGAGACGGGCAGCTTCACCTTCGTCCAGATCAGCGACAGCCACATCGGCTTCGACAAGGGCGCCAATCCCGATGTGACCGCCACCTTCCAGGCTGCGATTGACAAGATCAACACTCTCCCCGTCGAGCCCGATTTGATCCTGCATACCGGGGATCTGAGTCACCTCTCCAAGCCGCAACAGTTCGACACCCTTGAGCAGGTATTGAAATCAGCGAAGCGGAAGCAGGCGTTTTATGTGCCCGGCGAGCACGACGTCGCCCTCGACAACGGACGCCAGTTCCTGGAGCGTTACGGAAAGGGCACTCGCGGCGGCGGCTGGCACAGTTTTGACCATAAGGGAGTGCACTTTGTCGGCCTGGTGAATGTGCTTGATCTGAAGGCCGGGGGATTGGGCCAACTCGGTCACCAACAACTGGAATGGCTGGAACGCGACCTGCGTGGTTACAGCAGCAGCACCCCGGTGGTGGTGTTTGCGCACATCCCGCTGTGGACAGTGTATCCGGAGTGGGGATGGGGCACGCAGGACAGCGCCCAAGCACTCTCCTACTTGCGGCGATTCGGTTCGGTCACCGTTCTCAACGGTCACATCCACCAAATCATGCAGAAAGTGGAAGGCAATGTGACCTTTCACACCGCCCTCTCCACCGCCTTTCCACAGCCGGTGCCGGGAACCGCGCAGGCGCCCGGACCGCTCAAGGTTCCGGCTGAACAATTGCGGCGCGTGCTGGGCATAGCTGACGTCAATTACGTCGGCGGTGAGCACCACCTGGCCGTGGTGGACGCAACCCTGGGCGGCGCGCGCCCGGCAGAGGTCAGCGGCATTCTTCGCAAAGCCGCGGCTGCAGCCGCCTCTGCGGCACACGGCCAGGCCGGCGGGTCACCCGCCACGGGAGCGGCGGCAGGAGCGGTGGTCGCAGCTGCCATCGGCAATTTCTCCTTTGCTCCCAGGGAATTGGCAGTGCGGATGGGTGCCGCGGTGGAGTGGACGAACAGAGACGACACCCCGCACACCATCACCAGCGACGACGATCTGTTTTCTTCGCCTCTGATGGATACCAACCAGACCTTCCGCCACACTTTTTCTTCGGCGGGCAGGTTTCTCTACCACTGCAAGCTTCACCCCACGATGACGGGGGCGGTGGTGGTGGCATGAAGCCGGTTATCACGAATCCAAGCAGGGAGCGGCAGGTTTGAAACTGCCATCCCCTAGCGTGGCGCAGGAAGCGGAGGCACACGCGCAACCGCCTGCCGGGGAAACCGGCGATGCCGGATCCTTTGAAGCGATGGCCATACCGCTGTTTGCGCCGCTCTACAATTTCGCCCACTGGCTCACGCAAAACCGGGAAGAAGCTGAGGATCTGGTGCAGGAAACATACGCTAAGGCGCTCAAAGGCTTCGCCTCGTTTTCTCCGGGAACGAATTTCCGGGCCTGGATGTACCGCATTGTGCGCAACACATTTCTGAGTTCGCGCAGCGGGCTGCGGGCGGCAGCGACGGTGCCCCTGGACGAAGAGGAGAACGGGGAAGCGGCGCTGCCCGCCATCAGTGAAACTCCGGAATCGCTGCTGCTGGCGCGCTCCGACCAGGAGATGATTCGCGCGGCGCTGGAGCAACTTCCGTTGCCCTTTCGCGAGATCATCCTCCTCTGCGACCTGGAGGAGATGAGCTATCGAGAAATTTCCGTCACGCTGGGGCTTCCGCTGGGCACTGTAATGTCACGCCTGTCGCGCGCGCGGACGGCCATGCGCGAGTTGTTGCGGCGCCAATTGCGGAGGACCTCCCATGAACTGTGAATGGCGAGTCCGTCTCGACGGCTACGTGGACGGAGAGCTTTCGCCGGAAAAGCAGGCGCAATACGAACAGCACCTGCGTGATTGCCCATCCTGCGCCGGCGCCCTGCTTAGTTGTATGCAAATGAAGCGGGGAATCCGCAGCGCCGCCGCGGCCCGGTACAGTCCTCCTGCGGAACTGCGCTTCCGAGTGGCGCAGGTGATCGGCCCGCCGCCCCGGATTACATACCGCTGGCTGCCGCAATTCAGCCTGGCTGTCGCCGCGCTGATGCTGGTGGTGGTTGCGGCAGCCGTCTGGCTGGCGCGCCCGCGGGCGACTGACTTTGCCAGCGAACTTCTGGACCTGCACGTCTCTGCTTTGGCCAGCGCCAACCCGGCAGACGTGCTCTCCTCCGATCGGCACACGGTGAAACCGTGGTTCGAAGGCCGTTTGCCCTTCGCGTTCAATCTGCCCGACCTGCAGGGGTCGCCCTTTCGCCTGATCGGCGGACGGATTACCTATTTTCAACAGAGTCCGGGGGCCCAGCTGTTGTTCGGCCTGGGCAAACACCAGATCTCGCTCTTTATTTTTCAGGAGGGCGCCCTGCAACTACGGCCTTCTCCGGGGACCCAAGAACTCGGATTCACCATTGACACCTGGAGTCAGGATGGGCTGCGCTACGCCGCAGTGGGTGACACTGAGCCGGCCCAGATTCATGCTCTTCGTCAATTGGTCCAAGCCGCGCATTCGAATAAACCGTGAGCGCCGATTGGCGACACCGCATCCACGCAATCATTACTCTCTTGATTCCCCAACGGCCTTAACAATGTTATCGTTTTGTTGATATACATCGTTCGGATGGTACATCGCATTGTTGACCAATCTGCGGCCCTGCCATCCGCTGGGTGCATGATTACTTCCGAATTTCATAGCCTCACCCTTCTTAAATTCCATAGATTCGAGCGATTCACGTAGCAGAAAGCTTGCCCTCTGCTCGTAACCACTTATTTCCCTGTGACCAAGCCTCACTTTGTTGAACTGCTCGGGAATGGGCAGGAGATTGCAGGAAGTTGCTGTTATTACGGCCCGCTATTTTTCAACTACAAATCAATCTGTGATTTGCTGGAGGGGTTATGGGTGTGTGCTCGGGTAAACATTTGTTTGGCGTAATTATTTTCGCCATGTTGGGTGTAACGCTAGCTCTTGGACAAGGCATCGTGACCGGATCCATATCGGGTACGGTGACAGATGAGAGCGGCGCTGTAGTGGCAGGCGCTACCGTACACGCTGTCCAGGTTGAGACCAATCGCGCGTTCAACGCGGTCAGCTCCAATGCTGGCGTAGTCTCTCTGCCATCTCTGCCGCCGGGAACCTACACTGTCACCATTGCGGCCAAGGATTTTGCCGCTTATGAAGCCAGCAATGTTGCGGTGCTGGTGGCTAAGGACACTTCTCTGGGGACGGTCAAGCTGAAGGTAGGTCCAACCACCGAAAGTGTGACGGTTACGGAATCGGCACCCCTGGTGGAAAACACTACAGACCAGATTTCCGCCAACTTCCAAACCAAGGAAGTCACCAGCATTCCACTGGGCAACACTTATGACTCTTTCGCGCTGTTCCTTCCAGGAGTCGCCACGGCCGGCAGCGGAGGGTTCAGCAACAACAATGGCGCCGAGTTGGCTGTCAACGGCCAGCGCTCGCGTTCCAATAACTTCCAGCTCGATGGGCAGAATAACAATGACAACACTATCGGTGGTCCTTCCATCTTCTTCGGCAACCAGGATGTGATCTCGGAGCTGCAGGTTATCAGCAACTACAGCGCCGAGTACGGGCGCAATATGGGCGGGGTGGTTAATTACATCACCAAATCAGGAACCAACGCCTTTCACGGCACCGCCTATGAGTTTAATCAGAACTCGGAGTTCGACTCCCTGGCAAATCAGGAAAAGTCTCCACTCTTCAGCGGCCCCAATGGCAATTCCTTCTGCGCGCCCGGACAGAAATCGACTTCGACTGTGCCTTGCGATAAGCCGGCAGTCTCGAAATTTATCGACAACCGCTTCGGCGGCACCATTGGCGGTCCCATTAAGAAGAACAGGGTCTGGTTTTTCGGATCAACGAACTTTGAGCGCCAGCGCTCAGCGGGGTCGCCCGTTTCCTCTGCCCCGTCGCTTACCCCGACCTCCACCGGCCTTCAGCAACTGGAAACTGCCTTTCCAAACAGCCTGGGAGTTCAGGCTCTGAAGCAGTTCGGCCCGGCGACAGTGTCGAAAGGAAATCCTATTTTCAGCAATATCCAGAATGTACCAGTGACCGTGGGTAGCGTCACCGTCCCCATACAGTTTGGCAGCCTCACCCGTTTCCTGCCCGCTCTGTTCAACGACTATGAAGCGACAGGTCGCGTCGACACCCAGATCTCATCCAAGGACCGCTTCTTCGCTCGCTACATCTTCCAACAGAACATCAACACCAACCAGGCATTCTTTGGGCCAGCGGACACCGCAGCTGGGCAATTCGTGGACGTGCCCGGCCGCTCCCAGCAAATCGGGCTGGACTATACCCACACCTTCACCTACAACATGCTCAACCAGGTGCGCTTCAGCTACTCGCGTGCCGGCTTCGGGTTCGAAGGCGGCGCTTTCCCCAACTGCACGCGGGCGAACCTCACCAATTGCCCGCCTGAAATCTTCTTGCTCTCCGCCACTGACCTGGGCTTCGGCCAGAACCTGGTGTTTCCCCAAGGTCGTACCATCAACGTCTACCAACTACAGGACAATGCCTCCTGGGTGCACGGCCAGCATGTGATTCAATTTGGCGGCGAGTACGACAAGCAGCGCTCACCAAACGTCGGCTTGTTCTTCGTCAACGGGTTGTTTGTCTATCCCGATTTCAACTCCCTGATAGCCAATTCACCGCTGTTGAGCCAGGTTGCCTACGGGCCGCCCGTACTCCGTTTCAAGGAGAATGACCTTGCCTTTTATTTTCAGGACGATTGGCGAGTAAAAAGCAACTTGACCCTCAACCTGGGCTTGCGCTGGGAATATAACCAGCAAGCAAGCAATCTGCTGCACGATGAAAGCGTGGCCCAGCAAACCGGGCCCAACCACCTGTGGGATCAAAGCCTGCCTCTAGACCGCACCACTGTAGCCAAAGCTCCCAACCATTACCGCAACTTCGGGCCGGTGGTCGGATTCGCCTGGACGCCGCGCATGCTTCCCCGCCTTTTTGGCAAGGACGACACTGTCATTCGTGGCGGCTTCCGCATAGCTTACGATTTCGCCTATTACAACCTGGCGCTCAATGTGGGCGGCTCGGCCCCTTTCACCAACCTGGCCACCTTCAGTCAGGGGCTGCCCAATGTCGCCACCCTTACCGGAGCCAATATTGCAGCCGCCCTGTTCCCCTTCGCTCCCAAAGGAGATCCTGGATTTGCCACCGAACTGCAGCTTGCTCCGAACTTCCGCAACCCTTATTCGCAGCAATGGAACCTCGGAATCCAACGTCGAATTGGCTCGAAAATAGCCGCCGAAATACGATATGTGGGCAACCACGATGTCGGCAACTTTCAGGAAATCAATGGCAACCCTGCGCTTCTGCCCCTCGTTCAATCCGGCTTCTCCAACCTGATACCTGCCGGCCTCACCCCGTGCACCGATGCCACGCAGCCTGGCGGTGCACCTGATCCGTCGCTGGGAGTACCCGTGGGATATGCAAACTGCACGCGCAGCAAGGTCATCGAGTATGCCAATACCGCCTACTCTATTTATCATGGCCTGCAGTCGCAGTTGCGCTTGCAGAACTGGCATGGCTTCACAGGCCAGGGCTCCTACACTTACAGCCGCGTCATTGACAACGCTTCAGAAGCCTTCTCCAGCGGAACCGGCACCGTCGTTGCCATTGCCCAGAACCCGTTCGACGTCACTAAAGCCGAACGTGGCCAGAGCAATTACAACTATCCCCATGTGTTCGGTGTGCTGTGGAGCTATGACCTGCCATTCGGGAAAAACCAGGCTGGTCTTCTGGGACACGCATTGGGAGGTTGGCAAATCAACAGCACGTACCGCTACTCAAGTGGGCAGCCCTACACGGTTATTCAGAATGCCACACCAGGATCGCTGTGCGATCCGACCAATTTCACCGGTGGAACCGTCGACGCTTGCCGGCCGATCCTGTTCAATGCCAGTGCCCCATTTGCCTCGGTGGGCCAGTGCACCAACCCCAGCGCGCCGGGTTGTGGCCTAATGGACGTAGCCACCGGCAACTCCATGCCTTTGAGTGCGGCCCACTGGATCATCAATGACCCCAACGCGGCCCAATTCTTCGGTTCGCCGTTCCTGGGAGTGGGCCGGAATACCGAGCGCGGACAAGCCATCAGCACGGCCAACCTCGGCGTGTTTAAAAATACCAAGGTAAGCGAACGCTTGACCGTCCAGTTCCAGGCAGAAGCGTTCAACGTGTTCAACACCCAGTGGCTCGGGATTCCTGGAGTAACCGTGAACGGAGTCACTAGCGGAGCCTTTGGGACCACCAAGTTCAACTCTAACGGTGGTGACACCTTCGCCGGTAACATCGTCACTGACGGCATTGGCCGCCGCCGCCTGCAATTCGGGCTCAAGCTGATCTTTTAGGCCGTCTGGCTGATTGGGGACCGCCCGCGGGCGGTCCTTTTTTTGCCCGCGCAAACGCCTCCCAGGGCAGAAAAACCGAAATTTTTCTCTGCCGGGGATGAGATTTCGCTTCAAAACGTTATACAGTCCGAGGAGTTTAGGTTAAGGCGGGTAGGTCCTTCCCCTGGGCCGGAGTTCGGAGGCGGTCATTACCGAAGGCGGCAACCGCCGTGTTTGCTTCGAGCAGGAAGCCATGCCCCACGTGCGCTCCTTATTGCGCACGGCCATGCGGTTGTGTCGGAGACAGGAAGTGGCCGAGGACCTGGTGCAGGAAACCATGCTTCACGCCTGGAAAGGTTTCAGCCAATTCCAGCCGGAGACCAACTGCAAAGCCTGGCTGTTTGCCATCCTCATGAACCTGTGGAATGAGCATCATCGCAAGCCTTGGGTCCGTCACGAGACGGTGATGGAGGAGGAATTCGACTTCGACCAGCAGGTCGTCCCCGGCAACTTTGATGACCGCGTCTTCATGAACGAGGTTCTGGCCGGTATTGATCGGCTGCCGGAAGAACAGCGCTGTGTGCTGTTGCTGTCGGTGGTGGAAGGTCTGGCCTTGCGCGAGATTGCGGAGATATTGAAGATCCCGATGGGAACGGTGATGTCCCGTCTGGGACGGGCCCGGGCGACATTGCGCGAATACATGCGGCCCAATCCGGGGCTCATGCTGAGCAGCAGAGAACGCAAATTATGCGATGCCATGAAGCCGAAGGGCTATTAACACCTCAATTTTCGGAAAGCCTCGAGCCCGCCATGCAGAGCGAGTTGGCTTTGCACCTGGAGTCGTGCGCGGCATGCCGGGCGCGGCTGCAACAGGAGTACGAACTCGACCGCCTGATCACGGCTGCGGTGAACCGGGCCACCCCGGCTGCGGATGAACTGGTCGCGCACATCGAAAAGAGGCTCGAGAGCAAACTGACGCGGCGGTTTTTCCCCTGGCAGTGGCGATGGCCGGCCCTGGCCGGAGCTGCGGCTGTGGTTCTTTTCTGCGCCATCCTGCTTACCCGCTTCACCTCCAGCAATAGCATGCATGCGCTGTGCCAGGATGCCATGGATGACCACCGCAGCGAGGTGGTCCTGCGCGAACCCAGGCGCTGGCACAGTGTCAGCGAAATCAACGATCTGGTTCGCCGCACCGTTCCCCAGGCGCGCATCCCGCAGAGCATTGCCGGCCTGCCTTTGGAGAAAGGCCGCATTTGTGGCCTGCTGCAGGCCCAGGCCCTTCACCTGGTCTATGGCGATGGCGCGCAGCAGGTCTCCGTCTTTTTCGTACTGCGCCAGGACTTGCCTTCCGATTCCCTGCCCCTGCAAAACTCCGCTAAGCGCCTTCACCAGGAGAACGATGCCGGAATTGGTGTGGCTTCGTTTGCCGGCCAGGGCCTGGGGGTTGTCGTAGTGGGAACTCCGAGGCTTGCCCGTAACGTTGCCGACCAATTGGTGCGCTCGCTTTAAATTTTCCCCTGCCAAATTTCAGCAAGCCCTGATCCGTGCGACGGCCAGGCGCCCATTTGTGAATTTTGAGCCGGCATGGATGAAATCCGGCGGCTGCTTCGTTTTACTCACTTAAGGATGAATTCAAGGGCAGGTGAACGGCAGGAGCGCCGCTGCGCAGGTCGGCGCAAATCCGCGGTGCGGAACGGATACTATGGCGACGGCAATAAGAACCCCGGCCAACAGCGAATTGCAGCTGGTTAACGCGGCCCGCGCGGGCGATGTGGAAGCGTTTGGCGAACTGGTGAAACGCTACGATCGGCAGGTCTTCCGCGTCGTCCGGTCCCTGACGGACAGTCCGCAAGAGGCGGAAGACGTGGCGCAGGAGGCCTTCGTCAAAGCGTTCTGCAACATCAAGACCTTCGAGGGCCGAGCCGCGTTTTCTACCTGGCTGATTCGCATCGCCGTGAACGAGGCGCTGGGCCGGATTCGGCATCGCCAGAAATTTCCCCTTTGCCCGCTGGAATTCACCACCTCCGATGAAGAGAGCGTAGTCGAGCTGCAGATTGCCAGCCCGGGAGCCAACCCCGAAGAACTGTGCAGCGAGGCAGAGTTGCAACGGGCGCTGGCCCGGGCAGTGCACCGGCTTCGCCCGCGGCTTCGGGCGGTGTTCGTTTTGCGGGACGTGCAGGGCATGTCGGCGCAGCAGACGGCGGAAATCCTGCGCATCACGGTAGGCACGGTCAAGGCGCGGCTCTTCCGCGCGCGCCAGCGGGTGCGGCAAATGCTGATGCCTTACGTTGCCGGCCCCGGCCGGCCGGCCCCGAACCCCGTTCGCGGGCAACAGCGCGCCCCGGCCGGGCTCCGTCTCACCGGGCCGGCAGTCACCTGAGGCTGTTGTCCTTAAGAACTCCCTGTTTCAGTGGTTTGCTGGGACACGCCTCCCTCCTGCCGGCTGGCCTCCAGGGAAAACCCGCGCCGGCTTCCGCCTAAAATTTACGTAACCTCTTCCTTCCTGCAGGGTCCGGGCTTAGGCGCTTACGCAAGCCTGGAAAGGAGTGCTTATGTCAAAGCCCCGCCAACCCTCGCAGCGGACCACGACCTTGTGTGCCGCTGTGGCGATATTGATCGTAGCGATGGCCTGCGCCGCCTCGGCCGCCACCGCAAGTTTTATCGGGCCACTCAACACGGTAAATACCGTAGCCTCTACCATCCCGGGTATTGGCGACGTCAATCCCTATGGAGTTGCCCTGGTGCCGGTCAGCACGGGCAAACTCGTGCAGGGACACATTCTGATCAGCAACTTCAATAACAGCGCCAATCTGCAAGGCACGGGCAGAACCATCGTTGATATTGCGCCTGATGGAGCTTTTCAGCTTTTTGCGCAGATTGACCCCAACAGTCTTCCGGGGAGCTGTCCGGGCGGAGTCGGGCTGACCACCGCCCTGGTTGTGCTGCGCACAGGATGGGTGATTGTCGGCAGCCTACCAACGGCCGATGGCACCGCGGCCACCGCCCAGGCGGGGTGCCTGCTGGTGCTGAACAGCCAGGGCCAGGTGGTGGAAACCTTCTCCGGCGGCCCCATTAACGGCCCCTGGGACATGACCGCTCTTGACGGCGGTTCGGTCGTGGAACTGTTCTTCACCAATGTGCTCAACGGAACCGTAGCCGCGAACGGAAAGGTCGTGCATCGGGGAACGGTGGCGCGTTTTCTTCTCAGCGTTTCTTCCAGCCAGATGCCCAGTTTGTTGTTGAGCACCGTCATCGGCTCCGGGTTTCCCACCCGCACCGACCCTGCCGCCCTGGTGATCGGACCCACCGGCCTGGCTCTGGATGCTTTCGGCGAGCATCTGTACGTTAACGACAGCCTGAGCAACCGGGTGGCAGCGATCCTTCACCCTGTTTTCCGCCGCTCCACCGCCGGCCGGGGCAAAACCGTTTCACGGGGCGGCTTTCTCAACGATCCCCTGGGCCTGACGCTCGCACCCAACGGCGACCTCATCGCCGCCAACGGCAATGACGGCAATCTGGTGGAAGTGACGCCGCGGGGGAAGCAAGTGGCCGAGAAACTGGTGGACAACACCGGCGGCCCGCCTCCCGGCGCGGGTACTCTCTTCGGTCTGATTGCCCTTCCCGATCACGTCTATTTTGTGGACGACGGAAGCAACACGCTGAATGTGCTGCAACAGTAACGTGTGATGAAGCAGCTCCTGGCTCCGCGCGGGATAAAAAAGGGCACGGCGCAAACCGTGCCCTTCTGATCACTGGCCACTGACCACTTGCTCTAAGGCGCCTCGATCAGCTCCATCTTGCCGTCTTTGGTGCGGTGCAGGACCATGACTTTGCCGTTGGGATCGCGGAACACAAACACATCGCGATCGCGGAACTGGGCTTCCTTCACCGCCTCCTCCAGGGTCAGGGGGCGCAAGGCCACGCCATCGCGCGAGCGCACGATGTGGGGCTCGCTGGCGCGCGGCGAGGCCGGATAGGTATGGGCCACCAGAGGCACCGCCGATTCCGCGGAAGCGCCCACGGCCACCAGCATCTCCTCCTGGCTGCCCTGCCCGTTCCACTTGTCTTTGGGCTGGCGCTTTCTGGTGCGCCAGCGGGCCTTGTACTTGACCGCCTGCTGCTCAATGCGCTCCATGGCCGCGTTGATGGCGGCCACCATGTCAGGGGCTTCCGCCAGGCCGACCAGGGGATGATTGCGCGGGCTGATGGTGATTTCCGCCTTGTGGCGATGCTTCTCCACGGTCAGAATCACTTTGGTTTTGAAATTGTCGCCGAGGATTTTTACCAGTTTGGCTAAGCCGGTTTCTACTTCCTGTCGAATGCGGGG
>Ga0187825_10000034_pt1 | contig 19195 bp, 15 predicted proteins | sample NC_wetland_sal_i_11_FD_132421 | JGI IMG/M metagenome (GOLD analysis project Ga0187825, IMG submission 132421) | Wetland sediment microbial communities from Neuse River Estuary, North Carolina, USA - SourceSoil_5 | ecosystem: Environmental > Aquatic > Freshwater > Wetlands > Sediment | place... | reverse complement strand
GTATTCTCTTCCGTCGCCAGTTCGGTCCAGTAACGCCGCCGTCGGGCGGGGCAGGCCGGGCGGCCTGAGTAGGGACATTGCCGCGGGGCGCTCGGAGCGCGCCGGGACACCAGGGTGAGGCCCTTGGGGGTTAGTCGCGGCACTGGTGATGGGTTGGTGTGGGTCAACATCACGCGGTGAGTCGAGGGTCGGCGATCGCGGCCTGGCGCTGGCGATGTTGTGTGTGGTGTCGCGTCTTCGGCGATTGCCATTTTGATTTTTAGGAGCAGGCATGAATCGCACCCGGCTTTTGTTGATAGGCTTTGTGGCCCTTGCCTTGGGCGCAGTCGTAAGCTTCGCGGTCTATCGCACCCTGCAGACGCGCAGCGGCGCCGACACCGCGCCCGGGGTTGAGGTGGTGGTGGCGGCCAATGACATTCCCGTCGGGGCCAAGGTTACGGAAAGCGACGTAAAGCTGGTGCGTTTTCCCACCACCGATTTACCCTCGAACATCTTTCATCTGAAAACCTCGGTGGTGGGCCGCGGAGCCATCTTGCCCATCGCGCGCGGGGAATTTTTCCTGCCCAACAAACTGGCCGGAGAAAATGCCGGGTCCGGAATGCAGTCCCTGATCCCACCGGGGATGCGGGCGGTTTCGGTGCGAGTGAATGAGGTCATCGGCGTGGCCGGCTTCGTGGTTCCGGGAACGCGCGTGGATGTGCTGCTTACCGGCAATCCAACGGGCGCGCCCGATCAGCAGACCACCACGGTCCTGGAAAACGTGGCGGTCATCGCCACCGGCCAGAAGCTGGAACGCAACACCGCGGGAGAACCGCAACTCACGCCGGTCATCACTTTGCTGGTGTCTCCCGATGACGCCCAGAAGCTGACCCTCGCCACCACCCAGGGAAAGATACAGCTGGCGCTGCGCAACCCGTTGGACACCAAGCAGCAGGAATTGGCTTCAGTGAGCACCAACTCGTTGTACAAAGGCGTTCCCATGCCGGCGGCACCGGCTGCGCTGCGGCCCAAACCCACCGGCAAGCGCGTGGCTAAGGCGCCGGCTGCGCCGCCGCCCGCGGTCTATTCGGTGGAAGTGATCAAGGGAACCAAGCGAGAAGAAGTTACCAAGTTCTAGGTAAGCCCAGCATTCCGAGGAACCCGACATGTCGATCCGCTCCCGCATGTGGGAGAAACAAGATGTGAACTTGAGCCCGGCGGTGCCATGGGCATCGACCGCGCTCCTGCTGCTCATAGGTCTGTTGTTCATCGTATCGATCGCAGCGGTCGCGCAGGACCAGCCGCCCACCCAGGCGCAGCCTGCGCCGGCCCAGGCTGCCGGCCCCGAGGCCAACTCATCCGCCCCGGAAGCCTCAGCCCAGGGCGCCGCCCCCCTGCGGGTCATGGTGGGCAAGTCGCTGCTGATCAACACTACCGAACGGCTGCGGCGAGTCTCGGTCACCGACGATACCGTGGCCGACGCCATCGTGGTCACGCCCACCCAGATTCTGGTGCATGGCCGGGCGGCAGGCGAGGTGTCTTTGCTGATCTGGGACGAACTGGAACGCTCGCGCAGCTTCGATTTGCGCGTGGATGTTGACGTCACCGCCGCCGCCGAAGAAGAAAAGCGGGTCTTCCCGGACGAACAGATTTCGGTCTCGCCGTCGCGGTCCGCCATCGTGCTCTCCGGCCACGTGTCGACCGAGGATGTTTCAAAGCGCGCGGGGATGATCGCCGAGGCCTACTCCAAGAATGTCGTGAATGTCCTGACCTTCGGTCCCGTCGGGGCGCAGGAAGTTCTGCTCGAAGTAAAGTTCGCGGAAGTCGACCGCTCCGCCATTACCCAGCTCGGAGTCAACCTGTTCATGCCGGGGCTGGGCAATACGATCGCCACCAGCCAGACCGGGCAATTCGGCTCGGTCCAGATCCAGAATACGGCCGCGACCACCACCACCAGCGGCGGCACCAGCACCACGACCACCACGTCCACGCCGCCCACTGCGACCATCAATGACTTTCTCAATCTCTTTGTCGCCCGCACCGACATCAATATCGGCGCGGTGATCAAGGCCCTCCAGCAGAAGAACCTGTTGCAGATCCTGGCCGAGCCCAACCTGATCGCGGTGAATGGCAAGGAAGCAAGCTTTCTGGCCGGCGGCGAGTTTCCCTTCCCCATCATTCAGCCCGGTCAGGGCTTCACCGCGGTCACCATCTCGTTCAAGGAATTCGGCGTGCAGTTGAAATTTACCCCGGTGATCATGCCCAACGGGAATATCCACTTGAAGGTGGCGCCTTCGGTCAGCGCTCTGGATTTTGCCAATGCGCTTACTCTCTCCGGCTTCACCGTGCCGGCGTTGAGCACGCGGAAAGCGGAGACTGAGTTCGAGCTGCAGGACGGGCAAAGTTTCGTGATCGCGGGATTGATCGATAACCGGGTGACCGATCTGTACAACAAAATACCGGGGTTGGGGGACATCCCCATCCTGGGAAATTTCTTCCGCAGCAAAAGCGCGCAGAGAACCAACTCCGAATTGATGGTTTTGTGCACGGCGCATCGCATTTCCGCCAGCGCGCAGCCCCCGCCGCTGCCGGCGATGCCGCAGTCGTTCATGGATAAAGACAAGTTCGACGGCCGAAAGCCCTCTGGGGACAAGAAGTGAAGGGATGACCTGCGTAATCTGCAAGCTCTAGTTCCGGCACGTAGAATGTGGGATGAGGACCGGTAGGGGGCCAGAAATACGATGCCCGAACTTTCCGTCGTAGTCATCGCCCAGGATAGCGAGCAGCGCGCTGTGCTGCAGGTGCTGGTGGACGGCACCAGCGTGGCGCGCGTGGTGCACACCTGCACCAGTTATCCGGCCGTGGTGACCGACCCGGTTCTGCGCCGGGTGCAGAGCGCCAGTCCGCAGGTGGTGCTGATCGACGTGCCCGCGGAAAATCCTACCCTGGCGTTGCGATCCATTGAACTGATCCATCAGGAAGTGCGGGACGCCGCCATATTTGCGGTGGGCAGCATGGCCCAGCCCCAGGTGATCGTGAGCGCCATGCGGTCCGGCGCGCGGGAATTCATCGAGCGGCCCACTACCACCACCGATCTGCTGGAAGCTTTCGTCCGGCTGACCACGGCGCAGCGGAAAGTGGTGCAGGAAGGACCGCGGGGAAAAGTTTTTACCGTGGTCAATGCCAAGGGCGGCAGCGGAGCCACCACCACGGCGGTCAACCTGGCCCTGGCGCTGCAATCGGCCCACGGCAACGTGGCCCTGGTGGACATCGCGCCCCTGGGACACACCTCCCTGCACTTGAACCTGAAGCCCCAGTTCAGCCTGGGCGACGCGATTCGCAATCTGCACCGGCTGGACAGTTCCCTGCTGGAAAGCTTTATGACCCGCCACACCGGCGGACTGCAGTTGCTGGCGGGCGCTAGTGTTCCAGTGGTTGTGGAGCCGGCAACGTCCGAGTTTGCCCGGTTGTTCGACTTACTGGTGGGTCATTTCCGTTACGTGGTGGTCGATGCCTCGTCGCGGGTGGACGCGACCACGCGGCTGGTCTGTAACCTTTCAGAAACCGTGCTGCTGGTGGCCCATGCCGATGTAGCATCGCTGTGGAGCGCCACCCGGATTCAGCAGTATCTGGGAGAAACCGGAAGCCGGGAGCGGGTGCGCCTGGTGCTGAACCGTTTCCGCAAGATCGCGGGTTTCAGTGAAGCCGATGCCGAGGCCGCCGCCGGAGCCAAGCTGCTGTGGAAGATTCCCAATCATTATTTCGCGGTGTCGGGCGCCATTGACCGCGGCGTCCCGCTCATGCAACAGGCCTTCAGCGAAATGGGCAAGAATTTTGCCGGGCTGGCGGCAGTCCTGACCGAGAACGACATTGACGTGAAGCGCAAGGCGTGGTCGCTGTTCAAGACAGTTTAGTAAACGCCGCAGCAGGCTGAGCTGGTGTTAGGGTAGAACGTATGGCGAATTTGCAGACCTTCGAGAGAACCGAGTACCAGCAGGTCAAGGCCGACCTGCATCGCAAGATCCTGGACCGCCTGGACCTGGAAAAGCTGGGGCGCACTCCCAGCGATACCGCCCGCGAAGAAGTTCTGCTGCTGATCCGGAACACGGTGAACAGCGAGGCTGTGCCGCTGAGCTTCGCCGAACGCGAACGCCTGGCGCGGGAGATTCTGGATGAGATCTTCGGCCTGGGCCCGCTCGAGCCCCTGCTCAAGGACCCGACCATTTCCGACATCCTGGTGAATCGTTATAACCGGGTCTATGTCGAGCGGGCGGGCAAACTCGAGGCCACGGGCCTGAGCTTCAAAGATGACGCCCACCTGATGCAGATTATCGACCGCATCGTCTCCCGTATTGGAAGGCGGGTCGATGAGTCCTCGCCCATGGTGGATGCGCGCCTGGCCGACGGCTCGCGTGTGAACGCCATCATTCCGCCCCTGGCCATCGACGGCCCCTGTCTTTCAATCCGGCGATTTGGCCGCGACCCGGTCACGGCCCGCAACATGATCGAGAACAAGAGCCTGACCGAGCCCATGCTGGAACTTTTGTCCGCCATGGTAAAAGGGCGGCTCAACTTCCTGATCTCGGGCGGAACCGGCGCCGGCAAAACCACGTTACTGAATGTCCTTTCGGGATATATTCCGAACTCCGACCGCATCGTTACCATTGAAGATGCGGCGGAATTGCAGTTGAAGCAGGAACACGTGGTCCGCCTGGAGACCCGGCCACCCAACATCGAAGGCAAGGGCGCGGTGCGGCAGCGGCAACTGGTCATCAACAGTCTGCGTATGCGTCCCGACCGCATCGTGGTGGGCGAGGTTCGCGGCGAAGAAGCCTTTGACATGTTGCAGGCCATGAATACCGGTCACGAGGGCTCGCTGACCACGGTGCACGCCAACACACCGCGAGACGCGCTGGCCCGCATCGAAAACATGTGCTCCATGGCCAATCTCAACATTCCGGAGCGGGCCATGCGGCATCAGATCGCGGCTGCGATCCACGCCGTGGTCCAGGTTTCACGCCTCTCTGACGGCACCCGCAAAGTGGTCACCGTGGCCGAGGTCACGGGCATGGAAGGCGAAGTCATCTGCATGCAGGACATTTTTGTGTTCGATCGCCAGGGCATCGACGAGGCGGGCAAAGTGCGTGGGGCGTTTCGCGCCACCGGGATCCGGCCGAAGTTCGCCGACCGCCTGGCTACCGCGGGATCCCGCTTGCGTCCCGCGTTGTTTGAATCGCGCATGGAGGTCTAGCGCTTTTTGGGTGGAGCAGCGCATCAGCGCTGCGGCAAGAGTCCGGCATAGCCGGGCGGCTTCAGCCTGAGGTACATTGAGCTCTTCCGGAACCGGTATGCGGTTCCCGACATCGTATGTTCATCCTGATTGCAATTGCGGTCTTCGTGGTGGTGGCGCTGGCGGTGTTTGTCATTGCGTCCCTGCTGGACGAACGCAGCTCGAAAGCGCGCCTGCTGCGCGAACGTCTTTCCACCGTGCAGAAGACGGCAGAGCGCGATCCCAGCCAGGAACTGGCGCTGCTGCGCGACGAAGTGATGAGCAAGATCCCGGCGCTCGATAACCTGCTGCGCCGCTCCGCCAGTATCTCGAATTTCCAGACCATGCTCGAACAGGCCGACGTCAAGAGCCGCGCCGGCAACGTGCTGCTGCTGTGCGTGCTCAGCGGAGTCGGACTGGGGCTCATCGTCCTGCTGTTCACCGGCTTTCCCCAGTTTGCCTGGCTGGGCCTGCTCCTCGGGGCATTTCTGCCCTACGCCTACGCCAACTACAAGCGGACCAAGCGCTTCCAGAAATTTGAGGAGATATTCCCCGAAGCCATCGACACCCTGGCCCGGGCGGTGCGCGCCGGTCATGCTTTCACCACCGCCCTGGAGTTGATCGCCAGCGAAATTTCGGAGCCGGTGGCGTCGGAATTCCGCAAGCTGTACGAAGAGCAGAAATTCGGACTGCCGGTGCGCGATGCCCTGATCAACCTCACCGAACGCGTGCCCCTGGTTGACGTAAAGTTTTTCGTCACCGCGGTCATGTTGCAGCGCGAAACCGGCGGCAACCTGGCGGAAATCCTCGACAACCTGTCTTATGTGATCCGGGAACGGTTCAAGATCATGCGCCAGGTGCGGGTGCACACCGCGCAGGGTCGCATGACCATGATGCTGCTGATGGGGCTGCCGCCCATCATCGTGGTGACCATGCAGGCCATGAACCCCAGTTTCATCCGGCCGCTGTTTGACGATCCCATTGGTCACGCTCTGATCGTGGTCGGCATCACCCTGCAGACGCTGGGCTATTTCGTGATTCGGAAGATTATTCAGATTCAGGTTTAAAGCATGGCTCTGGCACTGGCAATCATATTGTTTCTCACCATCGCCCTGGTGGTGTTCTCGTTCGGGGCGGCGGCCTACGCGCCTTTCTCGGTGCTGGGCTCGCGCCTGCGTGCCCTGGGCTGGCAGAAAACCGAGGCCAAGGAAAAGCCCGCTTTCAAGGATCGCCTGGAACAGGCGCTCGATCCCCTCAGCAAGGCTCTCCCGCTCTCGCCCAGTGAAGTTTCCCGAACCCGAAAATGGCTGATTCAGGCGGGTTATCGCGAACCGCGCCATTTAACGATCTACGTCGGCGCCCGGGTGCTGCTGGGACTGGTCGGCATCCTGGCGGTGATCGCGGTCAAGGGCAATTTCGATCTGTTGTGGATGGTCGGAGTGGGTGGGATCGGCTTCTTCATCCCGCGCTTTATTCTGAAGCGCTTGATCCGCAGCCGGCAGCGGCGCATCACCCTGGCCTTGCCGGATGCGCTCGACCTTACCGTAATCTGCGTCGAGGTCGGACTGGCGCTGGATCAGGCCCTGATGCGGGTCGGCGAAGACTTGAAGCATGCCCATCCTGACCTGAGCGATGAGTTCCACCTGATCAATCTCGAGATGCGCGCAGGCAAACCGCGCGCCGAGGCGCTGCGCAATCTGGTCGAGCGGACCGGGGTCGACGACGTGCGGGCGCTGGTGGCCACGCTGGTGCAGACCGACCGGTTTGGAACCAGCGTCAGCCAGGCCCTGCGCATCCATTCCGATTCGCTGCGCACCGAACGACGGCAACGCGCCGAAGAGCAGGCCGCAAAAACCACCATCAAGATGATCGTTCCACTGGTCTTGTTTGTTCTCCCCTCCATCATCTTCGTGACTCTGGGACCTGCCATCATCCAGCTGGTCCGCATCCTGGCGCCAGAGGCAGGACACTAAAAATGCTTTTGCTGCACGGCCCAGCCCAGGAGTTGTGATGTCGGCACCGCTTTCCACGGGATACGCCCTGAACCGAACGCGCCAGGCTTACCTGGCCCGGCATCTGCGCGTCGCCGACACTCACTGGTCCCGCTTTTGCGGATTGATGGGCACCGACTCCGCAAGCTTCCCCGCGGGACAAGGCCTGTGGATCGTGCCCTCGCGCGGGGTACACACATTCGCCATGCGCTTCCCGATTGACGTGATTTATCTGGATGGCGACAAGGTCGTGGTGCACATGGAAGAGAATCTGAAGCCGTGGCGGATGGCTCCGGTCCGGCTGCGCGCCGCTTCCGTTCTCGAGCTGCCGGGCAGCACTTTGAGTGCGACTCATACGGCTATCGGAGACGAGATTGAGATTTCTATGGGACAGGCGGGCCAAGAGTGAACGACGCTCCCAACTTTCTGATCGAATGGCCGTCGCGATGGGACGAGTTCTTCACCGCCATCGGCCCGGCTCTGGGCAAGTCGCCCAAGCGCCTGGCGGGGGAGGCCCAGGCTGGCCTGTTTCCCTGGTGGGGGATACTTCTTTCGTGGGCACTGGAGTTGCTGTTGCTGGTCGCGGTCATCGTGGTGCCGGCGAAACTGGCCAGCATGCAGCCCTATGAACCGCCTCCCAAGCCCAAGTACGACATTATTTACTATTCCAGCAACGAATTGCCGCGGACGGAAGACGTAGGCGGCGCGGAAGCCGGCCGTTCGGGGCGGTCCGGCGGCCGCGAGGCGCATCATCCCACCCAGACGATTCGGGTGGCGCGCGGCAGCATGCTGCGGGAAACTGTGGCGGACGCGCCCAAGCTCGACCTGCCGAAATCCAATTCCGCGGTGGCCAACCTGCTGGCGCTGAAAGCGCTTCCCGGCCCGGCCCCGGCCGAAGGGATGCGTTCGTCGGCGCGACCTCCGATGTTGACCCAGACCGCCGTGGCTCCCGCGCCCCAGGTTCCCGACCGGTTGCGCGCCGCGCCTGAACTCGCAGTGGGCGCGGTTCCGCCCAGCGCTGCCGTGCCGCAGCGCGAGGTCTCTACCCTCCGGCTGCCCGGATCGAATGCGGTGCAAGTGGTGCCGCCGCCGGTTTCGGCCCCGGAACAACTTACCAGTTTGAATCCCAGGCTGGCCATGCCGGCGCCGCGGGTGGTGGCCCCGCCGCCCACCATGGCTCCGGAGGTGGCGAAACTGGGGCCGGGCTACGGGCCAGGCGAGTTGCAGAATCAGGTGGTTCCGCCGGCGGTGCAGGTGGCTGATGCTTCGGATCCGCGGCGGAATATCAGCGGACTGGGCGCTACGTCGGTGGTGCCGCCAACGGTCCAATTGGGCGCAGGCGCCGCACAGCGTTCTGTCGCCGGAGGAATGGGCAGCGGCACCGCGGTCGTGCCGCCGCCGCCCTCGGTATCGGCCGGCGGGTCGCTGACCGGCCGAGGGACGGGAAATCGCGGCGTCGGGCTAGGCGGGGCGCTGGACGCCGGCTTGGCGACGGCCCCACCCAGCAGCAATGGCGGTGGAAGCGCCTCCGGCGTGGTGGTCTCCAGCCAACCCGGATCGAAACTGGGGCTGCCGGGCAGCGGTGGAAGCGGAGCCCTGGCCATGTCTCCGGCTGGAGGCGACAAGGCCGGCCTGGGCGGATCAGGCGGTGGGAACGGCATCGGCCGCGGGGATGGGCCGGGCAGCGGATTCTCCGGTCCCGGCCCGGGCGCGGGCAAAGAAGGCGCCGGCCCGGGATCTGATCCCATGGCCCGCGGTGGAATTTCCCCTTATCCCGGCCCGGGCGGAGCCGGCACCGGTACCAGTGGCACTCCGGCCATGCCCGGAGTCTCGGTGAAAGGGGGCAACAGCAACATTGTGACCCTGCCCAGCTTCGGATCTGGCACCAAGCGAGCGGCCGGCCCGGGACGTTCCGATACCGCGCCTGGAAATCACGGGCCAGACATCACCGTGGTGGCGAGCTCGCGTTCGGGCGGAGCATTCAATTTCTATGGCGCTCTGAAGGGCGACAAGGTTTACACCATCTACATTACGACTGCGCTGGGCACGGCGGTGATGCAGTTCGCCGACCCGGCTTCCGCGGCCCACGCGTACGCCGAGGACCTTACCGCGCCCCAGGCCATGCGTTCCGAGTTGCCTTCGGGACTGCCGAAATCGCGGCTGGTGATCGCCTGCGTCCTCGACCGCACCGGCTTGCTGCGCCGGCCTCAAGTGCTCGAGCCCGCCTCCGCGGTCATGACCAGCAAAGTTCTGACTGCGCTCAACAGTTGGAAGTTTCGTCCCGTCCTGCGGGGAAGCGAACCGATCGAGGTCAACGCCATCCTCGGATTCAATATCGACACCAACGACCAATTCTAGGATCCACTCCTCCTTGTCATAGCTTGTCTTTTCGTTCCAGCAAGACTGCAGTCCCATCCTGATAAACCAGATTCCACCGCGACGTCTCTTCCAGCATGTTCGCCAGCGAGGACTTTGCCGGCAGCAGCGCCCAGTTTACTTTCTCCTCTTTCAGAAACACGTCCCAGTCGGGCGTAAGCCGCACCGTCTTCAAATACTCGCGCATGAACGCTTCCCCGTAGAAGTCGTGGCGGTCGTCGACAAAAACTCTATTTTGCGGATAGAGACGGTAGATCAGGTATCCGCCCCAGGAGTCGGGAGCGAAGATAGGCTCGTCAATGCCGCGTTGGGCGATCAGGTCAACGGCCTGCACCGGAAAGCGCCGGGCGTCGAAACGCGCGTCCATCCACGGCTGCGATCCGGGCTTGCCACCTTGGGTGCACAACAACAATCCCAGGACCACGGCGGCCAGTGGCCAGATGTGGGCGCGGAAATGCAGTTCCACCCGTCCCACGCGAGAAGCAAACGACAACCATCGGGAAAGCAAGTCCCGGAGACGAAGCGATAGCTTCGGGTTGTCGCGGGCCTCGGCCAGAGCTTGCGTCCCCAGCGGCGCCACAATCAAGGTAATGAGAAGAGATGAAACCGGGAGATTGCGCGAAGCATACAGGCCGCTGTACGTCGCAAACAGCAGGACCAGCACTCGCGAGAGCGATGGCTTGCTGCGGGCCACCGCCAACTCCAGGATCGTGATCAACAGAATCGCCACAAAGCATTGCTGGGCGACGCCGTGAAAATTAGGGGAGAGAAATTCGTCGATATGATTCATCAGCCAGCGGCTGGAAAGGTAGCGGTAGACGTGAACGTGGAGTTCGTAGCCGTACGGGTTGACGAGACTCGCCAGCAGCGAGGCCGCAGTCACCATCCCCAACGCCCGCAACCGCCTCGCCGTGCGCTCGCGTATCTCCAGGTCGCGACTTCGGAAGTAACGGACTGCGCCACTCAGCAGGTAGAGTCCGAGCAGCACAAAGCCCAGCACAAAACCTCCGTGCAGGTTCGCCCAGAGGAGCATCAGAACCGGCAGATACCATAACCGGCGGCTGCCCCCGCTTTCCGTGCTGTCCAGGACCTGGAACCAGATCACCGCGAACAGCCAGCTCAGCACGTGCGGCCGCGCCAACAGGTGGATCATGGAAGCGCCCAGCGACAGGACGAGCAGAAACGCCGCCACCGGCAAGTCGGCTCCTCTCCGCAAACACATGCGCAGGGTGAGAGCGAAGGTCAGGGCAACGACTACCGCGGTGAAGAAGACAACGCCGTTGAGTCCGAGCCAGTGATGCATGCCGGCAATGACGATGTCGTACAGCCACTCCCAGGCGTACCAGGTTTGCCCGCCCCTGGTCACGGAGAACGGATCGGTCCGCGTGATCGCGTGGCTGTGCAGCATCTGCTGGCCATTACGAATATGCCAACCGATAGTGGCGTCCCCCAATAGGCGGCCCGACAACCCTCCGCCGCTCATGGCCAGCAGCAGGATGATGAAAACTAAATCAGTCGTGGACGGAGCGAGAAATCGAAACCACGCCGGAGGTGTGGTTTGAACGGAACCGGCTTCGATCGGCGCGGAGTTCGGATCCAAAGTGTGCGCACCCAACCGCACATGTTACCGGATAGAGCAGAGCCGCGTCTGTGCTGAGAACCGAGAACCAAAAAACTGAAAACCGGGACTTGAAACTCCCGGGCCCGATGTCGTATTCAACTCAAGCAAACCGGGGCAGCACTTCCCTTTTGTAATTCTCCAAAGTCTGTTCTTCCTCACCGCACATCAGATAGATATTGAACTGGGTAACGCCCGCTTCCGCCAGCTTTCGCAGTTTCTGGCGGTGGGCTTCAACCGGCCCGACCAGGCAGAATCGATCCACGACCTCATCGCTGACGAAGCTCGCATTGTCGCTGCCCACTTCGGCATGATGCTGGTAGTCGTAGCCAGCGCGGTCCTGCACGTAGGAAGTCAGTGCCGCCGGCAGTTCCTCAGGCTTGTAGCGCGAGATCAGGTCGACCACATGATTCGAAACCAGCGCGGGAAACCAGCGCACTCGCTGCCGCGCCAGCGCGAGATCGTCGGACACCCACACCGGGGCCGCGGCCATGACTTCAACCGATTTGGGATCGCGACCGGCCTCGCGGGCGCCCTGCTGCACAAATCCCAGGCACCAGGCGATCAGGTCGGGATCGGCGAATTGCAGAATCACGCCATCTGCGATCCGCCCCGCCAGGCTCAAAACCTTTGGCCCGTAACCGGCAATCCATACCGGCGGGGAGCCGGTTGCCCAGGAAAGTCGGGCGGGCTGACCGTCGTATTGCACCTCTTTCCCCGAGGTCAGCTCGCGAAAGGTGACCACGGCGCGCTCCAGCTCCGCCGGCGTAACCGGCTTCTTGCCCAAGACCCGCCGCGAGCTGTCGCCGCGCCCGATTCCCAACTCCATGCGCCCGCCTGAAATCAGATTCAGGGTGGCAAAGAGGCTGGCCGTCACGGTGAGGTCGCGCACCGCGGGATTTGTCACACAAGGCCCCAGCCGCATCTTCCTGGTCGCATTCGCCATGAGCGTAAGCAGCGGGTAGGGCTCTTTCCATAACACGTGTGAGTCGAAAATCCATCCGTACTCAAAGCCAGCCGCTTCGGCCTGCCGGGTCAGGGCGACAATCCGTTCCACGGAAATATCGGGTTTGAGGGTGATGCCGAACTTCATGTTCGTTCTCTTTCGCTCTTCTGCGGGAAGCAGGACCGCCAGTTTGTAGAATAGAATACATCACGCTTCTGCACGCGCAGATTGGACACTCGCAACACAAGGGATTAGCAAATGGGGTTCGACATCATCATCACGGGCGGCACCGTGGTTACGGCGGCGGATACTTGCCAGGCCGATGTCGCCATCGAGAGCGGCCGGGTGGTCGCTCTGGGCAGCAGCCTGCCTCGCGAAAACGCCCGGCGCCTGATCGACGCTGCCGGCAAGTATGTGTTCCCCGGCGGAATTGACGTTCACACCCACCTCGATATGCCCTTCGGAGGCACCACCAGCGCCGATGATTTCGAAACCGGCACTCGCGCCGCCGCCTTCGGCGGCACCACCACGCTGATCGACTTTGCCATCCAGTACAAGGGCCAATCCCTGCGCACCGCCTTCGATGCCTGGATGCAGAAGGCGTCCTCGAAAGCCGTGGCTGACTACGCGTTCCACTGCATCATCACCGACCTGCCCGATGCCCAGCTGGCCGAAATGCCGCAACTGGTGCGCGAAGGCATCACCAGCTTCAAGCTCTTCATGGCATACCCCGGCGTCTTCATGCTCGACGATGCCAGCATCTTCAAGGCGATGCGAACATCCGCCAAGGCCGGGGCCATGGTCTGCATGCACGCGGAGAACGGCGGAGCCATCGACGTGATCGTCAAGCAGGCGCTGGCCGAGGGCAAGACTGCCCCCAAGTATCACGCGCTCACCCGCCCGACTACAGCGGAAGCAGAAGCCACGTCTCGCGCCATCGCTCTGGCGGAGATGGCCGGCTCGCCGGTTTACATCGTGCATCTCAGCTGCAACGATGCTCTGGAGAAAGTCCGCGAAGCCCGGGATCGCGGTTTGCCGGTGTATGCCGAAACCTGTCCCCAGTATCTTTACCTTTCGCTTGAGAATATGGACGCGCCCGGCTTCGAAGGAGCGAAGTATGTCTTCACTCCCCCGCTGCGGGAAAAGTGGCATCAGGAGAAACTGTGGAAGGGGCTGACGCACGACCATCTGCAGGTGGTCTCAACTGACCATTGCCCATTCTGCTTCAAGGAGCAGAAGGAAATGGGGATTGGCGACTTCACCAAGATTCCGAACGGCGGTCCCGGCATCGAACACCGCATGAGCCTGGTGTACTCGGGGGGCGTCGCGCAGGGACGTTTCAGCGTAAACCGCTTCGTCGAGCTGGTCGCCACCACTCCGGCCAAACTCTTCGGCCTCTATCCCCGCAAAGGCACGGTCGCGGTAGGCAGCGACGCCGACCTGGTAATTTTCGATCCCAAACGGGAGCACACGATCAGCGCGAAGACCCATCACATGCGGGTGGACTATTCGATGTTCGAGGGCATCAAAGTAACTGGCATGCCGGACGTTGTGCTCTCGCGCGGCCGGGTTTTGGTTGAAGGCGAAAAGTTTTTCGGCCGCGCCGGACAGGGTGAGTTCATAAAGCGCGGCGCCTGCCCGGCACTCTAAGCTTTGTGTGGGGCGGGCGCCCTCGCCCGCCGCCTTTGACTTAGATTTTGGTCTGGAAAACCTAAACCAGTCAAAGCGGCGGGCGAGGGCGCCCGCCCCACACATTCTCAGCATAAGGACTACACGCAATGCCCAAAGCCATCGCCCCCGACCAGCAGGAAAAAATGCTCTCCGGAGCCCGTGCGGCTTTCCAGAACGCCCACGCTCCCTATTCGAAATTCAAGGTGGGAGCCACCATCCTCACCGAGCGCGGTGTTCTCTATTCGGGGTGCAACGTGGAGAACGCCTCTTACGGCCTGACCATCTGCGCCGAACGAAACGCTATCTTCGCCGCGGTCGCAGCCGAAGGGAGCAGCATGAGGATTAAGGCTGTCGCTGTCGCCACTGAGCAGGAAGTTGCCTGCGCCCCTTGCGGCGCCTGCCGCCAGGTCATCTTCGAATTCGGTCCGGATGCTGTGATTCTCTTTCGAGGCCCGTCCGGTACCGAGCAGATGGCGATCACGCAACTGCTTCCGGAGGGCTTTCGCTTGTAATCGGGCAGCCGGCGTCAGGGGTCCCGGCCCGGCTTTTTTTCGCGGCGCGTTGATGAAAATCCCGGAAATTGAGCTGCCGAACCATTTGTGCTCCGGCCTGGTTCGGCTTACCATGTCCAACGCGCAAGGCGGGAGGGGCGATGAAAACTCTTCTAGCGGTGGTTCTGTTTGCAACCGTAGCGCTCTCTCAGGACCGGTCGGAGGCGGCTGCTGCCGCGAGTGGGTGCGGTCCCAGCGGGACCAAGTTCGACGTGCAGATCGACAAGAAACAGCATCCCATTCTGCCGCCCGAAACGGACAAAGCAGTCATCTACATTTTCCAGGATGCGAAGCCGAACAGTAATGCCCGCAACCTGGGGAACACCACCACCCGGGTGGGCCTCGACGGGGCTTGGGTCGGCGCCAATCACGGCAAGTCATATTTCTTCGTGCTGGTAAATCCCGGCGACCACCGCTTGTGCGTGGCCCAGCAAACCATGTTGAAGACGTCATCCAAGCCGGCTTCAGCGGTCAGCCTTACAGCCGAGGCGGGAAAAGTCTATTACTTCCGCGCCGCGGTGCAGGAGAAATCCGACGCGGGGCCAGGAGTGGAATTGGAGGCCATTGACAGCGCCGAAGGACCCTCACTGATTGCGAACTCGCCGCTTAGCATTTCTGAGGCCCGGGAGTGACAGGCTCGCCCGGAATTCCTGATAGCTCCGGCAATTTCCCTTTTGTGCCGAACTGCTTGCGCGGTTTCTGCGATTCTCAGGGAAATACTTTCCAACGCCCCGCTTGGCAATGTAAGCTTCCGTGTCCCTGACGTTTGGAGAGAGATGTCCATAAACTCGCCGTCATTGGCCTCGCCAGCCTCAGCCGCAAGCATGCGCCCGCTCGACCTCATCCGCAAGAAGCGCGATGGCGGCGAACTTTCATCCGATGAAATCGCATTCCTGGTGCGGGCTTATACGAACGACGAGATCCCCGATTATCAGATGGCCGCCTGGCTGATGGCAGTCGTCATCCGGGGCATGACCCGTCCGGAGCTGAGCTCGCTGACTTCTGCCATGCTCCATTCCGGCGAAGTGCTGGACCTGTCCGACATTCCCGGCGCCAAGGTGGACAAACATTCCACCGGCGGCGTGGGAGACAAGACTTCGCTGATCATCGCGCCGATTGTGGCCGCAGGCGGTGTGACTGTTCCCATGATCAGCGGCCGCGGGCTCGGGCATACCGGTGGCACCCTCGACAAACTGCAGTCCATCCCAGGCTTCAACATCAATCTTTCTCTGAGCGAGTTTCGGCGCGTGCTCAAGAGTTGTGGCTGCGGCCTGATCGGCCAGACTGCCGAGATCGCGCCCGCTGACAAGAAGCTTTACGCTCTGCGCGACGTGACCGCGACGGTCGAGAGTCCGAACCTGATATGCGCCTCTATCATGAGCAAGAAGTTGGCCGAGGGCATCGATGGCCTGGTACTGGACGTCAAGACGGGCAGCGGCGCATTCATGAAGACCGAGAAGGACTCTGTCCACCTTGCCGAACTCATGGTCGAAACCGGCGAGCGCATGGGCAAGAAGATGGTCGCGCTCATCACTGACATGGACCAGCCGCTGGGCCTGAAGGTCGGCAATGCCCTCGAAGTCGAAGAGTGCATCGAGGTGATGAATGGCGGAGGCCCGGCCGATCTGCGGGAAGTCTCGGTCGAGCTCGCCGCCTGGATGTTCTACCTTGCCGGCCGCACCGTCAGGGTTGACGGAGGCCTTCAATTGGCGGATCAACTTATTCGCGACGGTTCCGCGCTGAAGAAGTTTCGCGAAATCGTTGCGCAGCAGGGCGGAGACCCAGGCACCATTGACGATCCCTCGCGCCTGCCCCAGGCGCAGCATCGAGTGCAGGTTCTTAGTCCAGCCAGCGGGTTTGTCGAAGCCATTCAATGCGAGCAGGTGGGAATTGCAAGCCTGGTGCTGGGCGGCGGCCGCGAAAAGAAAGAAGACGTGATCGATCCCGCGGTCGGGCTGATCTTGCACAAGAAGGTCGGGGACCCCGTAAAGAAAGATGAAGCGCTGTGCACAGTTCTATACAACTCCGACGCGCGGCTGGGGACGGCGCAGGCCCTGCTGCAGCAGGCGTATCGTGTCGCGGACAAGCCTCCGTCCGTGAGGCGGCCATTGATCCACCGTGTCATATCCGGGGAGGGGGCGCAAGCATGATCATCCAACACCGCATGACCGGGAGGCGCGAATGGGCCGTCTGACAGGGCTTTTGGGCTTGGTCACCATGCTCGGCCTGGCTTATCTGTTTTCCAGCAACCGGCGCGCGATTCGGGTCAAGACCGTGGCCATGGGACTTATCCTGCAATTTGTATTTGCCCTCTTCGTGCTGCGATTCAGTTTTGGCCGCAACCTGCTGGAATGGGCGGGGCACGGCGTCGACAAGTTTTTGCAGTACTCCTTTGCGGGATCGCAAATGGTATTTGGTGAACTGGGGCGGAAAGGCGGTCAGTTCGGCCTTATCTTCGCCTTCCAGGTCCTGCCCACGGTGATTTTTATTTCTGCGTTTTTCGCCGTGCTCTATTACTACGGCGTGATGCAGTTCATCATCCGTCAAATGGCCCGGGTCATGATTCGCATGGGAGCGAGCGGAGCGGAATCGCTCGATGTTGCCGCCAGCATCTTCATGGGCCAGACCGAGGCTCCGCTCACCATCCGTCCCTACCTGCCGTCACTGACCCGCTCGGAGCTGATGACGGTCATGACCGCCGGCATGGCCCACGTCTCGGGCGGAATCATGGGCGCCTACATTCTTTACGGCGTCGAGGCCAAGCACCTGCTGAGCGCCGTGATCATGACCGCGCCGGGAACCATCCTGATGGCAAAAATGTTCGTGCCGGAGACCGAAGAGCCGGTCACCAGCCCGCACCGCAAGGTCGAAGACAAAGAAACGGCTCCCCTGGTGACGGACATCGATCCCGACGCGATCGCTAAAGACGAGAATGTTCTGGGAGCGATCACCCGTGGGACCATTGACGGCTTGCACCTGGCCTTGAATATTGCCGCCATGCTGATTTCCTTCCTGGCGCTGATCGCCCTGGTGAACGGCATCTTTGGAGGCATTCACAATCACGTTGCCCACTGGTTCCCTTCCAGTCTGGAACAGGTCTTCGGTGTGATCTTCGCTCCCATTGCTTTCGTCATTGGCATTCCGTGGCGCGAGTGCGGCATGGTGGGTAATCTTCTGGGAACCCGCATGGTGATCAATGAACTGGTGGCGTACAGCATGCTGGGCGCTCAGAAAGCCGCGCTCGACCCTCGTTCTTTCGCCATCGCAACCTTCGCGTTATGCGGTTTCGCCAACTTCAGTTCGATTGGAATTCAGATCGGCGGCATCAGCGCCCTCGCGCCCAACAAGCGCGGCGAACTGGCTAAGCTCGGCTTCCGCGCCATGATCGCGGGCACCATGGCCAACCTGATGTCGGCTTCGATTGTGGGCATCCTGCTGAAATAAGAACTCGCAGTGTCGTCTTGAGCGTAACCGTGCGATTCGCTGGTGAATGCACGGTCGAGTCGAACGACCCCTGCCATCTTCTCGTCGGTGGCGCGTGAGGACAGGCTTCAGTAGGCTTCCCAGAGGGGTACGTGCACCTTATAGGGGTCCTTCGACTGCCCAGGGGCTTCGCTTCGCGAAGCTGGTGCTGCTCCGCTCAGGATGACGTTGCGGCTAGGTCAGTCCAGCCCAGGCCACGCTGGCGAAGGGATCTACCGACGCCAACGTAGAGAGTGCCGTCATCGCCTCGATCGACTTTTCCGCCATCATCTGATCGAGGATCAGCGGAACCTCAAAGATTGCATGGTTCTGGTAGGCGCCGACGTTACGCCGAAACTCCGCGAACCTGGCCGGCTCGAGCAACTGCCCAACCGCGGTCCCAATATCGCGGAAGTCTTGCACCACCATGCCCATTCGTTTTTCCACCAGCCAGGTGCAGTTGTAACGCTCCTGAGGCATCGTGCTGGCGTTGTGTTCGACGATCACGGGAAGGCCGAATTGCAGGGCTTCACTGATGCTGCCCGGTCCAGGCTTGCCAATGAAGAAATCTCCCAGCGCCATGAAGTAATCGACCTTGGTGGTAAACCCTTCGATCACGACTGGTTTGGTCAGATGCAGGCTGCGCAGCTTCGCTGCCAGGTCAAGGTTGTGGCCGCACAGGAAAATCATTTGCACCGGGTTCGAACTCTGCTCCAGCCGCTTCGCAATCTCCAGCATCGAGGCCGAACCGTGGCCGCCAAACATCACCACGCCGGTGGGCAAATCCGGCTTCAGTCCGAGCTTCAACCTTTCCTCGGTTCGATCGAGCTCCGGCTTGCGGTAGAACGACGGTTTCAGGATCATCCCTGATGTCTCATAGACCCGCCGCCTGCCATGTCCCATGGCCAGCGCCTGCTCCCGGGCGCGTTGACTTCCGCAAATAATGAATTCGGATTCCGGCACGATCCAGAAATTCGGCGGATAGTCGGCCAGGTCGGTGAGCAGCGTGACGAAAGCCGCGGTCGGCATTTCCGCGCGAATGCTCTGCGCCAGGCAACGATTGAAATGAGGAATCACGGACAGCACAAGGTCGGTTGGATTCTCGGCCCAGTAAGCCCGCAAAATGCGGACGATGCGCGCATGGTGCAGCTGGATGGTGCGTTGCAGCAGTGTGAGCAAGGGCGGTGTGAGCCGCGTCCAGCCCTTCTTCAGAATCAGGTTATAGCCATCCTGAATTCGCAGGCCTGTGGCCCGGTGCACGAAATCAATCGGCTCGAGCAGTTCCTGCAAGTTGAGGAGCCGCACGTTCCAGGGACGATGCTGCGCTTCGAG
>Ga0187825_10000032_pt1 | contig 19241 bp, 22 predicted proteins | sample NC_wetland_sal_i_11_FD_132421 | JGI IMG/M metagenome (GOLD analysis project Ga0187825, IMG submission 132421) | Wetland sediment microbial communities from Neuse River Estuary, North Carolina, USA - SourceSoil_5 | ecosystem: Environmental > Aquatic > Freshwater > Wetlands > Sediment | place... | reverse complement strand
CCTGAGACGCCGGCGGCCAGCGCCAGCACGAGCAGAATCCCGAACACGATTCGCATGACTCGTCCTCCTCGCCGAAGCGGTCTTGTTCCCTCTCGCGCCTTCAGTGTGCCGCCGGCGGATGGATCGGCCGTGGAGGACACATGGAGACCGTGTGGAGGCCGAAATTGGGAGTATAATAGAGGGACTTCGAACATCGGAGCGTGGTATTTGAGGAAGCCAAACTACAATGCCGCGAAGCGCACCCGCGAACTGAAGCAGAAGGCGAAACGCGAAGCGAAGCTGGCCCGCAAGCAGTCCCGCAATGCCGCCGCGCCGTACGACGGCGTGCCTGATCCGGCGTCCCCGCCGCCCCCCATCCCGGACGAGCCCGAGCGCGGCCCGCTGACTCCCGAGGGTACGTGACCGCCGTGGACACCCGGCGCCCGCTGGCTCCGGCCGCCCTCGAGGCGCGCGAGCGGACCGTGCGCATCCGGGCCGCCGCGCGCCGGGGCAAGACCGCGCGAGAAATCGCGGCGGCCGGCGACTACCCGCTCAAACTCGTGGAGCAGATTCTGGCGCCGATCGCCGACGTGCGGCTGTCGGATCCGGCGCAGCTGCTCCACACCCGGGAGGCCGCGCCCGGCTTCGCCGCGGGCGACGTGCAGCTGTACTGGGTCGGGTTTCTACGCGCCGCCGGACGCATCTGCGGACAGGGCACGTCCTTCGCGCTGATCGTGACACTCGGCGAGCGCTCCGAGGAGCACGTGGAGACGCTGATCGAGGATCTCGCCGCCTCGCAGGTACGGCATGAGTTCTGCCGCAGCAGCCTGCTCGGCTGGCAGGTCTATGTCCGCGAGCAGAACCTGTGCAAGGCGCTGCTGGCGTGGGGCATCCCGTCGGAGCTTCACGGCGACGATCCGAGCGTGCTGGACGACATCCCGAAGGTGTTTCTCGCGCCGTTCCTGCGGGGTTACGCCGACGGCAACTGGACGAACGGCGGCGGGCGGCCGCGCGGCGGCCCCGTCTTCTACGGCACGGAAGCGGTGCTGAACGGCATCAACGCGATGGTACGACGCGGCCTCGGCGTGAGCGCCGGAGTGGTCACGGTCCGGCCGTCCCGCGCGGAACTCAAGTTCACCGCGGCGGCCGGCCGGACGATTTCGGACGAAATCTCCCGCTACACGGCGCGTTCGCGCCATCAGCCGACACGGCGTCCCGCCTGACGCGCGCGCCGCGGTCTTGCCTCCGCGGGCGGGACCTGTCATACTTGGGAGGCATCAACGACTGCAAAGTCGATTGGTAGCACGCTGTATAAGGTAGGTGCAGGATGGCAACTGGTACCGTGAAATGGTTCAATGGTGAAAAGGGGTACGGTTTTATCACCCCGGAAGACGGCGGCAAGGACCTTTTCGTTCACTTCAGCGCAATTCAGGCTGATGGCTACAAGACTCTCAACGAGGGACAAAAGGTCGAGTACGAGGCCACGCAGGGGCAAAAGGGTCCCCAGGCGAGCAACGTCCGCGTGATCGGCTAAAACCGGTCAAACGCCGGATTTACCGCGAGGGGAGCAGCCGACCGGCTGCTCCCCTCGGCGTTTCAGGGGGCAGCGCGCGGCGGCGCGGCGCGGGCCTACGCGCCCACGCCCAGCTGCTCCGGGTTCGCGAACAGCGCCGGCTGGCCGCCGGTGTGCCAGAATACAACGGTGCGGTCGCGGCCCCACCGGCCGCGGCGAACGAGATCGGTCAGTCCCGCCATCGCCTTCCCCGTGTAGACGGGATCCAGGAGCAGCCCTTCGCTTCGCGCCGCGAGCTTGATCGCCTCGACGCACGCGGGCGTCGGATGCCCGTAGGTGCCGCCGTACTCGTCCAACACGATGACGTCGTCCGGCGCGAGGCGGACCGAGACCCGGAACCGCTCCGCAAATTCGCCGGCGAGGCTGATCACGATCGGCGCCAGGTCCTCGCGCCTGGCGCCGTCGCCGATCCCGATGATCTGCACGCCGCTCTGTGACAGCGCCGCGCCCAGGGCCAGGCCCGCGTGGGTGCCGCCCGACCCGGTGCAAAATACCACGGCGTCCACGACGATGCCCCGCATCGTCGTCTGCTGGAGCAGTTCGTCGAACGCCTGAAGGTACGCCGCGGCGCCGAGCGGCGTGGACGCGCCGCTCGGCACGAGGTAGGGACGCCGGCCGGCGCGGCGCAGGGCGTCCATCTCCTCGGCCATGATCGCGGCGGCCGCCGCGCGGTCGATGGTCGGCGTGATGCGGATGCGCGCGCCGAAGAGATGGTCGAGCAGCAGGTTGCCCTGGATCACCTCGGGCTCGACCGGCCGGAGCACGAGCACGCACTCCATGCCGCCGACCCGGGCCGCGGCGGCGGTTACCCGGCAGTGGTTCGACTGAATCGCGCCCGTGGTGACGATCGTATCGCAGCCCTGAGCCAGCGCCTCGCCGAGATGGTACTCGATCTTGCGCACCTTGTTGCCGCCGAGCGCAAAGCCGGTCAGGTCGTCCCGCTTGACGAAAAGGCGCGGGCCGTCGCGGCCGCCCGCCAGCGCCGCGGCCAGCCGGGGCGCCTCCTCGAACGGGGTCGGGAGCGCGGCGAGACGCACGCGGGCCAGGCCGGCGAGCTGCAGCATCGTCTCCCCTCCTGGGGTGGCGCGAACCGGCATGCCCTTCTTTACGCGCCGCGCGCGCGCCTGCCGCTACAATCAAGGGGACCGATGCGCGCCATGGTGCTCGACGCTCCCAAGACGCCGCTCCGCGCGGCCGACCTGCCGGTGCCCGAGCCGGCTCCGCCGCAGGTGCTCATCCGCGTGCACGCCTGCGCGGTGTGCCGCACCGATCTCCATGTGCTCGACGGCGAGCTGCCGCATCCCAAACTGCCGCTGGTGCTCGGCCACCAGATCGTCGGCACCGTGGTGCGGACCGGCGCGGACGCGATCGGGGTGGCGCCCGGCGACCGGGTCGGCGTGCCGTGGCTCGGCTGGACCTGCGGCCGGTGCGAATACTGCCGGACCGGCCGCGAGAATCTCTGCGACCGCGCGCAATTCACCGGCTATCAGATCGACGGCGGCTACGCCGAGTACACCGTCGCGGACCACCGGTTCTGCTTCCCGCTGCCGCGCGACTACCCGGATCTCCAGGCCGCGCCGCTCCTCTGCGGCGGATTGATCGGCTACCGGTCCCTCCGCATGACGGGCGACGCCGCGCGGCTCGGGCTCTACGGCTTCGGGTCGTCGGCGCACATGATCATCCAGGTGGCGCGCAGCCAGGGGCGCCGCGTCTTCGTCTTCACGAGCCCGGGCGACGCCGCGGGGCAGGCCTTCGCGCGGGAACTGGGCGCGGCGTGGGCCGGCGGGTCGCTCGAGGCGCCGCCCGAGCCGCTCGACGCGGCGATCATCTTCGCACCGGTCGGGCCGCTCGTGCCCGCGGCGCTGCGCGTCGTGGCCAAGGGCGGCGTCGTGGTCTGCGCGGGGATCCACATGAGCGACATCCCGGCGTTTCCGTATGACATCCTCTGGGAGGAGCGCGTCGTGCGCTCCGTCGCGAACCTCACGCGGCGGGACGGCGAGGAGTTTCTCGCGCTCGCGCCGCGGGTGCCGGTGCGGACGCAGGTGCACCCGTTTCCGCTCGCCGCGGCCAACGACGCGCTCGCGACGCTGCGCCGCGGCGGGGTGCGCGGCAGCATCGTGCTGGTGACCGGGGCGCCCGCGGACTAGGTCCCGATGCGAAGCGGCGACGTCAGCTTCCTGATCGTCGCCAGCACCGACATGGCTGTCAGCACGCCCGTGCGCGGATTGGCGCTGGGCCGGTTCTCGATGTGCACGGTGAGGCGGCCGAACTCGCCCGTCACTTCGACGTCGTGCGTGTTGCGGTCCGCCGACGGATCGGCCACGATGCGCACGCGCGTCCGGTCGGCGCCGATCCCGGCGAGGCTCACGGCCGCGGACACGTTGACGTTGGCGGGAAACCCGCGGCAGGCCTCCCGCGCGCTGCCCTCAAACACGACCGCGGGCGCCGTGAGGCCGCTGAGATCGACGCCGTGCGCGTTCAGGTACGGCGCGCCAGCGAGGCCGCGGGGCGGCTTGCGGCTCGTGATCGTCACGTCCTCGATCGTCCCCACCGCAGCCGCGGAGATGGCGTCGAGGCCGCCGATCGCCCCGGACACGACGTGCAGTTCGCCGCCGTAGCGCGTCGCCAGGCCGGCGTATCTCTGCTCCTCACCGAGCAGCGCGCCGACGCTGACGGCGAGCAGCCGCTTCCCCGCCGTGAGCACCGCGGTCGCAATCGAGTCGAACGCGGCCGCGGGCGCCGCTTCCACGACCAGGTCGGACCGGCGCACCGTCTCCTCGAGCGGGACTACGGGCGGCGGCCGCCGCAGCAGCGTCTGGGCCCGGTCCCGTGCCGCGTCGAGATCGCGGCTCGTGATCGCCGCCAGCGTGACCCCGGGGACGGCACGATCGAGCCCGGCCGCGACGGCCTGTCCGATCGCGCCGAACCCGGCGATGCCGACCTGCCGGATGTCCGCCACGGCGCGCGCCTATTTCTGGAGCGTCGCCTGGACGCTCAGCTGCACATTGTTCTTGAGCGCCTGCGAGATCGGACAGCCGTCTTTCGCCGCCTCGGCCGCCTTGCGAAATCCCTCCTGATCGAGACCGGAGACGGTCCCGCGCACGGTGAGCGCGCTCGACGTGACCTTGAATCCGCCGTCCACCCGGTCGAACGTCACGGACGCGCTGACCTCGAGCCTCGTCGGCGGCGTCTTGGCGTTCGCGAGGCCGAACGACAGCGCCATCGCGAAGCAGCTGGCGTGCGCGGCGGCAAGCAGCTCCTCCGGGCTCGTCCGCCCGCCGGGCGCCTCGGTGCGCGACGCCCAGCTGACCGGCAGCTCTCTGAAGACGCCGCTCGAGCCGGCCGTCACCACCCCGGACCCGGAAAGTAGGTCTCCCTGCCAGGTGACATCGGCGCGTCGAACCGCGGGCATGTTGTGACCTCCTTGTGACCGGAATACGTCCATTATAAAGATATAAAGAGCGCCACGAGGCGGGGCATCGCCCGCGACGAAGTCGTCCGGGCCGGAGGTGCGGCGGGATGACGATGCAGTGGCGCAAGTCGCCGGACGGTCTGGTCCGCCGGTTTACCGCGGTCGTGCCGGGCGATCCCGCCGTGGAGCGGCGGCCGATGTTCGGGTACCCCGCCGCGTTCGCGGGCGGCAACCTGTTCATGAGCCTGTTTCAGGACCGGATGGTCCTGCGCCTCGCGGATGCCGACCGCCGCGCCTTTTTGAAGCTCGACGGAGCGCGAGCCTTCGAGCCGATGCCGGGCCGGTCGATGCGCGAGTACGTAACGGTCCCGCCGACGATGGTCACGCAGACGGCGGCGCTCACGCCGTGGATCGGCCGCTCGCTGGCCTACGCGAAGTCGCTGCCGGCGAAGGCCGCGCGCGGCAGACGGACGAAGACCGGGCGGAAGACGGGCTCGAAGACGCGCCGCTGAGCGCGCCGCTCAGCGGGGCGCGGCCGCCCCGCGGATGAGGCCGGCGCCGTGGGCCTGCCGCGCGACCGGCACGCTGAAGACGAGGAGCGCGTTGGCGACCGCCCGTTCGTGACCGTCCGACGGCGAGTTCACGACGGCCGGCCAGGGACGGCCGGGGAAGCGCACCGCCATCGTGACCGACCCGCCGCTGTCGAACTCCATCGCCTGATACGCGCCCAGCCACTGCATGTACGCGGCGAGCTGCGGCTGGGTCAGCCCGATGCTGAGGCGGCTCTGGCGCCCGTCGACCGCCACGAGGAACATCGTGCGGCCGTCCTGCGTGATCCCCACCGCGGACACCGGGTTGCGGACGTAGCGCTCGTCCGGCACCGGGTTGTGGGGATCGGCGATCCGGCGGCCGTTCTGCACCAGCAGCGGTCCGCCGCCGACCACCGTGGCGAGGCCGCGCCAGTCGGGCTGCGTGTTCAGGTTCACGTCGATCGCCATCCCGGCCTCGACGTTGTGGAGCAGCCACGCGGCGGCGTCCCCCTCGCCGACCAGGAGAATCTCACGCTCCGGAAACGGGGCGTAGTACGCCTGCTGCGGCCACACCCGTTTCACCGTGTAGTGCCCGCCCGCCTCCGCCGCGGGCGCGCCCGGCCGCTCGCCGGCGGGCGCAAGTTCTACGACGGTCTGGCGCATCCAGCGGCCGGGCTCCGGCGCCCCGTACCCTCGTACGTTCGACAGCACCGTCAGGCCGTTCGGGGCGATGCCGGTATTGAAACCGGACAGCCAGTACGACTGCCGGGCCGCGGGGACGGCGATCGAGCCGGCCCAGCGGAAGCGCTCGATGCGGACGCCGCCGTCCCGCCCGATCGCGAGCGCCGCCCAGCCGGTCGGGCTGCGGAGCAGCACCCCGTCCCGAACCATGATGTTGAGCGGCATGCCGGAATCGCCGATGTCGAAGAAATCGCCGTTGATACCGGCGACGGCGCCGCTCCAGTGCGCCATCATCGACGACACGGTTTCGTCGCCGCTGATCAGCTGGTTGTTCGCGAGCGCCGTGCCGAGGCGTACCGACGGGTTGGCGAGATCGACGCGCAGATGATGAATGCTGAGCGGGCCGTTCGACGTCCGTACGCTGTAGTGGCTGTAGAGCACGCCCGGCGCGACGGCCGCGGAGACGCCGCCCGACGATTGCACCGCCGGCCAGTAGGCCGGCGCGCCGGCAAACCCGGGCCCCGCCAGCAGCGGCAGGAAGGCCGCGACGGCCAGCCAGATGAACACATGGACACGACGGTTGCGGCGATGGTGCACGTGCGTTAGAGCCGGCGGGCTCCCCCCAGTTGATCTCTTCCTTCGCAACGCAGCCGCGCCGCGAATGGTTCCGCGGGCCGACCGGCGGCCCGCCACCATGTAATCAAAGCGGGCTACTGGCCGAGGTACGCGGTGCAGGTCACCTCGACCCGCAGGTCCGGATGGATCAGAGCCGCGACCTGCACGAGCGTGCTGGCCGGCCGGTGCTCGCCGAAGAACCGGATCCGGACGGGGTTGATCCGGGCCCGGTCCTCCATGTTCGTGAGGTGGATGAGCACGCTCGTGACGCGCGAGTGGTCCGCGCCCACGTGCGTCAGAACCTTTCCGATGTGCTCAAAGATCTGCTCCGTCTGCCGCGCCGCGTCGCCTACGCCGACGACTTTGCCGTCGCGGTCCATCCCCACGATGCCGGAGATGTATAGGTAGTCACCGGCCCGCACCGCGTCGCAGTAGTGGCTGACGGGGGGCGGGAGCACCCCCTCGAGGCGAATGCGCTGAATGCCCTGCATGCCCTGGTGTTAGGCGGCCTCGGCGGCGCGCCCTGCCGGAGGAACGACCGCCCTGGGTCGCCGAAGCCCGGAGACAGAGACGTGTCCGGCGCAGGGGGTGTCGGATCGTGTCTGTGACGCAGCAGTTTCTCGACCGTGTCCGCGAGCATCAAGAGCGCATCGCGCGCGAAGAAGCCGAGCGCATCACCGCGGCCGCGCGCCTGATCGCGGACTGCATCGGCGCGGGCGGGCTGGTGCACGTGATCGGGCCCGGCGGGCACTCGATGCTCGCGGCGGAAGAGTGTTTCTACCGCGCTGGCGGCTTCGTCCCCGTGGATGCGATTCTCGACACCGGCTTCTGGCTCGGCGCGGGAGCCCGGCGGTCCACCCGGATCGAGCGCACGCCCGGCTACACCAAAGCGATCCTCGACGGCTACGATCTGCGGCGCGGCGAAGTCCTCATGATTGTGAACGCCTACGGCGTCAACGCGGCGACGATCGACGCCGCGGAAGAGGGCCGCGCGCGGGGGCTGTCGACGATCGGCGTGACGTCGGTCGACCACGCGCGGAGCCTGCCGCGGGATCACCCGGCGAGACATCCGAGCGCCCGCAACCTGTTCGAGGTGGTGGACGTCTACGTCGACACCAAGGTCCCCGTCGGCGACGGCGTCCTGCGGCTGCCCGGCCTCGACGAACCGGTCGGTCCGATCTCGACGCTCGCCAATGCGTTCGCGCTGAACGCGATGCTGCTCGAGGCGATGGCGCTGATGCTCGGCCGGGGCCAGACGCCGCCGATCTGGCGGAGCGCGAACTCGCCGGGAGGCGACGAGTTCAACCGGCGCTATTTCGAAGAGTACGGCACGCGAATTCGCAGGCTGCTCTAAGGGGGGATGAGGATGCACAGGAAGCACCAGCAGATACGGTGGGCCGTCCTGGCGCTCGCGGTGGCGCTCGCGGCCCTCGGGAGCGCCGCGGCGCCGAGCGGAGCCGCGCCGACCATCAACCTATCCGTGTGGGGCGGGTATCCGGAGATTGTGCCGGTGTACCAGCGGGCGGCCGCCGACTACGACCGCGCCCACCCCAACGTGCACACGACCGTACTCGCGACCGAGCTGCGGGACTACGAGCGGAAACTCGCGGCGTCGCTCCCGTCGGACACGGCGGGCGACGTGCTCGAGGTGGACGATGCGACCGTGTTCCGCTACATCGACGCGGGGCTGATCGCGAAGGCGCCGGCGGACATGACCGGCTACGTCCGCAGCCGCAGCTTCGGCAGCTCGGCGCAGCAGCATGCCACGGTGGGATCCGACGTCTACGGCGTGCCGTGGTTCGCGGGGATCGGCGCCCTCTTCTACAACACGGACATGTTCAAGGAAGCGGGAATCGCCGGACCGCCGCACACGATGGACGAGATGGTCGCGGACGCGCGGAAGCTGGTCAAGAAGGACGCGCAGGGCCGCATCACCCGGAGCGGCTGGAGTCTCCGCCTCTTCGGCGCCGGCAGCGGCGTCGCGGAGAAGTGGGCGATCCTCGCGTGGCCGCGAGGGGCGGAGATCCTGACCTGCAACGCGCAGGGCAAGTGCCATGCCGGCTACGACAACGACGCCGGCCGCGCGACGCTCGCGATGTACCTCGGCGCGCTCTATGTGACTCCGTTCGACACCTTCGACATCAAGCACGACGCCGAAGCGCTCGAGCTGGGGCAGACGGCGTTGTTCGAGCGTGAGTCGTGGGTCGTCGGCGACGTCGCGAAGAACGCGCCCACGCTCAAGTACATGTCCGCGCCGCTGCCGCGCGCCAAGCGGTGGGGCACGATCTTCAACCCGGTCAACCTCTACGTGCCGCAAGGCTCCAAAAACGCCGCGACGGCCTGGGATTTCATCAAGTTCCTGACGCAGCCGCAGTACGAGCGGCAGCTACTCCAGGACGTCGGCTGGATTCCGTTGCGCGAGGACGTCAACTACGATCCGGTCCTGGTGAAGATCCCGCAGTACAAGGCGTTCCTGTTCCAAAACAAAGACTTCGTGTACTGGTCCATGCCGTCGCTTCGGGACTTCGACGAGATCGAGACCAAGCTGGCCGACCGGCTGGTGGCGGCCTACCGCAACAAGAGTCTGGTCAACAACCCGGCCGGGATCGCGAGCACGCTGCACGCGGCCGCGGATGAGACCAACAGCATCCTCAGGCGGGACGGGCTCTACGCCCCGTAACGGTCTGCACGGAAGGGAGCACGCGGGGGCGCCGCGCGCGGCGGCGCCCCCGCGCCTTCGGCCCGCCGGGGTCCGGCGCCGCGCGGTCAGCCGCGTCATGCTATTCCGCTACATCTTCTGCTACGCCATGCTGCTCGTCCCGGCGGCGTTCTTTCTCGTGTTTCGCATCATCCCGATCGCCCAGACGCTGCGGCTCTCGTTCTTCAGCTGGGACCTGATCTCGCGCACGAAACCGTACGTCGGCCTGGACAACTTCCGCACGCTGCTCGACGACTCGAACTTCCGGCTGGCTCTGTCCAACACGACCGTGTTCGCGGCCGTGACGGTCGTCGCGAGCGTGGTGCTGGCGCTGCTGATCGCGCTGCCGCTGGCGCGGCGGCTGCGCTTCGAAGGCATCTATCAGCTCGTCTACTTCCTGCCGTTCATCACGCCGACCGTCCCCGAGGCCGTCGTCTGGAAATGGATCTACGACGCCCGCTACGGCATCCTCAACTACGTCCTGTCGTGGTTCGGGATCCCGCCGGTCGGCTGGCTGCTCGAGCCCCGGACGACGCTGTGGGCCGTGATCATCATGTCGGTGTGGAAGACGCTCGGCTACAACATGGTGCTGTTCATCATCGGCCTGCGGGCGATCCCGGCAGAGTACAACGAAGCCGGGCTGATCGACGGCGCGACCGGATGGCGCTTCTTCCGGTACCTCACCCTGCCGCTGCTGATGCCGACGCTGCTGCTGGTCACCGTCATCTCCACGATCGGGGCCTACAACGTCTTCACGCAGGTCTACATCATGGCCGCGGACATTCAGGGCTCGCCGGGCAGCGTGGTCCGCGTGCTGATCTACGACATCTTCGAGAACGCCTTCCGCTTCTACCGGATGGGCTACGCCTCGGCCGAGGCCACCGTCTTCTTCGCAATCGTGCTGGTGCTCACGCTCGCCCAGTTCCGCGTCCTGCGGAGCCGGACCGAGTGAGCGCCCGCCTGCGGCTCGGCCTGACGCATGCCCTGCTCGCCGCCTGGGCGGCGGTGATGGTCTTCCCGTTCCTGTGGATGCTCGGCACGTCGTTCAAGCCGGCGCCCGAAATCCTGGCCTTTCCGCCGCACCTCGTGCCGCGCGCGCCGACCGTGCTCAATTACGTGCGGGCGTTCGAGACGGCGCCGTTCGCGCGCTTCTTCCTGAACAGCCTCGTCATCACGGCGATGTCGACCGTCGTGATCGTCGCCACGTCCACGGTGGCAGGATACGTCTTCGGCAAGTTCCGGTTCCCCGGCGACACGGCAATCTTCATGCTGTTCCTCGCGACCGCGATTCTGCCGCTCGAAACCTACATGGTCCCGCTGTACCTGACGATGCGGGACTGGCACTGGATCAACACCTATCCCGGCATGGTGGCGCCGTACCTCGTGATGAGCTTCGGGGTCTTCATCATGCGGCAGTACTTCGGCACGGCGCTGCCCGACGAGTTGCTCGACGCGGCGCGCATCGACGGCGCGTCCGAGTGGCGGATCTTCCTGCGCATCGCGGTCCCCGCGGCCACGTCGGCGATGGCGGCGGTCGCGATCTTCGCCGCGATCCAGGCGTGGACCGGCTTCATCTGGCCGCTGATCGTCGCCAGCTCGCAGGACATGTACACGATGGAGGTGGGCCTCGCGTTCTTCCAGCAGCGCTACACGATCGACTACGGCGCCGTGACCGCCGGCGCGACCGTGAGCGCCCTGCCCATCATCGCGGTGTTCCTGATCTTCCGGCGGCACATCACCGAGGGCATCGCCTTCTCGGGTTTCCGGTAGCGATGCGCGCGGGATGGGCCGCGGCGGCGATCACGCCGCCGCTTGGCGTGAGGCTCGCGGGGTTCGGGGCGCGCACCGAGGGCGCCCGGGGCGTCCACGACGACCTGTACGCGCGGGCGCTCGTCTTCGACGACGCCGGCCGCCGGGCCGCGCTCGTACTGTACGACCTCTGCGAGCTGGACGCGCCCTTCGTCGCGCGCGTGCGCGAACGGGTGGAGACGCAGACCGGGATCCCGACGACATGCGTGATGGTGGCCGCGACGCATTCCCACGGCGCTCCGGCCACGTTCCCGCTGCTGAGCGAGGCGCCCGATCCACGGTGGCTCGAGGCGGTCGTGGCGCGGGCGGCCGGTGCGGCGGCCGAGGCCGGCGAGCGTCTGGCGCCCGTCACGATCGCGGTCGGCGCGGGCCGGGAGGCGACGGTGGGCCGCAACCGCCGCCGGGAGGACGGCCCGACCGATCCGGCCGTGACCGTCGTGCGGTTCGAGCAGGCGGCGCCGGCCGGAGATGCGTCCCCGCCCGGCGGGACCGCCTCGCTCGTCCACTACGGCTGCCACCCGACCGTGCTGGGTCCCGATAACCTGCTCGTGACCCGCGACTATCCCGGCTTCACCGTCGACGCCGTCGCGCGGGCAACGGACGGGTGGGCGGCCTTCGCCAACGGCGCGTGCGGCGACGTCAACGTCGGCCATTCGGCGGGGCGGACGGCGCTCGGCATCCTCACGGCCGGCCGCACGTTCGACCGCGCGGAGGCGCTCGGCCTGCGCCTGGCGGTCGCAGCGCTCCACGCCTCAGCCACCCTTCACCCCGTCAATGGCCGCCTCGCGTCGGGCCGCAGGACGCTCACGGTTCCGCTGCGCACGCCGTCCGAGCCCGACGCGCGCGCAGCCGTGCGCGCGGAGCGGGAACGTCTCGAATCCCTCGCGGCGGCCGGGGCCTCCAACGAGCAGCTTGCCGACGCACGCCTGGAGCTATTTTACGCCGAGGCGGCGCTCCTGTGGGTGGAGCGGCGCGCGGGCACGTCGGAGCCAACCGAAGTGCAGGCGATCGCGGCCGGCGATCTCGCGCTGATCGCCTTGCCGGGGGAGTTCTTCGCGGAGTCGGGACTGCGCCTCAGGGAGCGGTCGCCCTTTCCGTTCACGCTGCCCGTATGCTACGCGAACGGCTGTCTCGGATACGTGCCGCCTGCGCGGGCCTTCGAGGAGGGGGGCTACGAGACGAAGCTGTCGCCGTGGAGCCGCGTCGCGGCGAGCGCCGAGGCGGCGATCCTCGACGCGGCCGCGGGCCTGCTCAGCGAACTGCGGGACGCCGCGGCGCGGTAGCGGCCCTCAGGCCTCCAGCCACCCCACGAGCGCGCGCGTCACCGGCTCCGGCCGCTCCAGCGTCGAGAGGTGGCCGCACTCGGGGATGGTGACGAGCCGGGACCCCTGAATGCCGGTGGCGATCTCGGCCGCGCGCTCCGGGGGCGTCGCCTCGTCGCCGTCGCCGACCAGGACGAGCGTCGGGCAGCGGATCGCCGCGAGATCGCGCCGCGAGTCCGGACGCGTCATAATCGCCATCTGCTGGCGGACGAACCCGTCCGGACCCGTCTCTTCCGCCATGCGCCCCACGAGCTGTTTCAGGATTTCGTCGGTCCGACGCGAGCGGTGCACCCACGACACGAACAGCGGCTCGAGCACTTCCGCGAAGCGCCCGCTTCGGGCGAGCGCGATCTGGGCGCGGCGCCGTTCGCTCTGCGCCGGGACGTCCGCGAGCGCCGACGTATCGAGGAGCGCGAGCCGGGCCACGCGCCCCGGCGCGACGCGCATCACTTCAAAGGCGGTGTAGCCGCCCATCGAGAGCCCGACGAGCGCAAATCGCTGGGGCGCCGACGCGAGGAGACGGCGCGCGATTCCCGCGACGCTGTCGTCGCGGGTGTGGTCCGCGACGGTGACGGCGCCGAACCGCCACAACGCGGGCAGCTGGTCCGCGTAGAGCCGCGGCGAGCAGAGCAGTCCGGGGATGAGCACGATCGGCAGGGACTCGGCCATGCCGTTCTGTTGGTCCAGCGGCACGGAAAACCCTGGCGGCCTACCGCGGCGGCTGCTGGACCATGGCACTGCCGCCGCCGCGCCGGCCGGGCTCCGCGGCCGCTGTCACCGTCCCGTCGGCGTGGAACACGATGCCCGCGACTGTCGCCTGCCGCATCAGTCGCCTCCCTGAGTTGTCTGGCGTGGCCTTCAATCCTGGGGGAATGGGATGCCCGGCCGCGCCGGCGCGGCCGGCGCCACCCGCAGCCGCTCCGCCGCCGCGGCGAGGTCCGCCACCATCGCGTCCGCGATCGCGCGGCCCTTCTCCGCGCTGGCCAGCGTCGCGTCACCGTAGATGCCGGTCGCGGAGTAGCCCGGCCCGGCGTCGCGGTGGTACATCGGCGGCACAAACATACCGCGCGCGTCGGGACGGTCCGGGATCTCCCGCGCCGCGCGGTCGCGGCGGACCGCGTCCGGAGCGATCGCGAGGAGCAGCGAGGTCTCGTGCTCGTCGGCGTGGCTGCCCTTCGGCTGTTCGAGCAGCCCCGACGTGCGCTCGCTGCCGAGATCGCCGATGCGCGTCACGCCGACGAGGATCCGGTGCACCCGGTCCATGTCCCGCGCGACGATCTCGAGGATCGGATACGTCGAGACCCCGGTGTTCAGCACGAGAAACCGGCGGGCCCCGTGCCGGTGCATCCACAGGATCAGCTGCTTGATCATCGCTTCGAACGTGTCAGCCTCGATGTGCGTGCTGCCCGGAAACGGTGAGAAGTGCGGGAAGTAGCCGTAGGTCACGGCGGGCATCACGAGAACGGGGACGCGCGCGGCGAGCTCCCGCGCCAGGTAGTCCACCATGAGATGGTCGGTCCCGAGCGGCAGGTGGGGACCGTGCTCCTTCGCCGCGGCGCCGACCGGGATGACGACGAGCGGATCCGCGCGGAGGATCGGCTCCGCCTCCTGCCAGGTGAGCTCTTCCAAGAACACGCCGGGCGCGCCCGTCGGCCGGCCCGGCCACGGAACGTCGCTCCCAGCGCGCAGGCCCGGCGTCGTCAACGGTGCGCTTCCCCCAAATCCGCGGTACCGTTCGGTTCCCTGCGTCCGCGGAACGTCCTGCCGCGCCGCGCGGCCGCCAAAGGACGCGGGGGGGACCCGCACGAACGTGTAGGCGAACGCGAGAACTCTGGGGGGCGGGAGGCGCGCGCGTGACCGCGGACGGCGTTGAACGGCGGCAGGTCGTCGCTCCGCGCGACGGACTCGCGTTCGTCGTGGCGAGCGGCCGGCGGTTTCGCATCACCGACGTCGAGGGCCAGCAGGTCAGCGACGTCGTCGTCTTCTCGACGGACGACCCCACCGAACGCCTGTCGCAGGGCAACACCCGCAAGCTGAACAACACGTGGCTGCTGACGACCGGGCACCGCCTCTACAGCACGAAGTGCCGGCCGCTCTTGACCATCGTGGCGGACACGGTGGGCCGGCACGACCTGCAGTCGTCGGCGTGCAGCCCGTACGACTACCCGATCCGCTTCGGCGTGACCGGCCATCCGAGCTGTCTTGCGATTCTGCGCGGCGTCCTCGAGCCGCACCGCGTCCCGGAACATCTCATCCCGGACCCCTTCAACGTCTTCATGAATACCGACGTCGCCGAGACCGGGCGGATCGAGGTGCGGGCGCCGCTGTCGAAACCCGGCGACTACGTGGAGTTCCAGGCGGACATGGACTGCCTCGTCGCGATGACGGTGTGCCCGCAGGATCAGAACGCCTGCAACGGCTACCGCATCACGCCGCTCGAGGTCACGCTCTTCACGCCATAGACGTTTCGGAACGGAGGGCCCGCGTGGACGGCCGGCACGGCACGGCTACGCCGCCGCAGCGAGGGTTCGAGGCGGCGGAGTTCGAACGGCGCCTCACCCGCGCGCAGACGATCATGGCGCGGCACCGCTGCGACGCGCTGCTCTGCACTACACCGCCGAACATCCGGTACTTCACGGGCTTCGACACGCACTTTTGGGAGAGCCCCACCCGTCCATGGTTCGTGGTCGTCCCGCCGGCAGGCGCGCCGATCGCCGTCATTCCCGAGGTCGGCGCGGGCGTGATGGCGCGCACGTGGGTCACCGACATCCGCACGTGGCCGGCGCCCCGGCCGGACGACGACGGCACGACGCTCCTCGCCGCCGCGCTGTCCGGCCTGCCGCGCCGGTTCGGGCGCATCGGGGCGGAGCTGGGCCGCGAGATGGCGCTGCGGATGCCGGTGGCGCAGTTCTTGGCGCTGCGGCCGCGCGTGGCGTCGGAGATCGTCGACGGCTCGCCGTGCCTCTGGGAGATCCGCAGGGTCAAGACCGAGGCCGAGATCGACCGGATCCGGCGCATCTGCGCGATCGCCGGCGAGGCGTACGCGGCACTGCCCGGCCGCGTCCGGGCCGGCGACACCGAGTGGGAGGCCTGCCGGCGCCTGCGCGTGGACCTCGCTGAACGCGGCGCGGACGCGACGCCCTTCATCGCGGGCGTCTCCGGACCCGGCGGCGTGCCGCAGATCATCGGCGCCCCTCAGGACCGCCGGCTGGAGCCGGGCGATCTCCTCTTCATCGATACCGGCTCGACCTGCGACGGCTACTTCTGCGACTTCGACCGCAACTACGCTGTGGGCGCGCTGCCGGACGCGGCCCGGCGGGCGCACGAGACCGCATGGACGGCCACGGACGCCGGGATCAAGGCCGCCCGCGCCGGCGCGACGACGGACGACGTGTGGCGCAGCATGGCGGAGGTGTTGTCGGCCGGCGGCTCCCTCGGGAACAACGTCGGCCGGCTGGGCCACGGGCTCGGCCTGCAGCTCACCGAGCCGCCGTCGAACATGCCCGGCGACGGCACCGTGCTCGAGAGCGGGATGGGGCTGACCATCGAGCCGGCCATCGAGTACGCCCCCGGACGGATGATCGTCCACGAGGAGGACGTCGTGATCAGATCCGGCGGATGCGAGCTGCTGACGCCGCGCGCCCCGCGCGAGCTGTGGGTCGTGCGATGAGGGTCCTCGTCCTGGGCGGCGGCGTGGTCGGGGTGGCGACGGCGTACTACCTCGCCCGCGACGGGTGCGACGTGGCCCTCGTCGAGGCGAACGAGGGCGTCGGCCGCGAGGCCAGCGGCAGCAACGCCGGCATCCTCGCCGCGGGCCACGCTTTCGCCTGGGCCTCGCCGCGCGCGCCGCTCATGCTGCTGCGGTCGCTGCTCGGACAGCAGACCGCGATCCGCGTGCGCCTGCGGCCGGATCCGCGGCTGTACGCGTGGGGCCTGCGGTTCCTCCGCGAGTGCACCGCCGACCGCGCGCGCCGCAACACGCTCGTCAAGCTGCGCCTCTCGCAGTACAGCCTCGCGGCCATGGCGGACCTCGTGCGGCGCGAAGGCATCGCCTACCACGCGATCAACCGCGGCGCTCTGTATCTCTACCGCGACCCGCGCGAGCTCGAGCTCGGCGTGAAGAAGATGCGCCTGCTCGCGGAGCACGGCCAGCAGCAGCAGACGCTTGACGCGGACGGGGTGGCCAGGCTCGATCCGGTGTTCGAACCGGTCAAGCACAAGATCGCGGGGGCCGTCCTCGACGTGAACGATTTCAGCGGCGACTCGCGCCTCTTCACGGAAGAGCTCGCGCGCGTCTGCCGTGAGAAGTGGGGCGTCGTGTTTCACACCGGCACCCGGGTGCGCGCGCTGCGGGCGGACGCGACCCGCGTCGCCGGGGTACTGACGGACCGCGGCGCGATGACCGCCGACGCGTACGTGCTCGCGCTCGGCGTGTACAGCCCCCTCATCGCGCGCACGGCCGGCGTGGGGCTGCCGGTCTATCCGGCCAAGGGCTACTCCTCCACCTTCCCGCTGCGGCCGGGCGCGTTGACGCCGACCATCCCGACCGTCGACGAGCAGTGGCTTGTCGCGTGGTCGCGGATGGGCGACCGCCTGCGGCTGACGTCGACGGCGGAGTTCACGGGGTACGACATGCGCTGGACGCCCCGCAACTTCGCCAACATCCGGCAGCTCGCCGGCGACCTGTTTCCGGACGCAATCGACTTCAGCCGGGGCGAGTACCGGGCGTGCCTCCGCCCCATGACGCCGGCGGGTCCGCCGATCCTCGGCGCCGGACGCCACGAGAACCTCTTCTTCAACACGGGACACGGGCACATGGGCTTCACGATGGCGTGCGGCTCGGGCCGCGCCGTCGCGGACCTCATCCTGGGGCGTGCGCCGGAGCTGGATCTTGCGGGACTCACGCCGCGGCCGGCGCCGGCGGCCGCGGTGCACGCGGTGCGCCCCGGCTAGGGCGCCTCCAAGACCAGCGCGCTCGCGCTGGCGGCGGGCAGGGAGACCCGCGCCGCCCCGCCGCTGACCGTCACCGGCTCGGCCGCGCCGGGCGTCCACGTCCCGTCCGCCGCGACCTGGGTGCCGGCCAGGGTCACGCCGTCCAGCGCGCCGAGCGACGGCCCGATGAGGCGCACGATCGCCCCGGCGGCGCCGCCGGAGAGCCCGAGCACGCGGACGGTAACGTCAATCGCGCGCGGGGCGGCGTTGATCAGCGCGATGCGGGTGACGCCCGCCCGATCCCGGGCGGCGTAGGCGATGACGCGTGAATCACCCGCGACCCTGGTCGGGATCAGGCGGCCCCGGGCCGCGAGGTGGAACAGCAGCAGCGCGTAGTAGTTCGGCTGCACACGGAACCGGTCGGCCGCAGCACCGGCCGCGTCCGGTGCGCAGATCGGTGTGTAGCCCCCGCACTGGTCGAGGACGGCGTGCAGGTTGACGCCGATGAAGCCGAGCGAGGCGACGCGGTACAGATAGTCCACGGTCCACAAGGCCCCGGCCAGCGTGTCGCTGACGCCGTGCTTGCCCCCGCCGAACACGGAGTTCGTTTCCGTGAGCCGCAGCGTCGTGCCGAGGTCCGCAACGGCGCGCGCCCACGTGCCGATCTCGTCGGTGTCCCGCCGGCGGACGTCCGCGGACAGCAGGTTGTCGATGCTGGCGTACGCGGGCGATTCGGGATCGGTGATCGGCGCGCCGAGCGGATAGTGATGCACCGTCGCGTACGGGATCTCGCCCCGCTCCGCCTGCACGAACTGGGTCAGCATGCCGAGGCTTCCGGGAATGCCCGCGATGCTGGGGCCGACGACGACCGCGTCCGGCACCCCCCCGCGCACCGCGCGCAGGTACGACCGCCACTCGCGCGTGTACGCGGCGCCGTCATAGGACGGCGGGCGCAGTGGCCCGGTGTACGCCTGCGCGTAGAGGTCCGGTTCGTTCCCGAACTCGAACGCGGCGAGGGCGGATCCCCCAAGGCGGGCGGCGGCCTCCGCTTCCGACGCCGCGGCAGCGGGGTCGTAGCGGCCGAGGTCGAGTCCCAGCAGAACCTTCCAGCCCACCTGTCCGGCGAACGCAAACATTCCGGCCAGGTCGCCCGCGTTGACGGTGGCGGGGCTGCCGGAGGCGGAGGCCGATGGATCCCAGACGGAGCGGTCGAGCGTGTTGCCGCCGAACCGCATGAGCCCCGGGCCGAGATTTGCCAACAGCTGCGCGAGCACCGGGCGGCCCGGCGCGAAGACGCGCGTGCGCAGCGCCGTCGTCTCAAAACTGAACCCGAGAAAGTCGTCGGGCACCCGCGGGCCCGCCGGCGTGCCGCCGACGCGGACGTCGGTGCCGTGCGTGCCTGCGCCGCTCTCGTCCCAGGTCGCCGGCGAGGGCGGGTCGCTGAGGCCGACCGCCAGCAGCAGGCACGTCAACGCCGCGGCCGCGCGGACAGCCGACCACACGATCCGGTGCTGCCTGCTCAAGCGGGCGACACTCCCGGTGACGAAGGTTTGCAGACGATGTGCTCGGCGATTTGCGGTTGTTCTACGGCACCGGCCAACGATCCACCTCGAAGAAAATGCACTCCTCAGTCGTTACCCAAAGCAGCGGCGCGGCGGGGAGAAACATTCCGGCCGGCGGCCGGTGCGTT
>Ga0187825_10000031_pt1 | contig 19551 bp, 15 predicted proteins | sample NC_wetland_sal_i_11_FD_132421 | JGI IMG/M metagenome (GOLD analysis project Ga0187825, IMG submission 132421) | Wetland sediment microbial communities from Neuse River Estuary, North Carolina, USA - SourceSoil_5 | ecosystem: Environmental > Aquatic > Freshwater > Wetlands > Sediment | place... | reverse complement strand
GGTATCGGCTGCCGGTGATGTGCCGAACTCCCCTGAATGGATTGGAGCCATGCCAAAAAAGCTTATGCTCCTCTCTTACACTCGTCACGGTCGCGCACTCTGCCCGTGCGGACCTGTACCCTAGATTAGGCTGATTCCGGAAACCTGTACTTCGTAGGAGAAGACACTCGCCCCGGCACGGCAGGAACCGGACTGCTGTTTTCTCGCGAGACGGCCGAGGAATCGAAATAGAACTCGTCAGCAGAAATCGTGGGTTGACGCCGGGCGGTGAACGTTCCCTCTATTCCAGCTTTTCTTAATCATTACAATGGCTGAACCGCAACCACGCGGATGTATATTCAGGAGATTACCCAGCAGGCTATGCGGATAGTATTCGTCGCCGTGATCTTCAAAAAACTTCCCAATCCAATCGAACAGTTCTAATACGGTTTCATGGTGTTTGCGGAATTCATCGGCCGTGATGTACAGACCATCACCGCCAAGTGGAAGTGAGAGCGGCGAAACCACTAGCGTGCCCGGGATCGTCCTTGCGCGATGCCGGATAACGGCTGACTGTCGGTCAGTCCAGTGATAGGCGATTCGGTGTTCCTGGTCTCGATCTTGTGCGCTAGGAGTGTGCGACGCAAATCGCGGATGGTCGCCTGCCTGGAGGACAGTGGCATTGTTGTCAATCGGCGGCAAAGATGAATCGAACAAACTGTGTACCGAACTGTGTACTGATGCCCCTCAATTTGACCGCACATGACCGCGCATAACTGGCAGAGAATCGCGGTTAAGTGTAGAAAATGCAAGAAAGTGAGTGGGTTGACGAAACCGGTAAATCGATTACAAATCCAGAGCGATGGCGGCGATAGTCACCCCCCGGTGGGATGCTAGAGCGAGTTCAGTCAAGCTAACTTGCTCACTGTTATCTTAGAATTTCTGCCCCTCTATTCCGAGCGGATCGCGGTGACCGGTCGCCTTCGCCCCCTGCCCCGAAATGGCTGATCGTCTCTAAAAGGCATTCTGACGCAAAGCGGAGCCATTTTGCTGTGTCTGCCGATCAAACCAAGGACGTTAGGAGTCCCTACCGCTGCGAAACCAAAGGGGAGGGGGACCCCGGCATGAGCCTCAGTAGCCGGTATGTGTGCCTAGCCTCTTCGTAAGACACGGGAGATGGCGGGGTAAAATGGCTTGTCTGCAACGTTTGATAAGTGTTGCTACATTAAGAACGCTGTGACCAATGAAGACTCCACGACGAAACAAGCGGTTACCTTAGAGGAAATGTTGAGGATGAGAGTCAACACTATGAGATTCGCCAAGATGCCTGATGCCAGGCAGTGTTGCTCTCTCCATGAGTCAGAAAGTCCCCAAATCATCCAGTCGGTCCGTTCTTGTCGACCGTGATTTTTTCAACCCCGACTTCCGGCGCGCAGTCGACAGTTTTGGCTGCGGGCACCCCGCCACCGTGAAGCGGTGGTCCGCTGGCCAACCGGGTTCCGCATAGTCAATGTCTCTTTGTGCGAGATTCTTGACGCTGCGAGTTGAGGGATTGCCACCGCCCGCGTCCTGCGCTTGCGCTGGACTTTCTCGTTGCTCTTGATCTGGATTTTGTTCATCGCCTTCTCCGGAATACTCTCTTTTGCTGCTTCTGCTTCGGGTGCCAACTTCCGCGGTTGAACGTGAGCGCCGCACAACTGATGGTGAGCATGGTCACCCTGACGTCATGCGCCATCGATGTTTGGTCTTCACTGCCGCTTCACGCGATCGGTTCGACGCTTGCCACGTTCGTGGAACCAAAAGAATCCAATCAGAACCATCAGCACAAGCAGCCAAACCCCGTCTTCAATCACTCGTTGCGTCATCGGGTCCATAAAATTACTCCCTTCCGAGTACCCTCAATAGCGCAACCGGGCTGCTGCGCCGTTGAATCCTGGCACCGCATCGGTTTCGGCAAACAGGATCTCCGCATCGGTCAAAAGGGCCTGACGAATCAGGCCCTCTTCGGCAGGCATATAAAACACTTCAGCATCTCCGCAAGACGGGCAATTGTGACCTGCGACCGCCATCATCCGCCCACAGGACTTGCATTCGGAAATCGTCTGCCCGGGAAGGCGGCCCAGGATGAGGTCTTGCACGCGTCCGCCTGAGAGTGCGTCCAGGACATCTTGGACTCCCAACGCCCGGCGAGAAGGTGTCTCATTAATCTCGCGCAGGACGGCCGGGACGCGCGTCTGTTGTGCGTGTTCGAATGCCGGCATTGCCATACTCATCAACTGGCTCGGTTCAGCGTCGAAATGGGCCAGGTGAAAGCGCCCCATAATGACTTTCTCCAGATGAGCAAATTGCGGCCCGACTTCACCCCAGAGGTCCTGATGGCAGCCAATTACCAGGCCGATTGCATGTTCTTGCGATACCAGTTGCAGCAGTCTATGCGACAGATTCTTGAAGTATTCTTTTTCGTGTTCCGCTCGTCCCTTGAGGACATGCTTGGACCATCCCACTCTCGGGTCATCTGCCGGCAACCTGAGCTCTTCGATGGCCAAGCCCTCGGTGACCTCCTGAATCTCCGTGCCCCGGACAACAAAAGCCCGAGCTTTTCCAGACTCAATGATCGCCACGCAGTAAGGAGCAAGCGATTGCAGCGCCAGCATGAGCGGAGCCAGATAGAAGCGACGTCCTAAACGCAAGAAGCTCAACCGCCCAGTAGACGGAAGATTGAATTCCCGCCAGAAACCCTGGTCGCCGCAAGCAAAGACCAGACGCAGCCGAGCGGGGTTACGTCGGATGTCCTCAGCGACCGTAAGTATCTGGTGCAAGTCTTTCGACAGAGCGACTGGCGTACGTTCATGAGCGAACTGGGTCATCGCCTGTTGCATCAGCCCCTTGATGGCGATGACTTCTTCGCGATGAGAGTCGTCCGGTGCCGTAATGTGTCCAAAACCAAAGGAGACAGCGGTAGCGTGCGGATCGCAAAGTGTCGCGAGAGCTAGGACATCTTCCCGTGTAACCGTGCATTCAACGTTCCGCTTTGTAATAAGACCAGCGGCAGCTTCCATACAGCACCTCGAAGTACGCTCAACTCTAAGAACGACCGAGCCGGGCGGCAGTGATGCAGATCACCGGTGCGGGTGTCTCGAACCACCACGAATGGTCACCGGCATCCGAGCTCCAACAGGCCCTTGCGCGTGCATGTGCTCCGCGAACCAGTCGCCGGCCACGGTTCCCACCTGTTCCAACGCTCCCGGCTCTTCAAACAGATGTGTCGCGCCAGGGATGACGTGTAGCCGGCAGACACAGTGCATTTGTCTCGCCGCTTTGACATTCAGATTCAGCACGGTCGTATCCTCACTACCGACTATGAGAAGAGTTGGAGCTTCCACCTGTCCGAGCGCGCTTTCGGCCATATCGGCACGGCCTCCGCGAGACACTATGGCCGCGATCTGTCCTTTCAAAGTTGCTGCGGTGATGAGCGCGGCCGCTGCTCCTGTACTTGCACCAAAGAGACCAATCGGCAATTGTTGCAGCTTCGGTTGTTTCATAGCCCATTGCACCGCCAAAGTTGAACGCTTGGCGAGCAGCGGGATGTCAAACCGAAACTGCATCGTCAGCTCGTCTGCTTCCTGTTCTTCCCTGGTCAACAGATCAAGCAACAGCGTTCCCAGGCCAACCTGGTTGAGCTGTCCCGCAACCTGCCTGTTTCTACCGCTGAAACGGCTACTTCCGCTCCCATGGACGAAAATGATGAGTCCATTGGCCTCGGGCGGGAGCTGGAGATCTCCAAAAATGGCTACGCCATCCAGCGCAATTTGGACCGGTATAGGACCGTCGGCGTGTGTCTTTGTGGTTTTCATGCATCACCTCGCAAGCGCTGCGGCCAGGGTACGCCGCTCTGCTGCGCCAACGCGTAGGGCGGTTTTGATGGCGGTGTCGGGATTCAGCGAAATCGAGTCGATTCCTTGCTCCACCAGCCATTCGGCAAATTCCGGAAAGTCCGAAGGGGCCTGCCCGCAAATTCCAATTGGTTTGTGTGCCGTGCGCGCCGAGCGGATTACCTGCGCAATCATTCGCCGCACTGCTGCATTGTTCTCGTCAAACAGGTGGGCGACCGTTGCGGAGTCACGATCAAGTCCAAGGGTGAGCTGTGTCAGGTCGTTCGATCCGATGGAGGACCCGTCAAAGATCTTCAGAAATTCATCCGCCAAAATTACATTCGCCGGAATTTCACACATGGCATACACTTCGAGGCCATCCTCACCTTGACGTAAACCGTTGCGGCTCATGATTTCGATGACCTTTCGGCCTTCGTCCACGGTGCGACAGAACGGAATCATCACCTTCACGTTTGTTAGTCCCATTTTTTGGCGAACGCGGGCGAGCGACTCACACTCCAGGGCAAAGCCGGGCGAGTAGCGGGGATCGTAATACCGCGAGGCCCCTCGAAAGCCGATCATCGGATTTTCCTCGTGAGGCTCAAACTCCGCGCCCCCCAGCAAACGGGCATACTCGTTGGTCTTAAAGTCGCTCATGCGAACAATGACCGGTTTGGGGTAAAACGCCGCGGCGATCCGTCCTACGCCCTCGCTCAACCTCTGAACGAAAAACTCTGCAGGACTCTGATCCCCAATCCGGTCGCGGATCTCGTTCACAGCTTTCGGATCTTTGAGGTTGGGAAATTGCGCCAGCGCCATGGGATGGATCCCGATGTGATTGGTTATGATGAATTCAATCCGGGCCAGGCCGACTCCCTCGTTGGGGATCGCTGCCAGACGAAACGCCTGCCCGGGATCACCCACAATCAACATAATCTTAGTGCGAGTGAGAGGCAAAGCATTAGCCTCAACCAACGCGATTTCGAACGGCAACCGTCCGGCATAGACGTGGCCTTCGCTGCCTTCGGAGCAGCAAACCGTCACCTCCCTTCCGGATTCAAGGGTGTGGGTCGCATTGCCGGTGCCGACGATGCATGGAATGCCGAACTCGCGTGAGACGATGGCAGCATGAGCGGTGCGTCCACCCTGGTCTGTAATGATGGCCGCTACCTTGCGCATGACCGGTTCCCAGTCGGGGTCGGTGTTTTCGGCTGCCAGCACTTCTCCTGCTTGAACCTCCTGCAGTTTGCGGACATCGGTGATCACACGAACCGGGCCGGCGCCAATCTTCTCTCCCACTGCCTGACCCACTAATAGCGGCGTTCCCCCTTTGACCTTCAAGCGATACACTTCTGCCGCAATTTTCGTGGACTCTGCCGAGTGCACCGTTTCCGGACGCGCTTGCAGAATGAACAATTCGCCCGTTGTTCCATCTTTAGCCCACTCGATGTCCATGGGCTGCGGATGGCTGGCGAGTTTCGAATAGTGGTCTTCAATCAGGCAGGCCCATCTGGCCAGTTGAAGGACTTCCGGATCGGTGAGGCAGTAGCGGGAGCGGTCAGCAAGCGGTGTGGCCTCGCTGCGGGTCGAACGCGTGCCTGCCGCATACACCATGCGGACTTCCTTCGATCCCAGTTGACGACCCACGATCGATTCGCAACCCTCGCGCAATGTGGGTTTGAACACGAGCCACTCGTCCGGTGTAACCACGCCTTGCACAACGAACTCACCCAGCCCATAAGAGCCGTTGATGGTCACCACATTACGGAATCCTGATTCTGTGTCCAGGGTGAACATGACGCCTGAGCTGGCAAGATCGGAACGCACCATGGGCATGACGCCAATTGACAGCGCGACTTTTGACTGCGAATAGCCCTGGCGCGCCCGGTAGCTGATTGCACGATCGGTAAACAGTGAGGCGAAACACTGATGCATGGCGCGCAGCAACGCGTCTTCCCCGCGCACGTTCAGAAACGTCTCTGCGGCGCCTGCGAAGGAGGCCTCCGGCAAGTCCTCGGCACTGGCCGAAGAGCGCACCGCTAATTCAGGCTCTTTCCCCAGCCGTGCCATAAGTCCCCGGTACCCATCAAGAATGGCGGTGCTCACATCTTCGGGGAACGGCGCCTGGAGTATCTTGGTCCGGGCCACATGTCCCCGCGATGCCAGTTGTTGCAAGTCTTCAGCGTCGAAGTTGTTGAAAAGCGTTTCCAGCTCTCCCCGCAGGTTCCGCTGTTCCAGAAGGCGCCAGTAGGCATCCGTCGTGAGAGCGAAACCGTCCAGCACACCCACGCCCTGCGGCCCCAATGCAGCGAACAATTCGCCGAGAGAGGCATTCTTCCCGCCGACGAGAGGTACGTCGGTCATGCGAATTTCCGAAAAGTTGAGACGAAAAGGAGTTTTCATGAAATCTCCTTCACGGGCGAAGGCTAACTGGGAGCGAGCCAAGATCAACAGTAACGGATAGATCACGGAGGGGCTGCAACCCGGGCAGCATAGACCAGAAACAGGATGAGCATAAACCAAGCAGTTTTGCGAATTTCACAACCAGCTCCTTCAAGAAACATTGCGGAAACACACGAAATACTTCAGTGTCACCCTAATTGTTTCGGCGGATCGAATCTGTAAGGCGGGTCACTGTTCGCGGTGATAGGAATCACGTTCCAGGTTCCCGGGTTGCTGTCGGTGATTACAATCACTGAACCGTGTAATGTCACCCATAGCCCGGGAACGACTGATGCAATTAGCGTTGTCACGGAAACGAGGCCGGGATGGCGGAACACGTTTTGTCGTCAAAAGTTCGCACCCGAGTGACCTTTCATAACCTCCGCCGTCTTTGCCTGGCTTTGTCACTGACTTTTATGCCGGTCGGAAGCGCGGTGAGCGCAGGAGGATTTGAGGTTGCCGTTGCTCCTATGGTGGCGGCGACTCTCTCGCAAAAACTCAGTGCAGCAGGTGAAACCCAGTTACATGCGATCATCGACACAGGCGAGCTTACGGATCTTCGGTGGCCTGAATTCGGGAACTATCGAACCGAGGTCACGGAGTTCTACACTTCCTCGATCGGCTCACTCCCCTGGATATACGAGTCTGGACCCAGCAACCATGCGCTCGCGATCATTCGAATACTGGAAAATGCCGATGGTGAAGGCCTTGACCCCGAAGACTACGACGGTCCCCGGTGGGAAAGCCGGGTTGTTGCTCTCGCGCAACGCAGCCCAGCACCGGAATCGGATCTGGTGCGATTCGATGTCGCACTCACGGTTTCGGCCATGCGGTATATCTCAGACCTGGATCTGGGACGAGTTAACCCCCGCCTGTTTCATTTTGAACTGGACATGGATCATTCGAGCTTCGACCTGTCCGAGTTCCTGTGGGAAAAGTTGGTGAACGCTTCGGATATGGACATCGAGACCGCCATCGAAGGCATCGAACCTCCATTCCCCACGTATCACAGAACCCTGAATGCGCTTCGCACCTATCTTGAACTCGCCCACCGCGACGACGGCGAACTTCTTGCGGTTCCGCGTAAGGCGATCAGACCGGGTGATGCTTACGCCGGACTGCCCCGATTGGCCAAGCTTCTGGCGCTCCTGGGAGACCTTCCCGAAACTGAGAAACAAGTTGAGCCACGCGCTATGTACGAGGGCGGACTGGTCGCGGCGGTGAAGCGCTTCCAGCAACGCCACGGCCTGGAGCCGGATGGCCTGATCGATGGGCAGACACTGAGAGAACTCAACACCCCGCTCAGTCGCCGCGTCGTTCAGCTCCAACTCACCCTGGAGCGGCTGCGCTGGTTGCCGCATCAGTTCCAACGCCCTGCCGTCATCGTCAACATCCCTGAATTTCGTCTTCGCGGGATTGACGAACAGTATCACTGGGCGCTCTTTATGAAAGTCGTAGTGGGTCGGGCGTACAAGCACCAGACTCCGGTCTTCGCCTCCGACATCAAGTCTGTGATCTTCCGGCCGTACTGGAATGTCCCCTTATCGATTGTGCGCGCGGAACTCTTGCCCCACATCAACCGGGACCCTGCTTACCTTGCGAAGAACGCTTATGAAATCGTGGACTCTACGGGAACAGCGGTGGTTCAGGATGCGAACAGCGCACAGGCAAAACGGCAGCTCCGTTCTGGAAGACTCGGCATTCGCCAAGTACCTGGCCCGAACAACGCCCTGGGATTGCTGAAGTTCGATTTCCCCAATCCGCATGAGGTGTATATGCATGGCACACCTGCCATGGAACTGTTTTCCCGTTCCCGGCGTGATTTCAGTCATGGCTGCATTCGCGTGGAAGATCCGGTGGCGCTGGCCGCCTGGCTTCTGCGTGATAAACCGGAATGGACTGTGGATGCCATCCGGGCCGCCACGCTGGGGGAGGAGACGTTCCGGGTGGACCTGGAAAAGCCGGTCCCGGTGCTGATTGTGTACGGCACAGCCGTGGTGATGGAAGATGGCGAAGTTCATTTCTTCCGGGATATCTATGGCCAGGACGCGGCTTTGGAACAGTCTCTCCTCAGCCGCTTCAGCGCAGCACAGCAATAGAAGCAGCCGAGGCAATGGCCATGACGGCCAACCAGACCGGGGTTAGTATTCGAAATCTTCCTCTCCCAATGACCGCCCCTAACAACAACTTCAGGATGGTGTTGGAGAGGATGCCGATAGCGATGGCTTCGGCGGCGACCGGAATGGCTATCTGCCCTTCCGCGCTCTTGGCCATGGAGATGGTCAGGACGTCCACATCGGTGAGTCCGAGAATGGCGCCGGAGAACAGTACGCCGGTTTCTCCCCAGTGCGCGCGAATGGCATACACCGCAAACAGCACCAACTGGAACAGCACGGCCATCTGCAGCGCGGAGACCAACTGGAGCGGGTTGGAGGGAGCTTGCACTGCAGCCTTGTCTTCGCGGCGTCGCAATCCGATCAGAACCACGATCGCGCCGATGAGGAAAGGCGCCGCCAGATAGGGGATAAGGGCCAGAGCGAGCGCAGGCTTGAGAATCGCAGTAGCAGCCAGCACCCTCAGATTCATGATGCTGCATGCCGCCACCACTCCGATCGAGAGGGGAAACGCGAAATTGCGATTCTGCCGGCTTAGGCGCGCAAAGGTAAACGCGACTCCTGTGGAAGAAACGAATCCGCCCAGCAGGCCCGCGACCGGATAACCACGATCGGTGCCGATGACGCGACGGGCCACGTAGCCAACGAAGCTCAAGCCGGAAAACAGCAGCACAAAAAGCCAGAGTTGGCGGGGCCGGACACCTCCCAGAGGACCGTATGGACCAGGCGGCAGCAGGGGAAGAATGACCACCGCCATCACCGCGAAGCGGACGCCGGCTCGCAAACCGGCGTCATCAATGCGCGTGATCATGGCATGCAGGCGTGACTTTTCAACCAGCAGAAGTGTCGTGATGGCCACGATCGCGCTGGCCAGCACCAGGTGACCCATTCCCGCCAGCACTCCGGCCGACAGCACCACCAGGGCGGCGACTTCGGTGGTGCCGTCGACTTCCTGTCGACTGGCGGCGACATAAGCCGCCACCACCAGTGCGGTCGCGCCGGCCAGCAGAATGATCGCGGCGGATTGGACGCCGAGGGACCAGAGCCAGCCTGCGACGCCGGCCAATCCGCCCATCAAGGTAAAAGTGCGAATGCCGGCAAAGTGCGCTCGCGGGCCGCCAGCGTGGCCGGACCACTCGCGTTCCAGGCCGACCGCGGCGCCCCCCAGCGCTCCTATGGCGATGCCAATTACGCTCTGCTGTTCGAGGCTCATGGCGAGGATGATTGGCCAGATGCGCCGGCGCGCTTCCAATCCTATAGCATTACGGACGAGTCCGAACTTCTATGGTCTCAAAGTGCAGGCGCAAAACAGCCTCAAATCCCGCTCACGCCTGATTCGAATGGGGAAACCCAGCCCAGGAGTTCAGTGCTGCCATCGCCGGATTCGTCCGACGTCCACATGAACAAATTCAGATTTCGGATAATATCCCACCCCGCCGCGGTGGAGGCTGAGAGCAACGTCACGCAGTTTCGAAGTGGCTACCCCGGGAATGCGGATGTCAATGGCTTCCCCTTGCATGTGCAGGCTGTGTGAAGCCACGCCGGAGGTGGTGTGTCGCAGAAATTCATTGCTCCAGGGGCTGCGATATCCGCAAACGATGTCAATTTCAGACTCCGGATGCGCCAGCGACGCGCTCAGATCATGGAGCAGATCGAACAGACGCGGGTCCAACCTGTAGATCGTTCCAGTACGGTGATCGCGCAGAAATCGATCGAGGCGATCCATTGCCTCTGGGATGTAATCGTCGCCTCGCCGATAGACCAGGTCGATCTGCTCGTTGGTGTGGAGATGGCGGAGCCGGAGGCGATACTCTGGCTGTGAGTTCAGGCTTGCCGATCCAGCGAACGGAGGCCAACACAGGATCCCGACAACCAGGAGTATCACGTAAGCACAACACGATGAATACCGGTTCGCAGCCACGTCCTACTATTGTCACAGGAAAGTGAGGGTTCCGGAAGAGCAAATCTCACGCTTCCGGCCGGCTCATCGGGTGACTGTCCACACGCTGCGGTGTGATTTCTGTCACCGCGTTCATTCCAGGCAGAATGTATGTTAGTCCTGCACGGGAGGCGATATGGAACTCCTCGAAACGATGACTAAGACGCCTGCCGAAAGGTCCGGTGTTAAGCCGGAACCCGCCGCCCTTAAACGCGTCACTCCGGGCAACATCAAGCTGAAGAATTTCTTGCTGCTCACTGATTTCTCTCCCAGCTCGGAACTGGCGCTGCCTTATGCAGTCGCATTGGCCCGGCAGTACGGGGGCAAGGTTTACGTAGCCCACGTAATTTCGCCTGAGATGTACGAGTACCTGCCGCCCGAACTCATTCCCCAGGTGCGAACCGAGATTCAGACCTATGGACAGCGGCGTATGCAAGAGCTGCTTACCCGCCCGGAGCTGCAGGAAGTGCGGCGCGAGGCGATCGTAAGGGAGGGAGAGATCTGGGACACGTTGAAGAAACTGGTCGCCGACTTGCACATCGAGGTCATCGTGGTTGGGACGCGCGGGCGGCGGGGAGTGAAGAAGGCCCTTACTGGCGCGGTGGCTGACGAAGTTCTGCACCGGGCGGAAAGTCCTGTCCTGACCGTGGGGCCGCGTTGCGGCTGCATCGCGCCTGAGCGCAAACCAAAGCGAATTCTGTACGCAACCGATTTTTCAGCCGATTCAGTCCGAGCCCTGGCGTATGCAGTTTCGCTGGCGGAGACGTTCGGCGCCACCCTGGTTCCGACCTACGTTGCGCCTCAGATCGGAGAGGATCCCTCCGCCAAAACGAGGTTTGAGGAATTCTTTGAGGAGCGTCTACAGGAATTATTGGCGGGACAGACCTCAAGCAGGTCGCATTGTGACTATCGGGTCAAGTTTGGAACGCCCGCCGACGGCATCCTGCAGGCTGCGGACGAAGAGAAGGCAGACCTGATTGTGATGGGTATCCGCGGAGCCGGCTCTCTGGTTCGCGCAGTTCACCATCTTGGATCAACTGCCGACAGGGTGGTTGCAGAGGCATGTTGCCCGGTACTGACCGTGCGTGGGCTCGGCTAATCGCGAAATCGTCGAACCCTTATCGAACAAGAAAAGGAGCCTCTATGAAACTCATTGCGACCTTGCTGGTTTGCCTGGCATTTCTTGGAATCTGGAGCCTGGCGCAGAATGTCCCGGCGCAACCCGGGACGGGCGGTGGCATGAGCCAGGACCAGGCCCCCGGCCCGGGCATGATGGGCATGCGCCACCCGCATGACATGTCCAAAATGCACGAGCAGATGATGAAAGACATGCAGGGGGACATCGACAGCATGCGGTCCAACCTGCAAAAAATGAAAGATCAGGTCGGTAAAGTGTCCGACCGCGAGACCAGGAATCAGTTACAGCTCAACATCGACATGTGGCAATCTCTTGTAGATCACATGGATAAGCACATGGATGCGATGAAGAATATGATGAACGCCCATCATGGGCCACCGGACGATGCGGGCAAGCACGAATATCATCATCCTCCCGCGACTCCCAAGAAGTAGGCGCCGGCATCAGCAGATGGATGAGCACGCTTCGCGTTCGTGGCACTCAGGACTTGACCAATACGACCACGGAGCGCGCTCTGACTTGATAACTCAAGCTGGGCAGGGCCTCAGCCGAACCGGGTTCACAGAAATCTGAGGGACTCGGAAGACCCGTGTCCACCACTCGGATCCACTCTTTCGCTTCTCCCTCCTGGACTACAAAGGTCAGGTCTTCCCAGAAAGCGTTGATCATCACGTAGAGGTCGCTGTCGTTCTGCGACGCTCCGTGCAAACAGTAAGCCAGGGTGTGGGAATTGAACGAGAGATCGGGTGTATCCCCCACTCCGTACCAGCGCACATCCTGCCGCCAGAACCGGCTGCGGGCGATGGAAGGATGAGCTTTCCGGAAGGCAATCATCTTCCGGAAGAACTCGAACATGTCACGATTCTGGGTCAACCGGTCCCAATTGAGCCAGGTAATCTCGTTGTCCTGATTGTAAGGATTGTTGTTGCCCTGCTGTGTGTTCATGAATTCGTCGCCGGCGCGGAACATGGGGGTGCCGTTGGACAGGAACAGAAGGCAGCAGAAATTCTTGATCTGCTGCTTGCGCAGGCCCATCACTTCCGCTGGGACCTCCTCGTCGCCCTCCCAACCGCAGTTCCAGCTCAGATTCTGGTCGGCGCCATCGCTATTGTTTTGTCCGTTTGCCAGATTGTGTTTCTGGTTGTACGCGACCAGATCGTAAAGACAGAATCCGTCATGACAGGTAATAAAATTGACGCTCTGGTAGGCGTGATAGGCGTTCATCACGTCATCCGGAAACAGGTCGCTGCTGCCATAGATCCGGGTCATGAGTTGCGCAACCATGCCAGGGTCGCTCTTCACGAACGCCCGCACGTCATCGCGATACCGCCCGTTCCACTGCAGCCAGGAAACGCCTGGAAACGTTCTCCCCAACTGATAGCTGACCGGGTCCCACGCCTCCGCGATGAGACGGACCCTGGCGAAGTCGAAGGCCCCGCTGACCGCGGCGATGACCGGAGGGTCTTCGGTATTGATGGTGCCATCCTCATTCCGGGTAAAGATGGATGCCAGGTCAAAGCGGAACCCGTCTACATGCATCTGTCTGACCCAGTAAAACAGGCTGTCGACAATCATCTTGCGCACGTAACGGTTGGCGCAGTTCAGCGTGTTGCCGGCGCTGGTATCGTTGCGATAGTGCCGCCGGTCGGCTTCCAGAAGGTAGTAGGTGCTGTTGTCAATTCCTTTGAAGTTGTAGGTCGGGCCATCTTCGCCGCCTTCCGTCGTATGGTTATAAACGGCGTCCAGGATTACTTCGATGCCGGCTGCGTGGAGCGCCATCACCATGCTCTGGAATTCGACAAGAATGTCCTCCGTGGCGTCGGCGCTGGAATACCCGTGATGGGGCGCAAAGAATACCAGGGGCATGTAGCCCCAATTCGCGCCTTCCTCGGGATCCTGCTGGGTCACCGGCATCAACTCGACGGCCGTAACTCCCAGTTCCTTTAGATAGGGGATTTTCTCGATTACCCCGGCGAACGTGCCGCGCTTCCCGGAGGTCACACCGGAATTGTCCCGGGCGGTAAATGCCCGGACGTGCATTTCATAAATCACCAGATCGGAAGTGTGGACGGGAGGCCGGTCTGCTGCTCCGGAGAACTCCGCCTTATGAAGCAGAACTCCGAGCGGTGCCCTGCCCGCGTTGCTTCCCGCCATGCGCGCAATTTCGCGGCTGAATTGGCGAGGGAAATATACCGACCGTGCATAGGGGTCGAGCAGGATCTTCTGATCGTCGAAGCGATGCCCCGCCCCGGGTTCATTTGGCCCGGAGATTTTGTACCCGTAGTAGCGGGCTCCCTCGATTGCGCTGGCCTTCAGGCGACAGTGCCAGACTCGTTCTGATTTATTGATGAGAGGATCAAACTTGTATTCGTAGAGGGGATTCGCGACATCGTCTCGCGAATAAAACAGCAGCCTTACTTCAGACGCGTATTTCGAATACAGGGCAAAATTGAAGGCATCTTCGTCAGCGATCCAGGTGACCCCCAGCGGCGATGCCGAGCCTTCCCGACTAAACCAGTTCGTCATCGCACCGATCTCTCCTTTGTCCCACTCGCAGGCGATCCCGAGAACAGGGCCGCCACAGGATCATTACAGCTGAGCCGGAAGTTTGTCGGTGTGAACCTGGATCACGTCTTTGGGTGACTGTCACTAGCTCCTCCCGGCAAGGTCATGTGGTCCTCGACCACTGGTTCCTATGCCGCAATGAGCCAGCCTTGAGTTCTCGACTCGCCGCGCCGGTTGGTTGAGAACGTATCACGACGCGATGCCATCCAGCGTCTCCGGAAGCATGGCAGATCGGAAACGCACGATTGTTCTAGTGCCGTCGGCCGACTCTATCTCCAGGCCTTCATGGGCTCCAGACTGGGTTCGTCGAAACCGGATCCGCGTTGGGCGTTCAACCGTATGGGTCAGAGCTTCGCCGGAAGGGTCACCCATCTCGACATACGCCCGCTGATGCCCGTCGGCATGATCGATGCTGACACCCCTGAGGCGCTGGTTTACGACCTCTTTCAGCTTGCCGCCTGCGGTTGCCACTTCGATGGTGGCCAGCCAGCCTTCATGCTGGCGGCTGAAGCCGTCCAAGAACGCAATCCACTCCCCGGGTTCAATATCGATATCGCCGCTTTTATTCTCGGAGGTCCACATAAAGCGCCCCCCCATCCATCAAGCCGCAGTTGTGTTTTCAGATTTCAATTCGCTCTTGGTTACCTCATGGCCGCCAACTGTCGTTTTTCCCTGCTCCAGCAGGGACTTGAGCTGCACCATGTCCTGATCGAGAGATTTCTTGGGATCAAGGCCGAGCAGTGCCGCAAAGGCATGCCCGACTAGGCCGGCCGGCGGGTTGTAGCTCATATCGATGTGTACCCGGGTGCGGCCATCCTGCTGCGCTTCCAGGTGGATGACTCCATGGTTTTCAACGATTGAGCCCGGCAGACTCCTCCACTCAATGCGCTGTTCGGGCACCAGGCGTATGATTCTTCCTCTCCAGCTGAGGGGAAAGCCGGCTGGGCCCGAAACCTGCCATACGAAGATTCCATTCTTCTCAGGCGCAATCTCCTTCACATGGGCGAATACCTTGGGATAGTTTTCCGGGTTCTTCCAGAATTCGTACAGCTCCGCCGCGCTGGCTTTAATCATGACCGTCTTTTGGATGCGAAGACCCGCAGTTTCATCAGCGCCGATGATGCCCTTCAGTGGAGTATTCAGTACGGAACGCGCGAGCAGAATTGCGCCATTTATCCCGAGAGTCTTCCCCAGCAGCTTGCGGTGAGTCGCGCCATACGCGATCAGACCGGCGCCGGTGAAGCCGGCCAGGACCCGGCTTGTAGGCGACCAGCTCTGCTGCAGGAAGTCTGGTAGAGATCTGCGCCGGGCCCCTCCCTGCAATGCCGAAATATGCTGCGGATGGTCGGTTGTATTAAGGAACGTGGAAAGCTCTCTAACCCCTCTCACCGCTCGCACGGCACTGACCAACTCGCCGGCCTCGTCGGCCAGAACCCAGCCCCCTACAAATACTGATCCCCCGGTGCAATTGACTTCGACGGCATGGGGATGGGAGACGGCCCGGCCCACCGCCGTCCGAATCCGCTGCTCGAGGACGCTGTCCGACACGTTGTCGTCATCCTCGAACAGACGGCGAGTTTCTGCCACGGCGCCTTCCGCGCGATGCTCGACATCGCGGCCAAAGCGCTGGGCAAACTTTTCCATGTCATGACCGGAATGTATGAATGCATCTCTTAAAGTCGCCCGCCGGCGCCGACCTCGATTGGGATCGGCAAAGTACATGGTCAGGGCGCCAGCGCCAAACGCGCCGAAGAGTGTCCAGGCCAACCTCTCTTTTTTCATAAGATCCTCCACCAAACAAATCCACCCTATACGCGGATTGCCCTTCGCGTCGTGATACGACTCACTCGACGCCGTGACCGCGCGCACATCCTCATCACAAACGCTTTGCCATGCTTCATGTACCGGCTCGATCTGGTGGGACCGGAGGGGCCCACAAATGCGAACCCATAGCGATTTCCACATCGTGAACGCAATTCGCCGCGCGGCACATCGCCTCACGGGTGAATCGGCAGATTTCGATCCATTGCTCAACCTAATTGGCGACTCTCGCTTGGTCCTGATCGGCGAGGCTTCGCACGGTACTCATGAGTTTTATCGGCTGCGCGCCGAGATCACCAAGAGCCTGATCGCGGAAAGAGGCTTCAACGCGGTTGCGGTCGAAGCCGATTGGCCCGACGCCTACCGCATCAACCAGTTTGTGCGATTTCAGGGCAAGGACCACGACGCGATCGATGCGCTTGCCGGCTTCCAGAGATTTCCCGCCTGGATGTGGCGCAATGCCGATGTGCTCGACTTTGTGGGCTGGCTGCGCAATTACAACGAACACCGGCACTCCGGGCGCGCGGGTTTCTATGGACTCGATCTTTACAGCCTGCATGCTTCCATCCGCGCCGTGCTTGACTTCCTGGATAAGGTTGATCCCGAGGCGGCCCGCCGCGCCCGCTATCGCTATGCCTGCTTTGAGGATTTCGGCGAGGATACACAGGCTTACGGATACGCCGCGAGTTTCGGACTGAGCAAAAGCTGCGAGGACGAAGTCATCAGCCAGTGGATGGAGATGCGCCAGCGGGCCGCTGACCTGGCCCGCCGCGATGGCCATGCTTTCCCCGATGAATTCTTTTTTGCGGAACAGAACGCCCGTCTGGTGAAGAATGCCGAAGAGTATTACCGCTCCATGTTTCGCGAGCGAACTTCGTCCTGGAACCTGCGGGACACTCATATGGCCGAGACGCTTGATGCGTTGGTCCAACATCTGGGGGCAAGTCACGCGAAAGTAGTCGTCTGGGCGCACAATTCTCATCTCGGTGACGCCCGCGCCACCGAGATGGGACAGCACGGTGAACTCAACCTGGGACAACTGGTGCGCCAGCGATACGGCAAACAGTCGATTTCAGTTGGCTTCACGACCTACACCGGCACGGTCACTGCCGCCACTGAGTGGGACGGTGCGGCAGAGCGCAAGCATGTACGGCCGGCCCTGCCCGGGAGTTACGAGGCGCTATTTCACACCACCGGTATGTCGAAGTTCCTGCTGCTCCCGAACGAACACGATGAAACCCGGTTACTGTTGCGCGAGCCGCGCCTTGAGCGCGCGATTGGAGTGATTTATCAGCCCCGCTCGGAACGCCAGAGCCATTACTTTCATGCCCAGCTTCCGGACCAATTCGACGCGATTCTGCACTTCGACGAGACTAGGGCAGTCGAGCCTTTGGAGCGCACGACTGCTTGGGAGGCCGGAGAAGTTCCTGAAACCTATCCTTCAGCGCTCTGAACCCAAGTTTCGCAAGTCATTCTGCGACCGCGAAACCTATGACAAGTGATTCGGGTCACTGCTCATGGTGATAGCTCGTACATACGAAACTTCCATCTTTTGACATTGTGAAGTTGGTAAGACCCATCGAGGTGCGCGATGATTTTCCCCAATAGAACAGAAGCCGGTCGCGGATTGGCAACGCGCCTGCGGAACTATGCAGACCGGAAAGATGTAACCGTCCTCGGCATTCCGCGCGGGGGTGTTCCGGTTGCCTTTGAGGTGGCCAGAATGCTTAAAGCCCCACTCGATATTCTTGTGCTGCGCAAATTAGGCGTGCCCGGGCACGAGGAACTTGGGTTCGGAGCTATTGCAAGTGGAGGTATTCGAGCCCTCAATCCAGAAATTGTCGAGGCTTTGCGAATCTCTCCGTTGGACATCGAAGCGGTCACCAGCCGGGAAGCAAAAGAACTGAAGCGACGCGAACGCGTCTATCGCGGTGATCGTCCGGCATTGGACGTAAGGGGACGCACCGTAATCGTCGTGGATGACGGTATTGCAACCGGTTCAGGCATGCGGGCTGCCGTTAATGCACTGCGCCAGATGAAACCGGCTCGGATCATAATAGGTGTGCCAGTGGCACCGGCTTTCACCTGTGATCATCTTAGGCAGGAAGTAGACGACCTGGTCTGTCTGGCTATGCCGGATCCATTTTATGGCGTCGGGCAGTTCTACTACGACTTCTCGCAAGTCTCGGATCGCGAAGTCAACGATTTGCTTGATCGCGCGGCACGGGAAATCCATAAACAGGAATACGCCGAAGCATCGGTGGTGACGGATTAGGGCGGGGAGATGAAAGGCTGAAGCACCTACTCGCTCAGCAACTCTTTAACCAGGACTGGAAAAACGTTAACTGGCGCCTGCCAAAGAGCAGCCCGGCCCCGTTCAGATCGACAGCTGACTGCCGAGTCCCGACCATTGTCCATTGTTGTTCCTGAACGCGAGCAGCCCACCGCGCTCGTCCGCTCCCGCGGCCTGGTGTTCGTGCGAAATCGCAGCTATCGCATCAGCCCAGCAGAGCGGGAAATGATGACCGAGATTGGGAAATTTCGCACCATTGCAGTTGCAGATCTCGCTCGCCACCGCTACCCCAACGAGGCAGGCAAATTGCGTCAGGACCTTCTCAACCTCAAAGGCCAGAAGCTCATCCGTCCGCGTCGGGTGATGGCTGGCAAGGGGCAGGAAAAGCTTTCGGTCCTGGTGCTTGACAAGAGCGGGCAAGCACCTCGTCCAGCAAGAATATCGGGCCGCCCGGGGACAGAGGTTCTATGCGGGACTCGTGAAGCCCCGGGAAGTCGCGCACGATGCTGCTATCTACCGCATGTACCAAGTGGAAGCCGCTGAAATTATGCCTTGCGGCGCTTCATGGTGGCTACTTCCTCCGCCGCCAGTACAACGCTTTTCTCGAATGCCAACGCGGCGGAAATGCCGACCGCTTGATCGAGAAAGGGGTGCTCCAAGGTCACATCCGCGTTCACGAATCAGCCGCTTGATTGTGCTGAAGCAAGCTTTCGCCCGGCGCCCATTTGTATGACATGGTGTATGACAAGGCAGGTTTAATGGTTTTGGAATAATTCTTCGGATTGCTGTGAAAGCTGCATGGATATTGTAGATTTGAATGGTAGCGCTAACGGGAATCGAACCCGTGTTTGAAGATTGAGAATCTTCCGACAGCCCAGCGTCCCCAGCCTTTTCAGCAGTTTATCATTAGGTGAGGTTAGGCGAAGGTGCCCAGATTAGGACAGCACGGTGACAATCGTGGTGACAGGCACAGGGGCGGAAGGTTCGAACTTCTTCCTCATGTGAGTCATTCTATCGGGGAGGTGGATCACGATTCGTTGTCGAATTCGATGCGTTGTACAATCCCGACACTAAGTGGAGAGTGAAGAACGATGATGCAACGCACGCTTACAACGCTATGTCTAGTGTTTGTCACTCTGACTGGGACAGTTCTGGGTGAAGATGCTGGAAAGACGTTTGGGATGCAGAATGGGCGTTTCTGGAACGACTTGGCCGACGACCAAGCACAGGCCCTGTTCCTGATCGGCATTTTCGACGGCTGGCAGTTGCGGGGGCACACTGAGGACGCAGTTCTAGGAAAGGTCATAACAGCGATGAGTGGTTGCGGTAGCTCCTTCGGCGAGTTGGCCGAGATGATTACAACGACCTACAAAGAGCCTGAGAACCGT
>Ga0187825_10000030_pt1 | contig 19728 bp, 13 predicted proteins | sample NC_wetland_sal_i_11_FD_132421 | JGI IMG/M metagenome (GOLD analysis project Ga0187825, IMG submission 132421) | Wetland sediment microbial communities from Neuse River Estuary, North Carolina, USA - SourceSoil_5 | ecosystem: Environmental > Aquatic > Freshwater > Wetlands > Sediment | place... | reverse complement strand
CCCGAAGTTGAATCCGCCGCGCTTCTCAGCTTTTCCTGCAGATACTTGGAAGGGTCCAGCTGGAATTTTTTGTGGCACTTGTCGGAGCAGAAAACGTAAGTTTCGCCGCGATAGTTTTCCGTATGTCCTTCCGCCACCGACTTGGCGCGGTCAATCGACATGCCGCAGACCGGGTCCAGAACGGATTCGCTCGCGTTCGTGGCCGCTGGTTTAGCCGGATCTGCGCTCTTTTTTTCGGAGACGCTTTGCACACCCGCGGGTTTCATGCGGCTCTCCGAGTCGATCAGGAAATTGCCGGCGGTTACGACGCGCTCGCCTTCTGCTAATCCGCGCTTCACCGTGACGCGATTGCCAAACGAGGTGCCGAGTTCCACCCCCCGTGGCTCGAACACTCCATCGCTGGTCTCGACGTACACGATTTTCTGCATGCCGCTATCAAGAACGGCCTCGGCTGGAATGGACAGACCCACCGGAGATGGCGTCTTGAACTCGACGTCCACATACATATCCGGGCGCATGAACATGCCCGGGTTGTCGGCTTCCATCCGCAGCTTGAGAGTTCTGGATGCTGGATCGAAAAGGGGTGGACTGTCGGTCACCGTGGCAGTGATCGTTTTACCCAGCTCCCGAATGAGCACCGTTGCCTTGCTGCCAGGCCGCAAAGTGGCGGTGTCGTCCCCGTAGACGTCGGCAACGATCCAGACTTTGCTCAAATCGGCGATGCGATAGAACTCGGTGCCCTTCTCAAAGCGCTGCTGTGGAGTGATGGTCCGGGAGAGCACAACCCCATCCACCGGGGCCGTCAGGGTGATATCCCCCGTAACCTGTCGCGTTTTCGCGAGCTCGCGGATCTGGGGCTCGCCCATGCCCAGCGTTTTCAACTGTTCTTCGTTGATGCGCACACTCGAATCCGCAACGCGATTCTGCTCGTCCGGCTGCAACCCCTTCACCCGCTCGATGCTGGCCAGCGATCCCAGGTACGCCTGCTCGGCGTTGCGGAATTCACGGCTGTAGAAGGTCGCCAGCACCTGGTCCTTCTTAACCACCGAGCCGGCCGGATTGTCCTGCAGGGCTTGCATCCAGCCATCGGTCCCCGCCATCATGCGGAACACGCGGTTGTCGTCAGGCACGACCCGACCCGTGGTGCGAACTACTCGCGATCCCGAGTTCTTCTCGACCTGCTCCACGCGAACGCCAATCAGGCGTTGCTTCTCCGGCGAAACCGCCACCGCTCCTGCGGGCAATTGCAGCTTCTGCGCCAGGTCGTCTCCCTCGTAGACCGGCTCGAGCGCCATACCGCAGTCGGGAGCAGTCCCCGGCTTGTCCGACTTGTAGGCCGGATGCATGGGATCGACGTAGTAAAGAATCCGCTTGGAGGAAACCTGGTGACTGGAACTGGAACCGCTGGTGACACGTCCTGCGATGAATGCGCCCAGGGCGATGAGTACGAGAGAACCGACGGCCGCCGGCTTATTCATGATGTTCTACTCCCACAAACCTGAAAGCTTACTGCGAGAGGACCAGCTTTATATGATTTTTCAACCGTTCACTCACATTTTTGGGGAGGAATCTGGTCCTTCGGAGTGAACGCCGGGGAATTATCGCCAACTTGAAAAGAGCGTATTTGTTGAAAGCAAGGGCGCCCGCGCGGGGCGCCCCCTGGTACTTATCTACTTCGACTGCGGCTTGGTGAAGAGCGAGTCGGCGAGCTTCGGATTCACTTCCACCTTCTCAATGTTCACCTTATGCGTTTCACGGTAGCCGTCGACCGCCGTCTCCAGCACGAACGGGATCATCAACCCCTGCACGTTGCGGAAGTCGCGCTGATACACGACCACGTTGTGCATCTTGCCATCCATGTGGCGCGGCGTTCCCGATACCTTCACGTCCAAGAAGCTCTGCGCATCGACCCACACGTATTGCACGCGCCCATCTCTCTCGGTGAGCTTGAGCTTGTAAGCATCGTGGCCTTCCACCCGTTCCGTGCCCTCCAGGTCGATCCTGGTTCCCTTGGCAGCGTAGTCGACCAGATAGCCATCCAGATCCGACTTTCCGGCTTCGGACTTCAATTCATCGTCGGTAAATGGCTCGACATCGTTGCGGTTCAGGAAGGGACGGTACTTCCAGCCATTCTGGCCGTCGTAGACCTGCACCGCAGTCTTGCCCGCGAACTCAATTTCCATTCGCGACTTTCGTCCCCGCTTCATTTCATAAACGAAGGGCAACTGGACCTGCTGGGCAGGTTTGGTCGGACCAGCGGCCGGGCGACTGGTGGGCGAAAGTTTCCCCGCTGCATAATGGCGGCTCCGCTCAATGGAATCCCCTGCACCGGCGTCCAGCTTGCCCGACCAGGAAAGGGTCTGCACCCCACGCCAAGCCTGCAAGCCACCGCGGGCTGCAATGTTTTTCTCCACGATCTGCGCAGCGGTCAGTGAGGCCGGACTGCCCTTAGCCGTCAGCGCTGGAAAGGAAGAGATGGAAAGGACTAGGAAAAACAGTAGGCTTTTACGGAACATCAATGGATCGCTCCTCTTCAGTGTCGGGGGAGGAGGATACCGGACGCATTATTCTAGCATGACTGTCCGGACCGGCACATTTTCAGTCAAAACAACAATAACCACTTTCTAATTCAACTACTTACTAAACTGATCCCAGCCTGATTGGACGGCGTTTCAAGCGAAATCTGCGCAGCTTTCTTCACCCCGGGAGTAAAAACTCTGCGGCTGTAAACTCTCTCATGCACCCGAGCGGCGCGCAGAAGACACAGCCCGCGAACGGCTCGCTCCCAGTAAGCCAATGCTTTTCAGCAACAGCGACACCAGTTCGCCTTGCCGCTGCACGCCCACCTTTTCAAATAGGTGCTGCAGATGCGTGCGTGCCGTGGAGCGGCGAATCTTCAAAATCAGACAACAATCGTCGAGCGCCTTGCCTTCCATCAGCAGATTGGCCAGTGACGCCTCGGCGGCTGTGAAGCCATAGAGTTGTCGAAGTTCGGCCTCCACTCGCTCTGCAGAAATCTCTGGATCGAGCAGGAACAGCAGGGTCGCCGGACCTGCCGGATCGTCGGTCCGCGATCCCACATCCAGCGAGCGAACAACTGCAGTCAAGGGCCGCTTTCCCGATGGCCTCCGGACCGCTACCACCGACTCGCGCATCACCGGACCAGGCTTCGCCACCGCCTCCATCAGTGCATTGAGGCTGGGGGTGCTCTTCAGTGAAGTACGCACCACTCCAAGTGGGGATAGCTCCAAACCGTCCGACGCCTTTAGAATCTGTTCTGCCGTGTGGTTTGCCAGCAACATCCGCCCAGCCGCGCAGGTCACCAGCAGTCCGACGTTCACCATGTCCAGCGCTTCAAATCCTGCTTTTAGGAGTTCATAAGACTGCGGCTCAAGTGGCTCATGCAGTTCGCACGGGTCCGCGCAATCGACACCACACCCCGACCACCGCGGCGGACGCGGAAAGGCCCTCACCGCCAAATCAGGCAGACTTCGAAAAATCGCCATCCCGGCAAACTCCGGCCCTTCCGCAGAAAGGACGATCTGCACACAACTTGCTTTGGGAGAAGGCGTTAGGCGTTCACTGAGGGGAGGTATTGCGGTGGCGCTCTAACGTTCCGCTCGGTACGCAAAAACGGGCGCTGGCCGTGCGGGAAGTGAGTTGACTACACCATGTCACCTCACGCTTGTCAAGGCCCAAACGGGGAGGTCCGGGATGTTAGGCAAGCGAAAGTAAGTCACTCCGACGACAGCGTGCCACGGGCAAAATGTTGCCTCGCGCATGTTTACTAACTTGCAAACCAAGAAGAGCTTTGATGACAGCGATAGGCGGACGAACTCAGTCCACTTACTGCTGCTGATCCGTCTTCCCTTGATCGGCGGCAACCGGTTCCTGGGACGAGAACCGGGTCGGAGTCAGGCGGTACCCTGTCCGGGTGCGCACATGCAGCTTCCGATGCTGATCTCCCACCAGCCTCACATTGATCGAGCGCCAGCCGCGGTTTGGATTTGCCCGGGGGTAGTAGCTCAGGGAGTACAAATGGGCGAGGTCGTCGCGGATGGAGGCAAACGCACGCTTCTCATCGCGCCAGCTCTTCGCGAAATATGCTTTCCCGCCGGTCGCTGCCGTCATGCGCTCGAATACGGCAGTTGACACCGGCTCGAGTTTCGCTTGTTGCGTGCTGATCATGTAAACCGAAATTCCTGCCGACTGCGCAAACTCCGAAACATCCTCGGGAGGAACCACGCTCGAGTTGTCAGGACCGTTCGAAAAGACGACGACTACCTTTCGGCCCTGATACCGCGCAGCGTCCCTCAAGGTCAGCAAGAGCGTGTTGTACAGCGCAGCCTCATCCCCGGCAACCGTGGTGCGCACCGCCCGCAAAACCTGCCCGCGATCCGGCGTGAGCGGCGCGACCCGCGACAGATCGCGGCTGTACGAATAGAGCGCGATCTTGTCGGCGCTATCCAACGAGCGGACGAAATCCGCAATCGCATCCTGCGCGAATACAAACCCGCGGTACATGTAGTTGCTGGTATCGAACAGGATGAACACATTCGCGCCAGCCACGTACGAATCCAGCGCGGAAAGACTCGCGATCGCAGGCGCCGCCGGCACCGAATCTTCGCTTGCCGCTGCTGGCGCAGGAGTCTTATTTTCTCCTTGGGCAAGGTCCACCAAAGCCTTGGTGGGCCCATTGCCTTCCGCGAAGCTGGCCAATTTTTCCGTTAAATCATCTTCGTAAATTGCAAAATCCTCGGGCTTGAGGCCGGTCACGTAATTTCCGTTCTTGTCGGTAACCGCGACATTCAACTGTACGAGATTCACGGTGACGTGAATGCGAGGACCTTCCTGCGCTGACAACTGATGCCCCGCCCCCGGAAACAGCAGAGCAGCGCTCAGCAGGCAAAACAGGCCCCGAGAAATTACCTTCATCTTGCGGGTCATCGTGAGTCTCCCTTTCCGCTGTTAGCCGGTTCCACAGGCGAAGCTTGGATCGCTGATGCGGAAACTGCGGCATTCTTTTCGCGGCGATATTCGTCGCCAGTCTCGCGCAGCGCCCGTATCAACGCGGGCCAGTCCTCGAAATCCGTGGCGAATACCTTTTCAACCATGCGCCGCGTAAGGTCTGGCACCATCCGATTTAGAGCCTCAGGCGGAGTGCCGCTCTCGTCGGCCAACCTCGCCCAGTACAGTGTCCCCGAGTCCCAGGATTCCGCCAGCAATCGGCTGGAGTATCCAGCGAATGCGGGCACCGGAGGTAGATTGAGCAATTCCCGGCCATAGGTTTGCGCCAGCACGGGATGGGGCACACCGAAGTCTCGCGACAGTCGCTCCCATCCGACCTCGTCGGGAGACGACTTGCAAAGATTCCCCAGCTCCTCGCCGGCCGGTCCCCAGGCATGGGAGTTGGGATACCGCCGCCGATACTCCGCCGCAAGATAGAAGCTATCCGCAGGCGCAAGCTGGGCAATGACGGCATCGGAGTTCCCGGCGCTTAACAGGTCCTGCACCCGGTGAATGCCTTGCGGGGACAGTCGCTCCATCAAAATGGAGACGACCTGAGTCGCACCCTCCGCGCTCTTCCCATCCGCTGCCGACTTCAGCAATTCCTCTCCGGTCTTCTGGTACAGCGTCACGGCGTGCAGCTCGTTCCGCGACACGCCCCACCAACGTGGCAGCGTGGCGCTGGTAACCAGGCCCGGAACCAGTTCTCGCCAGATCAAGGCTTGCACGTTTTCTGGAACCATGAAGTCTTGTTCGATTTCCGCCAGTGCAAATGGCAAGTCTGCTAGAGAGCCGACCAGATGGGCGCCGCCACCAGCCGGAGACCCCTCGCCAAAAAGATGAGGCGCCTGCCAAACCGCTTTGATTCCCCCGACCGACTCGGCCGAGAAGTCGTGATTGCGGACGAGCAAGGGATTGTTATGCAATACCTGCGCGCCCGGCGGTTCGTAGTACGCGTAGTTGAGTCCCACCAGGGTGTCGCGCTGGAAGGAAGAAAGTTGCCCGAGGCCCTCTTCCATCTGATTATGTGAGGCCTGTCCGCTGAGCGCCTTGGATAGATCAGTCCGCATCTCAGCATCGGTGTGACTGTTGTTGTAAATACCTGCCGCCCACTCGCTCCGTTCGCTGGATTTGAAAATGGGCCGCGGCATTTCGAACTCGCGTAATTGTTCGGCGAAGATATTCAGCGAGCTATCCGCAGGCTTGCCCTGAATTCTTTCCTTTATGCCATCGCCGAGCGCGTTCAAGGTGTCCAGGGATACCAGCCGCTGGCTATCGAGAACCGAGCGCATTCTGCTAGCAATCTCTTCGTGAACCTTTCGTGCGGCCGGATCGGTTTGTGCAGGTCCAGCCAGCATCTCAATGATTTCGTCCTGCGAAGCGTGGCTCTTTCCAGTCGCTGCCTTGAGAATGGCTGCAAAGGAGGTACGTCCCGCACTGTACAGATCCGCCGAAGAGTGAATCCTGCTGAATGGCTCCAGCACACCCTGCCAGCTCTCATTGAGATGTTTCGCTGGAATCTGCCCTTGCCTCACCAGGATCTGCCAGATCCCGATGTTGGCCTGCAGAGTACCCAGCGCATTCCCACGCAGTGGTAAACCGTCGATGTGATCGAGTGTGTTCGCAGTTTCCAGAAATAGCGCCAAGGACGCATCGTTCAAGCCAGGAAATTCGGCGAACATCCGGTATTGATCGCTGAAAAGCTCGAACTTGCGCGCCAGCAGCAGCACGGTTTCCGGATTCAGTCTTGCGGTTCGCCGCGCGTCCAGTTCCGTGAGAACCAGGTAGACCTGCAGTGGTCCAAACTCGGTGTTCGCGCGCGACAACGCAAACATCGTTTGCAGCAGTTGATCCGGAGTGCTCAGACGTCCCGCGCGCTTCCCCCACTCCCGGACTAACTTGGAGTCGCTCTTCTGCCGCAGGATTTCTTTCCATAACTGCAGGTTCCCGGGAATTCGCGGATCGCCGTTTGGCTCCCATTGCTGTCGGGTGGCCAGCAGGAGCAGTCCGGGCGCTGGCCGAAATGCGCCGCGGGTCGCGGCCAGTGAGGGATCCGTGGTGCGAAGCGCCTCATAGAAGGTTTTCAGGCGATTGCCCTGCGTGAAATGAGCCTGCTGCTCCGGGCTCACGCGAGACAGCACGTCGAAGTAGGCAGCCAGCCAACCCGTGTCCTTCGAGATGAGGTTTTCTACAAACTCTCCCGGCGATCTGGGATTGACCCCCACCAGGCTGGACCAGGCCTGCTCTGCGGACGTGCCCCCCGGAACCACTACTCTTCCCGAGCGGATGCACAAATAATACCCGTAGAAATCGAGGGCGGAGGAATGGGGAACAAGTTTGCGAAGCCCGATCGTTTGCTGCAAAGTCGTCCGGGTTTCGGGGTCCATGCGCGAGAATGCCCAATACAGGCGCGCGATTGCAGGATCGTGGACCAGAATGTCCAGTACATCCTTACTATATTGCTGCTCCCGCTTGTTGCCGGCGGACATCCAGTCGGACTCTGTAAAAAGCAGCGGAACACGAGACGCCGCGTACGGATACTCAAAGGGCTTGCCTTGCTGCAGACTCTGTTCCAGAGCCGGGAGCGGGAATCCGGAATCCGTGGTCAAAAACGCGCGTTCAGGATCGGCCGTCTCCAACGCCAGATCCGCATTGCCACACTCTTCGCGCAAACGATAGCCGAGAATCCGAAGCAGTTGCCGGGCCTCGTCGCAATTGCTGACTTGAATGCTCTGTTTCTGCCCTGCAAATTCGGCCAATTGCCGCGCCTGTTGCACATAGCGATTCAGCAGAATCAGAAATTCTGTGGGACGATTGCCGCCTTCATATCCCTGCATATAGATGTTGCGGGACAGAAGCGGCATGACATCCTGGGACGAAATCTTCTGGCTGATGCCCGCCATGCGCAGAAACGAACGCAGCGGCCCAGGAATGCTGATCTCCGACCCCGGCGAGTCGGAAGGAAGAGGAGCAGCTTTCGCTGACGGCAGGAGTGAGAAAACGCCAAGGGACAGGAATGCAACTCGGAGAGCGACAGCGCGGAAGGAAACGCTCACGACTGGAGACCTCGTGAGGCCCGGCAATCAGCAGATCGGAAGGACTTACCTCACCGTTCGTGCAACGCCAGCGAACCCGAAGTGCCTAAGCGGTTCGCGCAAACGACTGAGATCAGCCATATTCGATAAGCGCCCCGCGGCCCCAAAAAAATATCTCGAAAAAATACAATCAACTGCGGCTGTTGTCCAAGCTTTTCTCGTCATTTTTAGACGGGAATGTAAATTTTTGCGGACATGCACCGGTTCCGGTGAAAACCCGCTCCAGGAGGGTGCTTCTGGCAGGTTTCTCCCGTACTGACCTTGGACGCTGCCGACACCCGTCTTACGAAGCAGATACATGGGTTGCCGGTTGTGTACTTTCGATTACGTCCATTCAGCTGAGATTTTGTACGCCATAGCTAACCAGGGCGACTGCTGGTTCTGACAGATTCTCGGCTTCCCGCCCAGTTCATTGCTCCCAAACCGTTTTGATGTTCACAAACTCACGGATTCCCTGCACCGACAGCTCTCGCCCGTGTCCCGATGCCTTCACCCCTCCGAAAGGAACTCGCGGGTCCGATGCGACCATCTTGTTCAGAAACACCATTCCTGCATCCAGTTCGTTGATGAACAGTTCGGCTTCCTCGGGATTGTGCGTCCAGGCGCTGGCGCCCAAACCAAAGCGGCTATCGTTGGCGATCCGGACTGCTTCAGACGCGTTCTTCACCCGGAAAACCGACGCTACCGGCCCAAACAACTCCTCTTTATATGCAGGCGATTCCGGCGGGATGTTTGCCAGCACCGTGGGGGCGTAGAAATTCCCGGGTCGCTTGAGCGGATGTCCCCCCGTCAGGACCTTCGCGCCAGCCGCAACTGTCTTCTTTACATCCTCATCCAGAGAACTGACTGCCTCGGAATTTGCCAATGGACCCACCTCCGTGTGCTCGTCCAGAGGATCACCGACGCGTAGCGCCTGCATCTTACTCACGAATTTGCGCTCGAATTCATCCGCGATCGGTTCGGCCAAAATGAAGCGTTTGGCGGCAATACAGGACTGGCCATTATTTTGGACTCGCGCTTCCACGGCGGTCTTTACGGCTGCCTCCAGGTCGGCGCTAGGCATCACAATAAAAGGATCGCTCCCACCCAGCTCGAGCACCACTTTCTTGATCCGCTTGGCGGCCGATACTCCCACCTGAATACCAGCCTGTTCGCTGCCGGTCAGAGTTGCGGCCCTGACTCGCGGATCATTCAGAATTTTGTCGACCGGTCCGGAGCCAATTAACAAGGTCTGGAAAACTCCCTCGGGAAATCCTGCCCGCAGGACAATCTCCTCAATTTTCAGCGCACATTGCGGAACATTGGACGCGTGCTTCAGCAAGCCAACATTTCCCGCCATCAACGCCGGAGCTACAAACCGGAATACCTGCCAGAAGGGAAAGTTCCAGGGCATGATCGCCAGAATCGGACCTAAAGGCAGATAACGCACAAAGCTTCGCTTCGCCCCAGTATGCACGGGTTCATCGGCGAGGAACTTCTCCGCATTTTCCGCATAGAACCGGCACCCCGTGGCGCATTTGGAGGCCTCGGCAACAGCCGATCGTAGGGTCTTCCCCATCTCCAGGGTCATCAATTGGGCACATTGCTCTTTCTCTGCCTCCAGGATTTCGGCAACTTTGAGCATCTTCTCTTTGCGATCGGCAAACGATGAATGCCGGTGTGTCTGGAATGCAGAGACGGCCAGTTGCAGTTTTTTCTCGATCTGCTCATCGGTCAGCGGCTCGAACGTCTTCACCACCTCGCCGGTTGCGGGATTCACGCTTGCAATAGCCATGGATCGGGTCCTCTTCTTGCGTTGATTGCTGATGTTGGACGAAGAAAGTTTCGGCAAAAGAAAGCGCGCAAACCGAAACGGTTTGAGGTAACGCGCAATGGAAATTGAAATCGTAGCAGAATTGGCTCGATCCTGCGCCTGCGTTGCTCTAACTCTCGCTCACGCCGGCATTGCGCAAGAAGCGATTGCGCTCCGGACCAATCTTCACATGTTTCGATAGCAGCCGATAGAATTCCTGAGGCGTAGCTGCCTCTTTCGATGCCTTCTTAGCCAGGACGCCAGCAAGCGGCCCAATGTATACCGCCAAAAGCCGACTCGCACGATCGATCTCAGCCGATCCAAGCACGACACGGCGCCTTTCGCCCACGACCGCTGCGGAGGAAGAGATCGGGTTCTTCACTTCGCGGACTTCACGGACATCGGGCCACGCGGCGTTCTGCTCCAGAAAAACCTGGCGGTCTTTCCGCTGCTTGATGCTGTCCGCCACAAGTTGCACCAGATCGGAACTGCTGTGCGCCTGCAACGCCGCCTTCCGCACGACAGCCTTGGCTAGCGGACCGAGGAACGCGGCCAGACTGTTTTCCAGTGTTTGCAGAGACTCGTAAGACCACGCTTCCCTTCTGCGCGAAATCTCCTGCTTTCCATCGCGAGATGGTTTCGCAGTACCCTCCGGCACATAAAGGCCAGGCCGAGATTCGTGATCCTCCTCGCGGTTCGGATATACAGGTTCCGCTGCCGAGGCCTTTTGAATCGCACCGGGCATCGATATTGCCGCTCCCACATGGTCGATGGTGCTTCTTCCCAGCTCGAACTCGAAGGAAGGGGAATAAACATTGTCAGAATCGCCCACAGTTAGCGAAGGCGGAACCGGCTCCCGATGCTGCGGATCGCGCAGAAGCAAAGACTGAAAGCATTCGTCCGACCAAACCGGATCGGGCTCAGCATAGACCGACTCTCGCATTCTGGGGCTCGGCTCCGGTGTTGCCATGCGCTTCAACTCGGAGGAGCGCTTCCTTAGGGAAGTCGTCGTCTTGGTCGTCTTCTTCGGTTTGACCGCAAAATCTGCGGTCTGTTCCCGCAGAGTCCCGCGTTCGTCGAGTTTCGCCTCAATCATCAACTTGAAGGACTTCGCTCGCACCGATTCGGGATCCAACCGCAAACCATCTTCCACGGCCCGCATCGCCTCATCCAGCCGGCCGGCGGAGAGCGACTTCTCGGCGCGCGACAAAGCCTGATTCACTTTCTCCTTCTGCAGAATCTTCTCCCGCACCGCCCGCAATTCGGGATTATGACTATCGAGCCGCAACGCCTGTTCGATGCTGTTGAATGCGTCGCTGATCCGGTTCAGTTGGAGCGCCTCTTCCGCGTGGATGCGGAGATTGAGCGCCCGCTTCTGCCGTTGCTGCACTGCCAATGCACGCTGGACCTTGGTCATCAGCTCGGCGGCTCCGCGATGATCGGAGTCGACCTCCAGAACACGCGCAACTTCCTGCTTCGCTCTCTCGTAGTCGCCCTGGTGAACGAACCGCTCGGCTTCACTCAGGCGCTCTCCAAATGATCCTCTTTTCAGCTCTGACTCGATTTGCAAAAGGTCGAAAGCAAACTCATCGGCGGATTGATACCGCTCTTCCCTGCGCTTCGCCAGAGCTCGCGCCATGATTCCATCGAGTGCTCGCGGGTAATCTCTCAACAAACGATGCAGCGGAGGCGCCGGGCTATTCATGATCAGGTCCAGAGTCTGCGAAACATTGGCACCCTCAAACGGCAGCCGGTGCGTCAGTAAATGAAACAGCACCACTCCGGTCGAAAAAATGTCGCTGCGCCCATCAATTTCCATGTTCTTGATCTGTTCGGGAGACATGTACTGATAGGTCCCCATGACAAATCCCGTTCTCGTGTTTTTGCTTTGCCCGAGCCGAGCGATGCCGAAGTCGATCAGCTTCACCATCCCATCCTCGAGCACCATGATGTTGGCGGGCTTGATATCACGATGAACGATCGCCGGCTGCCGGCTGTGCGCGTAGTGCAACCCTTCACACACCTGGCGGATGCAGCGCACCTTTTCGATGAGCGTCATCGTCTGCTCTTCCAGCAATGACTGCAAACTGCGGCCGGGCAGATACTCCATGACCAGGTACGGTGTGCCCTGAAATTCTCCCAGGTCGTAGACGGTGACAATATTCGGATGGCGCAGACTGGCGGTGAACTGAGCCTCGCGGTAAAAGCGCTTCAGGCCCTGGCGTTGCTCTTCCCCCGTGCCCGTCACCATCTTGATGGCAACCGAGCGTTCCAGCGCGCGGTCGAGCGCCTTGTAGACGACACCCATCCCGCCGCGGGCAACTACTCCCAAAACCTCGTACTTGTCGATCTTTCTTGGAACGGAGGGATGCATGGCGCAGTCGACGGTTCCAGGCTGTTCAAGCGGCTTTTTGGCCGTCTGCATACTCGCACATTCCAGCTCGGCATGCGAATTTTTGTGCCGTCATCGCCCGAAAAGGCCGTCAGTACCGCAATTCAGGCATGTAGTTCCGGCGCGCCTGTTTTTTGCTATGATGGCGCCTGCCTTGCTTTGTTGGTGTGTTCTCTCGTGCGCTGAACTCGACCAATCCCCTGCCAATTCGCCCGTAAAGGCTGGCCCTGCCGGGTAATTTGGAACTTGTCGCAGTTTGGCCCTTGTTGATCCCGAGAGGATGTTGAACCCTGAATTATGTCCTCCGCACCGGTCCAACCCGAGCGTCTCGGCTCCTACGACATCGTAGACACCCTGGTGCAGGCCCGAGCCGGATGGGTGGTCTATAAGGGTTTCGACCCCATCCTTCGGCGGACCGCCACCCTCAGAACGATTCCCAAGAAGCTGTTGCAGGAGTACGGCAGCTCCAAGTTGGCCCGATTGGAAAGCGAGATCCTGGCCGCTTCCCGCCTGCATCACCCCGGCATTGTCGGCGTCTACGAATTCGCTGAGCAGGGAGACTTCGCTTACATCGCTTCCGAGTATGTCGAGGGCCCCTATTTGAAAGAGCGGGTGCGGCTGCCTTTGCCCGACGCAATCAGCCTCATCGTGCAAATGCTTCTTGCCCTCGATTTCGCGCATAGCCAGAGTGTGGTTCATCGTGGAATCAAACCATCAAACTTGCTGCTGAACGCCAAGGGACAACTGCGGATTGCCCACTTCGGCGTCGCCGAACTGGACTCAGGTACCCCGTCCTATATGTCGCCCGAGCAGTTCTCCGGCGCGCCTTTGGACCGTCGCACCGACATCTTTTCCAGTGCCATCGTCTTCTACGAGGTCCTGACCGGAGCCAGCCCATTCGCGGGTCCAGCTGAGAACCTGTCATCGCGTGTTTGCAATTCGGCGGAATGTCCCCCCTCAGAAGTGAACCCCGAGATTCCTCGCGCATTTGATCGGATTTGCGCGCGGGCCCTGGCCAAGAATGTTCAGGATCGGTACCCCAGTGCACGTTCTTTCTGCGAAGAAGTGCGCGAGGCCTACGAGCAGGCACGCGGTCTGTCCCTGACGCGCGTGGTGTCCAATGAGGCAGCCGCTTACGCCACCCAGGTTCTCAGCGTTGCCGAACACGAGTTCTCTTCTTCCCGGGATGCAGGGCGGACTATGGCTTCCGCCGCGGTCTCTGCCTGGGGAGAACAGACGCTGCGCAAAGTCGAAAAGCAACTGGCGATGTTCATTGGACCGGTCGCCAAGATCAGAGTTCGTGAGGCGGCGATCAAGGCCACCGATCTCGACAGCCTGTACTCAATCTTGGCGGAAGGATTGAGCATAGAGGAGGAACGCCGCGCATTCCTCGCTCAACGATCCGGTTCCGCTCCCGCGCCGCCAGAGCAGGAATCAAAGCCGCCCGAGCGTACGGTTGCGAGGCAGGTTGCGCCGGTCGAGGAGGGCAAACGCGTACCCCAAGTCCAGTCGACCCCAGCGCCAGAGGCTCGCAAGGAGCCGAAGAGTATCCCCAGTCCGCCTGCCGTTGTACGCCCTGAACCTGTCCCCGCCCCTGTCGATCGCGCTCAAAGTCCGGGGCTGGAGCGAAACATCCCCCAGAAGTCGGATGTATCCTCTTCTTCTCGAGCGCCGGCGGCACCACCAGCGCCTCGTCCACCTGCGCCGCCAGCAGCACCAAGACCTGAGGCTTCCTCCCCTCGCTCCATTACGCCTGCAGCACCCCCCAAGCCGGAGCCAGCGAAGCCAGAGCCACCCGATACTGCCGCTCGCCTGGAGGAACTGGTCGGCAAGCAACCTGACACGCTGGCCGCCTATCTGAAAGACGGCCCTCCTCAGATTGAGGAAGTGATTCTTCCATTCGTTGCGACAGTACAAGGGTTGATCGCCTTGTATGCGACCGGAGCGAAGAAAGAAGCGCTCAATCCGCAGAACATCACCTTCGATCGCATGGGGAAAGCCACCATCCAACTCCTGCCTATGACTGGCACCGGCGGAACCAGCAGCTCGGCGAGCAATCCACGCTACGCTGCCCCGGAAATGTTCTCCGAGAAAGCGTCCAGTGGCGGCGACAAGACCATGACTGCCGCCCATATTTATGCGCTCGGGGTGATGTTCTACGAAATCCTGCTCGGCAAGCGGCTCTTCGCCAAATCTTTTGCCGATCAACGCTCGGAACTGGACTGGATGCGCTGGCATGCGGATCCCGAAAGTAAGGCTCCGGCACTCAAATCTTTGTTGCCGGATTATCCCGTCGCGCTTTCAGACCTGGTGGAATCCATGATGCAGAAGGATCCGGCCAAGCGCCCGCCGGATCTGGAAACACTGTTGAGCCGTCTGCGTTCCGTCGCACAGCGCGCGAACAAGACGATCGTGCTCTCCAAAAAGCAGGCCCAGAAAAGTATTTCTCGACCTGATAACCGTCTTCCTGATCCTGCCCCCAAGAAGCAGCACACGGTGTTGTGGGTGCTTCTTGTATTCGCAATCCTGGCGGCTGCCGGCGGTGTCTGGCTGTGGCAAAATCCCGATTTTGTCCGCACCGTGATCGCGCCCCTTCTTCACTTCTCCAATTGAGGGTGCCCCACTCAAGCCCGGTTTTGGCTTGGGTGGGGGTGTTTGCTTCCGAGCACACATCCTCCTCATCCCAACAACTCAATCTCGATTGGCTTCAGGAACCGAAATACGAGTAGAGCAGGAAAAGTCCTGCACATCCCATGAGGAGGGAAAATTTTTCCATGAACGTGAAGGAGCCTGCAAACTTCGACACAGGTGTGAGGAACCCCATCATGCCCGATGGCGCCGGTTCCGATGGCTTGAGAGTCTCTAAGTTGGACAGTGCAGGAACAATCGCAACTTCAGCTCCTGATTTTTCCTCAGCCGGCTCTGCCGTGCGGATGATCAGGATATAGCCGGGAATCTCGACTTTGTCCTCGGACCGCACCCGCGTCCGGAGCGACTTACGCAGGCGGCTCCCATTCAGCCAGGTTCCATTGTTGCTCAGATCGGTAACATAAATATGCGTGCTGTCGGCAGTGATGACCAAATGCTCGCGTGACAGGTCCGATCCGTCCAGCAGAATTCCTTCTTCCGCACCGCGTCCCACAACCAGGCCATCACCCAGTTCCCGCTGCACTTCCCGCGAGCTGCCGTCGAGCTTGGACTCGATCGAAAGCAGGATCTCCATGCTTAAACGAGCGCCTTTCTCAGGTAGCTTTCAACTTGTCGCCGGAAGCTGGGATCTTCGGAGAGGAAATCCACCAGGTTTTGTTTCTGAGCGGCCGTCAAAGGCCCGGTGACGTTTTGCTGCTGTTCCACCAATTCAGAAACCGATGCGCGCACAATTCCTTCCAGCTTTTGCGGATCGTCGAGGGCCGCCTTCGAACAATTCGCGATCGAGCTCAATCCCGGGGTGGAAGTCGCCTCCGGCCCGGATGCTTGCAGCTTGTCTTTCGTCGCGGCGAAGTTCTGGTCACGCTTCGTCTCAACGTTCTCGTAATCGGAGCCAACAAACGATCCGTTCGTTCCGGGCGGTTTTATGTCGTGAATATCCATCGCTCGTGGCTCGCTTACGCGAAATTCACCTGATCGGTCAACTCCATCAGCTTGCGGGCCATCTTTCCATATTCTCCCAGGGGATCCAGCGCCACTGAGTTCTTGAGATGCTTGCGAGCACCTTCTTTATCTTTTCGGAACAGAAACGTTTCCCCGAGATGGGCGTGCGCATACGCACTTCGCGGATTCAGTTCCAACGCCTTCTGGTAATGAGCTTCTGCGGCGTCGAAATTTCCCGCTTGGAACTCCACTGTGCCCAGCAGGATTTCCGGAACTTCATGTTTCGGAAACAGCGTGCGCACTCCCTCCGGATATCGCGGGCGGCCTGGAAATTCCTCGCCTCACGATAGATGATCGCCGCTTCCAGCAGGAACGCTGCTTCTTCACTGGACGGATGAACTGCCCATTTGACCGTCATGTCCCCCTCCTGTCAGCGTGACAAAAGCTAGTTGATGTTGCGGATCGATGCCATGGCTGCGTCATGTCGCGACTTGACGATGGCAGAAGCGGTTTCGAACAGTTCCTGCTGCTGGGCCATGGTCTGCTGGAGCTGGAGAAACTGCTCCGTGTCACCCATCAACCCGCTACCTACGCTCAGTGCACCGCTCAGGCCACCGCCGCCCAGGATTCCACCGATCGAACCCCCGATCGAGCCCCCGCTGATTACCCCGCCAATCAGCCCACCAACACCGGGCGCGACCAGGTTGCCTACCCCACCCACCACCGATCCCAAAATCCTGCGGAAGGCACCCGGCTGTTTCGGTTGGGTGGACTGCAGAATCTGATCAAGGCTGTAGTTAGGCGTAGAAGCATTGTTTACAGCCGGCGCGTTTGCCATGGAAGTTGCTCTCCTATCCAGATTATCGTTACCCCGGCAGCTTTGTTGCTAGGCTTGAGCCGCCTTGTCCCGGGCCTCGGTCAGGATTCGTAGCAAATCCAGGGACCGCCCATACGCCGCCATCGCCGACCGGGCTCGGGTCTGGTCTGCTTCGGACCCCGATTCCACTAAGTCGTTGAGCTGACGGCAGGTTTTCTCGACCTTGGACAGCAACGGAGCCGGCTCCGCGCTGGAAAGCAGTTGCTCGAATTCGGGAAATTGACGCCAGCCGATGTCGTCTTTGCCTGCTTGCTCTTTTCCACCGCTTTTCATGGCTTACTATCCTTTCTGCTGAACTGGCAGTACCATGGCTCCCCATGAATGAGGATGTGCGTTCCATCACCAGCAAAAATCTCCCGGACGCCATCCGACTTCTCAACGAGTCTTCCCGGGACACTTCACTGCAATACAACGTCGATTTCTTCGACTTCCTGGCCCTCAAGAGATTCTGGAACTTCTCTCTCTCGCATTCTCTGATCCGCTACATTGACAACCAACCGGCTGCCATCGCCATTAACTGCGCAGATTCAGAGACGCGTCACGCCTACACCTTCTACTGGGGCACCCTTCCTCAATTTCGCAACGCCAAGCTGTCGATCTCTCTTTTTGACACCTTCTGTCAGAAGCTTCGTGACGATGGTTACACCATGCTCTACGCGGATGCGATTCCGGATCGTCCCGCCCAGCGTTACCGTTTCATCCAGATGTTCCCCTTGGACACCTTTCTCGATATGAAGGGCGACGGCTCCCACCTGTCCGGCCACAATCCCTCGTTCCCGGTTCGCAAGATCGATGTTGCCTTGCTGTCGCAGATTCCCTTTCCTTCCGGTGACGTCTTTCACTGGTCGCAACGCCCCAGCTTTCTCGCGAATATCGACTACTTTGTAGAAATTCTCGGTGCCTTCGCGGGGGACTGTTTAAAAGCCTACGCCGTTGTTCCAGCCCACCCCCGGGAAATGATTCTGTTTGATCTCCGATCGCCGGAGGAGTGCTTCCCCGCCGGAAACGACCTTCTGCATTACCTGGCTCAGCACTATCCATCACCCATCCGGGCCCGGCCCATCCTTTCCGGCAGCTTCGCCCACCGCTTGCTTTCGGATGCCGGCTTCTCCGTGACCCGGAGTTATTCCTCGCTCGTTCGGGATCTGCGCATCACGCGCTCCCGAAGACAAGCTAGCTAGCAGCCGCTGACCCCTCCGCGATCTGTGCAGCCGGCGCCGGCGAGATCATCCCTAACGGCTGAAGGTTGATCTGCGGGGCAAGCTGGTCGTAACTCAAAACCGTCACATCCGGGACAGCATAGTCCAGCAGTCTCTTCACAAACCGGCGGATCTCGCCATCCGTCACAATCACCGGCCGTTGCGCACCCGCCGGCAGGTCTCCAATCGCGTTGCGCGCGGCTGCCATGACCTGCTGGCTCAACTCCGGATCCATCGACAAATAGGCTCCGCTCGCGCTTTGCCGGATCGAATTGCGGAACATCTCCTCAAACTCAGGGTCCAGCCGATAGACGAACAATACCGGGCGCCCCCTCGATATCTGAAAACAGATCTTGCGTTTCAAACCCGCACGAACGTGTTCTGTAAGCGGCAGCACTTCGTGTTCAATGCGGCCCCATTCACAGAGGGATTGCAGGATATTCTTCAGATCCCGCACCGATACTTCTTCTTCGACCAGCCTCCGCAGAATCTCCGTCAGGGTCTGCAACGATACCGGCTTCGGCACCGTCTCATCCACCAGCGTCGGATAATACTGCTTCACGGTCGCTACCATGCTCTGCACTTCCTGGATACCGATGAACTCCTTGGCGTTCTTCTTCAAGTAATGAGCGAAGTGCATCAACAGAATCTCATGGCTGTCCCAAACCTGGAGTCCGGATGTTCGGGCGCGCTCGGCTTCATCGCGCGGAATCCATGCCGCCGCTTTCCCGGTGCCAGGATTGGTCGCGTTCTCCGCGGTAAACCCGTAGACCGAGATGGCCTGCGCAGAATCGTTCACTAATACGGCGTCGGTACGGATTTGCCCGCTGGCCACAGGCACTTCGTTGGCCCAGATCATGTAGTGGCCCGGATCTCCCGGCGAATTGCCCTTGACCTGCAGTTGCGGAAAAATTACGCCTAACTCGTAATAGAGACTGTTGCGCAAGCCCACCAATTGCTCGAAAAACTTCTTTCCGTTCTCCGTCTCCTTGTCCACGAAGGGCGTAATCCCGTCGCCAACCTGTAATACCAGTGGCACCGTCAATGAGATTTGCAGGTCCTGTGCCTTGGAGATCCCTGCTTTGCTCTCCTTTTCCGAGGCGGCCAGACCGATCTTCTGCGCCCGGAACAGGCCATAAGCCAACGACCCTGTGACCCCCGCAAGAATAAAGAAGGGAATCTTGGGCAGGCCGGGAATGATGGCCATAATCGTAAGCAGTCCGGATGCGACGGCAATCGCCTTGGGCTGTCCCAGAATCTGCCCGGCTACATCCTTACCCAGATTGGAGTCTTTGTGTTCCGATGCAACTCGGGTCACCACCATGCCCGCGGAAATCGAAATGAGCAGCGCGGGAATCTGCGAAACCAACCCATTTCCGATGGTCAGGATTGAATAGGTCTGCACCGCCTCCATGGCCGTCATTCCATTCATCGCGATGCCGATGATCAGTCCACCGACGATGTTGATCAGCGTGATGACAATGCCCGCGATGGCGTCGCCTTTCACAAACTTCATGGCGCCGTCCATCGCGCCATAGAACTGACTCTCGCGGGCCAAAGCCTCTCGCCGTGCCCGTGCCTGATGGAAATCGATAATCCCGGCGCGCAGGTCCGCATCAATGCTCATCTGCTTGCCGGGCATGGCGTCGAGCGTGAAGCGAGCCGAAACTTCGGCCACACGCTCTGCACCTTTGGTGATGACGATGAACTGAACCAGCGTGATGATCAGGAAGATCACCGCGCCCACGACGAAGTTGCCGCTCACCACGAACATG
>Ga0187825_10000029_pt1 | contig 19784 bp, 16 predicted proteins | sample NC_wetland_sal_i_11_FD_132421 | JGI IMG/M metagenome (GOLD analysis project Ga0187825, IMG submission 132421) | Wetland sediment microbial communities from Neuse River Estuary, North Carolina, USA - SourceSoil_5 | ecosystem: Environmental > Aquatic > Freshwater > Wetlands > Sediment | place... | reverse complement strand
GCGCGTCAGCCGCTCCAGTTCACGCTTGGACATCTTGTCGGGATCGCAGATGACGCCCCCGGCGGCCCCGCCGAATGGGATATCGACCACGGCGCATTTCCAGGTCATCCAACTGGCCAGCGCTCGAGTCTCGTCCAGGTTCACATTGGGGGTGTAGCGGATACCGCCCTTGGCCGGGCCGCGATCAATCGAATGCTGCACCCGGAACCCGGTAAATGTCTCCAGGCGGCCATCATCCATCTGCACCGGGATGTGCACGATGATTTCCCGGCTCGGCTCGCGCAATATTTTCCACAAGCCTTCATTGAGTTTGAGCTTCTGCGCCGCCACGTCAGACCGGGCGACCTGCGCTTCCCACGGATTGATTTCTTCCAGATATGCAGTTGGCATTAGTAGGTCTGGCCGCGCACAAAGTTTAACCCAGTATGCTACACCGCGCCAAAATTACGGGCGGCAGGCGGTGGAGGACGGGCGCCCCCGGCTGTCTGGCACCAGCCTGTGGACGACAGGCGAGGACGCCCGTCCTCCATCGATCTTCCAGTTGATATATTCAAGAGTCAGCGATGCCGGTCGAATCTCACTCTGCCTCTCATGCTCCGCTGCGCGCCGACTTCGCGCTGACGCTGCGGCTCGCCCTGCCTCTGATCGTCGCCGAGGTGGGCTGGATGAGCATGGGCATTGTCGACACCATCATGGTGGGACGGCTGCCCGACAGCGCAGTTGCCATCGGGGCCACCGGCCTGGGCCAGAGCCTGTATCACAGCGTCGCCATCTTTGGCGCCGGCCTGCTGCTGGGGCTGGATACGTTCGTCGCCCAAGCGTACGGCCGCGAAGACTTGAACGATGCGCGACACTCCCTGGTGAACGGACTCTTTCTCGCGCTGGCACTGACGCCGATCCTCATGCTGGCCGTCTCCTTCTGGCCGCCGCTCATGCAGCATTTCGGAATCAGCGCCGAGCTGGTAGGGCCGATGCGTCCGTTTCTGCGCGCGCTGAACTGGGGCACTTTGCCGCTGCTCGCCTACTTTGCTCTGCGCCGTTACCTGCAGGCCATGAACGTGGTGCTTCCCATCATGTTCGCGCTCATCTCTTCGAATCTGGTAAATCTGGTGGGCGACTGGGCGCTGATCTATGGACATCTGGGGCTGCCCGCGATGGGCATCACCGGCTCAGGCTGGGCCACGTGCATTGCCCGCATCTACATGGCGAGCGTGCTTGCCATCACGTTGTTCTGGGTTGAATCGAAACCTTCACTGCCGAAATGGAGCGGCGCGGTCGGAATCGATCTGCACCGAGTGGCGGCCCTGCTGAAGCTGGGGGCCCCGGCCGCAACTCAAATCCTGCTCGAAATCGGGGCTTTCTCGGCGGCTACGGCGCTGGTGGCAAAGCTGGGACCTGTCCCACTCTCCGGTCACGAGATCGCGTTGAACTGCGCCGCCCTCACCTTTATGGTGCCGCTCGGGATCAGCTCCGCGGCAGCAGTCCGCGTGGGACAACAGTTGGGAAGAAAAGATCCCGCGGGAGCGCGGCGCGCGGGCTGGTCGGCCATCATGCTCGGGGCCGGATTCATGACCTGCGCGGGCCTGGTGTTCGTCTCCATTCCCACCTGGATCGCGCGCCTGTTCTCTCCCGACCCGATGGTGATTCGCACCGGCGCGAAGCTGCTGCTGGTGGCGGCCGCGTTCCAACTCTTCGACGGCTTGCAGACGGTCGCAACCGGAGCGCTGCGCGGTTCGGGCGACACCAAAACTCCGATGCTGGCCAACTTCGTCGCCTACTGGTTGATCGGGCTGCCGGTGGGCTATGTCTTGTGCTTCAAACTGGGATGGGGCGCGGTCGGCGTGTGGATCGGCCTGTGCGGCGGCCTGGTGATGATCGGATCCGCTCTTCTGCTTACGTGGCATAGAAGAAAGCTCGCGCCGTAGTTCATTTTCGTGGGGACATGAGAAAGTTGCGAAAAACTGGAAGGTGTCATCCTGAGCGCAGCCCGTCCATTCGCTCGCGAATGGACGGGCGGAGTCGAAGGACCCCTAGCAGCTTCAACGTCGCGGGAGGCGTTGCTCGATGAGTTTATATGGCGAGATTGTGAAGCGGGTAGGGTTCCTTCGACTGCGTAGCTGCTTCGCTTGCGCGAAGCAGCCACTCCGCTCAGGATGACAGCCGCGGTGAAGCTTCGCGAATCCTGGCATAGCCCGGTTTGATGACTGAGTAGATCAATCGGCACCGCTGGTCGTAGGGCAGGAACGCGCTCTTCATCGCATTGATGGTAATTTTCTCGAAGTCATCCAGCGTGAGGCCGAAGGTTTCCGCGGCAGCCTCGAACTCACGCGTCATCGTGGTATCGCTCATCAGGCGGTTGTCGGTGTTGAGGGTAACCCGGAATTTTTCCTGATAGAGAATCTTGAAGGGATGTTCCGCCAGGCTGGGGGTCGCGCCGGTATGGACATTGCTGATCAGGCAAATCTCCAGCGGAATGCGCTTGTCGAGAACGTACTGCGCCAGGTCGCCCAACTTCACCACTTTGCCGTCCGCGACCGCGATGTCGTCAATCAACCGGGTCCCGTGTCCGATGCGATGCGCCCCGCAATACTGAATCGCCTGCCAGATCGATTCCTTGCCGTAGCCTTCCCCGGCGTGAATCGTAATATTGAAGTTCTGGCGCTGAATATAATGAAAGGCGTCCACATGCTTCTTGGGCGGATACCCGCCTTCCTCGCCGGCCAGGTCGAAGCCGACCACGCCGCGCTCGCGAAAATCCACCGCCAGCTCCGCCATCTCGAGCGATACGTCCATGTTCCGCATGGCGCAAATTATCAATCCTGAGGCAATTCCAAAATCTTTTCGCGCGCGCTCCAGCCCCTTTAAAACCGCTGAGACGACCTGCTGATGCGTCAATTCCTTGCGGGTGTGAAACACCGGCGCAAAGCGGGTTTCGAAGTAGACCACGCCATCCTGGCTCAGGTCTTCGGCCTGCTCGTACGCCACGCGTTCCAGCGCCTCTTCCGTCTGCATCACCGCGATGGTGTGGGCAAAACCTTCCAGGTATTTGGCGAGACTGCCCTTGTTGGCTCCCTGATGGAACCACTGGGCCAGCGCGGCCGGATCGTCCGTGGGAAGGTCTGCGTATCGTGTCTCCTTCGCCAGGTCAATCACGGTCTGCGGTCGCAGCACGCCATCAAGGTGCTCGTGCAGAAGCACTTTGGGCAAGCTGGTCAGCCAGCTTATATCAGGCTTCATGAAAAACTCCACTTCTGCTGTGCTAGCGCCTATCGCGCGGTGTCGCTAGTTAACACGCCAGCCCAATAGTAGCTCCGGAACAGCACCGTCTCGCTTCGCGCCGGATCTTTCAACCGTACTCGAATCTGATGCAGCCCGGGATGCGGACTCTTGGGTTCAAAACTCAAGAGATAGCGATTATGGACGTGATTGTTGAAATCCGTCATGCGAGCTTCGAATCGTTTGCGCGAATCGAATAGTTCGTATTCTCCGCCGGTCTGGGATGCAATTGCTTTCGGTGTGTTGCGTTTCATCGCTGCGCTGGCTTGCGCGAGCAGTGCAATTAGATCGGCCGTGGGTTTCATTTCGTCCTGATTGTTGCCCCGTTCAGTGTCCAAAATGTTGGAGAGAGTGGGGGAAAATACCAGCGTGTACACAGTTGTATTGCTGTTACCAATTAAGGTCACGACATCTTGAATTTTCGCAAACTTGCTGCCGTGGTCGCGGGTTTCACTGATCAGGAGCAACACTTTTTGTCTTCCTTCGGGCACCTGATTCAGCAATCTCACCGAGTATTGCACGGCGTCGAGAATCGCCGCTCCGTCGTCGCCAGGTTCCAGATTGCGTAGACTGTCGGCGATCTGCGTCCCGTTGCCAGTGAAGTCGTGTTGCAGATTCAGCCGGCTATCAAACGCCAGAACTGCAATCTGAGCACCGGGTTGATCGAGAATCGGGGACAGCATGGAACTCAGTCCCTGTTCCCTACCGAATTCACGCCACGCGCGCCGTCCGGTCTGTATCGCCACCATCAGCGAGACTGGTTCGGCCTCCGCCGCTTCATCGAGGAACGGCTTCTGTTCGATGCCATCGTCCTCGATCACGAAATCTGTCGCCTGCAAACCGTAAGCCACGTTGCCGTTAGCGTCGCGCACCAGGGTGGGAACTAGCACGACATTCGACTGTGCGTTGAACGTGGTTTCCTGCGCCGCTGCCGCAGTTCCACAAACCACCAACAACATCGCAACCGGCGCTTTGAAGAAGCTCATTGTCTCTGCAAATTAATCTTTCCCGATGTCTTCATTCCAAACTTCGGGATTCGCCCGGATGTATTGGGCGAGCAGCGAAGCGCACTCCTCGGAATCAAGATCGATGACTTTCACGCCGAGCGAACGCAGCCATTCCATCCCGCCCTGAAAATTGCGGCTCTCGCCCACCACCAGAGTGCCAAAACCAAACTGCCGGACCAACCCGCTGCAGTACCAGCACGGCGCCAGGGTGGTGACCATGACCAGATCGCGATAGCTGCGCTGCCTTCCAGCGGCGCGGAAGGCATCGGTTTCGCCATGCATCGAGGGGTCGCCGTGCTGCACCCGGCGATTGTGACCGGAGCCGACCAGCTGGCCGCGCCCGTCGAAGATCGCCGCGCCGATGGGAATGCCGCCTTCCGCCAGTCCCTTGCGGGCCTCGGCCAGGGCGACGGACAGCATGGCAGCGTAGTCGAGGCTCAGTTTCGTATCCTCCGGGCATCATTATGACATTCGCGCCGGAGTCTCTGGGCGCGCTCTGTTGGGATGGTGGAGGCGCACCCGCTCGCGACTTCAAGTTTCGTGGAGCATGCCATTTCAGTTTTATGATAGTTTGGTGGCGCATTTGGAAACGTTTACATCCGGGAGGCAGGCCCTGCCGCTCTGCCTCGAGCGGAGCTCCACGAGGAGAAAGTCCGATGAGATTTTCCTGGAAGAATGCAGCTTTCCTCCTGATCCCCCTGCTAAGCCTGGCGGGGACCGCATTCGCGCAAGCCAGCTATAGCCTGCTTTCTCCTGACAAGCGCATTGAGGTAAAGATACGGACCGGCGACCGCTTCAGCTACGACGTCCTTTTCAAGGGGTCGGTCCTGCTGCAGAACTCGACTTTCTCCATCGACATTGATCACAACACGCTGGGTTTGCAGCCCAGGGTCAAGGCGACCAAGGAACGCAGCTACGACGGCACGCTCGAGCCTCCGGTGCGGCAGAAATTTGCCAAAGTGCGCGAGAACTACAACGAACTGCGCCTGACCATGGAGGGCAACTACGCCGTCGTATTCCGCGCCTACAACGAGGGCGTGGCTTACCGCCTGGAAACCACGCTGCCGCAGGCCGAAGTGAAAGTCTACAACGAGGAATCCAGCTTCAACTTCCCCGACGATTACCGGGTTTTCTACCCGCAGGAAGAATCTTTCTTTTCGCACAACGAACGGCATTACCTGCCGATGAATTTGAAGACCATCGCGCCCGCCGCGATTGCCAGCCTGCCGGCGGTGGTCGAAGCCGCGAACGGGGTGAAAGTGGCGATTGCCGACGCCGACATTGAAGACTATCCCGGGCTCTGGCTGCGCGGGACAGGCGGCAACGGGCTGGCGGCTACCTTCGCTCCGTATCCGCTCAAAGAAACGCTGGAGAAGGACCGCGATTTCAAGGTCACCGAAGCCGCCGATTACATCGCCGTGACCCGCGGCACCCGCAGCTATCCCTGGCGATTGTTGGGAATTGCAGAAAAAGACGGCGATCTGATCACCAATCAACTGGTCTGGCTGCTGGCCAAGCCTTCGCAGGTCGAAGACACCTCCTGGATCAAGCCCGGCAAAGTTGCCTGGGACTGGTGGAACGCGCTCAACGTCTATGGCGTGAGTTTCAAGTCCGGGGTGAACACCGAAACCTACAAGTACTACGTGGATTTCGCCGCGAAATACGGCATCCCCTACATCATCCTGGACGAAGGCTGGTACAAGCTCGGCAATGTGCTCGAGGTCGTGCCCGAAGTCAACATGGAAGAGCTGACCGCTTACGCCAAGCAGAAGAATGTCGGCATTATTTTGTGGATGGTCTGGAAAACACTGGACGACCAGTTCGACGCGGCCTTCGACGAGTTCACGAAATGGGGCGTCAAAGGCCTGAAGATCGATTTCATGCAGCGCAACGATCAGAAGCTGATCAACTTTTATTACAAGACTTCCCGCGAGGCGGCCAGGCGCCACATGCTGGTCGACTTTCATGGCGGACAGAGCCAGATCACCATGACCCGCACCTGGCCCAACATGATCAGCGGCGAAGGCGTGCGCGGCCTGGAATGGAGCAAATGGAGCGCTGAAACCGAGCCCCAGCACAACGTCACTCTGCCCTTCACCCGCATGTTTCTGGGACCGATGGATTTCACTCCCGGCGCGATGTTGAATGCGACGAAGAAGGATTTTGCTCCCGTCTTCGATCGCCCCATGAGCCTGGGCACGCGCTGCCACCAGTTGGGCATGTATGTGGTCTTTGAGAGCCCGCTGCAAATGCTGTCCGATAGCCCGTCGAACTATATGCGCGAACCGGAAATGATGGAATTCCTGGCTCCCGTCCCTTCCGTCTGGGATGACACCAAGGTGCTCGATGCCCGCATCGCCGAGTATGCCTTAGTCGCCCGACGAAGCGGCAAGGACTGGTATGTGGGCGCGATGACCAACTGGACGGCGCGCGACCTCGAAGTGGACTTCTCGTTTCTGCCGGCGGGAACGTTCTGGCTGGAAGCCTACCAGGACGGAGTGAACGCCGACCGCATGGCCAGCGACTACAAAAAGACCAGGACCCAGATCACGCGGGACACCAAACTGAAAATCTCGCTCGCCCCCGGCGGAGGCTGGGCGGCGAGAATTCACCTGTAGACGGGCGCTGAGATTTCTCCGTCACTCTGAGCGGAAAGGAACGCTTCGCGGCGAAGTGTTCCTGGCAGTCGAAGAGCCCCTATTCCCTCCACCAAAGCCCGCCTTTACTGAAACCCGCAAATTGTTGCCTACATGGATATGTCGCGGCGATTACAGGCTTGCCCTGATTGTTGTGAAATTGCCTCGCCAGTAGCCTTGTCCAGCAATCGAATTCAAAACGAAACCGAGGAGGACTTCGATGGGAACAATCCTGATCGTGATTCTGGTGCTGCTCCTGCTGGGCGCGCTTCCGACCTGGCCCTACAGCGGCAGCTGGGGGTACTACCCGAGCGGCGGGCTGGGACTGATTCTGCTGATCGTGGTGATCCTGGCGCTTACGGGCAGAGTCTGACGGTTATTTCTCGCTCTCCTTGGAGTGCGTCTCAATCAGGCGCTTGGTCAAGAGTACGAGCGCAAGAATCTGGGTCCACTCCGAGACGATGTTTCCGGCCACCTGTCCCCACTTCGAATCTGGGTCGGCGTGCTTATAGACGGCGACCCAGCAGGCACCGGTGGCCAGCAGGAAAAGCGTCAGGGAGTGATTGGTGATCGCTTCCCAGAAGGGTCCGCGCAAATTCAGCGGGGGTTTCCGGCTCTCCGCCGAGCCTCGTTCATAAAGGTATTTGGTGGCCAACACCGTGACCACCACTCCCGACCAGTCGGCAATGGCGTTGCCAAAAAACGAGCCCCAGTGGGTCTTGGGATCCGAGACGATATAAAGGACGATCCAAAGAATCAGAACGCCCACGCACGCGATACTCAAGGAGTGCCGCGAGACAAATCCCGCTTTCTTGCGGGCTTTCTTCGCCTTTGCAGTTTTCGGAGCGGCATCGCGGTTTTCTGGCGGCACGGAAACCAGTTTAAACCTTTTCCATCTGTCATCCTGAGCGGAGCCGGAAGCCCGCGCGCGGGCTTCCGGCGGAGTCCCTACAACTTCCGATAGTGCGTGGCATCACGGGATTTTGCTCGCCCTGGCTGTGAACCTTCTGGACTACTTACTCAGCGATGTCCGGCTGCGCATGACCGATTGCCAGACATAAACAACCAGCCCAATCGCAGCCAGCACGAACACGAAATGAATGACCACGACGATCGCCATTTCGGGAGGATGGTGCTCGACCCATTCCATCCAGTCGAGCGCTGCCGATCCGGCAAGGGCGATGAGAAGTTTCCGCATGGCCCACAGAGCTCGCCAGAATCCTTCGGGCCCGGCGCCGGCGGGGTCCCAGAGGAGATGATGAAAAATCCAGAGCGCGATTTTGCGGTGAATGGGAACTTCCATGCGGGGAGGGTAGCACAAAAGCGAACGGCATCCCATCGGGATGCCGTTGGCGTTGTCGTTTTTAAAGAGCGAGTTTTGCAGACCGCGAAGGAATCGGCTCCTTATTAGTGCCGGCCCGACCCACCGTGCGGACCGCCGCCCCCACCGTGGCTACCGCCGCCTCCGCCTCCACCGCCCCCTCGTGGCGGGGCGGACTCGCGGGGTGAGCTTCCTCCCCCACCCCCATAGCCGCGCGGCGTGACGATGGGCTGCCTCATTTCGAGCGGCGGCCGGGAATAGCCTCGCGGCGACTCGGCTGAAACATTGCGTCCGCCGCCAGCTTCCCGATAGGGACCGCGCTGGAAATCCGGCTGTGAACCGCGCCCTCCGTAAATTCCTCCTCCGCTGTTCACGCCGTTATTCATTCCGTTGTTCACGCGATCCGCGGAACCTCCGCCGGACTGCGGCGTGAAGTGCCGCCAGCCTCGATCGTTGCTCGAAGCCTCTGGCCGAGAGGAATTTACCGGTCGCTGCACGTTGTTGTATGTCGCCGGGTTGGACATTGGCGCTCCCGCCGAACGATTAATCCCGCCAGTCCGCTGCGCCGCATTCGAATCGGAGAATCGCCGCCAGCCCGAACTCTCGGAATTCGCGGAATGTGCCGAGCGGTCAGGGGTCCAGCTGGGACCTCGATCAGCCGATGACGCGCCGCCTGCCGGGGTGCGGACTCCGGGCGAGGGCCTGGAGGTCGCAGAAGCCGCGACGGATCCTCTGGAGAATGACTGACTGGTTCCTGCACCGTTGCGCTGGATGGACTGCCGCATCTGCGACACCTGCCGGTCAAATGACGGCGGCGCGGCCGCGGGCCGTTCTTTCGAGTAGAAGCGCTGTTGCTCGCCACCGCGTGGCAATGTGGAAGCTGCTGCCGGACGGTTACTCACCGACAACGCCGCCCGTGTCGGAACCACGGGAAGATTTCCCGCGATCATGCGGCCGCCGCGAAAAGTTTCGCCGTTCACCCCTACAGGCCGGGAGCGGCCCGTGCCGAACTGGCCGGTCGGAACGCTGGAGATACCGCCCCGCACTCTCTGGTTCATCGCCGCGAGTCGTAAGTTGGAGTAAGCACCACCGGGACGAAGTGGGCCGATGCCTCCAAACCTTCGGCCGTTAAAGTTGTTGATAGTCGTGATGTTGACCACGCTGTAGCGCGACCCGTAACGGCCATACCAGGGATAAAACGTGTCGCACGGTCCGACCGGCAGCCAGCCGACTGAGCCAAACCCGAAGCCGACGCCAACTCCGCCTCCGAAGCCAAAGAAGGACACATACGCCGGCGCCCACACCGGCCGATACCCGGGATATCCGTAGGCCGGTCCGGGCCACCATACCCACGAGTCGTTGTAAACGAACCAGCGCCCGTAGTGATAGGGAGCCCAACCCCAGGGTTCATACGAAACCCATGTCCATCCCCAGCCCGGTTCCCACACCCAGCGTCCGCTGCGATATGGCACCCAGCCCGGTCCTGCGATCGGCGACCATACTGGACCGTAGTCTGGCACTGTCACCCAGCGGCCGTAACCATCAAGATCTTCCGAGCCGGTGTAGTAGCGGTTGGTGTTTCGCCAGGACTGGGCGTTGTAAATCAGGCGGTCGCGCTCGATGTTCCATGAATCCCAGCTGTCCTGGGACGGCGCTTCGGCCAACTTGTACTGCGTGTCGTCACCGGTCCCGCGCACGACGGCCATTTGGCCCTTCTCTACCCGGGTGCTGCCCTGGGGCGTCGCAATTTCGGCCGACCCCCGACGGACGATCACCTGGGTATCGCCATCCGCATTGATCTCAATGCGATAAATTCCGCCGTTTTGCGAGGGTCGAACCGCCACGTTGGCGGTGTCAATTTCCGCCGAGGCGTCGGAACCCTTGAAAATTGTGTAGTCGACCAATCCGCGCTCGACCTGTATCTGGATCTGGTTCCGGGAAAGGCTCGCGATGCTGGCCAGCGTGCTGTCGCCCAAGCGCAGGATGTTCGCGGAGTCAAGCTGCACTTCAGCCCGGGAGTTGACGCCAGTGGAAACCTTGTCGCTGCTAACCATGGGCTGGTTCAGCGCTGCCCCCGCCCAGTCTCCGGAATCGCCCCGCTGGATGGAAACATCGCCGTGGGTCAGACTTATGCGGGCTACGCTGGACGCAGGGTCGGTCTGCGCCTGTCCCTGTCCCTGCGGCGGTCCCGGCAGCTGCGGCTGTTCCTGCGGCTGCAGTGGCACTTGTTCTGACACCTGGGCACCCGCCACGGCACTCGCGGCTAAGATCAGTGTTCCGAGAATCAATGCGAATCGGTTTTTCATGGCCCCACCTCGCGCGCAAGAACCCGCGCCCAGTGGACAATGCAGGTACGGTGCCAAACCCGCCTGGATCAGCTTAGGTAAGTCCTTTAGTTTCAGACGATTAGAAATGACAATCCCTGGCGTTTTACGACTCCGTAACCGTCCTGGCTGAGGTCAACCAGAAGTGGTGGTTTTCAGCCACTGTAGTGGACTTAAGTAGCGCTGGTCTCCGGCCGGCTGTCTGGCGGGCGTCTCGCCCGCCCATCGGGCCGGCGGGACGCCGGCGCTACCTAGCCACGCTACTCCTGCTCTTCTTTTTCCGGGTCGTCGCTAATGCCGATTTTCGAGAGCCGGTAGCGTAGCGCATTGCGCGAGAGTCCCAGCAGGCGGGCGGCCTGGCTTTTGTTGCCGCGGGCGCGACGCAGAGCTTCGCGGATCATTTCGTCTTCCCACTGTTCGAGGGTCATGCCCTCGGGCAGAAAGCCGGCGGTGAAATCCGCGGCTTTGCCGGCGCGCGAATCAATGTGGATATCACCGGCTTCGAGCAACGGTCCCGCCGCCAATGCCGAGGCCCGCTCCATAATGTTCTGGAGCTCGCGCACGTTGCCCGGCCAGTGATAATCCATCAGGATCCTCAACGCTTGCGGTGAGACTCCGGTGATCTTCTTGCCGGATTCCTGGGCAAAGCGCGCGAGGAACAGGTTCACCAGTTCGGGAATATCTTCTTTATGCTCGCGCAGCGGAGGAATATCGATGGGCACGACATTGAGGCGGTAATAAAGGTCCTCGCGAAAGGTGCCATCCTCGAGCGCGGCCCGCAAATCGCGATTGGTGGCCGCCACCAGCCGCACGTCCACTTTGATGGTTTTCGTGCCGCCCAGCCGTTCGAACTGGCGCTCCTGCAGGACCCGCAGCAGCTTCACCTGGATCGCGGGGGGAACGTCGCCGATTTCGTCGAGAAAGAGCGTTCCCTTGTCGGCCAGTTCGAACTTGCCCGGCTTGCTGGTGTTGGCTCCAGTGAATGCGCCTTTCTCATAACCAAATAATTCGCTTTCCAGCAGGTTCTCCGGAATCGCGGCGCTGTTGATCTTGATGAAGGGGCCGGACGCCCGCCGTGACTTCTCATGGATGGCGCGCGCGACCAGGTCTTTGCCCACGCCGCTTTCTCCGCCCAGCAGCACGGTTGAATTGGTGGGCGCCACTCGTTCGACGGTGGCCAGGACTTCCTGCATCTTCGGGCTGCGCGCCACCAGGTTGGGGTGCTGATAGCGCTGCTGCAGCGCCTCGCGCAGCGACCGGTTTTCCACCCGCAGGCGCTGCACATCCAGTTCCTTGTGCACCACCATGCGCATTTCATCGAGAGAAAAAGGCTTCAGCACATAGTCGCTGGCGCCCGCTTTCATGGCCTCGACCGCGGTTTCCACGGTGCCGAACGCGGTCATGACAATGACCGGCAAGGCGGCCTGAAAGCGTTTCACCGCCTGCAGAAAATCCAGGCCATTCATGCCCGGCAACTTGAGATCGGTGATCACCAGGTCGACGGAACCGTTCTGCAGCAGCTTCAGGCCGGTTTCCGCATCCTCGGCGGACACGGTCTGGAAACCGTCGTCTCCCAGGTCAAGTTCGAGGAGGCGGCGCATTTTCGCTTCGTCTTCGACAATCAGGATGGTGGCGTTGGGTGTCGTCATGAGCTTCCCGCTTTTTGCCGGGCTTTCTCCTCCGCCGGGAAGAAGATCACGAAACAGGCCCCTTGGCCGTCCGAATTCTCCAGCCGGATGGTGCCGTGATGCTCATCCACAATCTTTGAAACAATCGACAAGCCCAGCCCGACGCCGGTCTTCTTGGTGGTCACAAAGGGATTAAAAATCTGCTCGCGCATTTCCGCTGGAACCCCGGGGCCGGTATCTTGCAGCCGCACCTGAACTCCCTTGCGTCCGTTCGAGCGCGCGCCCGACGCCTCCACCCGGAAAGTCCCGCCTGCGCTGCCCATGGCCTCGTAGGCATTCTGCACCAGGTTCAAAAACGCCTGTTCGCAAAGATTCTCATCGAGCGGCACCAGGGGCAAATCCGTTCGATACTCCCGCTCCACCACCACCGGGCCGCCTTTCCACTGGTCGCCTACGGCTTTCAGCGCCTGATCGATCAATTCCGTGACTGGTTGCAGACGGGTTTCGGTGCGCAGCGGGCGCGCAAAGTCCAGAAAGCGCGTGACCAGCGCGCTCGCCCGGTTGACCTCGCTCGAAATGTATCCCGCCAGCTCGCTGGCCAGGGGGTTGGAGTTCTCCAGCTTTCGGCTCAGGGTCTCTGCCGACCCCTTGATTACGCCTAGCGGATTGCGGATTTCATGCGCCAGCCCGGCCGAAAGCTGTCCCAGGGCCGCCAGACGTTCGGAACGCCGCGCCTCCGCCTGGGCACGTTCCAGCCGGCGATTGGCTTCCGTCAATTCCTCGGCCACCTGCTGGTATTGCATGGTCTTGCGGCGGTTCTCGATAGTGAAGCGGTTTACCACGACGGCCGCCAGGAAGAAAAACATGATCCGGATGGCAAGCTCCGCCGCGCCTTCGGGAGTGAGCGTGTATTCCTGCAGCGCGGGATAGAGGTACGAACAGTAGGCCGCCGAAGCCAGCGAAGTCCAGAGCAGGGTGCCCCAGGGGCCAAACTGGATCGCCGCGGTCACGATGGGAACGTAATAAATCGGGTAGTAACTGCTGTTAATGCCAAGCTGGCCGGTGTGGTTGATCAGCAGCGTGGCCAGCACAATCTTGACCAGAACCACGGCAGAACGGCCGGAGCGGGGCCAGATCGCGATGACCCTGCCCTCGGCCAACTGCACGATCCCAATAGCCAGCAAGGCCAGTTGCTTATGGCTTTCCCGCACCGGCGGCAGCACCGCCAGACCCAGCAGGAAAACCAGCCAGAGCAGGTCCATCCACCGGATGCTGCTGTGTTTTTCTTCGTTCATGCAAAGACGGCCCCAGCCTGGCTCGGCTCTTTTGCCAGCGGCTCCAGGGGCCCGAACCCCACCTCGTCAGCAGTGTATCTCGCTTCTCGTAAGCACCGTCAATGGCACAGGGTTTCGACCCCGCTTCGCCGCCATGGTAAGGCTGAAGACCGTTGCAGGCTTCGCGATGCACTGCGGTTTCGACCCGCGGCACAGATTTCCACAGTAGCCCAAACGTGCCATTCACAGGCGTTCTCACACCCTATACCTTCGTAGGTGAGCAGACTTCGGGGGAGGGCTGTTCGACAAGCGTCCCAGACTCAAATTAAGAGTCTGGGACGTTTTGTGTTTGGGGCAGAACTCGGAAACTGGCGCCCGCAGCCGTCTGGCGTGTACCCTTTGTCACTGAGATGGCTGCGGCAGAATGAATCAGATCGATCTGAGTAATCGCCATGCGATCGTAACCGGCGGAGCGCAGGGCATCGGATTGTCCGTGGCCCGGCGTTTTCTGGCGTCGGGCGCTTCTGTCACTCTTTGGGACCGGGACGAAGAACTTCTTGCGACTGCGGTGAAAGAACTTGATGGCGGCGGCACGGTGGATGCCGTGACTGCCGACGTAACCGACGCCGAGAGTGTCAACCGCGCGGCTGCCTCGACCGAGGGAAAGTTCGGGAAGATCGACATCCTGGTCGCCAATGCGGGGATTTCCGGCCCCAACCTGAAGGCCTGGGAATATCCGGTTGAGGTGTGGCAGCAGATTATGGACGTGGATCTGACGGGAGTGTTCTTGTGCTGCCGCGCCGTCATCCCCTTCATGCTGCAGAGGAAGTATGGCCGGATCGTAAACGTGTCGTCCATTGCGGGCAAGGAAGGCAATCCCAATGCCTCAGCCTACAGCGCCGCCAAGGCCGGCGTGATTGCGCTGACCAAATCACTGGGGAAAGAACTGGCCGATCAGAACATTGCGGTCAATTGCATCACGCCGGCGGCGGCGCGCACGCGAATATTTGAGCAGATGTCGCAGCAGCATCTCGACTACATGCTGTCGAAGATTCCGCGGGGACGGTTTCTCGAGCTCGACGAGATCGGTGCCATGGTGGCCTGGCTGGTATCCGAAGAAAATTCCTTTACCACCGGAGCTGTTTTTGATTTGAGCGGCGGACGCGCAACCTACTAGCCTGACGAGAGAATTCCGGATGACAGAAGACCGGCACATGGAATATGGGTCCTATCCCAGCCTGCGGAATCGGATCGTACTGGTGACGGGCGGCGCCAGCGGCATTGGAGAACAAATCGTAGAACAATTCGCTCAACAAGGCGCAAAAGTCGCATTTCTCGATATCCAGAAGGAAGCTGGAACCCAACTGGTGAGCAGGATCCGCTCTGGCGGCGCCACCGAACCTCACTTTCTGCAGTGTGATCTCACCGACATTGAGGCCCTGCGGGAATGCGTGCAGAAAATCATTACGGAATTCAAGACGGTGGATGTGCTGGTCAACAACGCAGGCCATGATGCCCGCCACGCTCTGGAGACCGTAACCCCGGAATTCTGGGACCAGATGATCGCGGTCAATCTCAAGCACCAGTTTTTCACCAGCCAGGCGGTGATTCCGGCGATGAAGAAGGCGGGGAGGGGCTCGATCATCAACCTGAGCTCGATCTGCTGGATGATCCCATCGGTTGGATTGCCGGTCTACGTCACCGCGAAGGCCGCGATCGTCGGCCTTACGCGCACCCTGGCTCATGAACTGGGAGCAGACAACATTCGCGTAAACTGCGTTCTGCCGGGGGCGATCCTCACCGAGCGTCAAAAGCAGTTATGGTTTACGGACGCCTACAAGGCGGAGATTCTCCGGGGCCAGGCCCTCAAGCGTATGATCATGCCCGAAGAAGTTGCCCGCCTCGTGCTTTTCCTGGCGGCGGATGACAGCGCTGCAATTACCAATCAAAGCTATGTGATCGATGGCGGCTGGGTTTAAGTTGTCAAAGTCGAAAATCCTGCATGGACGGGAGGCAGACATGAAAGGCGAGAAAGCTCCAATCGCTGAATCGGCCGTGAAAGCCATCACCCGGCGAAGCCTTTTGCAGGGCGCATCCGCCGCCACGGTCGTGGGAATGGTGGGAAGCAAGTCGCTTTCACAGACTGCCGGCGGCGACCAGGCACGACCGGCTGCGTCGGCCTCCGCCGACAAGAGCAGGTCTTTCCCCGATAAGTTCCTGTGGGGATGCGCGACCGCGGGACATCAGGTAGAGGGCAACAACACCAGCAGCGACCTTTGGTTGATGGAGCATCTGCCCGGCACCATTTTCAAAGAGCCTTCGGGCGATGCCTGCGATCACTACCACCTCTATCCGCAAGATATAAGCATGCTGGCCGACCTGGGCTTCAACACTTATCGCTTTTCGCTGGAATGGGCGCGCATTGAGCCCGAGGAAGGTTTCTATTCCAACGCCGAGCTGGAACATTACCGGCGCATGCTGGCCACCTGTCACGAGCATCATCTGACCACGCTGCTGACGTACTCTCATTTCAGCATGCCACGCTGGTTCGCGGTTAAGGGAGGATGGCAGAATCCCTCGGCTCCCGACCTGTATGCGCGCTTCTGCGACAAGGCCACGCGGCATCTGGGCGACCTGGTAAACTACGCGTCCACTTTCAACGAGCCTGATGTTCCCCAACTGCTGAACTGGATCAACTTGCCGGGGACAGAGGGAAAAAGCCTGATCGAGGTCATGCAGGGAAGTTTGGGCCGGGTGCGTCAGCAGGTCAACGCTCCGGAGTTCGCCAGCTTCTTTCTCGGGGATAATAAGAAAATCCGCGATGGCCTGCTGGCGGCGCACCATAAAGGCAAAGCCGCGATGAAGGCGGTAAGGAGCGATATGCCCGTGGGCTTTAATCTCGCCATGACGGACGACCAGCCCGCCCTCGAAGACAGTCATCTGGACGAGAAGCGCGCCGATGTTTATGGTCCCTGGCTGGAGGTTGCGAAACAATGCGACTATCTGGGGGTGCAGACGTATTCGCGGTCCATCGTCGGGAAGAAGGACTTGCCCGTCCCCAAAGGCGCCGAGACCACCCAGGTAGGCTGGGAGTTCTATCCGGAATGTGTTGAGCACGTGGTGCGCTACGCCAGTAAGGCAACCGGCGTGCCCATCATCGTGACCGAAAACGGAATCGCCACCACCGATGACAGTCGCCGGGTGCTGTATCTTCAGCGCGCTCTCGCCGGCCTAAAGCGCGCCGTTGACGATGGCGTGGATGTCCGCGGCTATATGGTCTGGTCGCTGCTCGATAATTTCGAGTGGATGTCCGGGTTCGAACCCAAGTTTGGAATCGTCGCGGTGGATCGCACCACGCAACGGCGAACCATCAAGCCCAGCGCGGCAATGCTGGGCAACATCGCGCGCACCAATTCGCTGTAGGTTTAATTACCAGCATGTCTTTTCTGGCAAACGGGGCTGCCGCGGAACGGCGACGCCAGCCATTGATCGAGCCAGGTCTGCGTCGGTCTGCCGTCGGGCTGCCGATGATCGAACCACAACGGGCAGGAAGGGCGATGAATTGAAAGCACTGGTGCTCAAAGAACCGGGTCAGGCGGAAATCAGGTCAGTCCCGGAACCGGTCGTCACCCCGAGCAGCCTGCTTTTGAAGGTGAGGATGGTCGGCTTCTGCGGCAGTGATCTGAATTCCTTCCGCGGCCGCAACCCTCTCGTCTCCTTCCCTCGAATACCGGGCCACGAAGTCTCGGCCTCGATCGTCGAGGGCAGCCGGTTGAACCCCGCGCTCGCTGCCGGCGTAGATGTGACCTTGTCTCCTTATACCAGTTGCGGAAAATGCGCTTCGTGCCGGCGCGGCCGTCCCAACGCCTGCCAATTCAACGAGACTCTGGGGGTGCAGCGCGACGGCGCGGCCACGGAATACATCGTCGTGCCCTGCGAAAGAATTTATCCGGCCAAGCTTACGCTGAAGGAGTTGTGCCTGGTGGAACCATTGACCGTGGGTTTCCACGCGGTGGCCCGGGGACGCGTGACCGCTGAAGATACGGTGGCGGTCCTGGGCTGCGGCGGAGTCGGACTCGGAGCCGTAGCGGCTTCCGGTTTCCGCGGCGCCAGGACCATTGGCGTCGACATGGATGACGATAAACTGCACACCGCGCGGGCCGCGGGCGCCACCCATTCGATCAACACCGCCAGAGAGGACCTGCATCAGCGGCTGGCGGAACTCACCGATGGTCGAGGTCCCGATGTGGTGATCGAGGCCATCGGACTGCCGCAAACTTTCCGCGCCGCGGTGGAAGAGGTGGCCTTCACCGGCAGAGTCGTGTATATCGGTTATGCCAAGGAACCGGTGTCCTACGAGACCCGCCTGTTCGTGCAGAAGGAACTCGATATTTCAGGATCGAGAAACGCCCTGCCGGAGGATTTTCGCGACGTGATTCGCATGCTCGAGGAGCACCGCTTTCCGGTGGAAGACGCGGTCAGCTCGATCGTCACCATGAATGAGGCCCCGCAGGCGTTGGCGGCGTGGAGCGAAAATCCATCTCGCGTGAAAAAGATCATGATGTGCCTGGACTGAGATAGCTTTGGTGGTGTTGCGTGGCCGTGGGCGACTCGCCCGCGAGAGCTGACAGCTGAATCAAAAACCCGCGGGCGAGTCGTCCGCGACCACATGGGTTCCCCCTATGAACGCATCGAACGCCGTTGCCGAACCGACCGGGAGTGAGCGCCGGGCACTCTTCCCTGCCGGACAACTCGGGCCTTTCTTCCTGGTGACCGCGCTGTTCTTCTTGTGGGGCATCCCGAACAACCTGAACGACGTGCTGATCCGGCAGTTCATGAAGTCATTTGCCATTACCCGGTTCCAGGCGGGACTGGTGCAGTCGGCCTTTTACATGGGCTACTTTGTCCTGGCCATGCCGGCGGCGCTGATCATGCGCAAACTGGGTTACAAAGCCGGCTTTGTGATCGGCTTATTCCTGTTCGGACTGGGGACGTTTCTGTTCTGGCCGGCCGCGGTGGCGGGACGCTATGCGTTTTTCCTGCTCGCGCTTTTTGTCATCGCCAGCGGATTGTCGTTTCTCGAAACCGCGTCCAATCCCTTCATCGCCCAGTTGGGTGATCCGGAGAGTTCGGAGCGGCGGCTCAACTTTTCGCAGGCGTTCAATCCGCTGGGCTCCATCACCGGCGTCCTGATCGGCACGGCATTCATCTTCTCCGGGGTCGAATTGAATTCGCAGCAAGTGGCTGCCATGAAGTCGCAGCAGCTCTATGACGCGTACCTGCGGACGGAAACGCTGCGCGTGGTCAAACCCTATCTCGCGCTGGGCGCGCTGGCGATATTCTGGGCGCTGCTGATTATCCGGACCAGGTTCCCCAGCATTCAGAGCGAACATGAAGCCAGCGGCGGCGACCATGGCCGTTTCCGGGACCTGCTGCAGTATCCCCACTTCATGCTGGCGGTGGTGGCCCAGTTCCTGTACGTGGGTGGCCAGGTGGGAACCTGGAGTTATTTCATCCAGTATGTGCAGGACTACACTCACCAGCCCGAGAAAGTCGCGGGATACTTCCTCACCGGCACTCTGGGAGCTTTTGGAATCGGACGTTTTGTTTCCGCTTACCTGATGCGATTCATCGCTCCCAACAAATTACTGGGAACTTACGCTTTATTCAACATAGTCCTGGTAACTGTCGCTGTGACGCGGCCGGGCTGGGTCGGGTTGTGGGCGCTCTTTATCACCAGTTTCTTCATGTCGCTGATGTTCCCCACCATCTTCGCTCTGGGATTGAAGAAGCTTGGCCCCAACACTAAGATCGGCGGTTCCCTGCTGGTAATGGCCATCGTCGGCGGAGCCGTGCTGACGCCCATCATGGGCCTGATTGCGGAAGCCCGCGGCATCGCGCTGGCATATCTGGTCCCTCTGGGCGCTTACGCATTCATCGCGGTCTACGGATTTATCGGGGCCAAAGCAGGTCTCTCTGAAGAAGCAGCGTGACGGCGAGGTCGGCGCGTTCATCGGGTCACCGCATAGCCCGAAGCGGGCGCAAGAATAAAGCCCACGGCGCAAGCCGTGGGTGCAGGCCGGAAACGACGGAGCCCCGCAGGGACGAAAGAGAGAACTACACGACAAAATGAATCGACGATTCTGTCTCACTCTCGACCTGAAGAACAATCCCGCGCTGATTGCCGAATACAAGCGCTATCACCAGACAATCTGGCCGGAGATCTCGCAAAGCATCAGAGATGCCGGAATCGAGGACATGGAGATCTACCTGCTCGGCGCACGCATGTTCATGATCATGGAAGTGAACGAGGGCTTT
>Ga0187825_10000027_pt1 | contig 19870 bp, 17 predicted proteins | sample NC_wetland_sal_i_11_FD_132421 | JGI IMG/M metagenome (GOLD analysis project Ga0187825, IMG submission 132421) | Wetland sediment microbial communities from Neuse River Estuary, North Carolina, USA - SourceSoil_5 | ecosystem: Environmental > Aquatic > Freshwater > Wetlands > Sediment | place... | reverse complement strand
TTGTGGCGAGCGGCGCGGGGCAGCGAGATGGAAAGAGTGGACAAAGTCAATATCTTCGAACCGTACAGAACTCAGAAATACGCCTGCATGTCAGTGATCAGAATTATTTTGCGACGAATCTACCATATCTCGAGCTGGAGCTTGCGGTAACCGTCGATCACTTCGAAATCGACTCGGTTAGATGTGATTAGGCGGGCGCCGTAGGAACGTGCGGTGAGTGCGATGAGCACGTCGAAGTGCAAGTCGCGTAGCTTGCCTGCATCATAGCCACGATCATCCTGAATCCTAGCTAGTATCTGGCCCGATTCCAGCCAATTCGCTTCCGTGGGGGTCAGGACTGGATGATTCCTAGCCAACGCCCGCAAGAAGTTCCGCTCGGCCGGCTTGGTGGCGCCGCGCCAGAGCTCCGCAAGAACCACGGAACACGTGCGAACAAGACCGCTGACGGATTCGATTCGCTGCTGATGGCGCCCGGTTCGCAGGTCATCGACGAGGACTGACGTGTCGAAAATTACGAGGTCACTCAATGTGGCCTGCGAAAGAGAGTTTCCCTGCGTTTTTTCTCATCAAGTCCTTGAAGCGTTTCAGCGCGACAATCTCCCGCAAGGCCACGTGCACCGCTTCGGTGCGAGATTTCACGCCGAGAACTTTTGCGGCCTCGTCTGCCAGATCAGTGTCCAGACGGATGGATGTGAGAGTTACCGCCATATGGCTTGCCCCCGATTGACATATACATTGTATGTGATTTGTATATACAGGTAAAGGAACATCAGATGGATCGGCGCTACCAGCTTCATTGCCTTATCCGCGGGTTGGCTACCGAGTACAGCAGATCCGTCAGGAAATTCACTGCCACATAGGTCAATCCAATCGCCAGGATGCAGCCCTGCACCAGGTAGTAATCACGATTGGAAATGGCCTGGATGGTGAGCCGTCCGATTCCGGGCCAGGAAAAAATTGTTTCGGTCACGATGGCGCCGGCCAGCAGCGCACCAAACTGCAAGCCCAGCACGGTGATCACGGGGATCATGGCATTGCGCAAGGCGTGACCATAGACCACCCTGGGTTCGGACAATCCCTTGGCGCGGGCGGTGCGGATGTAGTCCTGGCCCAACTCTTCCAGCATCGAGGTGCGCACCATGCGGGTGAGGATGGCGGCCAGGGCGCCGCCCATGGTGATCGCGGGCAGCACCAGATGCGCCAGGCTGCCCGAGCCCGAAACCGGTAGCCACCCCAGCTTGATGGCAAAGAGCAAGATGAGAATCGGGCCCAGGGCGAAGTTGGGGAACGACAGGCCGAACAGGCTAACCACGCTGAGCAGGCGATCGTCCCAGCGGTTGCGGCGTTGCGCCGAACGCACGCCCGCGGGAACCGAGAGCAGCACCGCCACCAGGAGCGCGGCCAGCGTCAGCTGCAGTGTGAAAGGATAACGCTGGGCGATCAAGCGCGTGACACTCTGGTTGAAACGCAACGATGGGCCCAGATCGCCGTGCAGCACACCTTCCCAGTAGTTCAGGTATTGCCGGCCCAGCGGGAGATCGAGGCCGTAGGCATGGCGCGCCGCTTGCACATCGGTTACCGGAGCACCCTCTCCCAGCATCTGTAGAATCGGGTCGCCCGGCACCAGGTGTATCAGAAGGAAAACCAGCGAGACCACCAGCCAGACGACGGGCAGGGTGTACAACACACGGAGGGCGAAGTATCTGGGCATGGGGACTGTTGTCGTTTGTGGTCAGTCGTTCTTCATTTGTTGCTGGTTATTCATTGGTCCGGAACTGTCGCGGCCCAACTTTGCAGGGTCGCAGTTCAGATTCTTGTTTTACCCCAGTTTTCAGTTTTCAGATGCCGGTTCTCAGTTTCCTGCCTGGGGGACGGGCCGGGGCTCCAATTTCTCGATTTTGACCTTAGCGATGCGGTGGCCTTCGATTTCCTGGACAGTATAGCGGTGGCCTTCATATTCGAAGCTCTCACCCTGACGCGGGATTCTTTGCAGGCGGGCGAGGATGAAGCCGGCCAGGGTCTCGAAGCCGGAGTCGCGCGGCAATGAAAGCTGGTACTGCGATTCCAGATCGCGAATGCTGACCGAGCCTTCGAGCACCACCGCGATCTCTCCTTCAACCAGGGCTTGCTGGGGTGGAGCGATATCGAATTCATCTTCGATTTCGCCCACGATCTGCTCCAGAACATCTTCCACGGTGACCACCCCGGCAGTCGAGCCGAACTCATCCACGACCACGGCCAGGTGTCGTTTACGTTGCTTGAATTCTTCCAGCAACTCGGTGAGGACCTTGGTCTCAGGCACGACCAGGACGTCATGCATGATCTGGCTGATCTTCATGGAGGAAACTCGAGCCGCGACCGGCTGGTCGGGAGCGGCGGTCAGCCGGAGGCGGGTCCAGCGCATCAGGTCTTTAGCGTAGAGAACGCCCACGATGTGCTCGGGGCCGCGCTGCGAGTCGTAGACCGGGACCCGCGAGTGCTGTTCCTCGACCACCCGGGACAATGCGTCGGAAATCGTAAGATCGCCGGGAAGCGAGAAAATGGCCGGGCGCGGCACCATGACCTCGCGCACCGTGATGCTGTCCAGTTCCAGGGCGTGGTGGATCATCTCTTCCTGGAAGGGCGGGATCTCCCCGAATTGCCGGCTGGCGGTCACAATCAGTTTCAGCTCATCGGGCGAGTGCACGGGGCCCTCCCGGATCCGCCGCGAGCCCAGGGCCCGCAGCACCCATCCGGCAGCCCGGCTCATGAGGAACAGCAAAGGTCGGGTCAGCGTCAGGAAGACGTCCATGGGCCCCGCCACCGCTAAGGCCACCTGCTCGGAGCGTTGCAGCGCCAGCGATTTGGGGACCAGTTCGCCCAGGATCACGTGCAGGCAAGTGATCAGGACGAAGGCGATGAAAATTGCAATCCCGTGAGCGTAAACCGAGGCGTGAGGCAGGTCCCGAACCGGACCCAACATCATTTGGGCCAGCAGCGGCTCACCCACCCAGCCCAGGGTCAGGCTGACGATGGTGACCCCCAGTTGTACGCCATTGACGACTTCGTCCAGGTTGCGGTGGAGCTTCTGCACGATGCGGGCGCCGATGCGCCGGGCCGCAATCAGTTGCTGGATTCGGGTATCACGGACGCTGACCAGCGAGAATTCCGCGGCCGCGAAGAAAGCGTTGGCCGCTACCAGGAGCAGGATGAGGAACACCCGCAGCAGCACGTAGGCAATCATGGAAGGCTAATTCTAACATTCCAAAGAGTTATGGCCTGACTTCGAGCCCCAACCGCGGGCTGACTCCGGGCCAGCTTGCAGAAGCCGCCCGAATCCGGGAGTTCTCTGCTTCCATTTCAAGGTTTTCAGGGTCTAATCTGTGGAACGGTGTTTTTGTCGGGCCCGGATCACCATAATTGTTCCCTGCGTGACAATCCTGGGAACAAACGCCATGGCCAGTTCGTAACCTATACCGACGCGGGCATTATCCATTCAGGAGGCTGATGTGAACGGGAACGGCAGCGGCAAGAAGCGCAAGAAGCGGCTGATCTATGGCGGTATCGGGCTCCTACTGGTCCTCCTGATCGCCGGAGGGCTGATCGCGGCCACCCGCGGCGGCACCAAAATTGACCCATCGAAATTGCAGAAGGTAGAAAAAGGCGATCTGGCAAAGAGCGTGGTCGCCACCGGCAAAGTCACTCCCATCACCAAGGTCGAGGTCAAGTCCAAGGCCAGTGGAATCGTCAAAAAACTGCTGGTGGACGCCGGCGACAGAGTGAAGAAGGGCCAGTTATTGGCTCAGCTGGATAAAGAGGAGATCGAAGCCCAGGTGGAGCAATCCCGGGCCGCCGTGCAGGCGGCTGAAGCCAGCCTGACCAGCTCCGAAGCCGACTATCAGCGCGCCAGGGTGGACGCCGAGAGTCCCGACGTGCCTCTCCTCAAACGCGCCTATGATCGCGCCATCGGAATGGCCAAGGAAGGCGTGGTTTCGACCTCTGCCCTGGAGGATGCCCAGAAGAACTACGAACTCGCCTTGAACAAGCAGAACGTGTCGAAAGCGCAAGTCACCGTCCTGAAAGCCAAGATTGCCCAGTCCGAAGGCCAACTGGCAGAGGACCGCGCCAATCTGAAACAGCTCGAAGAACAACTGAGCTATACCGATATCGAATCCCCGATTGACGGAGTCGTGCTCTCCCGGGACGTGGAAATGGGCGATGCGGTAAGTTCGATTCTGGTGCTGGGATCGTCCGCCACCCTGGTCATGACTCTGGGAGACACCAGCTCGGTTTACGTGAAAGGAAAAGTCGACGAGAGCGATATCGGCAAAGTATATCTCGGCCAGCCGGCGCGAATTAAGGTTGAGTCGTTCAAGGACAAGACTTTCAACGGCGTGGTCACCAAGATATCGCCCATGGGGGTCGAGAAGGACAACGTCACCACGTTTGAGGTACGGGTGTCCATCAACAATCCGGGCGGCGAACTGAAGGCCGAAATGACCGCCAACGCTGAAATCATCCTGGAAGAACACAAAAACGTGCTCCAGATTCCCGAAGGCGCGATTATTTACGACAAGGACAAGAAGGCGTCCGTCGAGATTCCCGATCCCAGCGCCAAAGACGGCAAGAAGAAGATCGCCGTCAATATCGGCATCTCGAACGGCGCCAAGACCGAGCTGCTCAGCGGACTCAAAGAAGGCGACCAGGTGGTACTGCAGTAAAGGCCCGGGTCCGAACCTGCTATCAATCGGTGCTTGACCATCTTGCGGGGGAAACCATGAAACGCCGAAACGCAGTTCCTGCAATGCTTTCCGCCTGGACCGCCACCAGCATCAGCGCCGCAATTTTGATCTGCCTCTGCTCAATGCCAGCGTGGGCTGAAGAGGGATCATTCCAGCGCGCTTTGCAGGTGACCGGACCGGTGCACCTGGATTTGACCACGGGCTCGGGCAGCGTCGAAGTGCGCACCGGCAATTCGAGCCAGGTCCAGGTAACCGGGCGCATCCGGGCTTCGGAATGGTTTGCGGGAAACGTCGAAGAGAAAATCAAGCGGCTGGAGGCGAACCCACCCATCCAGCAGAGCGGCAACGATATCCGCATCGGCCACATTGACGATCCAGAACTGCGGCACAACATTTCGATCAGCTACGTCGTGGTCGTTCCAGCGGAAACCGATTTGCGCGTCCAAAGCGGTTCCGGGGACCAGAGAGTGGAGGGGATTCGAGGTCCGCTCGAAGTCAGCTCCGGTTCCGGCGGTCTTAAGATTGCCGCCATCGGGGACCGGGTGCACGCCGAAACCGGCTCCGGGGATATCAACATTGACCGCGTAAAAGGAAATGTACACGCCAAAACCGGCAGCGGATCGATTGACGCCAACGATGTTGCGGGCGCTTTTGAAGCCGACACCGGGAGCGGACACATTACTTTGCAGCAGACCGCGCCGGGCTCGGTGCGGGTGGACACCGGCTCCGGTGGCATGGAACTGCGCGGGGTGCATGGCTCGCTCGAAGCCAAGGCGGGGAGCGGAACCATTGAGGCCGAGGGCAGCCCGACCGGCGCCTGGAGCGTCCATACCGGTTCCGGGGAAGTGCAACTCAAGCTGCCGTCGGACGCGGCTTTTGACCTGGACGCCCACACCAGCTCCGGCTCCATCTCGATCGATCAACCGCACACCGTCCAGGGATCCATCGGCCGCAAGGAGGTCCGCGGCCGAGTGGGCGGCGGCGGCGTGCCGGTCGAAGTGGAAACCGGATCGGGAGACATTCAGATCCGGTAGCAGTCGTTCAGAGCAGACGTTGGACGTCGGACCTCGGACGACGGCCAATCCATTCTGCCCTTTGCAGAATGCCGTCGCGACCTTTCGGGCCAAGGTCTCAAACCACTGACAGCATAAAAAATGGCTCCCGCAGCGGACCCAATGGATTGGCCGACGTCTGAGGTCAGACGCCCGACGACCGCACTCCATTACCTCCGTTCCTTGACTCTGCCCTCCTGACAGGTTACTTTCGGCATTTCCGGGATCACTCTGTCTGCAAGCGAGGGAAATTTGGCGAATCGTCCCATCATCACGCTGACTACCGACTTTGGGCTCAACGATCATTTCGTGGGGACGATCAAAGGCGTCATTCTGAACATTTCTCCGGAGATCGAGATTGTGGACATCAGCCATTCCGTCCAGGCCTTTGATGTGTTGGATGGCGCATTGACCATCGCTCAGTCGTACTCCTACTTCCCTTCTGGAACGGTGCACCTGGTCGTGGTGGATCCGGGAGTGGGAACGGCGCGGCGGCCCATCCTGGTCACCAGCGACCGGCATCACTTTGTGGCGCCTGACAATGGCGTGCTCTCCATGGTGTACGCCCGCGAAGAACGCTTGCACATTCGCCATGTCACCGCCGACCACTATTCCCTGCAGCCCATCAGCAACACTTTCCATGCGCGCGACATTTTTGCGCCGGTCGCGGCCTGGCTGGCCAAGGGGGTTGATCCGGAAAAATTCGGCGATGAGATTTCCGATTTCGTCCGCTTCAATCCGCCCAAGCCAAAATCGGTGAACGGCAACACGCTGCGGGGCGTGATCCTGAAAGTGGACCGCTTCGGCAACCTGGTCACCAACATCACGCCGCAGGATGCTCCCATGCTTTTTGGGACCGATCCAGCCCCCTTCAAGATGGTCGTGGGCAAACACGAGATTACGGCAATCTTGCCCAATTACTCGGATGGCTCTCCCGGCGAAGTCTTTGGCATTCTGGGCAGCATGGGCTACCTGGAAATCTCGTCGAATCGCGGCTCCGCCGCCAAGATCGTCGGCAGCGGCAAAGGCAGCGAAGTGACCATCTCGCTAGAAGGCGCGGCCGCCGCCGGTAACGGCAACTAGAGCTCTCGAGGGTTCCCTGTCCAAGCTTTGCCTGGGCGGGGATTTTTTGTTTAGGAAACCCGGCATGGGCGGGGGGCGTTTCGGTCAAAGTCAGGAATTTCCGCGGGCGGGTCGCCCGCGACCACATTACCAAACCTTACACCCGTTTCGCTTTGGGATGGACGTAGCGCTCTATTTCACCCGTCCACTTCAGGAAGCGCCACAGATTGCTGCGCTCCCGCCACATGAACTCCCAAAACTCGAGGAACCCGATCTGCTGCATCTTGACCCCACAATAGGTCTCCACCCGCCAGAGGAGATAGGGGCTGCGCCAGGGGGTAAGGCGATGTCCGCGGGTCGCATTCCAGATAAATCGAACCATATAGCGCATGGCTGTTACTGAGTATAGCGTGCCAGTGTCAGTCGTCAGTCGTCGGTCGTCAGAAAAACCAGGTTCGGCCGATGACCGACACGTGACGCCTGATTTCTTAGAGTTATTTGTTCCAGTTGTCAGTCGTCAGTTGTCAGTTGTCAGTTGTCGGAGAGCTGACGACTGAAGACCGACGACTGACGACTGCATCCAGACCTGTTAAGATTTTCGCTTCATGAGCTCCGACCACCAGAAAGCCGAGGACCACTACTACGCCGCTCTCGACCTGGTGGCAGAAGGCGATCAGGAGCGTGCCCTGGCCGAATACCAGCAGTCCCTGGCGGCCGATCCTGTTTTTACCGAAGCCATGCACGGCATGGCGCGTACGCTGCAGGACCTCAATCGACTGGATGAAGCCATCGTGGTCGCGAAGCGCATTGCCGAACTCGATCCCGACGACGTACTGGCCTATACCAGCCTGTCCGTCCTCTACCAGAAAAAGGGCATGATTCCCGAGGCTGAAGCCGAAGCCAACAAAGCCAGAATTCTGGGATGGAAGCAGCAGCTGAAAGGCAGTCGTTAGTCGTCAGTCGTCAGAAAAGGGTGAGGACTGAGGACTGACGACCGACGACTGACGACTAGAGCTCGTACTTCTTCGCCAGGTGCCGGAACGAACGATAAGAGATCTTCAGCACTTCGGCGGCCCGGGTCTGTACTCCGTTCGATTGCGCCAGCGCCGCCAGCAGCAGCGAGCGCTCGATGTCAGCGACATATTTCTCCATGTCTACGCCTTCGGGCAGGACCGATCCCGAACCTGCCGCGACCGGCCCTCCGCTGAGGCCGACGCCTGCCGCCGCGGCCCGCGCTTTCGAACGTTCGGCGGGGAGTTCAACGTTGAGTTCTTCGCCGGTCTCCAAAGCGACCGCGCGCTCGATGGTATTTTCCAGCTGGCGCACGTTGCCCGGCCAGTCGTAGCCGCAGAGCGCACCCAACGATTGCGGGTTCACTCGCATAATGTTCTTGCCGGCCGCTGGAGCATACTTTTTCAGGAAATGATTGACCAGGAGAGGAACGTCCTCACGGCGTTCCCGCAGCGGCGGCACCGACACCGGGATCACGCTCAGCCGGTAATACAGGTCTTCGCGAAACGTATTTTCGGCCACCTGCTTGTCGAGATCGCGGTTGGTAGCGGCAATCACGCGCACGTCGATGGGGATCTCCGTCGTGCCTCCCACCGGACGCACGCTGCGCTCCTGGAGCACCCGCAGCAGCTTGACCTGCATGGTCAGCGTCATTTCGCTGATCTCATCCAGAAAGATGGTGCCCTGGTCAGCGACTTCAAATAAACCGCGCTTGTTCTGGTTGGCGCCGGTGAAGGCGCCTTTTACATAGCCGAACAATTCACTTTCGAGCAGAGTTTCAGGGAAAGCCCCGCAGTTGATCGAAACGAAGGGCTCGCTGGCCCGGGGCGAGCACACGTGCACCGCCCGCGCCACCAGCTCCTTGCCGGTACCGCTCTCGCCGTAAATCAAAATCGTACTTTGGGTGGACGCCACGGTGCGAATGGTTTGTTTCAGTTTTTCCATGGCCGGGCTGGCGCCCACGATGTTGTCCAGCGAGTTGCGCGTCGCGGCATCCCGTTTGAAGGCAAAATTCTGTCGGCTCAGCGTCATCTTCACCAGGGCGCGGTTGATGGCCAGCTTGATTTCATCCACCAGGCCGGGGGACTTGCGAATGTAATCGGTGGCCCCGCCAGCCTTTACTGCTTCCACCGCGGCTTCATAGTCGTCCACCGCGGTAATCAGAATGACGGCGGAGTCGGGTGACACCTGATGGGCGTAGCGCAGCACTTCGATGCCATCGGTATTCGGCATCTTGATATCGGTGACCACCACGTCGTAGATGGCGCTTTCGAGTTTCCGCTTGGCCTCTTCGCCGGACTTTACAGTCTCAACCTTGTGACCGTCGCGGCGCAGGGCGATGTCGAGCATTTCGCAGATGGAGCGCTCGTCGTCGCAAACCAGAATGTTACCCATGCGCTCTACCTCCCGTGCCCGCCGCGACCGCGGCGACTCCGGTCTCCGGAACGAGTTGCGGCTTCGCGGCCGGCCGTTTCGCCGGCAGGCTCTCTACCGCCGCCAGGCGGCGCAACCGCAGGACGAAGACGCTGCCCTCTCCGACTTTGGACCGCGCCCAGACCTTGCCTTCGTGCGCCTGGACAATCTGATACACGATGGCCAGGCCCAGTCCGGTGCCGCCTTCGAACTGCGACTGGAAGGGCTCGAATATTTTTTCCACCAGCTGCCGGCTCATGCCGGGGCCGGTATCGGCGAAGTTGATCTGCCAGTCCTCCCCTGTCTGCTCGAGCGAAACCCTGAGCACTCCCCCCGAACGCATGGCGCGAACCGCGTTCTCGCAAAAATTCCAGAACACCTGTTTGATCTTGTCGCCGTCCGCCATGGTGAGGGCTTCTTTGAAGTTATAGTTCCGTTCGATCCGAATGCCTGTGTTCTCGGCCACCAGCCGGTGCTCCAGCAAAGTCAGGGTGTCTTCGAGCAGAGGGATGAGGTCCACCGAGGCGAAGCGATACTGCTTACCCCGGGAGTACGCCAGAAAATCGGTAATAATGCCGTTCAACCGTTCCGATTCCCGGGTCACGATCTGCAGCAGCTGGCGGTGCTCGTCGCTCAGGTCGGCAATCCCGGAGAGCATGCTGACCGAGCCGGCAATCGAAGTCAGAGGATTACGGATCTCATGCGCGATCGCGGCAGCCAGCCGCCCCACGGCCGCCAGCCGGTCCTGAATGCGCAGGTCGCGTTCCAGACGCCGGATCTCCGTCAAATCATCGAAGGTGTAGACGTAGCCGATGGTTTTGCGGCCCGGGACCGAAAGCGTGGTCACCGTCACCCGAAAGGTTTTGCAGAAGCCGTTCGACGCCACAAAGCGCACTTCTCCGCGGGCGCGTTCCGAATCGACCGTGGGCAAAGGGTCAAGGAAGAGCTGGCTGACGGGCTGGCCCAGGAAAGCGTGCTCCGAGCGCTCAAATAATTTCTGTGCCGCGGTGTTTGCCAGCGTGATGTAACCGTCGAGGCCGGTGGTGATCAGTCCGCCGCTGATGGACTGAATAATATTTTCGTGCAGCGCCTGCAGGTCTTCGAGCGCGCCGCGGGTGTAGGTCAGCTTTACATCGACCTGGCGCAACTTCGCCGCCAGCAGGCCCGCGAGATAGGCCACCGCGAGATAGCCGAACAGATTGACAAAAATGATGGCCTGGAGCGCGCCCAGCCCGGGGTGCGTCGTCGAATAAGAGGGAATGACCCCAAAGTACGTCAGCTCGAGGACCGCGACATACAGGATGAAGGCCAGCGCCCCGGTCAAATAGGCCCAGACCCGCGGCAACAGGATGCAGGCAACAATAATCACCAGGGGGTAGAAAAAGTTCAGCGAACTATCCACGCCGCCGGTGGCATACACCACCAGCGTGACCATGAGCAGGTCGGTGATGACTTGCAACAGCGACTGGATGCGGCGTTCTTCCCAGAAGGAAAGCAGAAGCAGGTAGAAGACTGAAATGGCGAACCAGAGCGAGACTACGCTGACAAACAACCGCAGGGGAAAAGGATTCGGAGTGAGCCGGGCAATGGCCAGCTCGATGCCGAACAAGAGGGTCAGGATAATGATTCGAACCTTGACCAGCCAGGCCAGCCAAAGCCGTTCATCAAAGATGGATTGCATGCGAGACCCGAATCCCTGAGTGCTAGCCGCCGGTCGTCGGTCTTCAGCGCTCACTGACAACTGATGACTAACGACTGCTCTGGCTGATGAAGAAGTCTCGTCGCCAGTCGAGGGCTGTCAGCCTTCAGTTGTGGCTGACGACCGACGACTGACGACTGATTGTCCTAGCCCGCCAGCTTGGCGATCATGGAGAACAGAGGCATGTACAGCGAAATGACGATGCCTCCGATCATGACGCCCAACAGGCCGATGATGACCGGTTCCAGCATGGCCAGCATGTCCTTGGTGGCGGAGTCGACTTCGTCTTCGTAGAAGTCGGCAATCTTCTGCAGCATGGCATCCATGGCGCCCGTAGCTTCGCCGACGCCGATCATCTGGGTCACCATGTTGGGAAACACTCCCGATTCCCGCAGCGGATCGACGATGGTGCGGCCTTCTTCGATGGCCTTGCGCACCTTCATCAGCGCCTCTTCGAGAACCGCGTTGCCTGAAGTCTTGGCGGTAATGCTCAAACCTTCCAGGATGGGCACGCCCGAGGTGATCAGAGTTCCCAGGGTGCGGGTAAACCGCGCCACCGCGATCTTGCGCAACAGCACGCCCAGAATCGGCAGTTTCAACAAGGTGTAGTCGAAGTAGTAGCGGCCTTTGGGATTCTTGCGAATCTGCTTCAGTCCGACCACGATTCCGACGACGCCAATGATGAAAAACCACCAGAACTGGCCGACAAACGCGCTGAGTCCCATCACAATCCGGGTGGGCAGCGGCAGGGCGACGCCCAAGCCGATAAACAGGTTGGAGAAAATCGGGACGACCCACTTCAGCAACGCGCCGACGATCAGGAAAGCCAGGCTGACTACCGACACCGGGTAGATCAAAGCCGACTTCACCGCCGCCCGCAACTTGACCGCTTTCTCGATGTAGATGGCCAGGCGTTGCAGAATGATGTCCAGAATACCGCCGGTTTCGCCGGCCTCAATCATGTTGGTGGTGAGGTCGTCGAAGATCTTGGGATATCCCTTCATGGCATTGGCCAGGGTGGCGCCGCCTTCCACCGTGGTGCGTACGCCAGTCAGCGTCTTCTGGAAAGCCGGGTTCTCCTGGTTGGCCGCCAGGATCTCCAGACACTGCACCAGAGGGAGGCCGGCATCGATCATGACCGAGAACTGGCGGAAGAAAATGGCAATGTCCTTGGTCTTGACCTTGTTCATGCCGAGGCTGGGCATGACAAATTCCTTGCCTTTTTCCCGGATGGGTCCCGGCGTGATGCGCTCGCGGCGCAACTGGCTGGTCAGGGCTTGCTTGTTGACCGCGGTCCGCTCGCCGCTGACTTTTTGACCGGCCTCATTCTTCCCTGAAAACGTGAAAACTGGCATGGTACGTCTCCTCGCTACAATTCGTTTTTTCCCGGGCCCGCGTGCTGCCGGCGTTCCGGACCCGTTTACCGCTCCGTCCCTGGCTACCGCCCGGGGGGACGTTCATCCTTGCTTCGCCGCCCTAGCGTTTGCCGGGCGCGGCGCCTTTCGCCATGGGGGCGGGCTGGTTTCGATTCAAGCCTGCGCCACGGTTGATCATCTCAGTCAGCTCGTCGGTGTTGCTGGAACGGGCCATGGCGACTTCCAGGGTGATCTTCTTCTGGAAATATGCCGTCGCCAGTGCCTGGTTGAAGGTCTGCATTCCGAACTTGTCCTGGCCGGACTGCATGGAAGAGTAGATCTGGTGGATCTTGTCTTCGCGGATCAGGTTGCGGATGGCCGCATTCGGAACCATGATCTCCATGCACATCGCGCGGCCTTTGCCGTCCGCCGTGGGCAGCAGGCTTTGGCACATGATGCCTTCCAGCACCAGCGACAGCTGCGCCCGAATCTGGGGCTGCTGGTGGGCCGGAAACACGTCGATGATGCGGTTGATGGTCGATGACGCCGAGTTGGTGTGCAGCGTGCCGAACGTAAGGTGGCCGGTTTCAGCGATACGCAACGCCGACTCGATGGTTTCCAGATCGCGCATTTCGCCGATCAGCACCACGTCCGGATCTTCACGGAGGGCGGCGCGCAAGGCGTCGGCAAAACTCTTGGTGTCAGCATGCAACTCGCGCTGATTGACCACGCAGTTTTTGTTCATGTGCACAAATTCGATCGGGTCCTCGATGGTGAGGATGTGGTCGTGCCGCTCGCTGTTGATCTTGTCGATCATGGCGGCCAGAGTGGTCGACTTGCCCGATCCGGTCGGACCCGTCACCAGCACCAGCCCGCGCGGCTTGTCGCACAGCTTGGTCACAATGGCGGGCAGTCCCAGCTGGTTGAACGATTTGATTTCGAAAGGAATCAGGCGGAAGACAGCCGAGGTGGCGCCGCGCTGGTTGAAAGTGTTGGCGCGGAAACGGGCCAGGCCCTTCAGGCCGAAGGAGAAGTCCAGTTCGAGGTTTTCCTCGAAGCGGTGCTTCTGCGAATCGGTCATGACGCTGTAGGCCAGTTGCTTGGTTTCGGCCGGCGTCATCTGCGGCAGGTCGAGCGGCACCAGATGCCCGTGCACCCGAATCTGCGGCGGCGAGTTAGTGGTGATGTGGAGATCGCTTCCCCCCATCTCCAGCAGCCTCTTCAACAGATCACTTAACGAAAGCGCCATAATTTCCCCTTTCCTTCCCGAACTCGTTTCTTGCCAAACTCTAATGAATGGTTTCGCGGGCCACTTCTTCCAGCGTGGTCATGCCGGCGGCCACCTTGATCAGGCCGCTGCGACGCAGCGTGATCATGCCGCGCTCAATCGCCTTTTTCTTCAATTCGAGCGCCGAAGCGCCCACCAGCACCAGTTCCTTGATCTCGTCGTCAACTTCCATCACTTCGTACAAGCCGGTCCGGCCCTTATATCCGGTGTTGTTGCAGACGCCGCAGCCCTTGCCTTTTTTGATCTTCACCGTCTTGGCTTCTTCCGGGGTGTAGCCTTCCTCAATGAGCGCCTGCACCGGCATATCAATCACTTCGGCGCACTCGCTGCAAATGCGGCGCACCAGTCTCTGGGCGCAAATCAGGTGGACGGAAGTCGCGACCAGGAAAGGTTCAATACCCATATTCATCAATCGGGTGATCGTCTCCGGTGCGCCGTTGGTGTGCAGCGTGGACAGCACCAGGTGGCCGGTAAGGGCCGCCTTGATGGCAATTTCGGCGGTTTCAAAGTCGCGGATTTCGCCCACCAGGATGATGTTCGGGTCCTGCCGCAGGAAAGCGCGCAGGGCGGCGGCGAAGTTCAACCCGATCTGTTCCTTCATCTGCACCTGGTTGACTCCGGCCAGCTGAAATTCGACCGGATCTTCGGCGGTCATGATGTTGGTGTCGGGCGTGTTCAGCCGCGCGATGGATGAGTACAAAGTGTTGGTCTTGCCCGATCCCGTAGGGCCGGTCACCAGCACCATGCCGTAGGGCTTCAGAATGGCTTTCTCGAACTTGGTCAGCGACTCCTGCTCGAAACCGAGCTTGGTCATGTCGAGGCGCAGGTTCTCTTTATCCAGCAACCGCATGACGATCTTTTCGCCCCACAGCGTGGGCAGCGTGCTGACGCGGAAATCCAGCTGCTTCTTGCGGCCGCCCAGGCTCATCTTCAGCATGATGCGGCCGTCCTGCGGCAGGCGCTTTTCGCTGATGTCGAGCTTCGACATGATCTTCACGCGCGAAATGATGGCGTCCTTCAATTTGAGCGGTGGCGACATGATGCTCTGCAGCACGCCGTCAATACGGAAGCGCACGCGAAATTCTTTTTCGTAGGGCTCCATGTGAATGTCGCTGGCGCCCCGCTTCACCGCATCGGTCAGCACCAGGTTGACCAGCTTCACGATGGGAGCTTCGTCGGCCGCCCGCTCCAGGTCGGCCAGTTCCATCTCCGCTTCTTCCGCCTGCAACTCGACGTCAGCGTCGCTGACTTCGGTCATGGATTGCATGACCGTTTCGAGATCTTCCTGCTGCGTGGTGCCGTAGGCCTTCTCGATGCCTTCGAGGATCGAACTCTCGGACGCCACCACCGGCTCGATGTTGAAGCCGGTCATGAACTTTATGTCGTCCATGGCAAAGACGTTGGTCGGGTCCACCATGGCGATGGTCAGCGAAGCGCCGACGCGGCTCAACGGCAGAATCTGGTAACGCTTCGCCGTCTCGAATGGAATCAGCTTCACTACCGCCGGGTCGATTTCGAAGTAGGAGAGATTGATGGCGGGCACGCCGTACTGCCGGGAGAGAAAGTTGGTGACGTCCTCATCCGTCAGAAAGCCCAGCTTGACCAAAGCCGAGCCCAGGCGACAGTTGGTCTCTTTCTGGACCTTGGTCGCCTGCTCCAACTGCTCTGTGGTAATGACCTTCTCTTTGACGAGAAGATCACCCAGCCGTTGAGACATACCTCGATCTCCTATCTGCGCGTCAGACTAATTTCGGTGTACGAATGCGGCGCGAGTGCAACTGCTGTTCGAGGGGAGAAGTTGCAGCCTATCGCGTTGACACAAATTGTCAACGTAACGGGGTTACGGCACCAGTAACTTTAGTGCGTGAGACTAGTGGGTGGACTGCCCTAAGTGACGGATTCAACTTCCCGCAGAAGCCGCTCCAATACAGGCCAGACGCCATGGTGGTCAATACGAATAGTACGAGAAAGGACAGGCGAGGCTAAATGACTTCGGTAACGGGTCGAGGTTGGGAATCCGCGATGGCAGGCCTTGCGACGGGCCGGCGGGAGCCGGGAAATCAGCGCCCACCAAGACCGACCGGACTGGGTTCCACCGGGTTGGTGGAGGCCATAGTCTGTCACCGTCAAATCCGGTGCCACCGGCTTATAATGAGGTGTTTCGGCCCGGAACCAGAACGGGAGAGTCGCTGCTCCGCCGGGCTGGTCAGTTACGTGTCTGCTCCCAGTCCAATCCGCAACAAAGAAGCGACCAGCCGCAAGAAAGTCATCATCTTGCTGGCGGTCGGGATCGCGGTGTCGTTCGGGATCCTTCTTTCTCAGTCGTCGTTCGATCTGCCGTTTCTCAACCCGGACACCAACCAGCAACGCTTTCCGCTCCTGTTCTTCGCCGCTCTCACCATCCTGATATTTCTGCTGTTCGTGGCCCTGACTTTCGTTCTGGCCCGGAATCTTCTGAAACTCTTCGCCGAACGACGGTTGGGTGTCCTGGGCTCGAAGTTCCGCACTCGGCTGGTGGTGGGCGGACTGTTGCTGTCATTTCTTCCCGTCATCATGATGTTCTGGTTCGCCTACGGCCTGATGAATCGCTCTCTCGACAAGTGGTTTTCGCGGCCGGTCGAAGAGGTGCGGGAAGACACGGCGGCGGTGGCTTCTCTGGTGTCAAAATACGCCGCCCAGAACGCCCGCGCCGAGGCCGAGTCCATCGCGGCCGCGCCGGAGACGCAACGCGCTTTCGCGGGCCACAGTTTTTCCAGCGTGATGAATGAATTCCGGCGCCATGAGACCACGCTTCAGGGCGGATTTGCCCTGGCGCTCGAACAGGGCAACGCCGAAGCCAGTCTCAATGCTCCCGCCTCCTGGCCGCTGATCAAGGCGAAGATCCCGCTGGAACGTCTGACCTCCGACGCCGTGGTCCCCTTCAAGTGGGAAAATGCCGATTACATTCTGAGTGGCGCCAGGGTGGCGGATCGAGGCCTGATCGTGGTGGGCATGCCGTTGCCCCAGAAGTTTTCGGAGATGGTCAAGGAACTTGACGCCAGCCAGCACCGCTATCTCGAACTGACCCGCCAACGGAAGCTGGTGCGCCGCACCTACATGGAACTGCTGCTCCTGCTCACCGTGCTGGTGCTGTTTTCGACCACCTGGCTGGCTTTGTACCTTTCCAAACTGGTGACTCGTCCTGTGGTCGCGTTGGCCGAAGCCACCCAGGAGATTTCCCGGGGACGCCTGGACTACCGCGTGGAAGTCAGCGCCGCCGACGAAATCGGAGACCTGGTGCGGTCGTTCAACCGCATGGCGGAAGAACTGGAAACCAGCCGGCGCCAGATCGACGCTTCCAGTCATGATCTGGGCGCGGCCAACGTTGCGCTGGAACAGCGCCGCCAGCACATCGAGACCATTCTGGAGAGCATTCCCACCGGGGTGCTTTCGCTGGATGCCAATCGCCGGATCACTCACGTCAACCATGCCTTGATCCGCATGTTCAACCCTTCGGGTCCGGAATCTGCGAATCTGATCGTGATCGGCGCCGCCCTGCGCGAAGTATTTCCCCAGGAGATCCTGGAAGACCTGGAGCCGCTGTTGCGGCGCGCGGACCGCATGGGCACGACCACCACACAACTCGAAGTGGCCCTGCATCGCTCCCGGTTCAACGCGGCGGTCACCGTGGCCACGCTGCAGCATGGCGGCAAGGGGCTCGGTTATGTGCTGGTCTTCGAAGACTTGTCCGACCTGCTGAAGGCGCAGAAGCAAACCGCCTGGCGCGAGGTGGCGCGGCGAGTGGCGCACGAAATCAAGAACCCGTTGACCCCGATTGCGCTGTCGGCGGAGCGCATCCGCCGCCACCTCGAGCGCGGCAGTCCTCCCGATGCCGCTTCGATGAAAGTCCTTAACGGCTGCGCCGAAACCATTGGCGGCGCGGTCGAAACCCTCCGCACCCTGGTGGACGAATTTTCCACCCTGGCGCGTTTTCCGGCGGCGCAGCCCGCGCCCGCGAACATCAACTCGATCGTCGAGAATACGCTGGCCATGTTCAATGGCCGGCTGGACGGAATCCACGTACAGACTTTTCTCGCTCCCGATCTGCCCAAGGTCATAGCGGACGCGGAAGCCATCAAGCGCGCCCTGGCGAACCTGGTCGATAATGCCGCCGAAGCCATGCAAGGCGCACTGGTGCGCGATATCCAGATCTCGACCTCGCTGGTGGCCAGCCGGGACGCAATCGAAATTGCGGTCGCTGACACCGGCCATGGGGTTACCCAGGAATTGAAAGAGCGCCTCTTCCTGCCCTATTTCTCCACCAAGAAACGGGGGACGGGGCTGGGGCTGGCCATTGTCAGCCGCATCATCGAAGACCATCGCGGTTCGATTCGCATCGAGGAAAACCAGCCAGTCGGCACCCGCTTCGTAGTGGAGTTGCCGGTCGTTGCGGAATTCATCCCCGCGCCCCTCACTCGCCAGCATGCATAGCATCCTCATCGTGGACGACGAAGCCGGCATCCGGCAATCGCTCAAGGGCGTGCTCGAAGACGAAGGCTACAAGGCCTCGACTGCCGACAGCGGCGAAGCCAGCCTGGACATCCTGCGCAAACGATCGTTTGACGTGGTACTGCTCGATGTCTGGCTGCCCGGAATGGATGGCCTCGAAACCCTGCAGAAGATTCACGACATCGAGAATGCCCCCGAAGTCATCATGATCTCCGGCCATGGCACGATTGAAACCGCGGTGCGCGCCACCAAGCTGGGCGCCTACGACTTCCTGGAAAAGCCGCTCTCCATCGACAAGACGCTGATGTTGATCCGGCACGCCATCGATGCCCGGCAAATGAAGCAGGAAAACCGCGAGCTCAAGAAGCAGCTCACCCCGCGCAGCGTGATCGAAGGGGAAAGCGTTCCCATGAAGGCGCTGCGCCAGCAGATCCTGCTGATGGCGCCCACCAATGGCCGGGTGCTGATTTATGGCGAATCCGGCACGGGGAAGGAGCTGGTGGCCCACGCCATCCACGCGCAAAGTCTGCGCAAGAACGAAATGTTCGTCGAGCTGAACTGCGCCGCCATTCCGGAAGACCTGATCGAGAGCGAACTGTTCGGCCATCGCAAGGGCTCCTTTCCGTCTGCGACCACCGACAAGGAGGGGAAGTTTCACCGCGCCCACGGAGGGACGCTGTTCCTCGACGAAATCGGCGACATGAGCCTGAAGACCCAGTCGAAGGTTCTGCGCACCCTCGATGAGCAGCGTTTTACGCCGGTGGGCAGCGACGAACCGGTCACGGTGGATGCGCGGCTCATCGCATCGACAAATAAAGACCTTGACGAGGAAATTTCCCGCGGCAACTTTCGCGAAGACCTGTTCTACCGGCTCAACGTCATTCCCTTCTCGGTCCCTCCGTTGCGCGAACGCCAGGAAGACATTCCGCTGCTGGCGCGCCACTTCCTCAAGGAATTTTCCGCCACCTATGGCCGCCGGCCGCGCGAACTTACCGACGATGCGGTTGAAACCCTGATGCGATATTCGTGGCCGGGCAATGTACGCGAATTGCGCAACGTCATCGAGCGCATCGTCATCATGAACCCGACCACCACCCGTTTCGACCGCAAGCACCTGCCGCCGCTGGTCCATCGCGATGGCACGCGCCGCTCCATCGGCGCGGAATTTTCCACACTGCACCAGGCGCGAGCGGCGTATGAGCGCGACTACATCCTCAAGAAGCTGGATGACAACCACGGCAATATCAGCCGCACGGCCGAGGTGCTTGGGTTGGAACGCAGCCATCTTTACCGCAAGATGAAGACTCTGGGGATTGCTGTAAAGGAGTAAGAAATAAGGGTAGTGCCTCAGTTTACATGCCGAACCCCAAAAGTGCGGGCCGTTCAAAAAGCGGGTCAGATGAAAATGCGAGCACAAACCTACGAAGCAATAGCCTGGGGTTCATTTCTGGTTGCCTGTATAGGCGCCATCTTCTTCCCCGCTTCGCGGATTGCTGGAATCATCGCATTAATTACATGGGGAGTGGTCATTATTGTGCGTCCCCGCAAAAGCGGCGCGCAAAGAAAGTTCCAACTGAGGCACTGCCGAAATAACTCTCGGCGCCATCCTGAGGGACTGTAGTCCGGAAGGAAATCTGCCGGGGCGGCGGCGCTATTTTTTAATCATGTGGATTTCGGTGCCGTTCTTGAGGAACTTCACTTCATCCATGAGCTGGTTGATGAGAAAAATTCCACGGCCGTGATCGGAATAAACGCTCTCACCCTTCAGGGGGTTGGGAATT